>Ga0209173_100017_pt1 | contig 323299 bp, 293 predicted proteins | sample SynthPrep_16_END_FD_187206 | JGI IMG/M metagenome (GOLD analysis project Ga0209173, IMG submission 187206) | Synthetic microbial communities from Ohio, USA - SynthPrep_16_END_DS12_MetaG (SPAdes) (version 2) | ecosystem: Engineered > Bioreactor > Aerobic > Activated sludge | place: USA: Ohio... | reverse complement strand
TGCGCAACTGCGCGAACAACTGTTGCTGGACGACCATGGCACCACGGCCGACGGCAGTATCAACCTGCGACCGGTCTATTGCCTGGGGGCCTGCGCCTGTTCGCCGGCCCTGGAACTGGACGGCGAGCTGCACGCCCGGATCACCCCCGAGCGCCTGCGCCAGCTGGTGAGTGGCTGCCTGGAGGATGGCGCATGCTGAAGCTCTATATCCCCCGCGATTCGGTGGCCCGTGCCGTGGGCGCGGACAAGGTGGCCGTGGCGCTGGTGCGTGAGGCCGAACGTCGACAACTGCCGTTGGAGCTGTGCCGCACCAGTTCCCGTGGCCTCTATTGGCTGGAGCCGCTGCTGGAGCTGGACAGCGCCGACGGCCGCTTGGGTTTCGGCCCCCTCACTCCGGAGGACGTGCCGAGCCTGCTCGACGCCCTGGCGGGCGACCCCGGCAGCCACCCGTTGGCCCTGGGGCCGGTGGAGCAGATCCCTTATCTGCAGAGCCAGCAGCGCCTGCTGTTCGCTCGGGCCGGCATCACTCAACCGCTGTCCCTGGACGACTACCGCGCCCAGGGCGGTTTCCGGGGCCTGGCCCGGGCCATCCAGATGGAGGGCGCGCAGGTGGTCGCCAGCGTGCTCGACTCCGGCCTGCGCGGTCGGGGGGGCGCGGCCTTTCCGGCGGGGATCAAGTGGCGCACCGTGCGCGAAGCCGCGGGAGCCCAGAAATACGTGGTCTGTAACGCCGATGAAGGCGACTCCGGCACCTTCGCCGACCGCATGCTGATGGAAGGCGACCCCTTCCTGCTGATCGAAGGCATGATCATCGCCGGTATCGCGGTGGGGGCCAGCAAGGGCTATATCTACGTGCGCTCGGAATACCCGGACGCCATCGGCACCCTGAACGAGGCCCTGCGCATCGCCCGCGAGGCCGGTTACCTGGGGGCGAACGTCGGCGGTAGCGGCCGGCCCTTCGACCTGGACGTGCGGGTGGGGGCCGGGGCCTACATCTGCGGTGAGGAAACGGCGCTGCTGGAATCCCTCGAAGGCAAGCGCGGCACGGTTCGCGCCAAGCCGCCGCTGCCGGCCCTGCAGGGCCTGTTCGGCTTGCCAACGCTGGTGCACAACGTGCTGACCCTGGCCTCGGTGCCGATTATCCTGGAGAAGGGCGCGTCGTTCTATCGCGACTTCGGCATGGGGCGATCCCTGGGCACCATGCCGTTCCAGCTGGCCGGCAACGTCCGCCAGGCGGGCCTGGTGGAACGCGCCTTCGGCCTGAGCCTGCGCGAGCTGGTGGAAGGTTATGGCGGCGGTACCGCCAGCGGCCGGCCATTGAAGGCGGCGCAAGTGGGCGGGCCGCTGGGGGCCTGGATGCCCCCTGCGCAGTTCGATACGCCGCTGGACTACGAGGCGTTCGCCGCCATGGGCGCGATGCTCGGCCACGGTGGCGTAGTGGTTGCCGACGACAGCCTGGACATGGCCCACATGGCCCGTTTCGCCTTGCAGTTCTGCGCCGAGGAGTCCTGCGGCAAGTGCACGCCGTGCCGGATTGGCTCGACCCGTGGAGTGGAGGTGGTGGACCGCTTGATCGCCAGCACCGACGCCGCGGCCCGTGAGGAACAGGCGCTGCTGCTGCAAGACCTTTGCGACACCCTGCAATACGGCTCGCTCTGTGCCCTGGGCGGGATGACTTCCTACCCCGTCGCCAGCGCCATCAAGCACTTTCCCGCCGACTTCGGTCTGGCGACCACGGAGGCCGACCAATGATCAATATCTTCGACCCTACCAGTGATATCGACCTCGGCACCCCGGCCCGCGAAAGCGCGGTACAGGTCAGCCTGACCATCGACGGCCGGGAAATCAGCGTCGCTTCCGGCACCTCGGTGATGCGCGCCGCGGCCTTGCTCGGCACCACTATCCCCAAACTCTGCGCCACCGACAGCCTGGAAGCCTTCGGCTCCTGCCGCATGTGCCTGGTGGAGATCGAGGGCATGCGCGGCTATCCGGCCTCCTGCACTACGCCTGTGACCGAGGGCATGGTCGTCCACACCCAGACTTCCAAACTCGCCAGCCTGCGGCGCAACGTGATGGAGCTGTACATCTCCGACCACCCGCTGGACTGCCTGACCTGCTCGGCCAACGGCAACTGCGAGTTGCAGACGGTGGCGGGGCAGGTGGGCCTGCGGGAAGTGCGCTACGGCTACGAGGGCGCCAACCACCTGGACGAACAGAAGGACGTCTCCAACCCCTATTTCGACTACGACCCGAGCAAGTGCATCGTCTGCAACCGCTGCGTGCGTGCCTGCGAGGAAACCCAGGGCACCTTTGCCCTGACCATCAGCGGGCGCGGCTTCGATTCCCGGGTGGCGGCGGCCGGCGGCGACAATTTCCTCGACTCCGAGTGCGTGTCCTGCGGCGCCTGCGTGCAGGCCTGCCCGACCGCCACCCTGATGGAAAAGAGCGTGGTGGAAATCGGCCAGCCCGAGCGCAGCGTCATCACCACCTGCGCCTACTGCGGCGTGGGCTGCTCTTTCCGCGCGGAAATGAAAGGCGAGCAACTGGTGCGCATGGTCCCGGACAAGAACGGCCAGGCCAACCACGGCCATTCCTGCGTCAAGGGCCGCTTCGCCTGGGGCTACGCCACCCACCCGGACCGCATCACCAAGCCGATGATCCGCAAGCACATCAGCGATCCGTGGCAAGAAGTCAGCTGGGAAGAGGCGGTCACCTACGCGGCCAGCGAGTTGCGCCGCATCCAGCTGAAATACGGGCGCGACTCCATCGGCGGTATCACCTCCAGCCGCTGCACCAACGAAGAGACCTACCTGGTGCAGAAGCTGGTGCGCACCGCTTTTGGCAATAACAACGTCGACACCTGCGCCCGGGTCTGTCATTCGCCCACCGGCTACGGCCTCAAGCAGACGCTGGGCGAATCCGCCGGCACCCAGAGTTTCGACTCGGTGATGCAGGCCGACGTCATCCTGGTGATGGGCGCCAACCCTACCGACGCGCACCCGGTATTCGGTTCCCAGCTCAAGCGCCGCCTGCGCCAGGGCGCGCGGCTGATCGTCATCGACCCGCGGCGCATCGACCTGGTGGATTCGCCCCATGCCCGTGCCGACCTGCATTTGCAGCTGCGTCCGGGCACCAACGTGGCCATGCTCAACGCATTGGCCCATGTGATCGTCACCGAGGGCCTGGTCAACCAGCCTTTCGTCGATCAGCGCTGCGAAGCGGCGGACTTCGCCCGCTGGCGCGATTTCGTCAGCCTGGCGGAGAATTCCCCCGAGGTCCTGGGGCCGATCTGCGGGGTGCCCGCCAGGCAGATCCGCGAGGCCGCGCGGCTTTACGCCACCGGTGGCAACGCGGCCATCTACTACGGCCTGGGCGTCACCGAGCACAGCCAGGGCAGCACCTCGGTGATGGGCATCGCCAACCTGGCGATGGTCACCGGCAACATCGGCCGCGAAGGTGTCGGGGTCAACCCGCTGCGCGGGCAGAACAACGTCCAGGGCTCCTGCGACATGGGGTCCTTCCCCCACGAGCTGCCTGGCTATCGGCATATTTCCAACGAGGCGGTGCGCGCCGAGTTCGAACGGGCCTGGAACGTGACCCTGCAACCCGACCCGGGCCTGCGCATCCCCAATATGTTCGAGGCGGCCCTGGATGGCACCTTCAAGGCGCTCTACTGCCAGGGTGAGGACATTGCCCAGAGCGACCCCAACACCCAGCATGTGACCGCGGCCCTGACGGCCATGGAGTGCGTGGTGGTGCAGGACATCTTCCTCAACGAGACGGCCAAGTTCGCCCATGTGTTCCTGCCGGGCAGCTCCTTCCTCGAGAAGGACGGCACCTTCACCAACGCCGAGCGCCGTATCTCGCGGGTGCGCAAGGTGATGGAGCCGCTGGCCGGCAAGGCCGACTGGGAGGCCACCATCGCCCTGGCCGAGGCCCTGGGCTACAAAATGCAGTACAACCACCCATCGGAGATCATGGATGAGATCGCGCGCCTGACGCCGACCTTCCACCGCGTCAGCTACACCGAGCTGGACCGGCACGGCAGCCTGCAATGGCCGTGCAACGATGCCGCGCCGGACGGCACGCCGACCATGCACATCGATGAATTCGTGCGCGGCAAGGGCCGCTTCATGCTCACCGGCTACGTGCCCACCGAGGAGAAGGTCAACAGCCGCTACCCGTTGCTGCTGACCACCGGGCGCATCCTCAGCCAGTACAACGTCGGCGCCCAGACCCGGCGCACCGACAACGTGGCCTGGCACGAGGAGGACCGCCTGGAAATCCACCCGACCGACGCCGAGAACCGCGGCATCGTCGATGGCGACTGGGTCGGCATCGGCAGTCGCGCCGGGCAGACAGTGCTGCGGGCCAGGGTCAGCGAGCGGGTGGCGCCGGGGGTGGTCTACACCACCTTCCACTTCCCGGAATCGGGCGCCAACGTGATCACCACCGACAACTCCGACTGGGCCACCAACTGCCCGGAATACAAGGTGACGGCGGTAGAGGTGGTGCGGGTCAACCAGCCTTCCGAATGGCAGAAGCGTTATCAGGCGTTCAGTGATGAACAGGGGCGCCTGCTGCGGGAGCGTCGTCACGCCGAGAAAGCCGAGGTGCGCCGATGAGCAGCGAAAGCCTGATCAAGATGGCCAACCAGATTGCCCAGTTCTTCGCCAGCGAACCGGACAAGGCCCAGGCAGTGCGTAGCGTGCGTCAGCACCTGAAAAGCTTCTGGACGCCGGCCATGCGCAGAGAGTTGACCGCCTGGGAGGTGACACACCCCGGCGCGGTGCTGCACCCCCTGGTGCAGGCGGCGTTGAAGGAAGAGGAAACGCAAGGGCAGACCTAGTGTTTGCCGATGGCGGGCACACCTTGAACCGGACCGCCTCGTTGCAGCTAACCAGAAGCCAGGGCCTTGCCCTGGCTTCTGCGTTTGATGGGCACACCTGCTGTCTTCAGGGGCATGCCGATGGGGATGATGATCCGCGCGCCCGGCACGCAGGCCAGCCGAAACCCGGGGCCAGCGCTTGCTACAGATCAATGAAACCTTGTGCCTGACCCCGCAAAACCGCGCTCCAGACATCTGCACCGGCAAACCGTTCCTCAGCTAAGTCTTTGCTTCTGGTGAGTAATCCCGGACAATCGCGCCCCTGTTTCGGCGAGGGCTCTGTCTGTCGGGTACTCCGACGCGCCCTGGCCGAGTGGCAAATGACCGGAATGTGGAGATCCCACCGGATGAATGATCAGGCCAACAGCGTTGATCAACGCTTTGAAGCGGCAGCCCCAGCGACCCTAGCTAGCTGGAATCGCCAAGACACTACCTGGATGCTGGGCCTGTTCGGCACCGCCATCGGCGCGGGCACCCTGTTTTTACCGATCAACGCCGGCCTGGGCGGCTTCTGGCCGCTGCTGGTCCTGGCGCTGCTGGCGTTCCCGATGACCTTCTTCGCCCACCGTGGCCTGACCCGCTTCGTGCTTTCCGGGCGTGACGGCGCGGACATCACCGAAGTGGTGGAAGAGCATTTCGGGATCAAGGCCGGCGCCCTGATCACCTTGCTGTACTTCTTCGCCATCTTCCCGATCCTGCTGATCTACAGCGTGGCCCTGACCAACACCGTGGGCAGCTTCATGGAGCACCAGCTGCATATCATGCCGCCGCCGCGCGCCGTGCTGTCGCTGGTGCTGATCCTCGGCCTGCTGGCCGTGGTGCGCTGCGGCGAGCAGGTGATCGTCAAGGCCATGAGCCTGATGGTCTACCCGTTCATCGTCGCCTTGCTGTTCCTCGCGGTGTTCCTGATTCCGCACTGGAACGGCGGCATCCTCAGCACCGCCAGTACCCTGCCTGAACCTTCGGCGTTCCTGCACACCCTGTGGCTGGCGATTCCCGTCATGGTGTTCTCGTTCAACCACTCGCCGATCATCTCGGCCTTCGCCGTGGACCAGAAGCGCCGGTATGGCGCCCACGCCGAAGAGCGCAGCTCGCAGATCCTGTCCCGCGCCCACCTGCTGATGGTGGCGATGGTGCTGTTCTTCGTCTTCAGCTGCGTGCTGACACTGTCGCCGGCCCAACTGGCCGAAGCCAAGGCGCAGAACCTGTCGATCCTGTCGTACCTGGCCAACCACTTCAGCAACCCGACCATCGCCTTCGCCGCGCCGTTGATCGCGTTCGTGGCCATCGCCAAGTCGTTCCTGGGCCACTACATCGGCGCCAGCGAAGGCCTCAAGGGGCTGATCGTGAAAAGCGGCCGCCGCCCGGGCGCCAAGGCCCTGGACCGTATGACCGCGGCCTTCATGCTGGTGGTGTGCTGGATAGTCGCCACGCTCAATCCGAGCATCCTCGGGATGATCGAAACCCTGGGCGGCCCGATCATCGCGGCCATCCTGTTCCTGATGCCGATGTACGCCATCCGCAAAGTGCCGGCCATGGCCCGCTACCGCGGCCAGGCCTCCAACGTGTTCGTCACCCTGGTCGGCCTGGTGGCCATCACCGCGCTGGTCTACTCCCTGAGCGCCTGACCTGCCGGCGGCCCACCGCGCGTTGGCGGTGGGTTGCCGCGCAGAAATGCCTGATTCAGCGAAGCCACGGCCGCTGACTGCGTATAAAGCGCGGCGCGGCCGTTTTTCTGGTAGGCCGCAAAGTCCAGGGCCAGCAAGTGGTCGCGGTTGACCCGTTGCGGCTGGCCGAGCCGGGTCAGCGCCACGCCATGGCGCAGGAAGTAACGCTCCAGCGCCGGCGTGGTCACCGCCACCACCGAGTTCGCCCCCAGGGTCCAGGCGGTGTGCAGGGTGTGCCAGAACACCCGCATCGGCAGCTTGCCGCCTTCCAGCGCCGAGGCGGCGAAACGCGAGATTTCCCAGGTGTCGTGCTGCCGTGGCAAGGGCCGGTCGCAGAGAAAACCGAACACGTCCGCCAGCAGATAGGGCTGGGTGGTCGGCAGCAGCCGGGCGCAGCCGTGGATCTTTTCCTCGCTGTCCAGCGCCAGGGTGTAGCGGGTGTCGGCGTGGTCGAACTGATCGAGCTCCTGCCCGCACTGGCTGGCGCTGGAGGGCAGTCGCCAACCCAATTGCTTGATGAAGACCGCATGGCGATAGCGGCCGAGGTCGTCGCGCAGGGCCGGTGAAAGCTGGCTTTCATGCCGTGAAATCACAGTGATCATGGGGCGATATCCTTATCGTCGGGTGAAGCGTCAGATCAGCCCCAGGACGGCGGCGTAGGCGGCGGCCAGGGTCTTGTTGGCCGCGCCGAATTTCTTCTGGATGACCTTGAGGTGGAAATTCACGGTATTCACCGAGATGCCCAGGATCAGGGCGATCTCCCCGGAACTCTTGCCGTCGGCCGTCCATTGCAGGATTTCCCGCTCGCGCGCGCTCAGCTCCAGCTGTTCGGCCTGGCTGCTGGGGTGCCCGAGTTCGCCGAGGCGCATGGTCGCCAGTTCGATGATGCAGCGCAGGCGCAGGCGGATTTCTTCCAGTTCCACGGCGCTGATCGCCGTGCATTCACGGGCCACCGACAACACGCTCAGGGCGCTGTCGGGCGTGTGGATGGGCAAGGTGGCGCCCACCCGCAAGCCCCATTCCCGGGCCTCGCCCCACAACACCGAGCCTTTGCCGAACAAGGCGTCGCTCCAGACCACCATTTCCGTGGAGCGCAGGCCGTTGAGGATCGTCGGGTCGATCGCGGCGTAGTTCTGTTGCTGGTAACGCTCCACCCAGGCTTGCGGATAAGAGCCATAGATGTCGATTTTCGGGCGGGTGAAGGGGATCGAATGCCTGACTCCGTAAGCGTAAAAATCAAACCCCAGGGACCGGACCTCCCGTTCCAGCAGCGCAAAGACCTGGGCGCTCTCCTGTTGCTTGAGCATCTCCATGCGCAGGTCGTTCCACCAGTGCATGAAATCCTGTCGTTTCTCCATGGCGTTCGCCTTGATTCCTTGCACGTCAGGGAATCTAGTCCAGGGCAATACGCTGTCAACATTCATGAAATTCATAGAAAACCCCGCAGTTGCCCTGATCCGGCGCTTTGCACCAGGGCACTCGGGTGCGGGGCCGGCAATTGGGGCGGTAGTAGGCGTGGAGGGGGCTCATGGCCAAGGCTGGCTTGCGGTGCTATGTCACTGTGTGGCGGGGTGCCGCAAAGGCACTGGCCAGGCCGATAAGGGCAAAAGACGTCCCCGGCAAAACCGCTGGCGAGCATGCGCATAACTCTTTTCCTTGAGTGTTCTGGCCGTCTCTGGCCAAGGGGCAGGGGACAGCTTCAGGCAAAGCGCAGGCGGGTGATGGGTTCCACAGCGGTGGCTGGCTTGCGGGCTGCGCGGGCGCTCGGCAGCAACTGGGCGAGCAGGGCGCGATGCGCGCTGTTGGCGGCGGTTCTCGATTCCAGGTCGAGAAAATGCCCGCTGCCCTTGATCACCGCGAAGCTGCGATCGCGCACATGAGTCTTGCGCTGCGGGTCGTTGCCCGGTTGTTCGACGTGCCCGGGGTAGTCGTTGAGCGCGTTCTCGATCACACAATGGTTACGCCACATAGCACACCTCCATTTGTTGCTTTTGACGGGGCGAAAGAATCCGCGGCAACTGAGATCCAGCTGTCGTGCGCGGAATGTTTTTATAGTCGTGTGAGCGCTTCGAACGATCGGCGCGGGTTGACAGCTGTCATCCCAAGGCCGTGGCAAGCAGGCAGCGTTCGACATTCGGGCGAGCGTCGGGCGCCGTTGGCAGTGGCGTGATTTTTAGCAAGGGCGGGGGAGGGCTAACAACTACCAGATCTGGTAGGTAAAGACGCCTGGCGTTCTGCCGCCAGAGCGACTAGCGAGCGGATCGCCGGGATAAAAAAAACGCCGCGTATCGTCGTGGGATACGCGGCGTTCTTCATCGCCTTGCAGCCTTAGGCTTGAACCACCGGAATCTTGGCGTTCGCGGCAGCCTCACGGAACTCGGCGATCTGGTCGAAGCTCAGGTAGCGGTACACGTCCGCTGCCATGCTGTCGATCTTGCCGGCGTATTCCATGTACTCCTCGACGGTCGGCAGGCGACCCAGGATGGACGCGACGGACGCCAGCTCGGCCGAAGCCAGGTAGACGTTCGCGCCGTCACCCAGACGGTTCGGGAAGTTACGGGTCGAAGTCGAAACCACGGTGGAGTTCGGCTCGACGCGGGCCTGGTTACCCATGCACAGCGAGCAGCCCGGCATTTCCATGCGCGCGCCAGCCTTGCCGTAGATGCCGTAGTAGCCTTCTTCGGTCAGCTGGTGAGCGTCCATCTTGGTCGGCGGCGACAGCCACAGACGGGTTGGCAGCTGGCCCTTGACCTGATCCAGCAGCTTGCCGGCAGCGCGGAAGTGACCGATGTTGGTCATGCAGGAACCGATGAACACTTCGTCGATCTTCTCGCCAGCGACGCTGGAGAGCAGGCGAGCATCGTCCGGATCGTTCGGCGCGCAGAGCACAGGCTCCTTGACGTCGGCCAGGTCGATCTCGATGACTTCGGCGTATTCGGCGTCCTTGTCGGCTTCCAGCAGCTCAGGGTTGGCCAGCCAGGCTTCCATCGCTTGGGCGCGACGCTCCAGGGTACGGGCATCACCGTAGCCTTCGCCGATCATCCAGCGCAGCAGGGTGATGTTCGACTGCAGGTATTCGGCGATCGACTCTTTGGACAGCTTGATGGTGCAACCGGCAGCCGAACGTTCGGCCGAGGCGTCGGACAGTTCGAAGGCTTGCTCGACGGTCAGGGTTTCCAGACCTTCGATCTCCAGGATGCGGCCGGAGAAGGCGTTCTTCTTGCCTTTCTTCTCGACGGTCAGCAGGCCTTTCTGGATCGCGTAGTAAGGGATGGCATGAACCAGGTCACGCAGGGTGACGCCGGGCTGCAGCTTGCCCTTGAAACGGACCAGGATCGATTCCGGCATGTCCAGCGGCATGACGCCAGTGGCGGCGGCGAAGGCCACCAGGCCGGAACCGGCCGGGAACGAGATGCCGATCGGGAAACGGGTGTGGGAGTCGCCACCGGTGCCGACGGTGTCTGGCAGCAGCATGCGGTTCAGCCAGCTGTGGATGATGCCGTCGCCCGGACGCAGGGACACGCCGCCACGGGTCATGATGAAGTCAGGCAGGGTGTGGTGGGTGGTGACGTCGATCGGCTTCGGATAGGCCGCGGTGTGGCAGAACGACTGCATCACCAGATCGGTGGAGAAGCCCAGGCAAGCCAGGTCCTTCAGTTCGTCACGGGTCATCGGGCCAGTGGTGTCCTGGGAGCCGACGGTGGTCATCTTCGGTTCGCAGTAGGTGCCTGGACGCACGCCAGTCACGCCGCACGCCTTGCCGACCATTTTCTGCGCCAGGGTGAAGCCCTTGGTGCTTTCGGCCGGCGCTTCCGGCTTCTTGAACAGGTCCGAAGGCGGTAGGCCCAGTTCGGTACGGGCCTTCTCGGTCAGGCCACGGCCGATGATCAGCGGGATACGGCCGCCGGCACGGACTTCGTCGAGCAGGACCGGGGTCTTCATTTCGAAGGTGGCCAGGACTTCGTCGCTGTTGTGCTTGGTGACTTTACCGGCGTGCGGGTACAGGTCGATCACGTCGCCCATGTTCATCTTCGACACGTCGAATTCGATCGGCAGGGCGCCGGCGTCTTCCATGGTGTTGTAGAAGATCGGTGCGATCTTGCTGCCGAAGCAGAAGCCGCCTGCGCGCTTGTTCGGCACGTAAGGAACGTCGTCGCCGAAGAACCACAGCACGGAGTTGGTTGCCGATTTACGGGACGAACCGGTGCCGACCACGTCGCCGACGTAGGCGATAGGGAAGCCCTGGCCGCGCATTTCCTCGATCTGCTTCATCGGGCCGGTCTTGCCTTGCTCGTCCGGAACGATGCCGTCACGGGCCATTTTCAGCATGGCCAGGGCGTGCAGCGGGATGTCAGGACGGGACCAGGCATCCGGGGCAGGGGACAGGTCGTCGGTGTTGGTTTCGCCAGTCACCTTGAACACGCGCAGGCTGATCTTGTCGGCCAGTACCGGGCGGTTCTTGAACCACTCGCCGTCGGCCCAGGATTGCAGTACGCCCTGGGCGTGAACGTTGCCGTTCTTGGCTTTTTCCGCGACGTCGTGGAAGGCATCGAACATCAGCAGGGTGTGCTTGAGCTGTGCGGCCGCGACCGGCGCCAGCTCGGCGTCGTCCAGCAGCTCGACCAGGGTCACGATGTTGTAGCCGCCCTGCATGGTGCCCAGCAGTTCAACGGCGCGCTTCTTGTCCAGCAGAGGGGATTTGGCTTCGCCTTTGGCCAGCGCGGAGAGGAAACCGGCCTTCACATAGGCGGCTTCGTCGACTCCTGGCGGAACGCGATTGGTGATCAGGTCAACGAGGAAGGCTTCTTCGCCAGCGGGGGGATTCTTCAGCAGCTCGACCAGGCCTGCAGTTTGTTCGGCGTTTAGCGGCTGGGGAACGATACCCAGGGCTGCACGCTCTTCGATATGTTTGCGGTAGGCTTCAAGCACAGTATTACCCTCATCAGTGGTCCCAAATGGGTGTCCGGGACGCTCATCCCGAAATTGCCGTACTCATGCGCTGCGTGACGTTGTGGGTCGCTTAGCCAGAATTACCGGCAATTCCTTACAGAAGCTGCTTTCAAAGTTTTACGCCTGCAGAACGGGAGCTGATGAGGGTTGGCGCTGGGCTTTCCCCGCTGGAAAGACCCATCGCCAACACCGCTCTGAAGGAACGACTGTGCTCGTGACGCTTTGAAAACAGCTTCTAACGGACATTGGCGCCTAAAAAGGCTGGCTGATTCTACGGCAAAAAAAAAATTAAGGTAAGGCAGGGTCTATTGGACTTTGGTGGCGAGCCGCGTTGCTGGGCCAACGTGTGCGAGGCAAGGCGCGGGATTTGCCAATGGTTGTTCCCTTGGCAAATCCCGCAACGCAGCCTCGCGCACGTTGGCACGCAACCCGAAGGGACGGGGCCCGCTTGGTGCAGGGCTGCGTTGCTCGGAACTTATTTGGAACAACCAAACTGCGTTCCTCGCGCCTTGCCCTGCACCAAGCGGGCATCCGTCGCGGCCGCCACCAAAGTCCAATAGACCCTGATGCCCCGAAGTTTGAGGGGTGATCAATGTTAGACAAAGGGCTAACATGCGGGCCTGTTTCGCTTTTTTCCGCCAATTGCCTACTTATGCCCAATCAGACCATCAAGACCCCCTGCGTCGGCCTCTGCTCCACTGTCTACGGTGACCTGGTGTGCCGTGGCTGCAAGCGTTTCCACCACGAAGTGATCCACTGGAACGGCTACAACGAGGAAGAAAAGCACGCGGTGTGGCTGCGTCTCGAGCAATTGCTGGTGCAGGTGATGGCGGCCAAGCTGGAAGTCTTCGACCCCCAGCGGCTGCGCGAGCAACTGGAGCAGCGCAAGATCCGCTTCGTGCCGCACCAGTCGGAATATTGCTGGGCCTATCAGCTGATCGCCCGCGGGGCGCGGGTGATCAACCAGCTGGAAGCCTATGGGATGGTGTTGCTGCCGGAGTTTCGCGACTGGGAACTGCCGGAATTGCGCGATGCCATCGATCGGGAGTTTTTCCTCCTGTCGGAAGCCCACTACCAGCGTTATATCGCCCCGGGGTTCCTCAAGGACGCCTTTGGCGCCTGACCGCTAAAAGCATCGCGGGCAAGCCTCGCTCCTACAGAAGCACACATTCATCTGTAGGAGCGAGCGGGCGGCGATCCGACTTGCCCGCGATAGCGTTTTCTCTGCTAACCCATCCCTCAATGCTTGCCGGCCACCTCTTCCAGGTGGTCCATGATGTCCTCCGGCTTGAGCACCAGCACGTCGCTTTCCAGGGCATCGAGCACCACTTCCGCGGTATTGCCGATCAGCGCCCCGGAAATCCCGGTGCGCGCCACGGTGCCGATGATGGTCAGCGCCGCCTGCAGCTCATGGGCGGTGTGCGGGATCAGCACGTCTGCCGGGCCTTCCTCTATATGCAGGTGGGTATCGTCGATGTCGAACTCGGCCTGGAACGCTTTGCACTGCTCGCGGTAGCGCGCCTCGATGGTTTCCTTGAGCTGGAACACCGGGTCGGACGCCGACAGCATCGGCGACGGATGGGCGCTGATCACATGCAACTGCGCCTTGGCCAGGCTGGCGATGTCGAAACCATGGTCGATGATGCTGGCATGCAGGGTACGGTGCTCGCCGTCGGTGTTGCCGACATCGATGGCCGCCAGGATCACGCCGCCGGTCCAGGGCTTGGCGGTTTTCACCAGCAGCACCGGGCTTGGGCAATAGCGCAGCAGTTTCCAGTCGGCGGGGGTGAGCAGGGCCTTTTTCAGCGGGTTGTCGGCAAAGTGCTGCTTGATCACCAGGCCACAGCCTTCGGCCTGCTGCACGTCGATGATGGTGCTGTGCAGGCTGTCGTTCCAGGCCTGCTCGGTGGTCACGCTGTAGCCCTCGCTCAGCAGGCTGCTCTTGAGCACGCTCAATAGCGCCGAATGCTCGTGCTTCTTGTCGCACACCAGCAGGTGCAGATGGGCCTGGGTCACCCCGGCGATCAGCTTGGCGCGCTTGAGCGCGAGGCTTTCGGAATGCTCGGGCTCGATGACCACCAGGATGCTGCGGATGGCTTGCATGGTCGGGATCTCCAGAGAGGGATGAAGGCTATGTTGCACAACTATAGTTGCTGCGCGTCGCTGTGGCTGTTGACGCACATCAAGCGCCGCGGCTGGTGGTCTGTGGCGCGGCCGGTATAATCGGCGCCCTTCGCCGTGAACCCTTATGCCGTGAGCCCCATGTTATCGATCCCTGAAGTCGCCACCGTCCTGCCTTGCGCGCTCATTTCCTTGAAGGCTGCCCTGAAGGACGAACGACCATGAACCTGCCGGAAATTCACGAGTTCCTCGGCTGCCCCACGCCGGATGCCTGGGTCCAGGCGGCCCTGGCGGATCAGGAAACCCTGCTGATCGACCACAAGAACTGCGAGTTCAAGGCGGCCAGCACGGCCCTGAGCCTGATCGCCAAGTACCACTCCCATGTCGACCTGATCAACATGATGTCGCGCCTGGCCCGGGAGGAACTGGTGCACCACGAACAGGTCATGCGCCTGATGAAGCGGCGCAAGATCGAACTGCGCCAGTTGTCGGCCGGGCGTTATGCCTCGGGCCTGCGCAAGGTGGTGCGCAGCCACGAACCGGTGAAGCTGGTGGACACCCTGGTGGTCGGCGCCTTTATCGAGGCCCGCAGCTGCGAGCGTTTCGAGGCGCTGGTGCCGCACCTGGACGAAGAACTGGGCAAGTTCTACTTCGGCCTGCTGAAAAGCGAGGCCCGGCACTTCCAGGGTTACCTGAAGCTGGCCTATCAGTACGGCGACGCCAAGGACATCGCCCAGGTGATCGAGAAGGTGCGCGCCGCCGAGCGCGAACTGATCGAGTCGCCGGACGTGGAGTTCCGCTTCCACAGCGGCGTGCCTACTCTGTAAAACGGCCCAAGTCGGTTCAAAACTACGGGCAAATTGTAAAAAACTCTTAAAAGCATGAAACATCATTGAAAACCGGCCATCTGGGCCGGTTTTTGCTGTCTGCCCTGGTCTCAGACTTATCCGATGCCGCCTATAATGCGCGCCCCAATTGTGCGCACTCAGACTGGTATTTATGGATAACCCGGGTCTTGGCAAAGTATTGCTGGTGGAAGATGACGAGAAGCTCGCCGGGCTGATCGCGCACTTCCTGTCCCAACACGGTTTTGAGGTCCTGACGGTGCATCGTGGCGATGTGGCGCTGGCGGCCTTTCTCGAGTTCAAGCCGAAAATCGTCGTCCTCGACCTGATGCTGCCGGGCCAGAGCGGCCTGCACGTGTGCCGGGAGATCCGCAATGTGGCGGACACGCCCATCGTCATTCTCACCGCCAAGGAAGACGACCTGGACCATATCCTCGGTCTTGAGTCCGGCGCCGACGACTACGTGATCAAACCGATCAAGCCGCCGGTGCTGCTGGCCCGCCTGCGCGCCCTGCAACGGCGCCAGGTGCCGGAGCCGACGGTGCGCGGCGCGCTGGAGTTCGGCAGCCTGACCCTCGACCGCAGTTGCCGGGAAGTGCGCCTGGCCGGCGAGCTGATCGAGCTGACCACCATGGAGTTCGAGCTGCTGTGGCTGCTGGCCAGTTCGGCGGGCAAGATCCTCTCCCGCGACGACATCCTCAACCGCATGCGCGGCATCGCCTTCGACGGCCTCAACCGCAGCGTCGATGTCTACATCAGCAAGCTGCGCGGCAAACTCCAGGACAACCCTCGCGAGCCGGTGTGCATCAAGACCATCTGGGGCAAGGGCTATCTGTTCAATCCGTTCGCGTGGGAGCTCTAGATGCTGCGGCTGTTTCTGCGTCTGTACCTCATTCTGGCCCTGGGGCTGGCGGGGGCCATCTGGGCGGTCAACTACACCTTTTCCGAGCTGTTGCCGGACGCCAACGAAACCTACAACCGCGAGGCCATGCGCGGACCGGGATACAGCCTGGTCAACCAACTGTCGCCGGTCACGGGAGCGGCGCGCGAGCAGCGGCTGGCCGAGCTGCAACAACACTACGGCATGCGCCTGAGGCTGTTGCAGGCGGATGAGCTGGGCCTGTCCGAACGCGAACGCCAACTGCTGGCCGAGAACAAACTGGTGGTGCGCGGCGACTTCAGCGAGTTCATCGCCAACCTCGACGGCGGCCCGCAGTTGCTGAGCATCCGCCTGCCGGAAGAGCCCAAGTGGCTGTATTTCTGGGCCTATGCCTTTCTCGGGGCCAGCCTGGCGCTGGTCCTGTATTTCTGGGTACGCCCGCATTGGCGCGACCTGGAGCTGATCCGCCTGGCGGCCCAGCGCTTCGGCAATAACGACCTGGGCTCGCGCATCCGCCTGCCGCGGCGCTCCAACGTGCGCGACCTGGCGCAGCACTTCAACCAGATGGCCAGCCGCATCGAAGGCCTGATCGCCAATCAGCGCGAGCTGACCAACGCGGTGTCCCATGAATTGCGCACGCCCATCGCCCGCTTGTCGTTCGAGCTCGACCAGCTCAAGCAGTCCGACCCGCGGCAGAACCGCGAGCTGATCGCCGATATGTACGCCGACCTCGGCGAGCTGGAGGAAATGGTTTCCGAACTGCTGACCTACGCCAGCCTGGAACACGGCGCCACGGTGATCAACCGCGAGAGCATCCAGGCCCGCAACTGGCTCGACAGCGTGGTCGGCAGTGTCGCCCTGGAGGCGGAGGCGGCGGGGGTGCAGATGGCGATCCGGGCCTGTGAGGTCGAGTACATCAGCATCGAACCGCGGTTCATGGCGCGGGCGGTGATCAACCTGCTGCGCAATGCCATTCGCTACGCCGAACGGCGCGTCGAGGTGTCCCTGGTGCAGGTCGGGCAGGGCTATGAGGTCCAGGTCAACGACGACGGCCCGGGCGTGCCGGTGGAAGGGCGGGCGAAGATCTTCGAGCCGTTCTCCCGACTCGACGCCAGCCGCGACCGCCGCACCGGCGGCTTCGGCCTCGGCCTGGCGCTGGTGCGGCGGGTATCGCAGTCCCACGGCGGCCAGGTCGAGGTGACGGATTCGCAATGGGGCGGTGCGTCGTTTCGCATGACCTGGGCGCAGCTCGAATAGCCCAGGCAGCTTGCGCGCGATAACGTCAGAACGGCCAACACCGCTTAAAAGCTGTACTCCAGCGTGGTCGCCAGCGACGTCTGCAGCCGCCGCTCGACAATCGGGCTGTCCGCCGCCTCCCGCCCCAGGTACTGCAGCGCCAGCACCGTCGATACGTTCATCTGTTCACTGACCGGCACGGTCCAGGTCAGGTCGCCGCCCCGGCTGAGAAAACCACCCTTGGGCCGATAGGCGCCGAAGCGGGTCCTGCCAGCCTGGGCGTTGCTGACGCCATACCAGGTGCGCAGGTAGTCGCCGTCGCCGAACTGGCTGTTGAGGCTGCCCTCGAGGCGCCCGTACCGGCCCTCATACAGCGTGCTGCCGATGCTCAGTTGCAGGTGGTTGTAGGCCGAGCCGGTGTCCGGGTCGTCGTTCTTCTTCAGCGCATGCTGCAGCGTGGCCCCGAGCTCCACGGTGCCCAGGGTGTAGCCCAGGTGGGCGCCAAACTGCGCGCGGGACTTGATCGAGCCCATGCCGGCCAGATGGTCCGAGCCCTTGTAGCCGCTCTTGCGGTCCTTGCGTGCTTCGCTGGGGCCGACCCAGGTGCTGAACGCCAGGTCGCCCCATTCATTGCCCCAGCCAAGGCCCTGTTCGGTGTTGAGAAACACCCCGTAGGGGCTGACGATTTCGCCGCCCAGGATCGGGACGACGCTGTGTTCGTCGCTGCCGCTGTAGCGCGGCAGGCTGGCCACGCCGGCTTGCAGCTGGTACTGCCAGTCCGCGGCGTAGAGCGGGCCGCAGGGCGTCAGCAGGCACAGCGAAGCCAGAGGTAGCGACGCAAGGGACAGGCACAAGGTTTTCGGACGGATCGAGGTCTTCATCGCGGCTAGAAACTCAGCAGGGTGTGGGAGTGGTCGTTGGGAGTGGAATAGGAACTGCCCAGGCCATCGCGCGGGCGCTGGGCGACCTTGCGCGCCGGGGCGACAGGGGCCGGCTTGGCGCGGAGGGCGGTCTTGGGTGGCGTGGCGATTTCAGGCGGCGGTTCGACGCTGGGCTTCGGGGGCGGCGTGCCCTGGCAGCTGAGGCCGCCGAGCAGCACACCAATGAAGAGCGTGAAGAATCGACCGTACATGGCGCACCCGTGGGGAAATGGATGCGCTCATGCTAGGGACGCGGGTGCGGGCAATCTTTGGCAGCTTTGTCGCAAAACTGTCAAAGACTGTGAATGCCCGGCGCTTAGCGTTGCAGGTCCAGGCGTTCATGCCGCTCATGTCTTTCATGCCACTGGGCGATAGATTCCTCGGGGTAGTGGGCGAATTGCAGGTCGTGGGGGTGCCAGTCGATTTCCACCCAGGACGCCCGGGAGTCGAGCATCAGGTGGGTGTGTTCCGGCGGTATCGGCAACGGCGTGTCGATGGCCGAGGCGAAGGGATGGATCAGCTCCGGCCACTCTGGGCTGAACAGCCACAACCCGGAGCCGCAGCGGCTGCAGAAATGCCGTTCGGCGCTGCTGCGCCGGGCACGTTTGCCGGGTTCCCTGAGCAGCGCGTGGTAGATCGAGATGTGCTGGCGGCCGCGGACTTTCAGGCTGGCGGCGTCGCCGCCGAGGTTGATCGCATACCCGCCGCCGCCCTGGGTCTTGCGGCAGATCGAGCAGTAGCAGCGTTGATAGGGGTAAGGGTGGGCGCTGTCCAGGCTGAAGTGGACAGCGCCGCAATGGCAGGAACCTTCGAGTTGCATGACGACCTCCGACGATCCATGGGCTATGACCGTCAGCCTAGCCGCTGTCGGCTGGAGCGTTCGCCATGGGCGCTGGTCGGCGCCGGGTTGACCCTATAGCTACTTCAGGCTTTTTACTGTCGACTCTCTTTATCAGGAGTGATCGACATGAGCTTTTTCGAACGTTTGCTGGGCGGTCATCGTGGCCGTGGGCATGGCGGCTCCCAGGGCGGGCACCAGGGTGACAGGCATGGCGGCGGGCATGGCCGGCACTCCGGTGGCGCAGCGCCGCCTGCGGGCGGCCCGCTGTGTCCGGACTGCGGGGCGAGCAACGCGGCCAAGGCGCGTTTTTGCCAGCAGTGCGGGACCTCGTTGCAGCCCGCCGCGTGCCGCCAGTGCGGCAACACGCTGGCCACCGGCGTGCGGTTTTGCGCGCAGTGTGGCGGGGCGGCGGGCTGAGGCCGGCCTACAGCGCCAGGTGGTAGCGGACCTGGGTCGCGTCGTCCGGGTCGATGGCGCGGTGGAAACCCAGGGTCGCGGCCAGTTCGCGCATGCGGTGATTGGCCGGGCAATCCAGGGAGTACATCTGCTTGAAACCCTGGTCCTTAGCCCGGTCGACCAGATGGCGCATCAGCAAGGCGTCCAGGCCCTTGTGCTGCCATTCGTCGGCCACGGTGACGGCGAACTCACAGGTGTCCGCGTCGGCGCCGATGGTGGCATAGCGGCTGATGCCGATTTCCCGCAGCGAGCCGTTGTCGTGGACCAGGGCCACGTAAGCCACGCGCTCGCAGCCATCGACGTCCATCAACTGGCTGAGCAGGGCCTCGCCGACTTCCTTCACCTCACCCAGGAAACGGTGGTGCCGGGTGGTCGGCGAAAGGTTCTCGATAAAGGCCTTTTCCCGCTCGCGGTCTTCGGCGCGCAACGGGCGGATCAGCACCGGGCTGCCGTCGTTGAGGGCGTCTATCCAGTGTTCGCCTTTGTACCGGGCGAAGGCGGCCAGGGCAGGCGTGTGGAGGGCGGTGCTGGTCATGGGCAAGTCTCCGTGAAGGTGCAGAGGATTGCCTGAACATTCACACCTGTCAGGCGCCGGGCCCTTGATTCAGGTCAACGGGCGGCGGTGTCGCAGAGGGTTTTGCGCCAGGAGGCAGATTGGCCTCCGAGCGATCAGGCCTCGGGCATCAGGGTGGCGATCAGCGCCCGCACGGTGCCGGGCAGGGCCTCCAGCTCACGGACAATGATGCTGCGCTCGCGCACCGCCCAGGCCTCGTCGAGTTTCACCGTCACCAGCTGCATGGTGCGGCTGTGCCGGATCGCGGCCGATTCGGGAATGATACCGATGCCCACGCCGGCCTCGACCATGCGGCAGATCGCTTCGAAGCTCGACACCTGGATCCGCAGCGACAGCTGCTTGCCGGTGCGCTCCACGTGTTCGCGCAAAAAACTCAGCAAGGTGCTGCCTTCGTGCAGGCCGATGTGCTGGTAGGCCAGGGTCTGCTCCAGGGTCACCGCCGGCTGCGTCGCCAGCGGGTGGTCGACCGGCAGGATCAGCACCAGGTGGTCGGTGCTGAAATGCAGGACTTGCAGGCCACTGGCTTCCACCGGGCCGGCGATGATGCCCATGTCGGCGGTGCCGTCGAGCACGCCCCGCACGATGTCGCGGGACAGGCGTTCCTGCAGGTCCACCGTGACCCCCGGGCGTTTCGACAGAAAGCCGGCGAGGATCTCCGGGAGGAATTCGGTCACCGCCGTGGTGTTGGCGAAGATGCGCATATGCCCGGTGGAATCGCCGCCGTACTGGGTGAACTCGCTTTTCAGGTAATCCACCTGGCGCATGATCAGCCGCGCATGCTGCAACAGCCGCTCGCCGGCCGGGGTGACTTCGACGCCGCGGCTGTCGCGGTACAGCAGGCGGGTCTCGAGCTGGCTTTCCAGGGCCTTGATCCGCGCGCTGGCCGCCGCCGGCGAAAGAAAGGCGCGCTTGGCGCCCTGGGTCAGGCTCGGCGATTCGGCGATATGGATAAACAGGCGCAGGTCGGCCAGATCGAAATGCATGGGCAGCTCCTGGGAGGGAAGAGGGGCAAAGCGGCGTTCAGCATAACCGAACGCCGGTTTATTGAAATGCAAATTCTCAGAACGCGCAGCGGCTTGCATGATCGGGCTCACCACCACCGCAACAGGACCCGACCCGATGAGCGTGACCGACCCCAGCGCCTGGACAGGCCGTAGCCAGCAAGCCCGAGACCTGCTCAGCGACAACCTGCTCAAGCGCATCGCCGCGACCTTTGGCGAACCCGTGCCGGCCCCTGGCGCGGCCTTGCCGCCGCTGTGGCAATGGTGCTTTTTCCAGGAGCCCCTGGCCGAAAGCGCCCTGGGTGGCGACGGCCATCCGGCCCGTGGCGGCTTCCTGCCGCCGGCGGCCAATCGCAACCGCATGTGGGCCGGTGGCCGGCTGGAGTTCTTCGAGCCGTTGCGCGCCGGGTTCGAGGCGCAGTGCGTGTCGACCATCAGCCAGGTCGAGGAAAAGACCGGGCGCACCGGCGCGCTGTTGTTCGTCACGGTACGCCATGAGTATTCCCAGGACGGTCGCCTGGCGATTCGCGAGGAACAGGACATCGTCTACCGCGAACCGACCCCGCCCAAGCAGGCCAGCGGCGAGCCGCTGATCCAGGGCGACTGGCGCGAAACCGTCGAGCCCAGCCCGACCCTGCTGTTCCGCTACAGCGCGGTGACCTTCAACGGCCATCGCATCCACTACGACTTTCCCTACGTCACCGCGACCGAAGGTTATCCGGGGCTGGTGGTCCACGGCCCATTGATCGCCACCCTCAGCCTGCGCGCTTTCTGCCGCGCCCACCCCGGAGCCCGGCTGCGGCGGTTTTCTTATCGCGGCCTGCGGCCCTTGATCGCGCCGCAGCCGTTCGAGGTCGGCGGGCGCATCGTCCGCCCCGGCGTCGCCGAGCTCTGGGCCGGCAACGACGCCGGCCTGGCCCAGCGCGGCGAAGTGCTGTTCGACGCCATCCCGGAATGACCCCATCCCAGCACAATAACCACAGGCGGAGAGCCGTTCGATGAACCCCAACAGCAATGAAGAATTGAATGCCATCCGTGAAGGCGTGCGGGCCCTGTGCGCCGAGTTCGATGCCGCCTACTGGCGCAAGATCGATGAAGAAAAAGGTTTCCCGGAACGCTTCGTCAAGGCCCTGACCGACGCCGGCTGGCTGGCGGCGATGATCCCGGCCGAATACGGCGGCTCGGGCCTGGGCCTGGCCGAAGCCTCGGTGATCCTGGAGGAGGTGAACCGCTGCGGCGGCAACTCCGGCACCGTGCACGGGCAGATGTACAACATGTTCACCCTGCTGCGGCACGGCAGCGAAGCGCAGAAGCGTTTCTACCTGCCAAAGCTCGCCAGCGGCGAACTGCGCCTGCAATCGATGGGCGTCACCGAGCCTACCACCGGCACCGACACCACCAAGATCAAGACCACCGCGATCAAGCATGGCGACAAGTACCTGATCAACGGGCAGAAGGTGTGGATCTCGCGGATCCAGCATTCCGACCTGATGATCCTGCTGGCGCGCACCACGCCGCTGGCCGAGGTCAAGAAGAAATCCGAAGGCATGTCGATCTTCCTGGTCGACCTGCGCGAGGCCATCGGCCACGGCCTGACCGTGCAGCCGATCGCCAACATGGTCAACCACGAGACCAACGAGCTGTTCTTCGACAACCTGGAAATCCCCGCCGACAGCCTGATCGGCGAGGAGGGCAAGGGCTTCAGGTACATCCTCGACGGCCTCAACGCCGAGCGCACGCTGATTGCCGCCGAGTGCATCGGCGATGGTCGCTGGTTTATCGACAAGGCCAGCCAGTACGCCCGCGACCGCGTGGTGTTCGGCCGGCCCATCGGGCAGAACCAGGGCGTGCAGTTCCCCATCGCCGAAGCCCATGTCGAGATCGAGGCCGCCGACCTGATGCGCTGGCGCGCCTGCGAGGAATACGACAGCGGCCTTAACGCCGGGGCCAGCGCCAACATGGCCAAGTACCTGGCGGCCAAGGCCTCGTGGGAAGCGGCCAACGCTTGCCTGCAGACCCATGGCGGTTTCGGCTTCGCCTGCGAATACGACGTCGAGCGCAAGTTCCGCGAGACCCGCCTGTACCAGGTGGCGCCGATCTCCACCAACCTGATCCTGTCCTATGTGGCCGAGCACCTGCTCGAACTGCCGCGCAGCTTCTGAGGAACCGAGCATGAGCCATACCCAAGCCTTGGCCGGGTTCCTTGCCGGCCTGAGTTACCCGCAGTTGCCCGACAGCGTGCTGGCGCGCACCGAAGAACTGTTCCTCGACTGGCTCGGCTCGGCCCTGGCCAGCCAGGGCGCGCATCCGATCCCGTTGTTCGAGCGTTACGCCCAGCAGATGGGCCCGGCCGATGGTCCGGCGCGGATCCTGGTCAACGGCCGCGGCAGCTCGGCCTATTTCGCCGCCCTGGTGAACGCCGCGTCTTCCCATTTGGTGGAGCAGGACGACCTGCACAACAGCTCGGTGCTGCACCCGGCCACCGTGGTGTTCCCGGCCGCGTTGGCGGCGGCCCAGGACCTGGGCAAGTCCGGCCAGGAGCTGCTGCTGGCGGCGGTGGCCGGCTACGAGGCGGGGATTCGCATTGGCGAGTTCATGGGCCGTTCCCATTACCGGATCTTCCACACCACGGCCACCGTCGGCACCCTCGCCGCGGCGGTGGCGGTGGGCAAGCTGATGGACTTCGACCAGGCGCAATTCATCAACCTGTTGGGCAGCGCCGGGACCCAGGCTGCCGGCCTCTGGGAGTTTTTGCGCGACGCCGCGGACTCCAAGCAGCTGCACACGGCCAAGGCCGCGGCCGACGGGCTGCTCGCCGCCTACCTGACCCGCGACGGGCTGAGCGGCGCGCGCAATATTCTCGAAGGCGAGCAGGGCATGGCCGCGGGCATGTCCTGGGATGCCGAGCCAGCGCGCCTGTCCGACCGTCTGGGCAGTCGTTGGGCCTTGCTGGAAACCTCGTTCAAGTTCCACGCCTCCTGCCGCCACACTCATCCGGCCGCCGATGCCTTGCTGGCGCTGATGCAGGGCGAAGGCCTCAGCCATGAGCGGATCGCTAGCGTGGAAACCCGCGTGCACCAGGGCGCCATCGATGTGCTGGGGCGAGTGAGCGTGCCGCAGACCGTGCACCAGGCCAAGTTCTCCATGGGCACCGTGCTCGGCCTGATCGCCGTGCATGGCAAGGCCGGGCTGCCGGAGTTCCAGGAGCTGGCGCTGAACGACCCGGCGGTGGCGGCGTTTCGCGACAAGGTGTCGATGGTCCTCGACCCCGAGGTGGATCGTGCCTATCCGCAGCGCTGGCTGGGCCGTGTAGTGGTCAGCACCGACGATGGCCGCACCCTGCACGGTGCCATTGACGAGCCCAAGGGCGATCCGGGCAACGGCCTGTCGCGGGCCGAGCTGGCGGACAAGTTCCAGCGCCTGCTGCGCTTCTCCGGCGCGCGTACCCCGGAGCAGGGCGCGGCCCTGATCCGCCAGGTGTGGAACCTGCGCGACACCACGCAATTGAACGAATTGCTCTGAGCCCGCCCCGAGGACGCCTTATGACACTCAATACCGCACAACCCCGGCCGCTGGACGGCATCACCGTGGTCAGCCTGGAACACGCCATCGCCGCGCCGTTCTGCACCCGCCAACTGGCCGACCTGGGCGCCCGGGTGATCAAGGTCGAACGCCCCGGCAGCGGCGATTTTGCCCGTGGCTACGACGAGCGCGTGCGCGGCCTGGCCTCGCATTTCGTCTGGACCAACCGTTCCAAGGAAAGCCTGACCCTGGACCTCAAGCAGGATGCCGCCGGCGACATTCTTGAACGCCTGCTGGCCCAGGCCGACGTGCTGGTGCAGAACCTCGCGCCGGGCGCGGCGGCGCGCATGGGCCTGTCGTTCGAGGCGCTGCATGAACGCTTTCCGCGGCTGATCGTCTGCGACATTTCCGGTTATGGCGAGGGCGGCCCTTATGAGAAGAAAAAGGCCTACGACTTGCTGATCCAGAGCGAGGGCGGGTTCCTGTCGGTGACCGGCGGCCCGGGCGAGGAGCAACTGGCCAAGGCCGGCTGCTCGATCGCCGACATCGCCGCCGGCATGTACGCCTACAGCGGCATCCTCTCGGCGCTGTTGCTGCGCGGCAGGACCGGGCAGGGTAGCCGCATCGACGTGAGCATGCTGGAAAGCCTGGTGGAGTGGATGGGCTACCCGATGTACTACGCCTTCGACGGTGCGCCGCCACCGCCCCGGGCCGGCGCGGCGCACTCGACCATCTACCCCTACGGGCCGTTCCCGGCGGGGGATGGCGGCACGGTGATGCTCGGCCTGCAGAACGAGCGCGAATGGGCGGCGTTCTGCGACAAGGTGCTGCTGATGCCGGAGCTGGCCGGTGACGAACGCTTCTCGGCCAACTTCAAGCGCTCGGCCAATCGCGAGGCGCTGCGGCAGATCATCGTCGACAGCTTCGCCCGGCTGACGGTGGAGGCGGTGATCGAGCGGCTGGAGCAGGCGCAGATCGCCAGCGCCCGGGTCAACGACATGCAGGGCGTGTGGCAGCACCCGCAGCTCAAGGCCCGCGACGGCTGGCGCGAGGTCGACAGCCCGGCCGGCAAGCTGCCGTCGCTGCTGCCGCCGGCGCGCAATGCCGCGTTCGAGCCGCGCATGGACGGCGTTCCCGGGCTGGGCCAGCACAGCGGCGCGATCCTCGCCGAACTGGGCCTGTCCAGCGATGCCATCGAGCAGTTGCAGGCCAATGGCGTGATCTGAAACCCCTCGTTCCTACAGGGGCTGGCACGGATAGGTCCGTTGACGTGGGTGGCCTCTGTAGGAGCCAAGCTTGCTGGCGAAGGGGCCCTTGAGATCGGCATCGCCCTCAAGGGCCTCTCGCGGGCAAGCATGCACCATCAAGGCACAGATAATCCGGTCCGCGGACCCCGCATCACTTACAAGGAATTCAACATGCCCAACCCTATTGTCCGCTCTGCCTTGTTCGTCCCGGGCAGCCGTCCCGAGCGTTTCGGCAAGGCCCTGGCCAGCGGCGCCGACGCGGTGATCGTCGATTTCGAGGACGCGGTGGAAGAGCCGCTCAAGCGCCAGGCCCGGGACAACCTCGGCCAGTACCTCAACAGCCAGCCCCAGGCGCGGCTGTGGGTGCGGGTCAATGCCCCGGAACATGCCGAACATGCCGCCGACCTGGGGTTCTGCAAAGCCCAGGCCGGGGTGGTCGGCATCCTGCTGCCCAAGGTCGAAAGCGCCGCCCAGGTGGCGACCGTGGCGGCCACCGGCAAGCAGATCTGGCCGATCATCGAAAGCGCGCGCGGGCTCTTGGCTTTGGCGGAAATCGCCCGGGCTCCTGCGGTACAGCGCCTGTCTTTCGGCGGCCTGGACCTGGCACTGGACCTCAACCTGTGCAGCGGTTCGGCGGCGGCGCAGTTCGCCCTCGACCAGGCGCGGCTGGCGCTGATCCTGCATTCGCGCGCCGCCGGCCTGGTGCCGCCATTGGATGGCGTGCACCCGGCCATCGACGACCCCGAAGGTTTGCGCCAGTCCATTCGCCACGCCTATGAAATGGGTTTTGCCGGCGCCTTGTGCATCCACCCGAAACAGGTGCCGGTGATCCACCAGGCCCTGGCCCCCAGCGCCGAAGACCTGGCCTGGGCGCAACGGGTGGTGGACGCCGGCAGCCACGGCGCCGGCGCCTACCAGATCGACGGCCAGATGGTCGACGCGCCGGTGTTGCTGCGGGCCCAGCGCTTGTTGGCGCTGAGTCCCTGAATACTGCAATCGCGCAGGAGCGCGTTACCAACTGCCATAGGGAATGCCGTATTGCTCTATGTAGCGCTTGGAGTTTTCGGACAGGGGGTAATAGTGGCCGTTGGATTTGCCCAGGTGTGGGCCCAGTGGCTCGATTTCACCCTGGGCGCGGGCGACTTTGACCGGGTGATGGCATTCGTCCCTGACCCAGACTTGTACGATGCCGCCAGGAGCGAGGCCCAGATAGACCGATGCCATATAGCGGGCAGTCTGGTGCGGAGTTTCCGGGCAGCGTCGATTCGTCGAGGTGGACATGATTTTCCGGGCTTCTTCCGGGATATCTATCCATGCTCGATAAGTTTGGGGTTCCACGACCGATTGCCAGCGCACGAAAATGCGTTTGGGTAGGTCTGCGCCTACTACCGACTTACCGTTGCCTCCAACTCCACCACTCCATCCTCTGGCCCACTCTTTGTCGTAACCCATATCACCGCCCGCAGCGGAGCCGCCACCAGTACGACGGAATAGCTTTCCGTTGATATCTTCAACAGCGCTGTCTTCGACCCAGACCTCCATGTAGAACGGCTCGATGAAGCCAAGCTCCCACCAAGGATCTTTGGGGTCGTGTTTTCCGGAAAGCGGATCAGCGTGGCAACCAATTAACAGAAGTGTGCCCAGCAGGGCGATGAATACTCTCATTACCAAAGCGTCCAGTCAGGTACGTGAGGATGTTGCACACGCACGGCATCCACCGTGGGGGCGTTGATATAGACAACTTTAAGGCTGCCGCCGTGTTGTTTGCCTAACGGGTGATTCCAGTGGGCCGAGAGATGGATATAACGCAGCTTGAGCAGGGTCTCCTCGGCCGGCGTCGTACTGTAATCACCGGCGACAAATCTGTCACAAAGGGCTTGAAGCTCTTGCGGGATGGCGTAGTCCGGATCCTGTTCGTCGATGACCTTGAAGCGCACGCCATTCTGCTTGGCCAGTTCATACATGACGCGTAGATACACCCTCGATAACCTGTTGCTTATAGAGCGCTTGAGCTGTAGGCCGGCATATACCCGTTTTCTGCGGGGGGCGAGGCGGTCCTGGAGATCCTGGGGCAACAGCATCGGCTCCGGCGTGATGATTTCCAGCCATTGTGCAGGCCAGCCCTTGGCCCGCCAGCGTGATTTTGCCTGTACCGTGTCCCGGTAAATCGAGGTCTGGGTCACCTCGGTATTAATGGGCACCTCCAGCGCCTGCATCGGACTGATCAGTACACATTCCTGAGCATCATCCAGATAACCGCCGCCGATATCCGAATGGGCGCCGGGCAAGGCGATTTCCACATGGTCGGGACTGACCCGGCTCAGGGCAAAGTTGGCCCGGTACTCGTCGCGGGCGACCAGTTGCACCACCGAGCGAAAGTAGCGGCGGTCGAGGTGCAGCTTGATACCTGGGGCAATGGCGCTGCGCACGTTGCCCAGATTGCCCAGCCCGGCAACCGACGGCACCGTATCGAAAAGACCAATAAAGCCCATGTCTACGTCGTGGCCGTACTGTCGGTTGAAGCGGGGGCTGAAGGCACTGGAGTAGTCGTGGAGAATTAGCTCGAGTGGTCCGAGCCAGCGCACGACTTCATTGGCAAAGTGCCGGGCTGCCGCCGCACCTCGGCTAAAGCCGAAGGCATCGAAGGTCAGAGAAGTGATTTCGCTTTCGGGATTATCTTCGTGGGCTTCACGGATACGTTCCTTGATCGCACGAAATGCTTTCTGCACGCACCCTGAGATTCCTGTGTCGCCACGCCCTGTACCCGAGGTGAGCAGGCTGTCTTTTTCACCGGCCTGTGTGCCGATGCCATCAATATAGATTGAGCGATAGGCGCGCTTTTGCAGTTCCTCACCCTCTACTTTCCGGTTGGAATAGTACAAGTCACTCAACCGCTTAACATTGCTCACCCCATTCCCATAACTACTCTGCGGATCGCTCATATACGGCTTGCAACTGCCATCGATGTCTTTGGGCACGATGGCATGCTGGGCCCCGCAAATCTCGCCCATCGCCGAGTTGCCGGCATTGTTGCCGGTGCCATCAAAGAACACCCCGATACGCAGCGCTACCTGAACCTTTTCGGGCGGCGGCGCAGGTTCCTTGGCATATTTCTCGTACTGCGCCCAGAGCTGTTCGCCGTAGCTGGGCTGTGCGGTTTCGGCGGCGCGTTCGGCGGGTGGTTGGTTGGGGCTCTGATTGGGAATGGCGGGCCGTAGAAGGCGGGGCATCGGCCCGGGTCCGTTGTTGGCCATGGGTGGTCCTGGTGCGGTCGAAGAGGGTGCTGGAGACCGTACCGGGAAGGGCGGAGGATGGATTTAGGAGGAATCTGCAACAGGCTCGGTTGCGGCTGATTCCATCGTAGGGGTATGGAACTTCAGGCGCCTATCGCCGGTAGCGCGCGGCGTTCGGCCCAGGCGAACGCAGGTATCAAAAATTCAAAATTCTCAATACGCGTGCCCTTAGGCACTCTGCGATCAACCACAACAATAAGAAGGTGAAGTCCATGTTCAAGCTCTCCCGGGCGTTGTTCTGTGCCGCCGCATTGCTGGGCGCCGGTCTTGCGCAGGCCGCCGACCCTATCGTGATCAAGTTCGCCCACGTGGTGGCGGAAAACACCCCCAAGGGCCAGGGCGCCCTGCTGTTCAAGAAGCTCGCCGAGGAACGCCTGCCGGGCCGGGTCAAGGTCGAGGTGTATCCGAACTCCTCGCTGTTCGGCGACGGCAAGGAAATGGAGGCGCTGCTGCTGGGCGACGTGCAGTTGCTCGCGCCGTCCCTGGCCAAGTTCGAGCAGTACACCAAGAAGGTGCAGATCTACGACCTGCCATTCCTGTTCGACAACCTCGCCGCCGTCGACCGCTTCCAGCACGCCGAGGGCAAGCAGCTGCTGACCGCCATGCAGGACAAGGGCATCCTCGGCCTGGCCTATTGGCACAACGGCCTCAAGCAGCTGTCGGCCAACAAGAAGCTGGTGGAACCCAAGGACGCCCGCGGCCTGAAGTTCCGCGTGCAGGCTTCCAGCGTACTTGAGGAGCAGTTCAAGGCGGTGCGCGCCAACCCGCGCAAGATGAGCTTCGCCGAGGTCTACCAGGGCCTGCAGACCGGCGTGGTGAATGGCACCGAGAACACCTGGTCGAACTATGAAAGCCAGAAGGTCCACGAGGTGCAGAAGTACTTCACCGAGACCGACCACGGCCTGATCGACTACATGGTGATCACCAACGCCAGGTTCTGGACCGGCCTGCCGGCGGATGTGCGCGGCGAGCTGGAAAAAATCATGGCCGAGGTCTCGGTGGAAGTGAACAAGCAGGCCGAAGCCCTGAACCAGACGTCCCGGCAGAAGATCATCGACGCCAAGACCAGCGAAATCGTCGCCCTGACTCCCGAGCAGCGCAACGAGTGGCGCGAGGCCATGCGCCCGGTGTGGAAGAAGTTCGAGGGCGATATCGGCGCCGACCTGATCCAGGCCGCCGAAGCCGCCAACCAGGCGCAATAACCACCTGCATCCCGGCCGCTGCGCTCGCAGCGGCCCATCGGCAGCCGCTATCGGGCTGCACTCCACTGGCACTTTCGCGGAGAACCTCAATGCACAGGCTGAGGCGGTTCTGGGAACATTTTGAAGAGGCGTTCATCGCCTTCCTGCTGGCGGCCATGACGCTGGTGACTTTCGTCTACGTGGTGCTCAACAACCTCTACCCGCTGTTCTACGCCATCGGCGATGCCTGGGAAGGGGGCAGCGCGCTGTTCCTGGGGATCGGCGACTTCCTCATGGAACTGGCCCAGGACATGGTCTGGAGCGTGGCGCTGACCAAGATGCTGTTTGGCTGGCTGATCTTCTTCGGCATTTCCTACGGCGTGCGCACCGCCGGGCACCTGGGGGTGGACGCGCTGGTCAAGCTGGCCTCGCGCCCGGCCCAGCGCCTGCTGGCGGTGATCGCCTGCCTGTGCTGCATGGTCTACGCCGGGCTGTTCATGGTCGCCAGCTTCAAGTGGTTGATGGCGCTGATCCAGGCCGGCATCGAAGCCGAGGACCTGGACCAGTTCGGCATCCACCTGTCGCACATCGCGATGATCGTGCCCTTCGGTTTTGCCCTGGTGCTGATCCGCTACCTGGAAATCATGTGGCGCATCCTCATGCGCGGGCAGATCAACCTGGGCCTGGCCGATGAGGCGGCCGAGGCCAGCAAGCTTGCCAGTCACCATGAGGATCAGCACTGATGGCCATTCTCTGCCTGTTTCTGATGCTGTTCGTGTTCATGTTCCTCGGCGTGCCGATCGCCATTTCCCTGGGCCTGGCCGGCGCCACTTCGATCCTGCTGTTCAGCCCGGACTCCCTGAGCTCCCTGGCGATCAAGCTGTTCGAAACCTCCGAAGCCTATACCTTGCTGGCGATCCCGTTCTTCCTGCTGTCCGGGGCCTTCATGACCACCGGCGGGGTGGCGCAACGCCTGATCGATTTCGCCAACGCCTGCGTCGGGCATATCCGTGGCGGCCTGGCGATTGCCGCGGTGCTGGCGTGCATGCTGTTCGCCGCGCTGTCCGGTTCGTCGCCGGCGACCGTGGCGGCGGTGGGTTCGATCGCGGTGGCCGGCATGGTGCGTTCCGGTTACCCACGGGAGTTCGGCGCCGGGATCATCTGCAACGCCGGGACCCTGGGCATCCTGATCCCACCATCGATCGTGATGGTGGTGTACTCGGCGGCCACCGAAACCTCGGTCGGCAAGCTGTTCATGGCGGGTGTGGTGCCGGGGCTGCTGCTGGGCGTGATCCTGATGGTGGTGATCTACATCGTCGCGCGGATCAAGAAGCTGCCGGCACAACCGCGGGTGTCCTTCCGCCAATGGCTGAGCACCGCGCGCCGGGCCTTCTGGGGCCTGCTGTTGCTGGTGATCATCCTCGGCGGCATCTACAGCGGCCTGTTCACCCCGACCGAGGCGGCGGCGGTGGCGGCGGTGTATTCGGCCTTCGTCGCGCTGTTCGTCTACAAGGACATGCGCCTGCGCGACTGCCCGAAAGTGCTGGTGGAGTCGGGCCGGCTGTCGATCATGCTGATGTTCATCATCGCCAACGCCATGCTCTTCGCCCATGTGCTGACCACCGAGCAGATCCCGCAGCAGATCACCACCTTCGTCATGGACGCCGGGCTGTCGCCCATCGGCTTCCTGCTGATGGTCAACGTGGTGCTGCTGGTGGCGGGCAGTTTCATGGAGCCTTCGGCCATCGTGCTGATCCTGGCGCCGATCTTCTTCCCGATCGCCATGAAGCTGGGCATCGACCCTATCCACCTGGGGATTGTCATGGTGGTCAACATGGAGATCGGCCTGGTGCATCCGCCGGTGGGCCTGAACCTGTTCGTCACCTCGGCGGTGACCGGCCTGACGCTCGGCCAGACCATCCGCGCGGCGTTGCCGTGGCTGATGATTCTGCTGGCGTTCCTGATCCTGGTGACCTACGTGCCGTTCATTTCCCTGGCGCTGCCGAACTGGCTGGGGATGAACTGACGCAACGCCTTTACTTGGAGGAGAGGCGGTTTGCACGATCCTTGCGGGCGCCAGCTTGCTGGCGATGGGGCCTTGAGATGTGCAGCGCTCTTGCGGGCTTATCGCAGGCAAGCCTCGCTCCTACGGGGCGCTGGACGCTGGCGCTGCGTCGCGGCAGCATGGACGCCTTCATTTCGGGGGCTTGGATATGCGACGTCTGCCTTCCCTGGCGGCATTACGGACTTTCGAGTGCGCGGCGCGGCATGCGCATTTTGGTCGGGCGGCGGCTGAGCTGTGCGTCACCGACAGCGCGGTGAGCCATCAGATCCGCCAGCTCGAAGAGCAACTCGGGGTGTCGTTGTTCGTCCGCGAGGGCCGGCAGATCCGCCCGACCCTGGCGGCCGGGCGGCTGATGCAGAGCCTGCAGCAGGCTTTCGAGCTGATCGGCGAAGCCTGCGATGAGCTGCGCGATCCGTCTTCCCTGGCGGTGCTGCGCCTGGCGGTGACCGCCGAGCTGGCGCAGAAATGGCTGATGAGCCGGCTGGCGGACTTTTCCGCGCGTTACCCGCATATCACCCTGCATCTCTATGAACAGCCGATCGACGCCAGCGTGCCGGGCGAGGACATCGACCTGGCGATCACCTACGGCAGCGGCCCGCAGGACAGCAGCGCCTACTTCGTGCGGCCGTTGCCGACCCTGCAGTTCTTCCCGGTGTGCAGCCCCGGGCTGTTCAACCAGGGCACCCTGAAAAGCCCGCGGGACCTGGCCCGCCATTGCCTGTTGCACGACGATCAGGACGGCAAGACCTGGACCGCTTGGCTGACCAGCCACGCCGGAGATTTGCGCCCGGCGCGCCAGCTGTATTTCGCCCACGCCGGGCTGGCGCTGGAAGCAGCGGCGCAAGGGCAGGGCGTGGCCATGGGCGATAACCTGACGGCCCAGGAAGACCTGCTCAATGGCCGACTGGTGCGGCCCTTCAACGCCGCCAGCATGACCGCCCTGGGGCAGTACGCCCTGGTGTGCGAGCGGGTGCGCCTGGAGCGCCCGGCGCTGATGCAGTTGCTGGACTGGTTCAGCGATCAGTTGAGCGATTGATGAGTTGAATTCAACTGTCGCGCAATATTCATCGTTGGTGCCTTGACCCGGCGCGGCGCTAGTTTGGTGGCCATTCCCCAGCACCGATGAGGTTTGCCCCCATGGCCCGATTGCTCGACACCACTCCCAAACACGATGGTTTCCGCCTGCCCGGCGAATTCGAAACCAAGGCCGGTTGCTGGCTCGGCTGGCCGGAGCGCACCGACGTCTGGCGCAATGGCGCCAAGCCGGCGCAGAAGGTCTGGGTGCGGATCGTTACCGCGATTGCCCAGAGCGAACCGGTCACCGTCTGTGCTTCCGCCGCCCAGTTCGCCAATGCCCGCCGGCTGTTGCCGCCGCAGGTGCGGGTGGTGGAAATGACCTGCAACGACACCTGGTTCCGCGACAGCGGGCCGTGCTTCGTGGTCAATGACCAGAGCGGCGAAGTGCGCGGCGTCGATTTCGAGTTCAACGCCTATGGCGGCCTCGACGGCGGCCTGTATTACCCCTGGGACAAGGACGACCAGATCGCCAGCAAGATCCTCGAGATCGAAAACTTCGACCGCTACCGCGCGCCGCTGATTGCCGAGCTGGGCGGCATCCAGAGCGATGGCCAGGGCAGTCTCCTCACCACCGAGCAGTGCCTGCTCAACCGCAATCGCAACCAGCACCTGGGCAAGGCCGAGGTCACCCGGCGCCTCACCGACTACCTGGGCGCGGAGCAGGTGATCTGGCTGCCGCGCGGCTGCAAGTTCGACGAGACCGACGGCCATGTCGACGACCTGGCGTGTTTCGTGCGCCCCGGCGAAGTGGTGCTGCAATGGACCGACAACCGCGACGACCCGCAGTGGGAAATCTACCAGGAGGCCTACGACATCCTGCGCAGCACCCGCGACAGCCGTGGCCGCGAGCTGGTGGTGCACAAGCTGCCGCAGCCCGACGTGCTGGAATGGACCGCCGCCGAAGCCGAAGGCCTGGACCAGCTGGACAGCACCCATGCGCGCCAGGCCGGCACGCGGATCTGTGCCTCGTACATCAACTACTACGCCGGCAACAGCGCGATCGTGGTGCCGCTGTTCGGCGACCGTAACGACAAAACGGCGTTGGCCACCCTGGCCGAACTCTTCCCCCGGCACCGCATCGTCGGCATCGACAATTCTCGGGAAATTCTCCTCGGCGGCGGCAACGTCGCCTGCATCACCATGCCGCAATACGCGGCTCCCCGGCGCACCGGCGAAGAGGGCTGAACATGAACCTGCACAGGCTGGGCGGCGCATTGCTGCTGGTGCTGGCGCCGTTGTGCGCCCAGGCGGCCGACGAGGCCGAACCCACGGTCAATCTGTATATCTGGGGCGAGTACCTGGCCCCGGACACCCTGGACAACTTCGAGCGCCAGACCGGCATCCGCGTGGTGGTCGATCACTTCGATTCCCTGGAGACCGTGGAGACCAAGCTGCTCACCGGGCGCAGCGGCTACGACCTGGTGCTGACCGCCGGCCAGCACCTGTCCCGGGCCATCGCCAGCGGCGCGCTCCAGCCGCTGGACAAGCAGCACCTGCCGCACCTGGCCGGGGTCGGCGAGGAGTTCCGCCAGCATATGGCGGTGTTCGACCCGGGCAACCGTTATGCCGGGATCTATGCCTGGGGCACCACCGGTGTCGGTTATCAGGAGCAGGCGGTCAGCCAGCGCCTGGCGCAGGCGCCGCGGGACAGCTGGGCGATGCTGTTCGATCCGGCGGTGGTGGCGAAATTCGCCGACTGCGGGGTCAGCCTGCTCAACGATCCCAACGAGGTGTTCGCCGCGGTGATGAAGTACCTGGGCCTGGACATCAACCGGCAGAACCTCGACGACTTGAAACTCGCCGAGCAGCAACTGGCGAAGATCCGGCCCTATATCCGCTACTTCGACAACGACCTGAACATCAGCGACCTGGCCAACGGCAACACCTGCGTGGCCATGTCGTGGGACGGCAACGTGGCGATCGCCGCCGGGCAGGCCGAGGCGGCGCACAAGCCCTTCACCTTGCGCTATCGCATCCCCAGGGAGGGCACGCTGATCTGGTTCGACGCCATGGTCATCCCCAAGGACGCCCCCCACCCCGAGGCCGGGCTGGCGTTGATGGATTACCTGATGACCCCGCAGGTGATCGCGCCGATCACCGACACCATCCATTACGCCAATGCCATCAGCGCCGCGGATGCCCTGGTCGATCCGGCGATTCGCAACGACCCAGGCACCTACCCGACCCCCGAGGTGCGGGCCTCGCTGTACAGCAAGAACGACAACGGCAAGGCCTTCAACCGTGCGTTGATCCGCGCCTTCAGCCGCCTCAAGTCGGGGCTGTGAGCGCGCGCCAGGCGGCGTAGGCTTGCGGCAGGCAGCGGGCGCAGGGTCGATAACCGGCGCTGCGGGCGCTGGCCTCGTCGGCAAAGAACACCCGCTGGCGGACATAACCGCCACGGGCGATGGCGCGCAGGGCGGCCGGGCAATCCAGCCGTCCGTAGATCCGGCTGCCACGGTGGCCGCCGAGGGTGCCCGGTTGTTCGCTGAGAAAGGTGTTGCCCTGGGCATCGAGCAAAACCCAGCTTTTTTCGGTGTTCATCCGTCCCTCCTGTAGCCGCTGTACCTGCCTGCACCTGCGCGATGAACACACCCGTCAGCGCGCCGGCACCCGCCACAGATACCAGGCCGCCACCGTGCGATGCGGGCGCAAGGACAGGCCGATCTCGATCATCTGCCTGCGGGTCGGCTGCTGCTCCAGACCCTTCAGGCGCCGGTAGCCCTCGCGCACGCCGAAGTCGTCGGCGGGCAGGATGTCCAGGCGTTCCAGGCTGTAGATCAGCAGCATCTCCACGGTCCAGCGACCGATGCCGCGCAGGCGGGTCAAGCGCTCGATCAGCGCCTCGTCGTCCATGGCCCGGGCCGCCTGGTAATCCGGCACCACGCCGCTCAGGGTCGCCTCGGCGATGCCACGAATGGTGGCGATCTTGCCGGCGGAAAAACCACAGGCGCGCAATGCCTCGAAATCGGTGGCGAGGATCTGCTCGGGGGAGGGGAAGGTTTGCCCATACAACCCCAGGAAGCGCCCGAGAATCGCATCGCCGGCGCGAGCGTGCAGTTGCTGATAGGCAATCGCCCGCACCAGCGCCTCGCAGGGTTCGCGGGCCGGCTTGGCCTGGTGCAGGCAAGGGCCGACCGCCTCGACGTGACGAGCCCAGTCGGGGTCGAGCCCGGCCAGAAAGGCGCGGGCCTCAAGAAACGGATCGGGCATGGAGAGTCCTGGGCGAAGGGCGTTGCCAGAGATTAACCAGCAATGCCTGGCGCTGCACTCGGTCTCTTGCGCTGGAATTCCGTGAATCTAGATCGAACGCTGATTGACCCGGCTGGACAGCGCCGCGGCGCTTTCCTTGCGTTCCGAGTAGCGGTCCACCAGCAGGTCGGCGCGGCCGCGCAGGAGCAGGGTGAACTTCATCAGTTCTTCCATCACATCCACCACCCGGTCGTAGAAGGGCGAGGCCTTCATGCGGTCGTCGTCATCGAATTCGAGAAAGGCCTTGGGCACCGAGGACTGGTTGGGGAGGGTGAACATGCGCATCCAGCGGCCCAGTACGCGCAGCTGGTTGACCGTGTTGAACGACTGCGAGCCGCCGCAGACCTGCATCACCGCCAGGGTCTTGCCCTGGGTCGGGCGTACCGCGCCGAGGGTCAAGGGGATCCAGTCGATCTGCGCCTTGAACACCGCCGACATGGCGCCGTGGCGTTCCGGCGAGCACCAGACCTGGCCCTCGGACCACAGCACCCGTTCGCGCAGTTCCCGGACCTTGGGGTGGTCCACCGGCGCATCGTCCGGCAGGGGCAGGCCGCTGGGGTCGAAGATGTAGGTTTCGGCGCCGAGGAACTCGAGAATGCGCGCCGCTTCCCGGGTCAGCAGGCGGCTGAACGAGCGCTCGCGGGTGGAGCCATAGAGCAGCAGGATGCGCGGTTTATGCACGGCTGTCGCCGGGGTCTCCAGATGCTCCGGCGCCAAGGCTTGCAGCAGTTCAAGGTCAAGGGCGGACAGTGGTTCTTCGCTGGGCTTGCGGTCGTCGTTCATCACAGCGCTCCGATGCGGTCGAGGGCATTTTTCAGCTCGGCGGGTGAAAGGTGGTCGAGGTCCAGGGCGAAGAAGGCGGCGAAACGCTGGCGGATTTTCTGCACGGTCTGCTCGAAGGCGGCCTGGATTGCCTGCTCATCGCCCTGGACCTCGGAAGGGTCCTCCAGCCCCCAGTGGCTTTTCAGCGCCGGGCCGAAATACACCGGGCAGGGCTCGCCACCGGCCTTGTCGCAGACGGTGATGACGATATCGGGCGGGCTGTCGGCGAAGACCTCCGAACCTTTGCTGTACAGGCCGGCGGTGCTGACACCGGCCTGTTCCAGGGTGGCCAGGGCGCGGGCATTGAGCGTGCCGCCGGGGAAGCTGCCCGAACTCACCGCCTGATGAGCGGCCGGCGCCAGATGGTTGAACAGGGCTTCGCAAAGAACGCTGCGGCAGCTGTTGGCGGTGCACATGAAGAGGATTTTCATCGGGGCTTCCGGGCAGAGGGGGGAGCCATGACGTTAAACAGTCACGGGCTTGAATATATGGTTATTCGAATATACGGATGTGAAAGCGAGTTGCCAAGCTGCCGATAGGGGTGAGCGACCGAGCGCAGCTGCGCGTCTCGGTGCCGGATTGGGCAGGGGGGGCTGCGCGCGCAGCCGCTTCCAGGCGGGTACCCAAAACTGGGACAAAAAACTGCTGGCGCTGGCTCCCGCGGCGCTGGCTGCGGCGCTGCTGGTCCTGCGCACGTCATGGGAGGACCAGCTGTTGCAGGCCGAGTTGCCCGGTTATGCCAACTATTGCCAGCGGGTGCGCTGGCGCTTGGTTCCCGGCCTCTGGTGAGCCTCGGGAGCGATAACGCCCGAACGAAATGGCGCTGGCGCAGAAGCCGCTTTGCTACAGCAGCTGGTCGATCAGCACCGCGTTGCTGTAGATCAGGCTGCCATCGCTGGCTCGGTGCCCCACCAGGTGGAACTGGCCGCGACCGTGCTGCAAATAGACGCGCATCCGGCAGTCGGACAGGGGGCTGTACCCCTCGGGCATGATCAGCTCCATGGTGTCCATGTCGACGTCGACCATGGCCTCCTGTTCATGGGTTTTCTGCAGGCGTTCCTCGGCTTCTTCCAGGCGCAGGTGCAGGGGGCCATCGACGTAGAAATGGATCTCTCCCAGCGGCGTGGATTTTTGCCCATCGCTGGCCTTGCACCAGCCTTCGATTGTCAGGGCGCTCATGACGAGACCTCCAGTGTGAATGACAGGGCGTGGCGTGGCCCCATTCTCAATGCCATCACTGTTCAGACCGTTGCGAGGGTCGGTTCGTTTCCTTGGCGGGTACCTGGCGGGCTACCGCGGGTCGCGTCAGGTCTTCCCGGGCCGATGATCGCAGGTGCCAGGCTTTTGCCAGCTTGCGCGCCACCTTGCCCGGCAGCACCGTGGATCCGCTGTGCCGCACCAATCTGGCATGCTCGGCCAGCCCTTCGACCAGTGCGGCCCATTCCGGACGCGGGTCGTTGACATAGTCCCAGCCCAGCCCCAGCCAGGGGCAACGCCCGCCGATCCAGGCCTGCACCGCGGGTGTCGCGCGCCGGACATAATCAGGGGCCTTGGCCGCCTTGGGTCGCAGCGCGCGCGCCTTGACGGCCGGTATCTGCAAGCGTGGGGTGCCGTCTGCCTCCTGGGTCACCCGCATGGCCCCGAGCAAGGCAATGTCGAAAGGCACCGGCTGGCCCTGGGCGGCATAAAAATACGCCAGGCGCCGGATGCTGTCGTAGTCGGCAACGGCGCGGTACAGGTAGGCGCAGATCACACCCAGCATGGGGTCGGCATGCTTTTTATGGCACACGCCAGCGGCGAACTGGTCGATGTCTTCGGCCTGTAGCCGGCCAGCGGCGAAATCGTCGATCGCGCCGAGCATCGCCAGGTATCTGTCGGGGGCCTTGGGCATGCCATAGGCCTGGAAAATATCGCCGAGGGGGCTGGGCATCACCACGGTGTACTGACCCGCATAAGGCACCACCGGGGTGAAGGTGCCATCGGCCAGCGCCACCAGGACCGGCATCCCCTGGGGATCGCTGGTGGCGCGGAACGTTTCGAACAGTGAGGTGCTGTCCAGTCGCTCGATCGGAGCCCGGGACAGGAGCTTCGCGCCCTCGCCGTAGACGATCAGGTTGGCCTCGCCGGGGTCGCCGATCTGTTTCATCCGGCGGCGAACCTCGGTGGCCGCGGATTTGCGCATATCGGCGGCGGCATCCGCTTCCAGGCGCTGGACCAGCGCCTTGACCTTCTGTTTCTTCTCGGGAAAGCGCGGGCTCTGCTGGCGGAGCACCACCAGATCCTGCAGCAGCTCCTTGCTGGAGTCGGGAATGCTGATCATCTGGTCGGCGGGAACCGCCAGGTCATGCTGCTTGAGCCCGAAATCGGCGCCGAGCATGCGCTCGCGAAAGGCCGCGTCGCTGTGTACCCGCTCCAGATTGTGCTCGGCGGAATCCGTCGGGCCGGCGGCCGGGCCCATGGTGGCGGCGTTGCCCGCGGCCGGCCAGGGCTGCAACCCGGCGGGGCCCGGCAACGGCTGGGCGGTGTTGTAGAGCACGGCCGGTTCCGGATCGACCAGGCATTGCGGGTTCAGCTTGAGGCGATACTCTTTCGCCCGCTCGGTGGTGCGCGAGCGCACACACATGCCGAGGGTCGCGGTGGTGATCAGGCCATTGCTGATGGCGGTCGGCTCGATGCCCCACAGCGCATCGGCGATCACCCCGGAGAACACGCATTTGCCCGGAGCGCCGGACATCGGTTCGGACACCATGTAACCCAGCTGCCCGTCCTGGCAGGCGGCCAGGCGGTCGAACCTGGGGTTTTCCACTTGCGTGCCTTGCACGACGATTCCGCGCACCGCATCCAGTCGCGTCAGGTCGAGATTCTTCGGCGCCTCGCGGCAGGCATCGGTAATCAGGGTGATGCGCTGCACGCCGTGCAGCAGCAGCTCGGTGTAGAACGAGTCGGCCAGGACGCGGTACTTCTGGCGCAGCGAGTCGCTGAACAGCCAGGAGATCGAGCCGATATTCGCGTCGGTCAGGCCGTGGCCGCAAAACGCCAGGATCAATTGCTCGACCACTTCGGCGCCCGAGGGAAACAGCTCATCCACCGCTTGTTGCACCCGTTCGCGGGTGACCGGATTGCCCTGGCCGTCTATCGGGCCGTCGTCGACGATCCTGACGTTGTCGGCGCCGAAGCCCGAGCGCAGCGCCCAGTCGCCGATCGAACGGGCGGCGAGCACGGCGCCGTCCAGGTAGGCGAAGCGCAGCGTCTGGTTTGGCAACGGCGTCAGCGTGCTCACGCCGATCGCCAGGCAGGTCCGTCTAGTCATGGGAGTGCGCCACCTTGCGCGTAGTCAGGAGCCAGAGATCGAGTCGGGGGAGCATCACCGGCCAGTGCCAGCGCGGCCGATCGCCCGGTGCCAGGCGTTCGACCAGCATGATGGCCCCGGCCACCAGCATCAGTGGAATGTGCCAGGCCCCGCCCAGCAGCGGCATCAGCATCCAGGCCCAGCATGAGGCGATGCACCAGGCGCCGTGGCTTGCGCCGAAGACCAGGCAATCGCGGTCGGCGGCCCAGCCGAAGAGGCCGATCCGGCGCATGCGGTGGCCACGGTTGAGCGCCGCGCGTTGCCAGGGGCTGGCACTCCACAGCAGGGCAACCAGCAGCGCCGTGGCCAGCGCCGCGTCGGCGACGCTCAGTTGCAGCAACAAGGCGAGCACCATCAGCAGCGGTCCGGCGGCCAGCCATAAGGCGCTGTAGCCCAGCAGGAAGCCGAGCGCCGCGCGAATGCGCCGGCGCGGCAGGCTGGAGCGCCAGACATGCATGAGTGGCATTGCCAGCAGCGGCGGCATCATCGCCAGCAGCATCAGGGCCCAGTCGGCCAGCATCTGCTGCACCGGGTTCAGGGCCAGCTCGGCCTCCAGCACGGTGGGCCAACTGGCAACGATGGACAGCGCGGAACCGCAGAAGGCGGGCAGGGTGCTGTGCCCGGCGGTGTAGAGACACAGGGCCAGGCCCAGCCCGGCCGTCGCGAACAGCAACGGCCAGGGCGCCCGGGTGAAGCTGAGCAAGACCGGTCCGGGTTGCATGGGGCGTTACTCAGCTGACGATACCACTGCGCTTGAGCACGCTGATCCGCTCCACGGTCACCGGTTTATCCGCCGATACCTGCTCGCCTGGGACCAGGGTCACCCGCAGATAGTCGGGATCGAAATCGCCGGCATCGGTCAGCCGCTGGGCCAGGTCGGTGATGTCGATCGTATAGCCGAGCCCGTGGCCGCCATGGCCACCGTCCGGCCGCGAGGCGACGTTCAGCCCGAACAGCGTCAGGCTGCCGGCATGGCACTCGGGATGCTGCTGCGGATCGCTGTCTTTCGGCAGGTTGATGTACACCGCAAGCTGCGGCGAGGGCGCGGAGCCGCGCACCGATTCCAGCGCCAGGTAGAGCCGGGTCACCGGCTGGCCCAGGTCCGTCGCGCCCATCGCGGCGATGCCGGTGCTGGTGGCCTGGCGGTCGAGGTCGACCTGGGTGCGCACCGGCGCGCCGCCGACCGTGACCACCGAACGGTTGGCACCGATCGGTTCGATGTTCTGTTGTTCCGGCGCACCCATCTTGACCCGTGTCACGGCCTCTACTCCTGGTTTCACGCCCGTGCCGATGCTCAAGTCGGCATAGCGCGGGTGCAATTTGCCATCCTTCAATGTGTCGCGGCCGGTGAATTTCATGCCAGGGTCACTGCCACCGACCGTCGGCATGATGAAGCGGCGGTCGGCCGGACCGTCGAGCCAGCGCGGATCGCGGACCATGGTTTTGCCCGGGGTGTTCATCCAGGCCTCCCAGAGCCGGTCGACGTTGCAATGGTGCAACCAGAAGATCGGGTCCAGGGCGGCGAGGTACGGGTCGGCCATGAAGCCTTCGCCCCCGCCGATCAGGCGATGCACGGTGTTGTGCGGGTTGTTCTCCAGGTCGCCGGTCCAGCGGGCGAACTGGGCGAAATTGCCGGTGACCCCGCCGCCGAAGCCGATGCTGCCGTCATTGCCGACCTGGAAATCGTTCTCCTGCATCGCCGCCAGGCTGAAGGCATCGAGGGAATTCGGCCGCAGCGTGGTAAAGCCCTGCCGGCGAGGGTATTTCTTCAGCGGGTTAGGGCTGCCGTCAGGCAGGGTGTCCGCCAGGAATGCCTCCGGGGCCCGCCGCGCATCCGGGTTTTTGCTATTGAGGTAGTTCCAGTACGGCAGCGCCCAGTCGTCGCCCGTCAGTTCCTTGACCTTGGCCGCGACAATCGCCTCGAAGGCCGCCAGGTAACCGCGGTGCCAGGACAGGAAGTACCAGCTGCCGTGCTGGCACTGGCTGCCGTAGGTAAAGTTGGTCAGGTCCTTGGGCACCGGGTCGGAATCGCCCAGGACATTCACCTCGACCCACAGCTGCCGATCGAAGCCGTGGATGGCGCCGAGGAACTTCCAGCTGTTGCGGTTGGTGATCGGTAGTTTGTCCAGTTCGCGCATGGCCAGCGCGTAGTTGAGCAAGACCTTGTTGTTCCATCCGGAGCCGAGTGTTGCCACATCCTGTCGGATCGTGTTCATGAATGCACCTTCCTTGCAGCATCAGGCCAGGTGACGCGTATGGCGCCACACCCCTCGCAATCCTTTGCCGCTGGCGACTTCATGTTCACGGCGGAACTGCGCTCATGAGGCCCGCAGTGCCGGTGCGCGCCTCGTCGAAAATGAGTATAGAGGCCTGGCAAAAACGCCATGGCCGATTCCCATTATCCCGATGAACGACACGGGTTCCGGTGGCTTGGGCGGACGGACGGGGGATTGGCGTGGGTGTAATGAAGGTGGATCACAACGCCTGCAGCAGGCGCTGCAACTGCTGGTGTTCCCAGATGCTCAGCAGTTTGACCGGGTCGGTGCCGTAGCGCTGCCAGGCGTCGAGCGTTTCGACCCGGCCATCCGGCGAGCGGCATTGCTCGCAGTGGCTCAGGGTCTGGCCATGGTTGACCAGGGTCAGGGTCCAGCCTTCGATGTCGAGCCGCACTTGCCAGCTATCGTCCGCCGCCAATACGCGCTGGCTCGATGGGCCCAGGGTGCGGGTGCCGAGGGCCAGTTCTCTGAGCACCTGGCAGATTTCGCGGGCGGTGAGGGTGGGGGTGGCTGGCATGGGACGGTCTCGGGCATGGGCGGCGGCTATTTTGCCATTGTTGCCGGCCGGCATCAGGCGGAATGACTGATGCCCTGGGCTGAAAAAAATGCCCGTATCGCGCGATACGGGCATTTTCCATGGGCCTCCACCTGATCCAGGCGGGGCCGGCCGGGAGGCCATCAGCGGTATTCAGGGGCGGGGGCAAGGCTTACTTGGCGGACTTTCGCACACTGGACGAGCGCCAGGCCTTTTCTTCCCCGGGATGCTGCAGGGTCAGGTAGGCCCTCACGCCCAGTCCCGCCAGACAAAAGACCATGCCTGCGATGAATTGAAATGTAGTCATGACATGCCTCCAAAACAATCAACAGGAGACCATCTCATTTAAGCGCTGCCTGGGCCAGCCGGAGTTGTTACAGGTTGTCTAAGGACGAGGTCATCCCGCCGCTGATGCAGGAGGGTGTAACGGCAACGGTGCCGGTTCGTGGTTCAACTGGTCGGCACGCGGGCCGGTTCCGCGGTGGCGACCTTCGCCGGCCGGGCATGCAACAAAATGTTCAGGGCCTGGCGGTAGCGCTCGCCGGCCAGGCGCATGCTGTTGTTGTGGGTGGCCCCGGGAACCAGCAGCAGTTGCTTGGGCTGCCGCGCGGCGTCGAACAATTGCTGGCTGAAGCGCGCCGGCACGTAGCGGTCGTCCAGGCCGTGGACGATCAGCAGCGGCATGCCGATATGGGCGATCTTGTCGAGGGAGTCGAACTTCTGCGACAGCAGCCAGCGCACCGGCAGCGAGGTATTGCCCAGCTCGGCGGCGATAGCGGCCAGGGAGGTGAACGAGGATTCGACGATCAAGCCACGGGCCGGGATCGGCGCGCCGTCGCTGGCCGCCTGTTGCCCCAGTTGCGCGGCCAGTTCCACCGCCACCGCGCCGCCCAGGGAATGGCCGTAGATCAGGCGTTTGCCGGCGTCGGGTTGCAGCCTTTGCAATTGCTCCCAGGCGATCCGCGCGTCCTCATAGACGCTGGTTTCCGACGGTGGCTCGCCCAGGCTCTGGCCGAAGCCGCGATAGTCGATGGCCAGCACCGAGAACCCCAGGGCGTGCAGTTGCTCGATGCGGAACAGCTGCCCGGTGAGGTTCCAGCGCACCCCATGCAGATAAAGGACGGCCGGCGCATCGGCCCGCTGGGCCGGCCACCACCAGGCATGAATGTTCTGCTCGGGCTTGAGGCTGTCGCCCTTGAACTCCAGCTCGCGCACCCCGGCCGGCAGGCCGCGATACCAACTGGCGTTGCCCGGTTCGACGCGAAACACCAGTTCGCGCTCCTTGTGCTCCAGCACCTGGCAGCCCACCGGCAGGCCTATCAACAGGGCAGCCATGCCGAGCAACGACCACCAGCGAGGTCGCCAGCGCGAGAAGAATGAGGAGGACATGGGCTGTGGCACCGCGTACGGATAAAAACCGCGTTTTAGCAGATGTCCCACCGGCGCAATAATCATTTCGCCAATCCGTGGCCGGGGATGCTTTACAAAATGTGGCGGCTGACCCCGGGGCAGGGCGTTGAAAGATAAGGTCACAGCCCTTGAGGCGGATTGTCAGTCCATTGATGAAAAGCTGAGCATCTGCCTTCAGGCTTTTGATTTATTGGATCCATTATTTCTGGATCCTGTAGCCATCCACGGCCACAGGATCCTCAACAGCCTGCGCCTTTTGAGTCTGGTCGATAATCGCCCGCAAATATCAGTCAATGACTGTTTGATTAAGTCATTGATTTTTGTCTTTTTAAATAAAAATACCTGAGCATTTCTCCAGGTATTTCAGCCAATTTTCCATGGGTTCCCTGGATTTCACCTCTTGTTAATGGATCCATTGGGTGGTTGATTAGCCACCTGGCGATGGCGGGTCCCTCCCGGCCGTCCCCCGATAAAACCTACAAGAAGGGTCTCGTCATGAATGGCTTATCAAGGGCGCGGAACCGCCTGGGTTCCGTCCGCCGTCTGTCTGTGTGCATGCCGCTGTTTTCCCTCTCGCCGTCGCCGGCAGGCGGCGTGGAGGTGCGTTCATGACGCTCGACCTGAAGAGCCGCGTGGACAGCGGCCCGATGAGTTCCTTCCAATGCCTGGCCATCGGCATCTGCATGGTCTTGAACATGATCGACGGTTTCGACGTGCTGGTGATGGCCTTCACCGCGGCCTCGGTGTCGGCCGAGTGGGGGCTGAACGGTGCGCAGGTCGGCCTGTTGCTCAGCGCCGGACTGTTTGGCATGGCGGCGGGTTCGCTGTTTATCGCGCCCTGGGCCGACCGGTTTGGCAGGCGCCCATTGATCCTGTTCTGCCTGGCGCTGTCCGGGCTCGGCATGCTGCTCTCGGCCCTGAGCCAGACTCCCCTGCAACTGGCGCTGCTGCGCGGCCTGACGGGCCTCGGTATCGGCGGCATCCTGGCCAGCAGCAACGTGATCGCCAGCGAGTATTCGAGCAAGCGCTGGCGCGGCCTGGCGGTCAGCCTGCAATCCACCGGTTATGCCCTGGGCGCCACCCTGGGCGGGCTGTTGGCGGTGTGGTTATTGGGCCATTGGGGCTGGCGCTCGGTGTTCCTGTTCGGCGGTGCGGTGACCTGGCTGGTGATTCCCCTGGTGCTGCTGTGGCTGCCCGAATCCCTGGACTTCCTGCTCGCCCGCCGCCCGGCCAATGCCCTGGTACGGGTCAATCGCCTGGCCCGGCGCCTGGAGCAGCCTGAGCTTGAACAGTTGCCGCCAGAGGTGCCCAGGCAACCCGGCGCGCCCAGCGGTTTCGGCCAGTTGCTGGCGCCGGCCATGCGCCGCACCACCTTGCTGATCTGGCTGCTGTTTTTCCTGGTGATGTTCGGCTTCTACTTCGTCATGAGCTGGACCCCGAAACTGCTGGTGGCCGCCGGGCTGTCGGCGCAGCAGGGGATCACCGGCGGGGTGCTGCTCAGCGTCGGCGGGATCTTCGGCGCGGCGCTGGTCGGCGGCCTGGCCTCGCGCTGGCCGCTGGGCCGGGTGCTGGCGCTGTTCATGCTGATCACCGCCGGCCTGCTGGTGCTGTTTGTCGGCTCGGCCTCGTCGATCGCCGCGGCGCTTGGCCTGGGGCTGCTGATCGGGCTGTTTGCCAACGGTTGCGTGGCCGGCCTCTACGCGCTGTCGCCGGTGGTCTACGACGCCTCGGTGCGTGCCACGGGCGTTGGTTGGGGCATTGGCATCGGCCGCATCGGCGCGATTCTCTCGCCGACCGTGGCCGGCTTCCTGCTGGATGGCGGCTGGCAGCCGCTGCATCTGTACGGGGTGTTTGCCAGCGTGTTCGTGATCGCCGCCGGCTGCCTGTTGCTGCTCAAGCCCGCCCGGGCCCAGGCGCAGCCGGCGATGGTCGGGGCCTAGCCACTAGTGATGGCCCTGGCCGCTGATGATGGCGTCGGCGATGGTGTCGCAGAACCAGCGCAGGGCGGCGGAGCTGTCGCTGTTGGGGTGCCAGTTCAGGGAGACGGCGAACTCGGCCACCGGGAACGGCAGTTCGAGCATCTTCAGCTCGCCCTCGTGGATGAACAGCCGGGCGATCTGCGCCGGCAGCACCGCCAAGAGGTCGGTGCCGGGAATGATTTTCGGCAGCACCGAGAAGTGCGGCACATGCAGGCTGATGCGCCGTTCCACGTGCATGTTTTTCAGCACGTCTTCGACATTGCCGTGGCCGGTGGTGCGGGTTACGGCGACGTGCCGTTCGGCGAGGAACTGTTCGAGGCTCAACTGCTGGTCGATGCGCGGATGGCCGGTGCTCAGCAGGCACACATAACGCTCGTGCATCAGCACCCGGCTGCGCACGCCGGGGACCGGCTGGCGGCAGATCGCGGCATCGACCTTGCCGCTGGCCAGCCATTCGCCGACCTGGTCCACCTGCAGCGGCAGGACCTCGACTTCGGCCAGCGGCGCGTCCTGGTTCAGGCGCGCCAGGATCAGCGGCAGGAAGCCGATTTCGCCGAGGTCGGAGAGGGCGATGCGAAAGCGCCGCTCGGTGCTCGCCGGGTCGAACTGGCGGCAGCTCTGCACGGCGCTTTCGATGCGGGTCAGGGATTCGCGCAAGGGGCCGTACAGCTGCTCGGCGACAAAGGTCGGCTGGATGCCGTCGCGGGTGCGGCTGAACAGGGCGTCGTCGAATAGCTCGCGCAGGCGCGCCAGGCCATAGCTGACCGAGGGCTGGGTGACGAACAGGCGCTCGGCCGCCAGGGTCACGCTGCGGGCTTCGTAAAGGGTGACGAAGGTGCGGATCAGGTTCAGATCGATGTGGCTCATACCGCCTCTGCTGCCGTTATGAACATAGATAGGTTTTATTTTTGATAGAGATAGTATCGATTTGATCAATTTTGTAGCGGCTGCAAGAGTAACCCGAAACCTAACAACAAGGGTCCTTATGAAAACCGTTCACTCTGCGTCCTACGAGATTCTTCGCGAGCAAGGCCTGACCACCATCTTCGGCAACCCCGGCTCCAACGAGCTGCCGTTTCTCAAGGGTTTTCCCGAGGACTTTCGCTACATCCTCGGCCTGCACGAAGGCGCGGTGGTCGGTATGGCCGACGGTTACGCCCTGGCCACCGGCAAGCCGACCTTCGTCAACCTGCATGCCGCCGCCGGCACCGGCAACGGCATGGGCGCGCTGACCAATGCCTGGTATTCCCACAGCCCGCTGGTGATCACCGCCGGCCAGCAGGTGCGCTCGATGGTCGGCGTGGAAGCGATGCTGGCCAATGTCGATGCGGCGCAACTGCCCAAGCCCCTGGTCAAGTGGAGCCACGAGCCGGCCTCGGCCCAGGACGTGCCGCGCACCCTGAGCCAGGCGATCCATATGGCCAGCCTGGCGCCACGCGGGCCGGTGTATGTGTCGATTCCCTATGACGACTGGGCCTGCGCGGCGCCGGCCGGGGTCGAGCATCTGGCACGGCGCCAGGTGGCCAGCGCCGGCCTGCCTTCGGTGGCGCAACTGCAAGCGTTGGCCGAGCGCCTGGCGGCGGCACGTAGCCCGGTGCTGGTGCTCGGCCCGGATGTCGACGGCAGTGGCAGCAACGGCCTGGCGGTGCAACTGGCGGAAAAACTGCGGATGCCGGCCTGGGTCGCGCCTTCCGCTTCGCGCTGCCCGTTCCCCACTCGCCACCCGTGTTTCCGTGGCGTGCTGCCGGCGGCCATCGCCGGGATCAGCCGCTGCCTGGCCGAGCACGATTTGATCCTGGTGGTGGGCGCCCCGGTGTTCCGTTACCACCAATACGCCCCGGGCGATTACCTGCCGGCGGACTGTGAGCTGGTGCACCTGACCTGCGACCCGGGCGAGGCAGCGCGGGCGCCCATGGGCGATGCGCTGGTGGGCGATATCGCCCTGACCCTCGAAGCCCTGGTCGAGGTGCTGGCACAGAGCGAACGGCCGCTGCCGAGCGCCTTGCCGCTGCCGGCGCCGGTGCGCGAGGAGGGCAGCCTGCTGCGCCCGGAAACGGTGTTCGACCTGATCAACCAGCTGGCGCCGCGGGACGCGATCTACGTCAAGGAATCCACCTCCACGGTGAGCGCGTTCTGGCAGCGGGTGGAGATGAGCCAGCCCGGCAGCTACTTCTTTCCCGCCGCCGGAGGTCTCGGCTTCGGCTTGCCGGCCGCGGTCGGCGTGCAACTGGCGACGCCCGGGCGACGGGTGGTGGCGATCATCGGCGACGGCTCGGCCAACTACGGCATCACCGCGCTGTGGACCGCTGCCCAGTACGGTATCCCGGTGGTGTTCATCATCCTCAAGAACGGCACCTACGGCGCGCTGCGCTGGTTCGCCGATGTGCTGCAGGTCAGCGATGCGCCGGGGCTGGACGTTCCCGGCCTGGACTTCTGCGCCATCGGCCAGGGTTATGGCGTGCATTCGGTGCATGCCGCGACCCGCGCCGAGTTCGCCGCCGCCTTCAGCGCGGCCCTGGCCGGCAATCGCCCGGTATTGATCGAGGTGCCGACCCTGACCATCGAGCCCTGATTCTCAAAGTCCGGGCTCCCGGCGCCGGGCAGAAGATCCGGCAATGCCAAGCGCGCCTTGCGCGCACACCACAACAATAAAAAGAGGTGGCTATGAACACGACTTCGGTCAGTGAAGTGATGGAGGCTGGGCCCCTGCGGTCGAGCCCGGTTTCCGGCAGTGCCGATATCGGCACCTTGCTCGACGACGGGCCCTATACCGGGATGCAGAAGATCGTGGTGTTGCTGGCCGCGCTGTCCATCGTGATGGACGGTTTCGACGGCCAGCTCATCGGGTTCGCCATACCGCTGATGATCAAGGAATGGGGGATCACCCGTGAGGCCTTCGCCCCCGCGGTGGCCGCCGGGCTGATCGGCATGGGCATCGGCAGCGCTTGCGCGGGCCTGTTCGCCGACCGTTTCGGCCGGCGCATGGCGGTCATCGCCAGCGTGATCCTGTTCGGCACCGCGACCTGCGCCATCGGCCTGGCGCCGGATGCGCTGACGGTGGCGGCGCTGCGCTTTATCGCCGGGCTCGGCATCGGTGGCGCGCTGCCCAGCGCCACCACCATGACCGCCGAGTTCACCCCGGCGCGCCGGCGTACCCTGGCGGTCACCGCGACCATCGTCTGTGTGCCCCTGGGCGGGATGCTGGCGGGGTTGTTCGCCTCCCACGTACTGCCGCTGTACGGCTGGCGAACGCTGTTCTTTATCGGCGGCAGCCTGCCCATCGTGCTGGGCCTGTTGCTGTTGGCGACGCTGCCGGAGTCGCCGCGTTTCCTGGCGCGCCGGCCGCCGCGTTGGGGCGAGTTGACTGTGCTGCTGGGACGCATGGGCCGACCGATGCCCGAAGGCGTGCGCTACACCGATGCGCTGGAGCAGAAGAGCGAGCAGCAGGGCGGCTTCCGCGCCTTGTTCGCCCCCGGCTACGGGCGCGACACCGTGGCGGTCTGGGTGGCGTTCTTCATGTGCCTGACCGCGGTCTACAGCGCCTTCAGCTGGCTGCCGACCATGCTCTTGTCCGAAGGCTTGTCGCTGGCGGTGGCCGGTTCGGGCCTTACCGCCTACAACCTGGGCGGGGTGATCGGCGCGCTGCTCTGCGCGGTCGCGATGACGCGCTGGGGCTCGTTCTGGCCGCTGCTGATCTGCTGCGCGGGCGGCGCGGCCAGCGCCTTCGCCATGCAGGCCGTGGACGTCAACCAGAACACCAGCCTGCTGATCGTCGGCTTTGGCGTGCATGGCCTGTTCGTCAACGCCGTGCAGTCCACCCTCTATGCGCTGTGCGCCTTTATCTATCCCACCGCCGTGCGCGCCACCGGCACCGCATCGGCCCTGGCTTTCGGGCGCATGGGCGCGATTCTCAGCGCCTTCGTCGGCGCCACGGTGATCACCCAGGGCGGCGCCCACGGCTATCTGACGTTGCTGGGAACGGTGATGGTGCTGGCGCTGATCGCCCTGGTGCTGGTGCGCCGCCATATTCCCCGGCGGGCGCCTGGATCAGCCCGGGCCGACAAGCAGCACCTTGCCGATCAACCCTCACAGCCATAAGGAGGTTCGATGAACATCAGCATTCTCGGGGCGGGCGCCATGGGCTCGCTGTTCGGCGGCCTGCTGGCGGAAAGCGCGCAGAGCGTCACGCTGCTGGACATCAACGACACGCACCTGGAGGCGATCCGCCGCCAGGGCTTGCGCCTGGACACCGACGACGGCGACCGGTGCATTGGCGGCCTGAGCGCCTGCCGGCCGGAGCAGGTGACGGGCCAGCCCGACCTGCTGCTGGTCTTCACCAAGGCCCAGCACACCGACAGCGCGCTGCGCAGTATTGCCGGCCATATCGGCGAGCACACGCGGGTGCTGACCCTGCAGAACGGCCTGGGCAACGCCGAAGCGCTGTGCCGCCACGTCGCCCCGCAGCAGGTGATGATCGGCATGACCACCTGGCCCGCCGATATGGCCGGGCCGGCCCATGTCCGCTCCCATGGCCAGGGCGTGGTCCGGTTGCTGTCGCTGGAGGGCGTCGAGCGCCAAGGCAGCACCCAGGTTGCCGCGGTGCTGGAGGCGGCGGGGCTGCACTGCGCGGTGGACCCGCAGGTCTGGACCTCGATCTGGGAGAAGGTGGCGTTCAACGCGGCCTTGAACAGCCTGTGCGCCGTCACCGGCTGTACGGTGGGGCAACTGGATGCCGTGCCGCAAGGCCCGGCGCTGGCCCGGGCCATCGTGCTGGAGGTGCTCGGCGTCGCGCAGTCGGTGGGGGTGGCCACGGATGCGCGGCGCTGCCTGGACAGCGTGGCCTATGCCATCGCCCACCACCGGGCGCACAAGCCGTCCATGTTGCAAGACGTGCTGGCCGGTCGGCCCACGGAAGTCGGCGCGATCAATGGCGAGGTCCTGGCCAGGGCGCGCCAGGCCGGCATCGCCGTGCCGCACACCGAAACCCTGCTGGGGCTGCTGCGCCTGATCGAGGCGCGAGCAGCCACCGGAGGCAGTCATGCATAGCCATGCCAACCCGGTTCGGCGCCCTGAGCCGCGAGCCCATTTTTCCTGTGAATCCTGTCCTCAAGGAGCTTTGTCATGAGTGAGTCCACAGCTGTCTACAGCGACCTGCACCTGCAACCCATCGCCGGGGAATGGCGCGCCGGCGCGGCCGGCAAAACCCTGGCGGTGAGCAACCCGTTCGACGGCGCGTTGCTGCTGGAAGTGGCCCAGGCCAACCGCGCCGACCTGGATGCCGCCTATGCCAAGGCCGCCGCGGTGCAGCCGCACTGGGCGGCGCTCGGGCCGTCGGCGCGGGCGGCGGTGCTGCATCAGGTGGTGGCGGTGTTCGACCGGCGCCGCGAGGAGATCGTCGACTGGATCATTCGCGAGTCCGGCAGCACCCGGCTCAAGGCGCAGCTGGAGTGGGGCGCGGCGCGGGCCATCGCCCTGGAGTCGGCGTCGTTCCCGGCGCGGGTCCACGGCCGCATTCTCGAGTCCGATGTGCCGGGCAAGGAGAGCCGGGTCTACCGCAGCGCCCTGGGGGTGGTCGGGGTCATCAGCCCGTGGAACTTCCCGCTGCACCTGACCCAGCGTTCGATCGCCCCGGCGCTGGCCCTGGGCAACGCGGTGGTGGTCAAGCCGGCCAGCGATACGCCGGTGTGCGGCGGCCTGCTGCTGGCGAAGATCTTCGAGGAGGCCGGCCTGCCGGCGGGCGTACTCAGTGTGGTGGTGGGGGCGGGCAGCGAGATTGGCGATGCCTTTGTCGAGCACCCGGTGCCCTCGCTGATCACCTTCACCGGCTCCACCCCGGTCGGCCGTGGTATCGGCCGGATCGCCAGCGGTGGCGCGCACCTCAAGCACGTGGCCCTGGAGCTGGGCGGCAACAGCCCGTTCGTGGTCCTGGCCGATGCCGATCTTGAACAGGCGGTGAGCGCGGCGGTGTTCGGCAAGTTCCTGCACCAGGGGCAGATCTGCATGGCGGTCAACCGGATCATTGTCGACGACAGTCTCTACGACGCCTTCGCCGCGCGCTTCGTCGAGCGGGTCAAGGGGCTCAAGGTCGGCGATCCGCAATCGATCGAGACGGTGATCGGCCCGGTGATCAATGCGCGGCAGTTGCAGGGCCTGCGGGAGAAGATCGAGCTGGCCCGCCGCGAAGGCGCCGAGCCGCTCTACGAGGGCGGGGCCCAGGGCAACCTGCTGGCGCCCCATGTCTACGGCGAGGTCACAGTCGACATGGACCTGGCGCGCAACGAAATCTTCGGCCCGCTGGTGGGGCTGCTGCGCGCCCGGGACGAGGCCCACGCCCTGGAGCTGGCCAACGCCAGCGAATTCGGCCTGTCCAGCGCGGTGTTCAGCCGCAACCTGGAGCGCGGAGTGAACTTCGCCCGGCGGATTCGCGCGGGCATGACCCATATCAACGACATCCCGGTGAACGACGAGGCCAACGCGCCCTTCGGTGGGGAAAAGAACTCGGGGCTCGGGCGCTTCAACGGCGACTGGGCGATCGACGAGTTCACCCGCGATCACTGGATCAGCGTGCAGCACTCGGCGCGTCGTTATCCCTTCTGATGCCTTGAACTGAGGATATCGCCCGGCCTTTCCCAAAAGAGAGACCGGGCATTTTTGCAGCCGATAAGAGGCGGGCCTGGAGTGGCCTGTCGGGGAACGGCTGCGCCTATGCAAAGCGGAGAACAATAATAATGAACACCCCTGACTGCATCCTCGCGCGCTCGCTGGCCGCGGCTTCACTGGCACTGGGCACGGGCCTGCCGGCCTGGGCCGAAGACGGTGGCTTTTTCGAAGATGCCAAGACCGATTTGGTGCTGCGCAATTATTACTTCAATCGGGATTTTCGCGACCCGGGGGCGGCCAAGAGCAAGGTCGAGGAATGGGCCCAGGGTTTTATCCTCAAGTTCAATTCCGGCTACACCCCGGGCGTCGTCGGGTTCGGCCTGGACGGCATTGCCATGTTCGGCGTCAAGCTCGACAGCGGGCGCGGCACCAGTGGTTCGGAGCTGCTGCCGGTGCATGACGACGGGCGCGCGGCGGACAACTACGGCCGCGCCGGCGTGGCGGCGAAAATGCGCATTTCCGCCACCGAGCTGAAGGTTGGCGAGTTGCTGCCGGACATCCCGCTGCTGCGCTACGACGATGGCCGGCTGCTGCCGCAGACCTTCCGTGGGGCGATGCTCGATTCGCGGGAAATCGCCGGGCTGGGGTTGCAGGCCGGGCAGTACCGTTCGGTGAGCCTGCGCAACTCCTCGGACATGCAGGACCTCTCGGCCTGGGCCGCGCCCGGGGTCACGTCGGATGGCTTCACCTATGCCGGCGCCGAGTACCGTTTCAACCAGCAGCGCACCTTGATCGGCGCCTGGCATGCGCAACTGGAAGACATCTACCAGCAGAGCTACTTCAACCTGCTGCACAAGCAGCCGGTGGGCGACTGGGTGCTGGGGGCGAACCTCGGTTACTTCATCGACAAGGATGACGGCCAGGCGCGCATCGGCGAGATCCGGAGCCGTACCGCCTATGCCTTGCTCTCGGCCTCTACCGCCGGCCATACCCTGTACCTGGGCTTGCAGAAGGTCAGTGGCGACAGCCCGTGGATGTCGGTGTACGGCAGCAGCGGCCGGACCCTGGGCAACGACATGTTCAATGGCAACTTCAGCAACGCCGACGAGCGTTCCTGGCAGCTGCGTTATGACTACAACTTCGCCGCCATGGGCGTGCCGGGGTTGTTGGCCATGGTGCGCTATGGGCATGGCGAGAATGCGACGACCAAGGCTGGGAGCAATGGCAAGGAGTGGGAGCGGGATACGGAGGTGGGGTATACCTTTCAGAGTGGGAGTTTGAAGAACCTTAGTGTGCGGGTGAATAACGCCACTAACCGGCGCAGTTTCAACAGTGACTTTGATCAGACTCGGGTGATTGTGAGTTATCCGTTGTCGTTTTGAGTCTTGCAGTGTTGTCGCGGGCGGGAGCGGCCGGTCGACGCTCGAATTGCCCGCGATGGCGTCTGTTTTGGCGCTGCATTTTTGGGATGTGTGCATATCCGTTGCTGTGGTCACGGCGGCTTAGGGTTCCGCCCTTACGGCGGGTCACTTTGGAAGATCCGGAAGCCGGCCCAGTCCAAAGTAACCAAAACGCTTCGCCCCCCACTCGGTGCCTCGCCTAGGCTCGGCATGCCCGAACGAAGGCATTGATCCGTGGGCCGCCGCCACAGGCCATCCATGGCCTGGGGCGGCTAACCCGGCATCCCTGCCGGGTTACCCACGGCTCAATGCCTGCGTTCGGCCATCGTGGTTAACGGGGCTCTCGGATCAAAAGCCAAAGCCAGAGCCAGGGCAAAAGCGATTTGCGATCGGATGGCTGGCGCTAACCCTGTAGCCGCTGCCGAGCCTGCGAGGCTGCGATCGACCCCGAAGGGGGCGCACGGTCTGGAGATCGCTGAAGGCCTGCGGCCTTATCGCAGCCTGCGGCAGCGGCTACAGGGGAGGTGTGTTTTCCGTAGGAGCGAGGCTTGCCCGCGATGAGGCCTGTGAGGTCGCCACCGTCGGCACGCCGCTATCCGCATGCCGCCGGCGCAAGGCTTGCGGTACTATGGCCGCCCACGTTTTCTGGAAGTTGCCTGGATGAGTAAGCCCGGTCAATTGGTGCTGGTCGCGTTGCGCAAGATGATCGCTTCGGGCGAGCTGGCGGCTGGTGAACGGCTGATGGAGATTCCGACCGCGGAGTTGTTCGGGGTGTCGCGGATGCCGGTGCGCATGGCGTTCCGTACCCTGGAGCAGGAAGGCCTGCTGGTGCGGTTTGGCGGGCGGGGGTTCCAGGTGCGTTCGGTGAGTGCCGAGGACATTGCCGGCGCGGTCGAGGTGCGGGGTGTGCTCGAAGGGCTGGCGGCGCGTCAGACTGCCGAGCGCGGCTTGTCGGAGGCGGCGCGGGCGGCCCTGGAGTTGTGCCTGGCCCAGGGCGACCAATTGTTTGCCAAGGGTTATGTGACCGAGGACGACCTGGAGGTCTATCACGACCTCAACATGCGTTTTCACCAGGTGATTGTCGAAGGCAGCCACAACCCGGCGATCGCCGATGCCCTGGCGCGCAACGATCATCTGCCGTTCGCCTCGGTCACCGCGCTGGCGGTGGATCGCCAGGACATGGCCCGCGAATACCGGCGCTTCAACTACGCCCATATGCAGCACCATTCGGTGTTCGACGCCCTGGTCAATCGCCAGGGCGCGCGGGCCGAGGCGATCATGCGCGAGCATGCCAACGCGACCCTGCGTTATGCCGAGATCTTCAGCAGCGCGGCGGCGGACGAGCGGATGAAGGTCATCCTCCGCCCCGCCTGACTCCCTTCAGATATCCAGCACCAGCAGCGGCGTTTTCGAGCGCGAGCAGCAGGGGGTGAACTGGTCGTTGCGTGCCTGTTCGTCCTCGGTGAGGAACAGGTCGCGGTGCTCCGGCACGCCCTCCAGTACCCGGGTCAGGCAGGTGCCGCAAATCCCTTGTTCGCAGGACATGGCAATGTCGATGCCATGGCTTTCCAGGACCTGCACCACGCTCTTGTCCGCAGGCACCTCGAAGACCTGGCCGCTGCTGGCGACCTTGACCGAGAAGCTGCCGTCGGCGCGGGTATCGACGGGGGCGGCGAAGTACTCGCGGTGCAGGCAGTCCTCCCGCCAGCCCGCGGCCTTGGCCGTGTCCAGCACGTGCTGCATAAAGCCGCCGGGACCACACACATATAGATGAACATCGTTGCGCGGCGCGGCCAGGACCTTGGCCGCGTCCAGCGCCGTCTCGGGTTCCTGGTCGAAATGCAGGAACACCCGCTCGGCGAAGGATGAATCGCGCAGGCGTTGGACAAAGGCCGCGCGCTCGCTGGAGCGGGCGCAGTAATGCAGCTCGAAATCAGCGCCGCTGTGGGCCAGGCGCTCGGCCATGCACAGGATCGGGGTGATGCCGATGCCGCCGGCGAACAGCAGGCTGCGCCGGGCTTCATGGGCCAACGCAAACAGGTTGCGCGGCTCGCTGATGTGCAGACGCGTGCCGGGGTGGATCTGCTCGTGCATGGCCAGCGAGCCGCCGCGGGAGGCCGGGTCCTTGAGCACGCCGATCAGGTAGCGATGGCGTTCTTCGGGGTGGTTGCACAGGGAGTATTGGCGGATCAAGCCGCCGGGCAGGTGTACATCGATATGCGCGCCGGCGCTGAAGCCCGGCAGCGGGCGCTCATCGGCACTGGCCAGCTCGTAGCTGCAGATGTCCTGGGCTTCGTCGTTACGGGATACCACCACCACATCGATCATCGTCGGTCCTCCGAGTGCTGCCGCCCGGGGCGGTCACTTCTGTTTCTTTTCTTGGGTAAAAGGCTGGGGAAAGGGCAGGGCGCGGCACCGGTGCACTGCCGGCGTAGCGCCGCGCAGGGCTCAGGCCGTGGCGATCAGTTGTGCTTCGCCGGCGCGCTCCTGGGCGATCAGGCGCTCCAGAACCCGCCGCGACTGCACGCCGCCGGCGTCGATATTCAGCTTGAGCAGGTTGCGCGTGGGGTGGGCCAGCAGGCTCTGCTGCTGGCGTTCGAGCATCTCCAGGTCTTCGCTGAAAATCTTGCCCTGGCCCTCGCGAATGCTCGCGGTCAGCGCCTCGTCCCGTGGGTTGAAGTTGCGCGCCATGCCCCAGAAGTACCAGATCGAGGTGTCGCTCTCTGGGGTGATGAAGTCGACCACTATGCTCGACGCCTTGAACTGCGCCGGCGCGTTGTAGCCGCCTTGGCCGGCATGGGCCACGCCGACTTCGATCAGCACATGGCTGGGCGGGGTGAAGCGGCAGATCTGCCAGCGGTCCACCGGCACGTCGTCGGCCAGGCCGTTGCCGCGCAGGGCCATGCGCCAGAACGGCGGGGCCATGATGTTTTGCATATGCCGCGCGGTGACCACCTCATCACCCTCGACCCTGGTGGTCGGCGGCGCCTCGTCGATTTCCTTCTGGCCGATGCTGGAGGCGTGGACGTAGGTTTCGTGGGTCAGGTCCATCAGGTTGTCGATCATCAGGCGGTAGTCGCACTGGATATGGAACAGCCCGCCACCGTAGGCCCACTCATCGCTGACCGCCCATTCCAGGTGATGGATCAGCGCCGGATCGGCCAACGCCTGATCGCCGGGCCAGACCCAGATAAAGCCGTAGCGCTCGACCACGGCAAAGGTCTTGTTGCACGGGAAACCACGTACCCGTTGCCCGGGCATTGCCGCGGTCTTGCCATCGCAGCCCATCACCAGCCCGTGATAACCGCACACCAGGTTGCCGCTTTCCACATACCCCAACGACAGCGGCGCGCCGCGATGGGGGCAGAAGTCCTCGACCGCCGCGACCCGGCCTTCCAGGCCACGGTAAAACACCATCTTCTCCCCACAGATCTGTCGGCCCAGGGGCTTGTCGGCGATTTCATCGGGGGTGCAGGCAACGTACCAAGTGTTCTTGGGGTACATGGAGGGCTCTCCTGGGGAGTGATTGTTTTTATTTAATGGATCCATTAGAGAGGCTGTGGTGTTTGAGTGTCAACGATAAGATCCAGGTTAAAGGTTGATTTATGGGCGATTATCGGACTGATAGCTGTTGCTTTTGTTTTTAATGGATCCATTGGTAAGTGTTGTTAAACACCCCCCAATGACAGAAAAAACGCCAGCGATGAAGGAGGGATGTCGCCGTTCGTCGACCCGAGCTGGCGAGCGTGCGGCTGGGCCGGGTGCCAGGCATCGATGCCGAGGATGTGATGGTGATTACCACCACTGAGGCAGAGGAATGGTCGTTTGGCGGTGGGTGGGGCAATTAGTCTACCTATGCGTTTCTGGTATCAGTTCTATCCAATCCGTGCCATTTATCAATCAATGGCCGAGGGGTAAGTTGGGGTTCTGCGATTTCCAATCGAGAGCCCTCCATGACCCAGCACCTGATCCGCAAGTACATGCCCGCCGCCGCCAGGGCGGGCACCCTCTGTTTTGCCCTGTGCAGCGGCGCGGTTGTTGAGGCGAGCGAGCGCGGTCCGCTGGTGGTCGAGGATCAGGGCAGCCTGATCGCGGGCGGTGGCGTGCGCACTCAGCCGGGCACCTTCGATCCCTACAACCCGATGAATCCCAATGGCCAGACCTACCACGGCGACCATGTATATGCCTTCTACCAGAAGCCGGTTAACGCGCGCCCGCTGCCGATTGTCATGTGGCACGGCGCGGGGCAGTCGGCGAAGTCCTGGGAGACCACGGCCGATGGGCGTGAAGGTTTCCAGAACATCTTCCTGCGTCGCGGTTTTTCCACCTACCTGATCGACCAGCCGCGCCGTGGCGATGCGGGGCGCAGCCTGGTCGAAGCGACGATCAAACCGGTGGCGGACGAGCAGTTGTGGTTCAACCAGTTCCGCATCGGCCTGTGGCCCGAGACCTTCGCGGGCAGCCAGTTCCCGCCGGGGCGGGCGGCGCAGGAGCAGTTCTTCCGTTCGATGACCCCCAACACCGGCCCTTACGACATCGAGGTGGTGTCCGATGGCGTGTCGGCGCTGCTGGAGAAGACCGGCCCGGCCATTCTGTTCACCCATTCCCAGGGGGGCGGGCCGGGCTGGCTGACGGCGATCAAGAGCCGCAACGTACGAGCCATCGTCGCGTTCGAGCCGGGCAGCAGCTTCGTGTTTCCCGAGGGCGAGGCGCCGGCGCCGATTCCCAGCGCGTTCGACACCGTCGCCGCGCAGGTCGTGAGCCAGGCGCAGTTCGAGGCGCTGACGCGCATTCCTATCCTGATCCTCTATGGCGACAACATCCCGGTCCAGCCGGTGCGTTTGCCGGCCCAGGACAGCTGGCGCGCCCGGCTCGAGATGGCGCGGCTGTGGCGCGACGCGGTGAACCGGCATGGCGGTGACGCCAGGCTGATCCACTTGCCGGAGATCGGGATCAAGGGCAACAGCCACTTCCCGTTCTCGGACCTCAACAATGTCGAGATCGCGGACCTGGTTTCGAGGTTTCTTGCAGAGAAGTCTCTGGATTGACTATGGGCACGGCGGCTGGCTGCCGTGTTCTTCAAAAGCAGGGCAGGAGTATTCAAATGAAGCAAACGCTGAAGGCCACGCTCATGGCCGCGATGGTCGGGATGTCGGCCGCCGAGGCCGCGGACTACAAGCAGAATCCGTTCACCCTGGTCTACGAGGGCGCGATCAGCAAGAACGAGCCGGGCAAGGTCAACATCCATCCGGTCAGCTACAAGCTCAATGGCCTGGACATCTCCGCCAACGTCTACACCCCGGCGAACTATGACCCGGCGAAGCAATACCCGGTCGTGGTGGTGGCGCACCCCAATGGCGGGGTCAAGGAGCAGGTCGCCGGCCTGTATGCCCAGCGCCTGGCCGACCAGGGCTACATCACCATCGCCGCGGATGCGGCGTACCAGGGCGCCAGTGGCGGCCAGCCGCGCAGCGTGGACAAGCCCGCGTACCGCATCGAGGACATCCATGGCATGGCGGATTTCATCGCCGGCTATCCCGGCGTCGATAACACGCGCCTGGGCCTGCTTGGCATCTGCGGCGGCGGTGGTTATTCGTTGGCCGCGGCGCAAACCGACAAACGCTTCAAGTCGATTGCGACGGTGAGCCTGTTCAATTCCGGGCGGGTTCGCCGCAATGGCTACAACGACTCGCAACTGGACAGCATCCAGCAACGCCTGCAGCAGGCTTCGGCGGCCCGTGCCCAGGAAGCGGCCGGCGGCGAAGTGCTGTATTCGGGGGATGCCAACCTGACCGACGAACAGATCGCCCAATTGCCCTTCGCGCTGTATCGGCAGGGCTACGAGTACTACTGGAAAACCCACGCGCACCCCAACTCGACCTTCAAATACACCACCAGCAGCCTGCTGGACCTGATGCGCTTCGACGCCACCCAGCAGATCGAACTGATCCGACAGCCCTTGCTGATGATCGCCGGCAGCAAGGCCGACAGCCTCTACATGACCGAGGATGCGTTCGCCAAGGCCACCGGTACCCAGGACAAGGAGCTGTTCAAGATCGACGGCGCCACCCATATCGAAACCTACTGGGTGCCCCAGTATGTGGACGCGGCCATCAGCAAGCTGACGGCGTTCTACGCCAGGACGCTGTGATCGCCGCAACGGCTCGTCATTTCAATAGGCTCGACCAACGAGGAATTCTCATCATGAACAAGACCCTGTTGGGGCTCGCGGTATGCGCCGCGGCGCCCTTGGCTGACGCGGCCGGCCAGGCTGAAAACCCCAGCGAGCCTTTCGCCACCCAGCAGATCAGTCGTGCAGGTACCCAGGCTTCGGTCGCGGGCCCGGAGGATTACTTTTCCGGGCGGGTGCGCGTCGATCCGCTGTTTCCCGCCAGCAGCCCGATCAATGCCTCCGGCGCCTACGTGACCTTCGAGCCGGGCGCGCGCTCGGCCTGGCATACCCATCCCGCGGGGCAGCGCCTGGTGGTGGTTTCCGGCGTGGGCCTGACGCAGGAGTGGGGCAAGCCGGTGCAGGAAATCCATCCGGGCGACGTGATCGTCTGCCCGCCGGGCGTCAAGCACTGGCACGGAGCCGCGGCGACGAGCGCCATGACCCATCTGGCGGTGACCGGCGCGGTGGATGGCAAGAGCGTGCAATGGCTGGAGAAAGTCAGCGATGACCAATACAACGCCCGTTAAGCGGTGCAGGCCCGGAGGGATGACAGTGGCCTTCGCGCTGCTGAGCCTGAACCTGACGATGACGACGAGCCACGCCGCGCAGAACCCTAGGGAGCCTCAAGCCATGTCCTCCGTACCCACTGCTTCCGAGACGCTGTCCCACAAGCAGCAGGCCATCCCGTTGATCGCGGCGGCCATGGCCACCAGCAATATGCCGCGGCTCAATGCCGCCTTGAACCAGGGGCTGGATGCCGGGCTGACCGTCAGCGAGGCCAGGGAAATCCTGGTGCAGCTCTATGCCTACGCCGGCTTTCCGCGCAGCCTCAATGCCCTTGGCGAGCTGATGAAAGTGCTCGAGGCGCGCAAGCAACGCGGCATCGAGGACGTTCCGGGGCGTGAGCCCAGCGCCGGCATTCCCACGGGCGATGAGCTGCTGGCGGCGGGCAAGGCCAACCAGACACGGATTTCCGGCGCGCCGGTCCAGGGGCCGCTGTTCGACTTCGCTCCGGTGATCAACCAGTACCTGCAGGCCCATCTGTTCGGCGACATCTTCGAGCGTGACAACCTGGATTGGCAAAGTCGTGAGCTGGCCACGGTCGGCGTGCTGGCCGCCACCCCCGGCGCGGAGCCGCAACTGCGCTCGCACATGGCCGCCAGCATCAGGGTAGGGCTGAGCGCCGGGCAATTGCGGCAACTGGTCCGGGTGCTGGCCGAGCAGGGCGAGGCCGATGCCGCCAAGCGGGCCGGCGAGGCGTTGGAAAAACACCTGGCGGCAAGCGCCGGGCGGCCATGAGGCGGCCCCCGCTCAGGGCATCAGTTCGCGTAACGCAGGGCGTCGCGCAGCAGGGTGAAGGCCGGTGAGCTCTGGCGCCGGCTGGGGTAGTAGAGGTGGTAGCCGGAGAAGGGTTCGCACCAGTCCGCCAGCACGCGAATCAAGCGACCCTGCTCGACATGGGCCAGCACCAGGTCTTCCGGCATATAGGCCAGCCCCAGCCCCTTGAGGGCGGCGTCCAGGCGCATGGCGATGTTGTTGAACACCAGCTGGCCCTCGACCCGCACCTTCAGTGCCTGGCCCTTTTTCTCGAACTCCCAGGAGAAGATGCCGCCGTAGGTCGGCATGCGCAGGTTGATGCAGTTGTGCTGCATCAGGTCGCTCGGCACTTTTGGCTTGGGGTAGCGGGCGAAGTATTCCGGGGAGCCAACCACCGCCATGCGCATGTCGGGGCCGATGCGCACCGCGATCATGTCCTTGGCCACCTGCTCACCCAGGCGCACGCCGGCGTCGAAGCCTTCCGCGACGATATCGGTCAGGCCGTAGTCGACGATAATCTCGATGTTGAGGTCGGGATGCTCGGGCAGCAGTTTCTCCAGCGCCGGTTGCAGGACCGTGATCGCCGAATGCTCGCCAGCGGTGATGCGCAGTTTGCCCGCCGGCTTATCGCGGAACTTGCTGAGCAAGGCCAGCTCGTCGTTGATTTCCGCGAACCGGGGGGAGACCACCCGCAGCAGGTGTTCGCCGGCTTCGGTGGGGGAGACGCTGCGGGTGGTGCGCGCCAGCAGCCTGACGCCCAGGCGTTCTTCCAATTGGCGCATGGCCCGGCTCAAGGCCGGCTGCGACATGCCGAGCCTGGCGGCGGCGCGGGTGAAGCTGCGCTCCTGGGCCACGGCGGCGAAGATCGCGAGCAGGTCGTAGCTTTCAGTGGTCATTTATCCGCCCCCGTTATGAACGATGGGGGATTATGCCATCCGATACAGGCAATCGTTCAGCACTTCATGGCACTTGAGGGGAGGCGCGGCGGCGAGCGGACTAGACCCGGCCGAGGGCAAAGTCCGCCGGATCGAAGCGCTCGGTGGTGTCCATCCGGATATTGCGCAGGCCCAGGGTTTCCAGGTGCGACGCATAGAGCGGTTCGGAAAAATAGCTGATCAGCAGCGAGCGACGGCGTGCGCCGCTCGGGTTCAGGCAGCCCGCGTGTACCAGATCGACATCGAACACCAGGATGTCCCCGGCGGAGCCTGAAAGCTGCACCGACCGCGACTCGTCGGTGAAGTCCAGTGGCGGCTCTCCCGGCCCGGGGCGATGGCTGCCGGGGACGATACGGGTGGCGCCGTTCCCGGGGCCATAGTCGTCGAAAAAAGCCAGGGCGTTGGCTATGTCGCCTGGCCGTTGGGCCGACAAGTCGCGGTGCAGCTGCTGCTGACCGCCACCGGCAAGGGGCTCGCGACCTTCCACCTGGGAGAGGAAGAAGCGTTCCCCGATCAACTCGCCCACCACCGCCAGCACCTGCGGCAGGCGACACACCGCCTGAACCGTCGAATCCGCGTCCAGCAGCGAATGGCGCCAGTCCATGCCACGGGGCACAGGCCATTGGTTCGACGGCATCACGCCCGCGTCGAACACGGCACGCAGCTCACCCAGCCACTCGGCCGGGATTGCTTGGCGCAGCAGCACGTAACCCTCTCGATGGAGTTGCTCGCGGTCGGTCATGGTCCCTATGCCTGGAAAAATCGCCCGGGACGGCAGAGGGCAAGGGCAGGGGATGCCGTGTCGTCGATGATCTCCTCGCTGGCCAGGCGGCCGACTATCGCCGCCAGCGTGACGCCAGGGTGCATCGCACACACATACGCATCGCCGATATCGGGCAGATAGCCGATGATGGGCGTGCCATCGACCGGCATGGGCCTGAGCCCGACACAGGCCGACTCCAGCTCGATGGACGCAACCCCGTGGAGCTCGTTCCGGATGGCCTGGGCGGTGCGCAGCGCTATCGCGGCTGGCTGGTTTTCCAACGTGTCGTCCAGGTAGTCTTCCGCCGCCAGCAGCGTGCCGTCCGGGCCTTGCCGCACTTCCATTTCCGGGCTGGAGATAAGGGTGCGCACGAGGTCGGGTTGTGAGGCGTAGCGGATCAATATGGCTGGGGAGGCCGCTATTGGCAGGGGCAGGTTCAGCAGCTCGGTCAGCTGCTTGATGCCCGTCCCGGCGGCCAGCACGACAACGTCGGCCTCGATACGGCCCCTTGCGGTTGTGACGCCCGTTACCCGCGCACCCTGGGTGGTAAAGCCGAACACCCGCGTCTGGGTGAGCACCTGCGCGCCATGAGCCTGGGCGCCGGCGATCAACGCCTGGGTTGCTTGCACGGCGTCCAGCGCGCCTTCTTCGGCGGCGTACATGGCCTGCTGCGGGGGATGCTTGAGGTTTGGCTCGAGGTCGAGGATCTGTGAGCGCGACAGCTGGGTTGCCGAAGGCGGGTGACCCGAGGCGTGCAGCGCTTCACTCGGGTTTGTGCCGTAAGACAGGGCACCGGTCCAGCGCACCTTCAGGCCAGGCAGCTCGGTTTCGAGCCGGCGGTACTCCTGGATCGCCGTACCGCGCAATGAGGCGATGGGATCGGGCCCGTCGTGGGCGGTGTTGATCCAGGCGAATGAGCGTCCCGTCACCCCGGACGCTATGTCTTCAGCCTCCACCAGAATGACCTTCGCGCCTCTGCCCGCCAGGTGATACGCCAGGGACGCGCCCACTATGCCCGCGCCAATGACCACGACGCGTTTGTTTACCGCGTTCCCCATATCAACCTCCATGTTGTCGACCTGATGAGGGTAGGGCATCCAGATAAACGAATACCCTGAGAACCGAGCGGCCTGCTTCGCAAGCTCCCTGTTATTTTTTTTGCACTGCTATTTCTTGCACTCCGCCAACACCACTTTGCAGGTGCCGGGCGTGCCGCCGGAGCGGCCGGCATAACGGATGCAGTTATTCAGGGATTTCTGGCGCGCCATGCCCAGGGTGGAACCCCAGGCCAGGCCACCCTCGCCGGAAGTGGGCAGCGCTTTGGCGTAACAGTTCGAGCCGATGCTGGCGGTCGAATAACGATACTTGGCGGCTTTGCTTGAACATCCCGCGATCAGCGCCAGGTTGATGGCGAGCAGGGAAAACAGGATCCATGACGAGTATGGGCGTACTGCTGTTCTGGTCATTCCGGTTCCCCTGTATCAAGACGGTAGAGGCGTGTTCGCAGTGCTGTTCTATTCAGCTTAGAGGGTATCGCGCCTGGCCCTGGGGCCGTCTGGCGGAGTGGATGCGTTTGGGTGTGCCTTGCGTCGGTTGCCATCCGTGTTTGCCTTATCGCAGTCATGGTTCTTGCGGCCAATTGTCCTGGATTTCGTACCACGAAGCCTTGAACGCCACCTGAATGTGTTTCTGTTTATCCGCGGTGAAGGGCGTATCCAGAGTGCCCAGGGCGATCGAGATCCAGTCGGCGTATTCGCCCTGGTCCCTGGACCAGAACAGCGACGAACCGCACTGGCCGCAAAACTGGCGCAGCACCGTTTCGGACGATCGATAGGACTGGAGGTTCCCGGCGCCCTGCACGATGCGCAGATCGCTGCGCAACACACTGCCATAGCTGGCGAATGCCGCTCCATGGCTTTTCCGGCACTGGCGGCAATGGCAGTGGGAAAGCGCCTTGGGGAGCGACGAGAGCTGGTATTTGACGGCACCGCAAAGGCAGCAGCCCTGGAAGGTGTCAGTCATTTAAGGGCGCACCTTGAACGGAAGGGCGCCCATTTAAGCAGTCGGTGTCGGGGATGTCGAATGGCTGACTATTGCTGTTCGTTAACACTGGCTTTCGCCCAGAAGCGACGCTCGCCACTGGCTGCTCGAAGCCGAGAGAGTGTAAAAGCGCTTCCTCGAACCCTTGTTGTGATTCCTGAGGGTTTCCTAGTAAGGATTGTCCGTGAAGCGCTTTATTCAAGGTGTTAGGCGCCACCTGTCAGCATAAGGCTCAAGGTGCCCGGGCAAGTAGAGTCAGCCACAGGGCAATACCGAAATCGCCCCTGATCGTATTGCGACTGCCCGCGACACTTGCATAACCGTAGTCCTTGGCCAGAGCAAAAAGCGCTTCCGGACTTACGTTGCCGCCAAAAACAGAAATTGCATTTGAAAATGCTTGCGCAGGAAAGAATATTCTTCCGAACCAGGATGCTCTCACGCTTGCAATCTCCAGGATTACATCCTCATTTGCGGCAGCAAGTTCGTTAATACTGCGATCAGAGACCGACTCTAGACCTGTATCAAGGCTTTTCCCTCTCAGGGCGAGTACGGACGCACCGTATATATGATTGGTAAGCTGGCCGAACTTTCTGCCCGGAACTTTAAAGGTGGAAAACTCCTTGCTTTTCTTGTAGATCAGCTGCGCAACTTGGTAATCCAACTCGAATGCTTCTGAAACCGCAGAAAGATCAGTGCGATTTATCGGGAAGATGAATCCAAAATAAGCATCCCTGGTCGCATCGATTTTCTCATGAAGATGCCTCGCCTTTTCCTTGTATAGCAATTCAACGTCTTCGCACGTCACGCTACTCAAGTGAACAACATCCAATGATCTGTTCATAGCAATTCCCTTCGACTATCCCGAGAGATGATATATAGCTAACGATTGAACTCAGGGGCGGGCTTTAGCTCGTCCCTGCGAACGAAGCGAGCAATTTAAGCGCATGGTTATGTTTTTTATTAACGATCAAGTTCCTCCGTGAAAGTGATTGCGAATGTATTACGTATAGTTCGAAAATGGCGTTTCATAATATCGATGTGCGTTTATTTATATAGCCAATCCCTCCAAGGGGGCAGCAAGGGATATTCCCTCCTTTGGCAAGTCAAATGTTGAATCGTCCCTGATTTCCTGGGCACCAGCGAACGATTGCAAAGGGTGGTAAGCCGTCAGGCGTGACTGGCCGCTATCGGCTGCGGGTTCAACCGGGCGTGGTGCCGGGAGGGCGACCCCGCATTCACTCCAGGCAGGCTTCAGGCGTCGCCGGCAGGCTATCGAGAAACGCCGCAATCTGCCGGCTGCCGCGCAAGTGCAGCGTGGGAATCTGCGGACCTATGGCCAGGCGTACCGCCTCGATACCCGGGCGGTAGCCGCGATCGAAAGTCCATACGAAGCGCAGGAAGGTCAGGAATGCCCGATCGAGCTTTTCCGTGCAGCCTGCGGCAAGGTCAGGCCGGGGACGGTTCATGATGCTGCGTATGATCACCCGGGTGAAACAGGTGAGCCGTGGCGTATCGAGCCAGATGATCAAGTCGGCACGGGGCAGGCGAAGGTCGAAGGTCCGTCGGGCATAGTTGCCTTCACACACCCAGGCAGCCGGTGCGAGCGCCGCGCGGACCCGTTCGCGGAACTGCTCGGCGTCGGGTTCGACCCAACCGGGTTCCCAGAACAGCGTGTCCAGGTGGACCACAGACAGGTTCCGGCGCTTGCCGAGGGCACGGGCAAGGGTGGATTTGCCGCTCCCGGCATTACCCAGAATTACAATCCGTTGCATGGGCGCTTCCTGTCGCGAAAAAAGCCGGCGATTGTGCCGGTTTTGCATCGCCAGTTAAAGGCGAATAGCGGGGCCGACCGCGCCGGGAATGGAATGTGTGTTGCCAGTGTGGGGCCTGAAGCCGAGAGCAGGAAGTCGATCCATCCTGGTCCCCATTGAACGCCTGCTTCCGACCCTTTGTCGCCTGTCGGCAGCTCTCTCCTTTTAGGGGTGTCTACTGCTAGTGAGGCCCTGTAGGTACAGGGAGGAGAGCAGCATGAGCAATGAACAGGTGGCACCGGAAACCAAAGGGGTTGCAGTGCAGGTACTGGCAACCATTGACCTGGGTCCCGAAATCGAGGGCATGGCCGGGCGCCAACTCAGAATGCGCCTGGTGACCATCGAGCCTGGAGGCGTATTCGGGCCAATCCACAACCATAAAGACCGGCCAGGCGTCGTCTACATACTGGAAGGCACCATCACTGACCATCGCGATGGCGGCGACACGGACTATGGCCCGGGAGTAGGGTGGCCCGAGGACCGGGACACCACGCACTGGCTTGAGAACAAAGGGCCGATTCCGGCGCGGGAGATCTCGGTCGATATTATCCGGCAAGAGTGAGCCCGGGCCGAACATCGATACGGGCGAGCCAGACGCGCGGTTCGCCCAACGCCCATCATTCCCCCGCACCCGCTGCGCCATTGCTCGGGTCGCCCTCGGCCAGCATGCGCATCAGGATTGCCCGCTCCTTCGGCCCTGGCACCAGGCCGCTGGTCTGGCCTTCCAGGACGATGATGCCGTCTTCGTTGGTCATGCTGATGGCCGCCGTAGCCCGGCCTTGTTCGTCCAGCGCCTGGATGACCCAGTGGCAGGTGATGGTGTCGCCGGCATACACCGGCTGCTTGAACTGGAAGCTCATGGCCGAGGCCAGCCAGCCGATCTGTCCGCCGATTTCGGTGAGCAGGCTGGCGGTCAGCAGGCCATGGGAAACCGGTGCCCTGAAGCGCCGGGCCGCGGCGAACTCGGCATCGAAATGCACCGGGTTGTAGTCGCGGGACAGTGTGGCGAAGCCCTGGATATCCGCCTCTGAAAAACAGCGGGAGAGGGTGAAGCGGTCGCCTGCCTGAAGCCCTTCGGCGGCGCGCTGTCGGAAGCTTTTCATTGCGGTTCCTGGTCCTTTTGCGTATTCGGGGGAGTGCGGTTTCGAGCCTTTTGGATACCCGTGGAACATACCGGTTCAGCGCAGGATCTGCTCGATGAACAGCAGCACGGCGATGATGATCATCAGCGCCCCCGAGAGGCGGCTGACCGCTTGCGCGGCCACCGGGCGCGTCTGCAACACGGCGCGGGAAGCAAAGCCCACCAGTAGGTAGATCACCGCGCAGCTGAAGGCATGCAGCAGCCCCAGCGCGACGATTTGCAGCGGCACCGGCCAGGCGGCCAGCGGGTCGGTGAATTGTGGCAGCAAGGCCAGGAACAGTAGGAACACCTTGGGGTTGAGGCCACTGACGCAGGCGCCCTTGAGGGTCCAGCGAGCCCAGGACGCAGAGGCTTGGGCCTCCCCGGCGCGGGGCACGGACGGGTTGCGCAGCATATTGATGCCCAGCCAGAGCAGATAGCCAGCCCCGCCAAGGGTCAGCAGCGAGAGGGCCAGGGGATTACTGGCGATCAGCCCGCCGACCCCGGCGGCCACTATCAGCGTCGCCAGCAGATGCCCGATCAACAGGCCGGCCACCGCGGGTATCACCACCCGCCCGAACAGGCCGGCCGATATCGCGTAGGCCCAATCCGCCCCGGGGGTGATCACAAATAGAAACGACACCGCCCAGAACGCCGCGAAAATACTCAGGCTCATAGCCGTCTTGCCTTGTGCTGCTGGGTGAATGCTGTTTCTGGGCTGTCGACGGTGGTGTTAATCGGGGAGGGCATGCTTCTTTCTCGCAAAGATCAGGTTTGCGGAAAGATTAATGGAGTGCGGTGAGAATATTTTCTCTATTATTCCAGTCCAAATAAGGTTTTGGGGTAGATCCTTCCAGATGGACAGAATTGATCAGAAGATTCTTGCCGAGCTGCAGGCGGACGGGCGTTTGTCGGTGACCGAGCTGGCGGAACGGGTCGGCCTCAGCCTGTCGCCGTGCCATCGTCGCGTGCGGGCGCTGGAGGAGTCGGGGGTGATCCAGGGCTATCGCGCCCAGTTGTCGCCCAGCGCCCTGGGCCTGACGTTTTCGGCGATGGTGTTTGCCACGCTGCGCGAGGGCGATCACCAGGCGGTGACCGCCTTCGAAGCGGCGCTGCTGCCGATCCCGCAGATCGTCGAGGCGCAACGGCTGTTTGGCGAGCCGGATTACCTGCTGCACGTCATCACCCGCGACCTGCCGGCCTTCCAGCAGCTTTACGATGACCGCCTGTCCAAGCTGCCCAACGTCCAGCGCCTGACCTCGACCCTGGTGATGAAACGGGTGATTCAGGACCGCTCGCTGCCGTTGTGAGACGCGTCGACGCATACATCAGAACAACACTTCAGGGAGATACCGATGCGTGAACGAAAATCGGCAAGATTGCTGGTCATCAACCCTTCGCGAAAGGTCCTGCTGTTCCGCTTCCTGCACAAGGAAGGGGCGCTGGCGGGGGATGACTATTGGGCCACGCCCGGTGGCGGGCTTGAAGGGGACGAAACCTTCCAGGTCGCGGCGATTCGTGAACTGCACGAGGAAACCGGTATTCAGGTCAGTGAGGTGGGAGAGCCGGTGGCCGGTCGCCGGTTTTCCATGCAACTGCCCAGCGGCGAGTGGGTCACCTCGGTCGAGCAGTATTTTGTGGTGCACGCGCCAGACCAGCCGCTCTCTCGTGCAGGCTGGACCTCGTCCGAGGCCCAGGTGATGGCCGATCATCATTGGTGGTCCGCCGATGATCTGCGAGCCACCGAGGCCACCGTCTGGCCGCAAACGCTGGTGCACATGCTGGAAGACGCGGGGGTGTTCGAGCCGTCCTTGTAGCGATTTTTCCGCGCCCTAATCCTGGCTTAATCCTGGTCCGTTGATATCATGCGCAGCCGGTTTTTTCGGCGGCCGGTTTATGCCATCGGTCCAAGGGCAAGAGCGGTTTTCCACCACTCGGTTTTTTTTTATCGCTAAACTCCAGACCCATGAAACGCTACCTGCGGTTTTGTCTTGTGTTCCTGATCAGCCTGGCGCTTCCCCTCAGCGGGATGGCGGGCGCTCAGGCGCCGACCGAACCCTGCCCGATGAAGTCCATGGGCATGGCGATGATGGACGGCATGGGCATGGATTGCTGCAATGACCTGAAAAGCCCCGTCGAACACGGCAAGCCCTGCAAGCCGGGCCAGGAATGCAAGACGGGCGGCATGTTGCAGGTCTCGATCGTCAAACCGCCTGTCACCGTGTCCGGCCCCGTTGTCCTGTCCATCCCCAACGATTTCCTGCCCGCGCAAAGCCCTTCCGGGGTGTGGCGACCGCCCCGCGTCTGATTCCTGTACCGCTCTGAGTTCCATCCCGCGTTAGCGGGAGGGCGTAGCCGTGCGCCTGCCTTGAAAAGGCGCGCGGTGGATCATCACAGGAATCGTCAACATGAATCCCAAGTGCTATCGCACAGGCTGGCCCCTCGTGGCCGGGCTGGCGGCAAGCGTGCTGGCATTGCCGAGCCTCGCTGGCGCGCTGACGCTCGATGAAGCGTTGCGTCTGGCGGAAAACACGGCGCCGTCGCTGAGCGCGCAAGACGCGAAAATCCAGGCCGCCAGCAGCGCTGCCATCCCCGCCGGCGAACTGCCGGATCCCAAATTGCTGTTGGGCGTGCAGAACTTTCCCATTGGTGGTTCGGATCGCTGGAGCCTTGAGCAGGATTCCATGACCATGCAAATGGTCGGGGTCCGCCAGGAAATGCCCAATAGCGACAAGCGCAAAGCCCGCGTCGAGGTTGCCGATGCGGCCGTCGAGCGTGCCACCGCCGAGCGCCGGGTGGAGCGACTGAACGTACGCCAGTCCACCGCCCTGGCCTGGATCGGCAGCTATTCGGTGGAGCGTAAGGAGGCGCTGCTCCAGGACCTGTACAAGGAAAACCGTCTGCTGGGCGACACCGTCCGCGCGCAGATTGCCGCTGGCCGCGGGTTACCGGCGGATGCGGTGACGCCCAGGCAGGAAGCCGCGCAACTGGCGGAGCGCGAGGATGAGCTGGTCAGCCAGCGGGCCCAGGCCCGGGCCGCGCTCAAGCGCTGGATCGGCACCGCCGCCAACGACCGGCCCGAGGGACGCCTGCCGGCGTGGCCGATGGATGGCTTGGGCTACTCGCACAGCCTGCAACACCACCCTGAACTGGCTGCGTTTGTGCCCATGACCCGCGAAGCGCAAGCCAAGGTTCATGAAGCCGAGGCAGATAAACAGTCGGACTGGAGCTGGGAGCTGGACTATCAGCGCCGTGGCCGTGAGTTCGGCGATATGGTCAGCGTGCAGTTCTCCTGGGACTTGCCGCTGTTTCCTGGCTCGCGCCAGAACCCCAGGATCGCTGCCAGGCAGGCCGAGCTGAGCCAGCTGCAGGCCGAGCGCGAAGCCATGTCACGGGAGCACGCCCAGCAACTGGAAGCGCAACTGGCCGACTATGAACGCCTGGACCGCGCGGTGCGCCGCAACCAGCAAACCCTGGTGCCGCTGGCCCGGGAAAAGGTCGACCTGAGCCTGGCCAGTTATCGGGCCGGCAAGGGCGATCTGGCGGCGGTGGTCGCCGCCCGCCGCGAATTGATCGAAGCCCGCCTCAAGCAGATCGATATCGAGGAACAGCGTGCCCTGACCAACGCTCGCCTGTATTTCGCCTACGGAGAGACCGCGCCATGAATTCGCCGATCTGGAAAGTTGCTTCAATTGTCAGCGTCGCGCTCGCCTTGGGTGTGGCGGGCGGTTATTGGCTGGCCCGACCACGCCTCAACGAAGCGCCGGAGGTCGCAGTCGGGCAGGAGGCATCGGCCGAGCCCAAGGCGCTGTACTGGTACGACCCGATGTACCCGCAGCAGAAGTTCGACAAGCCGGGCAAGTCGCCGTACATGGACATGCCACTGACCCCGCGGTATGCCGACGGCCAGGGAGCCCAGGGGGATGGCGCGGCGGTGCGCATCGACCCGAGCCTGACCCAGAACTTCGGCCTGCGCCTGGCCACCGTCACGCGCGGGGTATTTGCCAGCAGCGTCGATGCAGTCGGTGTGCTGGCGTTCAACGAGCGCGAGGTGGCGGTCATTCAGCCGCGCACCGCAGGTTTTGTCGAACGGGTGTATGCGCGGGCCCCGGGGGATCTGCTCAAGGCCAACGCGGCCCTGGCGGATATCCTGGTGCCGGAATGGGCGGCGGCCCAGGAAGAGTTCCTCGCCCTCAAGGCCAGTGGCGATGCCGGTTTACTCGCGGCCGCCCGCCAGCGCTTGCGTCTTAGCGGGATGCCGGCGGCCTTGATCGCCCAGGTCGAGCGCAGTGGCAAGGTCCAGCCGGACCTGACGTTGAGCAGCCCCATCGGCGGTGTATTGCAAGAGCTGAATGTCCGCCAGGGAATGACCGTGGCCGCCGGCGAGACCCTGGCCCGGGTCAACGGCTTGAACAGTGTTTGGCTGGCGGTGGCGGTTCCGGAGGCACAGGCGGGCTCGCTCGTCGCGGGGCAGGTGGCCGAGGCCAGTCTTCCGGCTTTCCCGGGGGAGGTCTTCGCGGGGCGGGTCGACGCGATCCTTCCGGATGCCAATGCCGATAGCCGTACGCTTCGCGTGCGGGTCGAGTTGGCCAACCCGCAGGGTCGACTGCGACCAGGCATGAGCGCCCGGGTCAGCCTCAAGCGTTCGACGCAGCAACCGCTGTTGTGGGTGCCCAGCGAGGCGGTGATTCGCACCGGCCGCCGGGCCCTGGTGATGCTCGCCGAAGAGGGCGGGCGCTATCGCCCGGTGGAGGTGCAGCCAGGGCCGGACAACGCTGGCCAGACGGCCATCTTCAACGGCCTGGAGGAGGGGCAGCAAGTGGTGGCTTCCGGGCAATTCTTGCTGGACTCGGAAGCCAGCCTCAAGGGCATTGTCGCCGCTTCGTTGCAAGCCCCGGCAGTTGCCTTGCATGAAGCCCAGGGGCAGATCCTGGCCATCGACAGCCAGAACGTCACGCTCGCCCATGGTCCCTTCAAGACCCTGGGCATGCCCGCCATGACCATGACCTTTCCTCTGGCCAATCCTGGCCTGACGCAGGGCCTCAAGGTGGGCGACAAGGTGCGGGTGGCGCTGAGCCAGAGCGACAACGGCCTGCGTGTCGAACGCCTGGATAAAGCGGGGAGCCAGCCATGATCGCAGCCGTGATTCGTTGGTCGGTGGCCAACCGTTTTCTGGTGTTGCTGGCGACGCTGTTCGTCAGCGCCTGGGGTGTCTGGTCGGTGCAGAGCACGCCGGTCGATGCGCTGCCGGACCTGTCGGATGTGCAGGTGATCATCCGCACGCCCTATGCGGGGCAGGCACCGCAGATCGTCGAGAACCAGGTGACCTATCCGCTGGCCACCACCATGCTTTCGGTGCCTGGGGCCAAGACCGTGCGCGGGTATTCGTTCTTCGGCGACAGCTTTGTCTATGTGTTGTTCGAAGACGGCACCGACCTGTACTGGGCCCGTTCGCGGGTGCTGGAGTACCTGAGCCAGGTCCAGAGTCGCTTGCCGGCCAGTGCCAAGCCGGCGCTGGGGCCGGATGCCACCGGGGTTGGCTGGATTTTCCAGTACGCCCTGGTGGACCGCAGCGGCGGGCATGACCTGGCGCAACTGCGCGCGCTGCAGGACTGGTTCCTCAAGTTCGAGCTCAAGACCCTGCCGAACGTGGCGGAAGTCGCCACGGTGGGCGGTATGGTCAAGCAGTACCAGGTGCTGCTCGATCCGCTGAAACTGGCCAGCCTCGGTATCACCCAGGCCGAGGTCGGCGCGGCGATCGGCAAGGCCAACCAGGAAACCGGTGGCGCGGTGCTGGAGATGGCGGAGACGGAGTTCATGGTGCGCGCTTCCGGTTACCTGAAGACCCTCGATGATTTCCGCGCCATTCCACTCAAGCTGACGGCGGGCGGGGTGCCGGTGACCCTGGGGGAGGTCGCGACGATTCAGCTCGGCCCGGAAATGCGCCGCGGCATCGGCGAACTCGACGGCGAGGGCGAAGCGGTGGGCGGCGTGGTGATTCTGCGCAGCGGCAAGAACGCCCGGGAAACCATCGCGGCGGTCAAGACCCGGCTCGACGAGCTGAAACGCAGCCTGCCGGCGGGGGTGGAAATCGTCACCACCTACGACCGCAGCAAGCTGATCGACCGCGCGGTGAGCAACCTCGGCCACAAGTTGCTGGAGGAGTTCATCGTCGTGGCGCTGGTGTGCGGGATCTTCCTCTGGCACCTGCGTTCCTCCCTGGTGGCGATCATCTCCTTGCCGATCGGGGTGTTGATCGCCTTTGTGGTGATGCGGCACCAGGGGCTCAACGCCAACATCATGTCCCTGGGCGGGATCGCCATCGCGATCGGGGCCATGGTCGATGCGGCGGTGGTGATGATCGAGAACGCCCACAAGAAGCTCGAGGCCTGGCACCAGGCCCATCCCGGGCAAACCCTGCAAGGCGAGCCGCGCTGGCAGGTGATCACCGAGGCGGCGATCGAGGTCGGGCCGGCGCTGTTCTTCTGCCTGTTGATCATCACCCTGTCGTTCATCCCGGTGTTCACCCTGGAGGCCCAGGAAGGGCGGTTGTTCGGCCCGCTGGCGTTTACCAAGACCTACGCCATGGCCGCGGCGGCGGGGCTGTCGGTGACCCTGGTCCCGGTGTTGATGGGTTACTGGATTCGCGGGCGGATTCCCAACGAGCAGCAGAACCCGCTGAACCGCTGGTTGATCGGTATCTATGAACCGGCCCTGGAGGCGGTATTGCGCCGGCCCCGGGCGACCTTGCTGGTGGCCTTGCTGGTCTTCCTCAGCGCGCTATGGCCGATCTCGCGTCTAGGGGGAGAGTTCCTGCCGCCGCTGGACGAAGGCGACCTGCTGTACATGCCGTCGGCGCTGCCGGGGCTGTCGGCGCAGAAGGCCGCGCAACTGCTGCAACAGACCGACCGGCTGATCAAGACCGTGCCGGAGGTCGAGCATGTCTTTGGCAAGGCCGGCCGCGCGGAAAGCGCCACCGACCCGGCGCCCCTGGAGATGTTCGAAACCACTATCCAGTTCAAGCCCCACGAACAGTGGCGCCCGGGCATGACCCCGGAGAAACTGGTGGCGGAGCTGGACCGGGTGGTGCGGGTCCCGGGGTTGACCAATATCTGGATTCCGCCGATCCGCAACCGTGTGGACATGCTCGCCACTGGCATCAAGAGCCCGATCGGGGTCAAGGTGGCCGGCAGCGATCTGCGGCAGATCGATGCCGTGACCCAGGCCGTCGAGCGGGTGGCCAGGAACGTGCCCGGGGTCAGTTCGGCGCTGGCCGAACGCTTGACGGGTGGTCGTTATATCGATGTGGACATCGACCGCCAGGCGGCCGCGCGCTACGGCCTGAATATCGCCGATGTGCAGTCGATCGTCAGCGGTGCCATTGGCGGTGAAAACATCGGCGAGACCATTGAAGGGCTGGCCCGCTTCCCGATCAGCCTGCGTTACCCCCGTGACTGGCGGGACTCGCTGGGGGCTCTGGAGCAGTTGCCGATCTACACCCCGCTGGGCAGCCAGATCACCCTCGGCACCGTGGCCAAGGTCAAGGTCAGCGAGGGTCCACCGATGCTCAAGAGCGAAAACGCCCGGCCTTCGGGCTGGGTGTATGTCGATGTGCGGGGGCGGGATATTGCCTCCGTGGTCGCCGACCTGCGTCGGGCGGTGAGCGAGCAGGTCCAGCTGCAGCCGGGCATGAGCCTGAGCTACTCCGGGCAGTTCGAGTTTCTCGAGCGGGCCAACGCCCGGCTCAAGCTGCTGGTCCCGGCCACCCTGCTGATCATCTTCGTGCTGCTGTACCTGACCTTCACCCGCTTCGACGAAGCCTTGCTGATCATGGCCACGTTGCCGTTCGCCCTGACGGGCGGGGCGTGGTTCCTCTATTGGCTGGGCTTCAACCTGTCGGTGGCCACCGGTGTCGGCTTTATCGCCCTGGCCGGGGTGTCCGCCGAGTTCGGCGTGATCATGCTGCTGTACCTGAAGAACGCCTGGGCCGAGCGCGAGGAATCCGCCGAGCGTACCGAGGCTGGGTTGCTCGCGGCGATTCGCGAAGGCGCGGTGCAGCGCGTGCGCCCCAAGGCCATGACCGTGGCGGTGATCATCGCCGGCCTGCTGCCGATCCTGCTGGGCAGCGGCACCGGCAGCGAAGTGATGAGCCGCATCGCCGCGCCCATGGTCGGCGGCATGCTCACCGCGCCCCTGTTGTCCCTGTTCGTCATACCGGCGGCCTATCGCCTGATGCGCCGCCGGCACCTTCGCGCTGTCTCCATCACACAAGGAAAAAACCTATGAAACTGATCCAGATCGTTATCGCTGGCACCCTGGCCGCGCTGTCCCTTGCCGCCCACGCGCAGGACATGCCCGGCATGAAAATGGATGGCATGAAAATGGACGACATGAACGGCATGCAGATGAAGCAGGAAGCCCGACAGGTTCAACAGGCCAGTGCCGAGGGCACGATCAAGGCCATCGATGCCGCGAAGCAGCGGGTGACCATCGCCCACGGCGCCGTCCCCGCCGTGCAATGGCCGTCGATGACCATGACCTTCGCCGCGACCGCAGAGCAGTTGGCGGGACTGGCGATTGGCGACCGGGTGACCTTCGCATTCCGCCTGGACGGCGGCGCGGCCACTATCGTTTCCATCAGGAAATAAAACCACTAGGCCGGCATGCGCAGGCATGCCGGCCTCACGCTCATTGTTCACAACGGCGCCGTCGGCTCGTTCCTCTCTCTACCAACCATTAGAGGGAACGCCCGATGAGAAACACCGAACTCAGCCACATCATCCTCAGTAAGCACTCGCACATCGAGACCGCCATCAGTACCGGCGCGGCCTGGGAAGTCTGGTTCCAGGTCGAGTTTCTGATGCTGCTGCGCGCAGCCCGCCTGGAGTGCTCTCGCGAAGCGCCTTACCCATCGCCGAACGGCGCCCTGCACCTGGATGTACTGGCCAGGCAGGGTGGCGAGATCTATGCCATCGAGGTGAAAGTCGAGAGCGCCACCAACGCTGGCAACAAACTGTTGGCGGAAACCCGCAAGGACATCGAGAAAATCGCCAAATACACCGGGCCTGTCGACACCGAGCCTGTCGAGGCCCGCTGGGTGGTGGCCCTGGCCTATAGCGACGAGGCCAAACACTCGTTGCGCGGTTTCACGGAGGAGAACAGCGGCCACGCCATCTACCACGAGGCCGGTTCGATCGGCTGCATGATCTTCTCGGTTTGACCCGCACAAGCGCCAGCAGGGCATGAGGCCTTCCTGGCGCCTGGCGCCTGGCGGCTTTCGACAGTTCGCACCCTTAGTGAGAGAACAACTGCCGGTCGCCCTGTTTCTGTGAGCCTGCGACGTAGTACGCCTCGAACCAGGCGGGCTGGCCCGAGATCGCGGTGGGTTTTTTCAGCAACAGTGGCGGTGGCTGCTTCCCCTGGGTCTCATCGGCGCTGGTGAAGGCTTTTTGCATCACGCTGCGAAAGTGCAGGTGATCGAATATCAGCAGGGCCTGGATGGCATAGACCACGGCGATTTTCTGGTCCTCGATCAGGACCAGGTGATCGCCGTTTTTTTCTTCCCCCGAAATGGACAGGTTCGAGGAACCGGTGAAGACCTTGGCGCTCGGCAGGTTGAAGTCGGTGACGACAAACTTGTTGTGCACCGAAATGCCGGTGCCGCCGGACCACTCGCTGCGAAAAGGTTCCGGTGCGTACTTGGCGAGATAGGCGAAATCCACCTCGGCCGAGGTGCCATCGGGCTTGATCACATCCATGCCCGAGGCCTTGTCGGTCACGCCATAGTTGAACACCGGGCGCTTGTAGAGGCGGCTGATCGACTCGTACAGGGGGCCGCTGGTGATCTGATTGAGGAAGGCGATGTTGAACAGCACCGAGCGGCTGGCCTGGTCGATCGCGCCGCCTATCGGGCTGAGCGACAGGTCGCTGCCGCTGTGTGGCGAGAAACAGAAATGCAGGCGCGGGCCGGCGGTCGTTGCGGTGCCGGTTTCGATCACGTGCCATTTCTGCGCCAGGTCGCTGGCCTCGAAGTTTTTCGGATCGCTGAAGCTGGCGTCGAAGACCCGGCCGAACAGGTCCGCTACCTCGAGGTGCTTGAACAACAGCGCATTGTTGTTCTGCACATAACAGCCGCGGAAGCTGAAGTTGGTGGAGCCGCACAGCACCTGGTAAGGCTTGCCGTTGCGCCGGGCGATCAGCACCTTGTGATGCTGCAGGCCATGGAAGTGGCTGCGTCGAACCCGGTCCGCGCCGGCCGAGGCCAGCAGGCGGCTGGCGGCCCGGGTCTCGCAGCTGTCGGGGGCGGCGTGATCGCCGGCGTCGTCGATAATGATGCGCAGGCGACTACCCAGCGCCTCCAGTCTGGCGAGGATGTCCGGTTCGTTGAAGTCGTAGGCGAAGACATCGAGGGTGGTGTCCGGCTGCCGCAGGACTTCATCCAGCACCGCGAAAATCATCGACACCGCCTCGAAGCCGAGCCACTGGTACATGGCCGTCTCGGTCTTCGGGTGGTCGAGCCCGTCCTTGGTTTTCGATGGAATCAGGCTCTTGCCATACACATCGACCTTGACGCCCGCGGGCACCCGGTCGCGGAAGGCCTGCGAGGAGGTAAAGCCCCGGGTGAAACCAATGTCGAGGATGCCTTCGTAGCTGATGGGGTCGAGGTCGATCGCCAGTTCGATGGCCGTGCCGGAAACCAGCTGGCCGTCGTTGGCCATGTGCATCATCCGGCCCCGGTAGGTGAAGGTGCCTTGGTCGACCTCATGGGGGACGTGAACCCAGCGAAACTTCTGGAAGGGCGCTTCCAGCGAGGAATACTTGCGCTGGCCATCGACCGCGCTGTGGGTTGGCTCGTCGTAGGCGAAGGCGATGCGGTTGGGCAGGGGCTTGAAGTCGGTGCTGCCGGGAAACCGGCATTCGATGGCGAACCCCACCAGGTCGGGGGGAGGGGTGTCGACATCGAAACCGATCAGGCACATGCGTTCGCCGCGCCACAGCTTCATGGTGAAACCGTCGAGCGTCTGGGTGTTGTAGAAATCGGCCATGGGGGCGCTCCTTGCGCGGGGGGACGAGTCAAGCCGGGGCTGGATGTGTGCAGCGTAGAACAGCGCGGCGGGCGGTGGCGGTTTTAGCACGGGCCGGGTCGCGGGGGCGGGTTGTATTGCGCCCCGATGCTCTTATATGTTGCAAGCCCGACCCGTTCGACTCCTTGCAGAGAAGCCCTCGATGAACCTCGCCACCCTGTTGCTGTTTCTCCCGGCCTGCTTCGCCCTGAACATGGCGCCCGGGCCCAACAACCTGTTGTCGGTCAGGAACGCGACGGCCTACGGTTTTCGCACCTCCTGCCTGGCGGGTGCCGGGCGACTGGCCGCGTTCGCCCTGATGATCGCCCTGGCCTCGGCCGGGCTGGCAGTGGTGCTGCAAGCCTCGGAACTGCTGTTCTATGCGATCAAGATCCTGGGCGCGGCGTACCTGCTGTACCTGGCGTATCAGCTCTGGAGCACCGACACCCAGGCCGAAACCGAAAAAAAGACCGCGCCCCTGGGGCTGGCCGCGCTGGCCCGGCAGGAGTTCCTGGTGGCCATCGGCAACCCCAAGGCGATCCTGATCTTCACCGCCTTCCTGCCGCAATTCGTCGACCCCGCGGCCCCGGTCCCCGGCCAGTTCCTGGTGCTCGGCGCCTTGTTCCTGCTGCTGGAATGGATAGCCATCAGCGCCTACGCCTGCATGGGCCTGCACATGCGCCGCTGGTTCGCCGAGCCGCGCGGCAAGAAGATCTTCAACCGCTGCTGCGCGGCGTTGTTGTCGGCGGCGGCTTCGGTGTTGCTGTTGGCGCGGCGGGCTTGAGTTGTCCGTAGATGTGCGTGCTCTTGCCGGGGGCCGTTGACGTCGCCTTCCAGCGTGATGGTTGGCACTTTGAACGATACGCAGATCGCTTCGCAGCACCTGCCCTAAGGGGCGAATGCCACCCATGGCTTTTACGGCGCTGGCTGCAATGGCCAGTGGGAAAGCGCTTTGGGGCGGGACGAGCGCTGGTATTCAATGGCGCCGCACAGGCAGTTGCCCTGCAAGGTGTCAGTCATTCAAGGGCGCACCTTGAAGCGCAAGGGCGCTCATATAAACGGCCGGTGTTGGGGAGGTAGAAGGGCTGGTTTCGGCCGTGGATTCAATCGGCCGATGCAGCGGATTGGCCATAAGCGGGTACTCAAGCTACGGGCCTGGCGTTTTGCTCGCTGCGGTTCAGTCTTCCGGCAGGTTATTGAATATTTTTTCCAGGGTTCCGTTCAGTTTGGTGATCTGGGCCTCGGTCAGGCCTTTGAAACTGGTGCGGAAGATATCGCTGGTGCAGTGCTGGACTTCTTCGATGGTATGGCGGCCGATATCGGTGAGGGAGACCTGAGTCACGCGCCCATCGCTGGCGCTAGTGTTGGTCTCCACCAGGCCATCGGCTTTCATGCGATAGACAATTTTGGTGATGGTCGAGAGCTTTGCGATGGCATGGATGGAGATTTCCGAAATGCTTGATTCGCCATTTTCCTTGAGGATGAACAGAATCCGCCAGCGCGGGATATCCATATCGATTTTTTTCAGCGCTTTCTCCATGGCCATGGAGTAGCGGCCATGCAGGCGAGCCAGCCAGTAGAAGGGAAAATCTTCCTTCTTGAAGTCTTCACTGGCGGGGTTGTATCGGCTCAGGCGCTTTTTCGGGGTGGTCATAAAGGTTGGCGTAGTCTTTCTGGTGAGCTGGGTTGATAGCGGGCGCCATTGTCGCGCCGCACGCAGCAAAAAACCAGCAGACAGGTCACAGCGTGCCTTGGGCAAGGCCTTCAGGTCGGACGCTCGTGTGTGAGGTTTTGACGAAAGTGTCGGCCACCCTTGATCGGCTAAAACAGGGTGGGTAGGAGTGCGAAGGCCGGGGTACGGTTGAGCATGCAGAGCCGCGCCTGGGGCTGTTCGGCGCTGCTGCGAATCGCAGGTGCGAGCCCGCTGATTGGCTCGATCGATTCCGTCAGGCGGCTGGCCGCCTGACGGACCCTTGAACCAGCCACTGAGCGCTCTCGCGATTACCAGCGCGGGCCGAGTTCGGCGCACATTTTGCGAACCATGGCGTCGAAGAATTTCACCGCGAAACCGCTGTCCCGAATGAGCATGGCCGTGAGTTCGGCGCACTTGCGGCTGATCGCCTCCGGCAGCGGATTGTCTTCACCGCCCAAGGCGCCGGCCTGGCACTGGATTTCGGCGGCGCGCTGCACCGTCCACAACAGGAAGAACGCCTTGGCGATACTGCTTTCGCCGACGGCAATGCCGTGGTTGCGCAGCACCAGAATGTGCTTGTCGCCGAGGCTGTCGATCATTCGGGTTTTTTCGTCATCAAACAGCGTGATGCCTTCGAAGGTGTGGTAGCCGATCCGACCGTAGAGTTGCGCCCCATAAAAGTCGTTATGAGCAAAACCGGCCTTTTTCATGACAATCGCCGAAATCGGCGTGGTGTGCGTGTGGATCAGGCACTGAATATCTGCGCGCGCACCGTGCACTGCGCTGTGCAGGGCGAAGCCGGCAGGGTTGCCGTCATAGGGCGAGTCTTCGAGCTTCTTGCCGTGCAGGTCGACCTTGAGCAGGTTGGCCGGCGTCACTTCGGTGTAATTCAGGCCGAACGGGTTGACCAGATAGTGGTGCGCCGGGCCGGGCAGGCGTGCGGAAATATGGTTGAAGATGGTCTCGGTCCAGCCAAAGAAATCCACCAGGTGGTAGCAATGCGCAAGTTGCACGCGCAGTGCCCATTCTTCGTCGCTGCACGTCTGGGGTGTTGCCAATGGGGTCTGTTCCATGTCGATGTCCTGGTTGTAGTGAGTCAGTGACGGGCCTGTTCGCCGCGAAAGCGTGCCAGGGCAATGAGGTGGCGAGTGATGGGCATCGGGATCGCCATGCCATCGGCCAGCTCCAGCACCGCATCGCCGATGGCGGCCAGCTCCAGAGGGCGGCCTTTCTCATAGTCCTGCAGCATTGAGGTGCGCACGGCGCCCATGCCGGCGCCGAGTTCGAGAAAGGTCCTTGGATCGATGCTCACGCGCGCGCCATAAGCGGCGGCCGTCAGCAGGGCTTCGTGCAGACAACTGCTGACCAGGTCGCGGAGCTCCGGCAGGCTGTAAAGCTGCTCGAGGGTGGCGCCGGTAATCACCGAGAGCGGGTTGGAGGTGAGGTTGGCGATGATCTTGGTCCACAGGTTGTCGCGGATGCGGTCGGTGGCTCGCGCTTCTATTCCGACACTTTCAATCAGTGCGCGCACACGCTCCAGGCGCGGGCTGAGACGGTTGTCGGGTTCGCCGAAAATCATCAGGTGCGGGGTGCGCGATTCGGCCACGGCGCTGGCCGGGCAGTGTGCGGTGATGAACACTACGCAGCCGATCACGTGACGCAGATCCAAGGTCCGGCTGAGAATCGACTGCGGATCGACCGCGTTCACCTGTTGCCCCGCGTAGCGTCCACCCTCGCCGTGGAAGTACCACCACGGCACGCCGTTGACCACCGGGATCACCACCGTCTCGGCAGTCATCATCGGTTGCAACTGCGGCAGCAGGGTGGCCAGGGCTTGTGCCTTGGCGCAGAGAAAAATCAGGTCTTGCTCGCCGAGGCTGGCGGCGTCGTCGCTGGCGTCGACCCGTACATGGTGGTGGCCGTCCAGGTCGTTCAGGTGGATGCCGTCACGGCGGATGGCGCTCAGGGTTTCTCCTCTGGCCAGTACCTTGACCATGTGGCCGCTAGCAGCCAGACGTGCTGCCAGGGTGCAGCCGATAGCACCGGCACCGGCGATGCCGATGCGTAGGGGGATAGCGTTCATCGCGACTCCAGATGTTCAAAGGCCGGATAAGACCGTGCTCGACGCGTCCGGCGCCCTTCGGTCGCCGGGGCAGGGCAGCCGTCAGTTGGCGAGCATTTCCTGGTGCTTGCTGGCCAGGCCCAGATAGGCTTCGATCACGCGCGGATCGTCGGCCAGTTGCTGCGCCGGGCCCTGTATGGCGATCTGGCCGGTTTCCAGCACATAGGCGTAGTCGGCCACCCGCAGGGCGGCGCGCGCGTTCTGCTCCACCAGCAGAATCGATACCCCTTGCTCGCGCAGGGCGGTAATGATCCGGAAAATCTCCCGGGTAATCAGCGGCGCCAGGCCCAGGCTCGGTTCGTCGAGCATCAGGAGCTTGGGCTTGGCCATCAGTGCCCGACCCACGGCGAGCATTTGTCGTTCACCGCCAGACAATGTCGCTGCCAGTTGTTCACGGCGCTCCCAGAGACGCGGGAACAGCTCATAGATTTCGGCCAGCGTCTCGCTGTAGCGCCGGTCGCCCCGGCGATGGCGCTGGAAGGCGCCGAGCAGCAAGTTGTCGGCCACGCTCATGCTGGTGAACAGCTCGCGTTTTTCCGGCACCAGTCCCAGGCCCCGTGAGACCATCACTTCCACTTCCGGCAAGGCTTCCAGGCTGCCATCGAAATGAACCTGCCCCCGGGAGCCAAGCACGCCCATGATTGCCGAAAGCAGGGTGGTCTTGCCGGCGCCATTGGGGCCAATCACCGTCACGATCTGGCCCTTGCCCACCGTCAGGCTGGCGTCGCTCAGCGCTTCGACTTTGCCATAGGCCACGTTCAGGTCCTTGATCTCCAGCACGGCGTCGTCGACCTGGTTGCGCTGTGTGAGGTGCGGTTCCACTTGCATGTTCATCATTCGGCTCCTCCCAGATAGGCTTCCAGTACCGCGGGATCCTTCTGTACGTCTTCAGGCAATCCCTGGGCGATCCGCTGGCCGAACTCCATGACCACCACGCGGTCGACCAGGCCCATGACGAAGTCCATGTCGTGCTCGACCAGCAGGATCGCCATGCCTTCGCTGCGCAGGCGGCTGAGCAGGACGCCCAGGGCTTCCTTTTCTTTCAGACGCAGGCCGGCCGCGGGTTCGTCGAGCAGCAGCAGGTACGGGGCGGCGCACAAGGCGCGGGCAACTTCCAGAATCCGTTGTTGGCCCAGGGCCAGGCTCCCGGCCTCTTCATACAGGTAGTCGCCGAGGCCCACGCGCTCCAGTTGATGCCTGGCTTCGCCGAGCAACCGGGCTTCCTCGCGACGATCCAGGTGCAGGGCCGCCGACAGCACGCCTTGCTTGCCACGCAAATGCGCGCCAATGGCGACGTTCTCCAGCACGCTCATGTTGCCCAGCAGTTTCACGTGCTGGAAGGTGCGGCTCATGCCCATGCGTGCCACTTGCCGGGCATTCAGGCCATTGATCTTCTGGCCCATGAACAGCACATCGCCGCTGCTCGGTGTGTCGACACCGGATAGTTGGTTGAACAGGGTGCTTTTGCCGGCGCCGTTGGGGCCGATCAGCGCGAGGATTTCGCCGGAGCGGATTTCCAGGCTCATGTCGTTGTTGGCCACCAGCCCGCCGAAGCGTTTGGTCACATGCCGCGCTTCAAGGACTCGTTCGCCATGTTCAGGCTGTCGCCGATGTGCCAGCGGCACAGCCGGGGCGTCGGTGCTGTGGACCTGGCGGCGTACCTTGGCGCGGGCCGGTATCAGGCGCGCCAGCAATGGCCAGAGACCGGCGGGCGCACGCTGCATGAGGACCACGATCAGAATGCCGAACACGATGATTTCGTAGTTGCCGGTATGCCCCAGCAGAGCCGGCAACCAGTCCTGCAACCACTGCTTGAGCAGGGTCAGGATGCCCGCGCCGAGCAGGGCGCCCCAGACGCTGCCGACACCGCCGATCAAGGCCATGAACAGGTAGTCGATGCCCATGTTCAAACCGAATGGCGTCGGATTGACGAAGCGTTGGGTGTGGGCATAGAGCCAGCCGGAAATCGCCGCGAACACCGCGGAAATGATGAAGATCACCATCTTCGAACGGAAGGTGTCGACGCCCATCGATTCGGCCATTGCCTGGCCACCCTTGAGGGCGCGGATGGCGCGGCCTTCGCGAGAGTCGAGGAGGTTCTGGGTGATGACGATCGCCAGCAACAGCAGGGCCCAGATCAGGTAGAAAATGTTCTCGCCCTTGTCCAGCTTCAGGCCGAACAACGAGATCGACGGCAGGCCACCGACGCCGGTATGGCCGCCCAGAGATTCCAGGGTGCCGAACAGGTAGTACAGCGAAAGCCCCCAGGCAATCGTCCCTAGCGGCAGGTAATGCCCGGACAGCTTGAGCGTCAGCGCGCCGAGAATCAGCGCGACCGAAGCGGTGAGCACCACGCCCACCAGCAGCGTCAGCCAGGGTGACGTTCCGGCCCAGGCCAGCCAGGCCGGCAATTGTTCGGCGGTGGTCAGGTAGGCCGAGGTGTAGGCACCGAGCCCGACGAACGCGGCCTGGCCGAAACTGGTCATGCCGCCGACGCCTGTGAGCAGCACCAGCCCCAGCACCACCATGGCGTACATGCCGATGTAGTTGAGCAGGGTGACGTAGTAGGGGGGCAACAGCAGCGGCGCAATGCCCACCGCCAGCAACAAGGCAAGTAACAGGTAGCGCGAATTCATTCTTCTTCCTCCACATGACGACGGGTGAATGAGCGCCAAAGCAGGAACGGAATAATCAGCGTGAACACGATGATTTCTTTATAGGTGCTGGCCCAGAACATGGAGAAGGCTTCGATCAGGCCCACCGCCAGGGCGCCGAGTGCGGCGACCGGATAGCTGACCAGCCCGCCAATGATCGCCCCGACGAAACCTTTGAGGCTGATGACGAAACCGGAGTCGAAGTACAGTGTGGTGATCGGCGCGATCAGGATCCCCGAAAGCGTGCCGATCAGCGCGGCGAGCAGGAAGGTCGACTTGCCCGCGAGCGTCGGGGAAATCCCCATCAGCCGGGCACCCATGCGGTTGATCGCGGTGGCACGCAAGGCCTTGCCATAAAGCGTGCGCTCGAAGAACAGGTACAAACCGACGATCAGCCCCAGGGACACGGTCAGGACCCAGAGGGTCTGGCTATTGAAGGTCACCGGACCGAGTTCCAGCCCGGCTTCGGAGAAGGGCCTGGTGCGGGCGCCTTCGGGGCCGTACAGCAATAGCGCCATACCGGTCATGCTGACGTGCACGGCGATCGACACAATCAGCAGGACCAGCGAACTGGCCGAGGCGATCGGTTGGAACACCAGGCGGTAGATTTGCGGCCCCAATGGTACCACCAGCGCCAGCGTCAGCAGCGCCTGGACCGCCATCGGCAACTCGGCCAATGGCAAGGTGTTGATCAGCACCGCCAGCAGCCCCGCGTAGCCGAGCTTGAAGAGAATGCGTACGGCAAGCCGAAGGCTCGCACGTGCCGCCCCCCACAGGTCGAGCGCGCAATCGATCAGTGTCAGGCCGAGTAGCAGCCAGACCAGGGCCGTCGGGTGGCCGTTCTGCAACGTGGCCATGGTCAAGGCGCCGTAGGTCACGAATTCACCCAGGGGGATCAACAGGATCCGGGTCACGGTGAACACCAGAAGGATCGACAGGGCCAACAGCGCATAGATCGCGCCATTGGTCATGCCGTCCTGGCCCAGCAGCATGGCTATCTGGAAATTCATAATGAGAGCTCTTGTCTACAGATTGAATATCAGGCCCGCGTGCAGGTGCGGATCGCCTCGTCGGCAATCGAGCGGGGCGTGCGGCGGGCCGTGCAACCAGGCTTCGATCAATGGTCTTGCAGCAGCATCCAGGTGCCGTTCTTGACCACGATCAATTCGCGGCCGCGTTCGTCAAAGCCGCTGTGGTCTTGCGGTGTCATGTTGTAAACACCCTGGGTGCCGGCCAGTTCGTGGCTTTGCTCGAGTGCATCGCGCAGGGCCGCGCGAAACTCGGGAGTTCCGGGTGCGCCTTTCTTGGCTGCAATCGGGATTGCCTGCTGTAGCAGCAAGCCGGCGTCGAAGGTGTTCCCGCCGAAGGTCGCCGGTTTGCTGCCATTGAGCTTTTCGTAGGCCGTGGTGTAGTCGCTGGCGATTTTCTTCGAGGGGTGGCTGTCCGGGATTTCATCGATTACGAGCATCAGGCTGGCAGCCAGAATGGTGCCTTCGACCTTTTTTCCGCCCAGCTTGAGGAAGTCCGGCAGTGCCGCGCCGTGGGTCTGGTAGATCTGCCCGCGATAGCCCTGATCGAACAGTGTGGTCTGCGGCATCACCGCCGAGCTGCCGGGCGCGGCGACCAGTACCGCGTCGGGACGGCTGGCGAGTATTTTCAGGCTCTGCCCGGTGACGGACGTGTCCTGGCGCTGGAAGCGCTCGTTGGCCACGACCTTGATGTTGTGCTGCGCCGCCAGGCCGCTCACAACCTTGGCCCAGTTCTCGCCATAAGGGTCACCGGTGCCGATGAAGCCGAGTGTCTTCACGCCCTTCTTGGCCATGTGTTCGAACAGCGCCTTGGCGATCAGGTCATCGTTCTGCGTGGTCTTGAATACCCATTTCTTCTGCTCGGTCATCGGCAGCACCACCGCGGCGGTGCCAACCGGGGCCAGCAGCGGCACGCCAGCTTCGGCGACGAACTGGATCACACCCATGGCATTGGGCGAGCCGCTCGGGCCGATGATGGCGTCGACATTTTCTTCGTCGATCAACTTCTTCAGCGCCTTCACCGTAGCGCTCGGGTCGCTCGCATCATCCAGAGAAATGTACTTCACCGCCTGATCGCCAGCCTGGGCCGGCAGCAGGGGGATAGTGTTTTTCTGGGGTAGCCCGACCAGTGCGATCGGCCCGGTGGAGGAGGTAATGACCCCGACTTTCACATCTGCCTGGGCGGCAGCGCAGACGGCACTCAACAACAACGTGGACACGGCTTTTCTGAAAAGCATGACTTTCTCCGAAGAGTTGCAACGCGGCAAAAGGCTAATGGTCAGCCGCCCCGACCACGACGTGGTGCGAGTACGGCCCAAGGTACGGCCCTGTTTTTTTGGGCGAACTGCTGCGACACCCCTGGGGCGTTACCGAGCCATTGAGGTGGCGCTCGACCATGAGCTATCGATCGAAGGCGATGAGGGCAAAAGCAGGTTGCATGCCAGAAATTTTTTGGTGCAGGGCGCAAACCCGTCATGGCGATACCCGGAGCGGGCAGTGTCGAGGCGATCCTGCCAAGGCCTTCCGGCGGTCTGTCACAGGGGCATCTGGAAGGCGGATAAAACCGGCACCACACCATGCTGGGCAAGGCTTTGATCTGGATCAATAAAGGCCTTGATCGACCCCGAAAACCAAGAATTTGAACACTGAAAAATCAGTGTTTTTTTATGTTTTTTAAGTGGTTTTTTTCACGGTTTTATTTTTTTTGTTTTTGGGTTTTCTGACGGAAGAGTCAACTCGATATTTTTCAAATGTTTTGTTGTTAATCGTTATTGATATGTAATTAACGTATTGATTTATAAGGGTAAATATTATGTTTTCCGGTTTTTCCTATCTCTATGCCGGTGTTACAAAACTGCACGTCACTGGTGCGAAAAGTGAAAATATGCACCGAAAATACACATCTTTTTATTTGGTAAAATTCAATTGACATTTCACGTAATTATTATGATTTTAGATTTAAGCGTTCACCCAGGCTTTCATGCCGAGGGCATCCGTTCTGGCGATACACAAAGAGCAGGTAAAGAGCATGTCGATCGTTGTCCAGGATTTAGCTTTAGGGGGAGATGGCCTTTCGGTCATGGTGAAGGACACCATCGATATCGCGGGCTATCCGACCCGTGCTTCAAGCAACGCACTGGTCGATGCTCCGGCGGCCGGCGAGCATGCCCAAGTGGTCCGGGCGCTCCTGGGTGCGGGCTGCCGGATCACCGGCAAAACCAGCCTGCATGAACTGGCTTTCGGGACTACCGGCCTCAACGCCTGGACGGGCACGGCAGCCAATCCGCGCTACCCGGGCTATATACCGGGTGGCTCCTCCAGCGGTTCGGCGGCGGCGGTGGCGGGCGGGCTTTGCGACTTCGCGCTGGGCACCGATACCGGGGGCTCGGTACGGATTCCCGCGGCGTGCTGCGGGGTTTTCGGCCTCAAGCCTACCTTTGGCCGGATCAGTCGCCAGGGTGTCATGCCGACGCACAGCACCCTCGATTGCGTAGGCCCCCTGGCGCGGGATATGGATCGCTTGATCGAAGCGATGGGCATCATCGATCCCACGTTCGCCCCCGTCCCGCTGCCCGAGCATCTTGCTATCGGCGTAGTCGCGGTGGAGGTCCACGAACAGATCCAGGCGGTGGTTAACCAGGCGCTGGGGCGTTCGCACTTCAAGCTGCTTGAGCAGACGCTGCCTGGTATGTCCGCAGCGTATGGCGCCGGGATGGCGATCATCAACGCCGAAACCTGGGCCGCGTGCGGTCATCTGCTGCAAACCGGCCGGGTCGGCAGCGATGTCGCCGACCGTTTGCGCGCAGCCAGCCTGACCACGGCCAAGTTCGTTGAAGAAGCCGAAATCACCCGTCGCGCGTTTACCGCAGAAGTGGACGCAGCCCTGGCGATCACCCCAATCCTGGCCATGCCGACCATGCCCGACTTCCCATTGCGGGTCGTCGATGCGGCCGACACTCGCGCCGCCCTGGGCATGACCTCACTGGTGCGCGCTTTCAATCTTTCCGGTCATCCGGCTCTGAGCATTCCTCTGGAAAGCGCTTCGGGGCTCCCGATAGGCCTGCAACTCATTGCCGCCCATGGCGCGGACGAACTGCTGTGTGCAGTCGCCCGCGAGCTGGTCCGGCGCCTGGAAGAGTAAATCGTCATGCTTACTATGGAGAAACCCATGACTGCGCCAAGCGAGCTGAATCACCAGCGCCGTGTGCCGATCACGGCGAATGAAGCCTTTCAGAATCTGTTGGTCGAGATTCGCACGCGTGCCCGGAATGAAGAATTCGACCAGCAAAAATGCATCTCGCAGGATGTCATCGAACAGTTCCGCACGCTCGGCGTCTATCGTGCCCTGGTGCCCAAGCGCTTCGGCGGTGACGAGCGCTCACCGGCCGAGTTTTGCCAGATGGTCGAGGACATCTCCATCGCCGATGGGTCCGCCGGCTGGGTCGCCAGCTTCGGCATGAGCCCGGTTTATCTGGCGGCGCTACCGCTGGAAACCCTGCAGAAAATCTACGCCGACTCGCCTGACGTGGTATTCGCCGGCGGGATCTTCCCACCGCAGCCCGCGCCATTTGTCGAAGGTGGCCTGGAGGTGAACGGGCGCTGGAAATTTTCCAGCGGCTGCATGGGGGCGTCGCTGATCGGGGTGGGCATCAGCCCGAAGAACGGCGAGATGCTCGGCCTTCCACGGCTGGCGGTGATGCCTCGGGAAAAGGTGCGGATCGAGCAAACCTGGAACGTCGTCGGCCTGGTCGGCACCGGCAGCCATGACGTCGTCGTCGAAGGCGTCGTGGTGCCTGAGGAGTGGACGTTCGTTCGCGGCGGTCCTTCGAGTCTTGACGAGCCGTTTTTCCGCTATCCGTCCCTGTCGTTCGCCACTCAGGTCTTGTCGGTGGTCGGCCTGGGCGTTGCGCGCGCTGCCCTCGACGAGTTGAGTGGCATGGCCAGTGGCCGAATCTCCGTGACCGGTGCGCCGTCATTGTCCGACCGGCCGCTGGCTCAGGTCGAAATGGCCAAGGCCGAAGCGGCGCTGCGCGCTGCGCGGTCGTGGTTCTACCAGGCGATCGACGATGCCTGGGCCAGCGTCCTGGCCGGCGATCCGGTGAGTGTCGAGCAGACCAATATGCTGCGCTTGTCCTCGACCCATGCCACTCGTGTCTCGGCCGATGTAGCGCGCACCGCGCAAATGCTTTCGGGTATGAGCGGGGTGTACCGTACCAGCCCCCTGTCGCGCTTCGTCAACGACACCCAGGTCATTACCCAGCACGCCTTCATGGGCGACATGACTTACCAGAACGCCGGCGCGATTTTCTTCGGCAATAAGCCGCTGCCGGGCTACCTGTAATTTTCCCTACTGATTGGTGAACCCCATGACCGATAAAAAATCCCTGCGAGTCCTGTTCTGCATCGGCATCAACCAGAACTTCTTCGATGCTCCGCGTCCCGAGGCGCTGGAGGTATGGGCCGCGTTCGGCGTCATGTGGAACGGCATCGCCGATCTGCCTGGCGTGACCGTGCTGGGCAACATGGACGATGACCAGAGCATGGTCGGCCCCTCCGCCGGTTGGCCCTGGACCACGTATCTGCTGGCCGATGTGCCGGACATCGAAACCGTCCACGCCGCCTGCAATCTGTTTCGCACCACGGAGGTCGGCGATGGCCCCTACAAACTTTGGAAGTACTGCAAGGTCGAGGCCCGTACCGGTCGCGAACTGATCATCCAGCGCTGAATCGAGAGCAGTCGCCATGTCATCACAAGAGCATTTGCGCGCACTGGAGCAGCGGCTCCAACAGCTGGAAAGCGAGAACGCCATTCGCGCCTGCATGAACCGCTACATGTTCCTGTGCGATGAACTGGGCGTGGGCTCCCCCCTCGAGGAGCTGGCCGCTCTGTTCACGGCGCAGGCGATCTGGGAAGGCAAGGGAGCCAGGTACCAGAACAGCTTCGGCGGTTACCGCGGGCGTGAGGCGATCAAAGCGATGTTTGCGACCTACATGGTCGAACCTGCGCACTTTTCGCTGAACGTGCATTTCCTGACCTCGGAGCTGATCCGGGTCAGCGGCGAGACCGCGGATGCCAGTTGGGTGATGTTGCAGGCCTCGACCTTTGCCTCGGGTGCCTCGCACCTCAACAGCGCTCGCCTCAGCGTGCGGTTCGCCCAGGAACAGGGGCAGTGGCGCATGGCGCACTTTCAGACCGAGAACCTGTTCAGTCGCCCGGTCGATACCTGGAATAGCGCCGCCCACCTGCCCGTACCTGGCCAATCCGGGGAGTGACACCCGGAATTCTTGAAGTCGGCGACGCCTGCCGACGAGGAGTGATCGTGAATAACCTGATAAACACCGTAACGCTGGACGCCAGCCCCTCCGACCTGGTTCTGCATGACCGTGTTCACACGTCGATGTACACCGATGGCAAGCTCTTCGAGCAGGAGCTGGACAAGATTTTCTACAGCACCTGGATCTGGGTCGCGCATGCCAGCGAGATTCCCGATTCCGGCAGCTACAAGAGCACTTACGTCGGCAAGCAGCCGGTAATCGTCGTACGCGATCGCAAGAAAGACGTGCATGTGTTGCTCAATCGCTGCCGCCATCGTGGCGCAACGGTGTGCGAACACAAGAAGGGCAAGACCAACAGTTTCGTCTGCCCTTATCACGGCTGGAGCTACGCCCTGGATGGCAGCCTGCGTGGTGTGCCGCACCCAGAAAGTTACGGCGATTGCCTGGAAAAGGCCGACTTGCCTTTGGTCGGCCTGCGTGTCGAGCAATACAACGGCATGATCTTCGCCACCTTCAAGGATGATATCGAGCCCCTCGTCGACTTCCTCGGCCCGGCGAAGAAGTGGATTGACCTGTTCATGAAGCAGGGCGCCGGTTACCCGGTCAAGGTGGGAGGCGAGCATCGCTTCCGCTTCCCCGGCAACTGGAAAATCCAGCTGGAAAACACCACCGATGCCTATCACTTCCCGCTGGTGCACAAGTCGTTCCTGTCGTCCGTGGATGAACAGACGCTGGAGCTGTTCGATTTCGTCAAAGGGCCGGGCTACGTCGAAGACCTCGGCAACGGCCACAGCGTGATGGTGATGATCCCCGACCTGGTCGATCTGGAGGCCAATCTCGATTTGCCGATCCCGGCGCGCTTTGAGGATCTGGCCGCGCAACTGCGCGCCGAAGGCCAGGACGAGGAATCGGTCCGCCGTATCGTACGTGCGGTAGGCGGTTCGGGCTTCAACCTCAACCTGTTCCCGAACGTCGCTTGTTCCATGGCGTTCTTCCGGGTGCTGCAACCCATCGCAGTGGACGAAACCGAAATCCATCACGCGGTGATCACCATGGACGGTGGCCCGGCCGTGGCCAACCGTTATCGCCTGCGCCTGCATGAGCACTTCCAGGGCCCGATGGGGTTTGGCACGCCGGACGATTCCGAGGCATGGGAGCGCGTACAGCGCGGCGCCAGTGCCGGCACCGATCTGTGGATCATGCTCAATCGCGGCCTGCCGGGCGAAAAGGAGTCGGAAGACGGGCGGGTGAGCGATGTGAGTGCCGAGACCGGCATGCGCGCTGGCTACCAGCAGTGGAAAAAGATGATGTCGGCCTGAGTCGATGGAGAACACCATGATCAATCTGCAATTGCTCAACCAGGTCAGCGCTTTCATTTGGCAGGAAGCGGACATGCTCGATCACGGCGATTTTGTCGAATGGCTCGATCTGTGGACCGAGAACGCGACTTACATCATCCCGATCGATCCGCTGGAAACCGATTTCGAGAACACCCTGAACTACGCCTACGACGATCACCACATGCGTCAGTTGCGCGTGGCCCGATTGACCAGCGGCGAGTCGATTTCGACCACCCCGCGGGCGCGCACCGTGCGCAGTCAGTCGCGCTTTCGCCTGTTGTCGGATCGAGACGGGGTGGTCACCGTGCGTTGCGCACAGAACCTGCGCGAGTTCCGCAAGGATGTGCTCAAGCAGTACACCGCCGATGTCACATTCGAGCTGGTGCTCAGCGGTGACAGTTTCAAGATCCAGCGCAAGCTGATTCAACTGATCAACTCCACCGATACCCTCGCGGGTATCGGTTACATCCTCTGAGGACGCTGCCATGACACAGGTTGCATTGGTCACCGGAGCGGCCCAGGGGCTGGGCAGGAGCATTGCCGAGCAACTGCTGAACAGCGGCTACCGGGTCGTGATCAGCGACCGCTCGCTGGAGTCGGCGCAAGCCACCGCCGCTGAGCTGGACGCTACTGGCGAACGGGTGCTGGCGCTCAAGCTCGACGTGTCGAGCAAGGTCGATTTCGAGGACGCTCTGGCGGCTGTCGTCGCGCATTGGGGGGCGTTGCAGGTGGTGGTGAACAACGCCGCGATGACCATGACCACGCCCGTGATGCAGATCAGCCCGGAAGAGTTCGACCGGGTGGTGAGCGTTAACCAGCGCGGCACGTTTGTCGGCTGCCAAGTGTTCGGCAGCTATCTGGCGACCCGGGGGTACGGGAGGATCATCAATATGGCCTCCCTGGCCGGGCAGAACGGCGGCACCGCGACCGGCGCGCATTACGCCGCCTCCAAGGGCGCAATCATCACCTTGACCAAGGTCTTTGCCAAAGAGCTGGCGGCCTCCGGTGTCACGGTCAACGCCATCGCCCCGGGCCCTGTCGAGTCGCCGGCGGTACGTGCCGCCGTGCCGCCCGAGCGCCTGGAGAAACTGATAGAGGCGATTCCGGTCAAGCAATTGGGCAACGCCGCATTCATCGGCAGGCTGATCGTGCAACTGGCCAGCGAAGACGCCTACTTCACCACCGGGGCGACCTGGGACGTGAACGGCGGGCTCTTCATGCGCTGAGGTCATTGGCGCCACGTTTTGCAACAGCAGCAGGGCGTGCCCAGGTGCGCGCCCGTACAACCAATTCGGGACAGTCCGGTATGAGCGATCAATTATTGAAAGTTGTCGTGCGCAAGCGCGAAGAGCAGGGCGAAGGTGTCGTCGTGCTGGATCTGAGCGATGCGTCGGGACAGCCCTTGCCCGCGTTCGAGGCGGGCGCGCATGTCGATATCCATCTCAAGGCTGGGCTGGTTCGTCAGTATTCGCTGTGTGGCGATCCGGCCAACGCCAGCGCCTATCGCTTGGGGGTACTCAAGGATCCCGCCTCGCGGGGCGGTTCGGTGGCGGTGCATGAGTGGTTGCAAGAAGGGCGCGAGATCGAGATCAGCCTGCCGCGCAATCACTTTCCGCTGGCCAGCGATGCCAGGCGCTCGATCCTGATCGGTGGCGGTATCGGCATTACCCCGATGGTCGCCATGGCCTACGCATTGAATGCCCGCGGCAGCGATTTCGAACTGCACTATTGCGGCCGCTCGCGCAGTCGCAGCGCCTTTCTCGACGAGTTGGGCAGCGCTGCGTTTGCTTCCCGGTTGCACACGCATTTCGACGACGAAGCCGTCGAACAGAAACTCGACCTGTCCAGGGTGCTGGGCACCCCCCAGGCCGGTGTACACCTGTATGTCTGCGGACCGTCCGGCTTCATGGACTGGATCATTGCCCAGGCCCTGGAAGCAGGTTACGCCGACGATCATGTGCACCGCGAATACTTCCAGGTCGAAGTCGACACCTCGGGCGCGGGCTTCGAAGTGGTTGCCCAGCGTAGTGGCAAGACCGTCCAGGTGGTCGAGGGCCAGAGCATTGTCGAGGCACTGGCTGCCGTGGGCATCAGGATTGAAGTGTCCTGTGAGCAGGGCGTTTGCGGCACCTGCTTGTGCGACGTTATCGAAGGCGAACCGGATCACCGCGACGTGTATCTCACGGATGACGAAAAATCCGCCAATGACCAGATTCTGGTGTGCTGTTCCCGAGCCAAATCCAAGAAGCTGGTGCTGGATATCTGATAGACCGGAGGGTAAGACCATGGTCGATACAACGGGATTTCGTAACTCAATGGCAATGCTCGGTGGTGCGGTTTCGATCATCACCACCGATGGCCCTGCGGGTCGTTTCGGCTTCACCGCTTCGGCGGTGTGCAGCGTAACCGACCAGCCGCCGACACTGTTGGTGTGCATGAATCGCTCGTCGTTTTCCAATGTGCATTTCAAGAGTAATGGGGTGCTGAGCGTTAACGTCCTGACGCCGGGGCACCAGGAGGTATCGGGGGCGTTTTCCAACCGCAACCTCGATGCCGAGCAGCGCTTTTCCTGCGCATCCTGGACCACCCTGGAAAGTGGGGCGCCGCTGCTCGATGAGGCACTGGTGAGTTTTGACTGCCGCATCGCCCAGGCTCATGAAGTCGGATCGCACACAATTTTCTATTGCGAAGTCCTGGGTATCCGTAATGGCGAAAGCCAGGAAGGCCTGGTGTATTTCAATCGCGCCTACCACCGCTTGGGAGATGCATCCAAAGCAACTCCCTGACAGGGCTGGAACCCGGAAGTTTCGATAAGGACTTCCATGATCATTAAGTTTATTGAATAACAAGAAAGCAGTTGTCGCTGTTCTGGCGAATGACTGTGTTACGCCTTTTTTTGCAGTGAGTGGTTATAAAAACAATACTGCGGATTGACTGCCTAAGTTTAACTTTTGCTGAACTAATCTGCTTCCACTAGCCGTGCCTTTGTGCATGTAAAAAAGAAGGAACGCTTGATGTCTCAGAATCGCTGGGTAAGCCGTGGCGTCACTCCTGTGGCCGTGATGGGAATCTTCATGCCGGTCGTTGTATATGCCGACTTCGTAGATGACAGACAAGTCAGTCTGGGGATGCGCAACTTCTACATTGACCGTGATTTCAAACAGCATGACGCGCCGCAATCCCGGGTGGGCAGTTGGACCCAAGGTTTCGATTTTCGCGCGATCTCGGGTTACACCGAAGGCACGCTGCAGTTTGGCCTGGACCTTTCGGCGCAGTACGCCTATCGCTTGGACGGCGGCGGTGGACGGGGCCCGGACAGCATCATTCCGTACGATGCCAGCAAGGGCGAACAAGTCCGTGACTATGGCCGTGCGGCGCTGACCGGCAAGGTGCGTTACAACAAAACCGAACTCAAGATAGGTGAACTTCGTCCGACGTTGCCGGTGGCCTACATCGACGATTCGCGGCAATTGATCACCACGTATCACGGTGTACAGATCGAATCCAGGGAAGTGGAAAAGCTGACACTGACGGGCGGTCGCTTTACCGAAATCAGCTCCCGGGAGTCTTCCAATACCGAGAAGATGTACTTGTTCAATGGTCCCAACATCAAACGCCGCAGTGATGGGTTGAACTTTGCGGGTGCCACCTATGTATTTACCCCAAACTTGTCCGGTACTTATTTCTTCGGGCAACTGGAGGATATCTATAAACAACACTACCTGGGGCTGACCTATAACCATGATCTGGGTGCCGGTTACGGCTTGAAGACAGACCTTCGTTACTTCAATCACAGTGAAGACGGCAAAGCGCTGTACGGCGATATCGACAACCGCTCCTATGGCGTCATGACCACCCTGAAAAAAGGCGCCCACGCCTTCGGTGTCGGCTACCAGCGCATGCTCGGCGAGTCGACATTCCCAACGCTCAATGGCTATGCGCCGCAGCCTTACCTGGTGAACTGGTCGACAGTGGCGTTCGTCAAGCCGAACGAAAGCTCCTGGCAATTGCGTTATGACTACAACTTCGCGGGCGTCGGGTTGCCGGGGTTGAAATTGATGACGCGTTACATACGCGGCACCGGTATCGACCGGGGCAGCAATAGCCTCGAACAGAACGTCGAAAGTGAACGCAACATCGTGCTCGGCTATGTGGTGCAAAGCGGTCCCCTGAAGGACTTAGGTTTCGAGTGGCGCCGGATTGACGTAAAGACGCGCTATGGCAATGGCAGGGCGTCGGGGGTGGACTATCAGGAAAATCGCCTGATCACGACCTACACCTGGAAGTTCTGAAATCCCTGGAAGTCGTTCGCGGCTTCCAGGCCGGCCTGCGCATCCGGCACGGTTGAACCTCAACATTGTTTTTCCTTCGTCCGGAGCGCTCCTTCCGGACTTTTTTACCGCGGTTTTTATGCCGCGCTTTAAGGATTGCCTATGCGTCGTTTTTATACCGGCTGCGACTTGGATCGCGTTCACAGTATCGCCGAATTGGCCGAGATAGCCCGGCGGCGCTTGCCTTACTTCGTGTGGGAGTACCTCAGCGGCGGTGCGGAGGCCGAATTGACGCTCAAGGATAATCTCGCGGCGTTCAGCGCCTTTGGCCTGCATTCCAGGGCCATGGTGCCTTGCCATGCGCCCGACACTTGTCGCGCCGTGCTCGGCCGGGTGTTGCCCATGCCGATGCTGATTGGGCCGACGGGCTATAACGGCCTGCTGCACCGCGATGCCGACATTCACTTGGCCAGGGCGGCAACGGCACGGGGGCTGCCCTTCAGCCTGAGTACCGCGTCCAATACCTCGCTTGAAGAGCTTGTCGCGGCGGTGCCTGGTGTCGACCTGTGGTTCCAGATGTACGCCATGCGCGATCCGCGGGTGCAAAACGATTTGCTGCAGCGGGCCGCCGACGCAGGCTGCCGGACCCTGGTGTTGACCTGTGATGCGATGGTGCTGGGTAATCGCCAATGGGACCGGCGCAATTTTGCCAGGTCGCGCCAGCTGACATGGCGCAACAAGCTGGATGTGGTCCGCCACCCGCGCTGGCTCAAGCAGGTGATGTGGCCATCGGGGCTGCCCGGCATGGGCAACCTCGAACCCTACTTGCCACCGCGCGAGCGTAACCCCCTGGGATCGATGGCGTTTATCGGCCAGCAGATGGATACCTTGCTCGACTGGGACATGTTGGCGCGTTTGCGTGAGCAGTGGGGAGAGCGACTGTTGCTCAAGGGCGTATTGCATCCGGCAGATGTGGAGCGCGCCATCACCCTTGGGCTCGACGGCGTGGTGGTGTCCAACCACGGTGGTCGCCAGCTGGACGGTGCACTGAGCAGTCTCGACGCGCTGGCGGCCATCGCCCCGCAGGCACGGGGCAAACTCAGCCTGCTGCTCGACGGCGGCATTCGCCGTGGCAGCGACATCGTCAAAGCGCTCGCCTTGGGTGCGGATGCCGTGCTGCTGGGCCGATCCACCCTTTACGGGGTGGCGGCGGCCGGTGAAGCCGGAGCAGGACGGGCATTGGACCTGCTGACGGCTGAACTCGCACTGACCATGAACCTGATGGGCTGTACCCACCTCAATCACCTTGACGGTGACAGCGTGTTCCAGCGTCGACGCGCTTGAGCATCAAACTGCGTTGCAAGCTGGAACAGCTAACTGCGTTGCAGAACCGCCCGGATATTTGACCGCGCGCTCGAGTCGAGGGAGCTGTCGCCGGTGTTCAGCGACGCAATGTATTTTTCGTTGTGGGTGCGGATCATCCACGCATCTCTGGTCCTGAGCCGAGGTATTCATGAAGCTGTACGAGTTGATCACGTTCACCGTGCGCGTGCGCACTGTCGCCATCGCCATGGTGTGTCTGGAACAGCGCCTGCTGGCGCAAGGCGCCGGCGTGAAGTTGATGGGGTGCTGGGCATCGGAGGTCGGCCCGCTGAATCAGATCGCGATGTTGCGCGGCTTTGCCGACGAGGCGTCTCGCCAGGTCGAGCGCGAGCGTTATCTGGCGGCTGCCGACGCGTTTGGCATTGAGGCGTATCTGATGGAGATGCGCGTGGAAAACTATTCGTTGTTTCCCTTTCTCCAGCCGCTGCCTGCCGGGCGGCACGGGCCGTTCTACGAGTTTCGTATCTACGATCTGCTGCCATCCGGTCTGGCACCCACGCTGAGGGGCTGGAAAAAAGCGCTGGGCCCCAGAACCGCCGAGCAATATTCGCCGGTATATGCCGCCTTCTATGCCACCGACGGTCAGTTGCCTCGGTACTTGCACATCTGGCCGTACTACTCGCTCGAACAGCGCCTGGACGTGCGCACCCGTGCCGTACAGGATGGCGTCTGGCCGCCGGAAAACTCAGGTCCGCAACTGCGCGACATGCATTCGACGATCTACCTGCCGGCGAGCTTTTCGCCGTTGCTGTGAGACGGCCGCTAATCGGTGAGGCGCGGCTCACTCAACGCTAGTCATTCCCCACGCCATGTTTTGCCCAGGACAGTCAGGCCGACCTCACAGCTGATCCGCATCGATCACCGCCTGGGCGAACGCCCGCGGGTCTTCCTGCGGCAGGTTGTGGCCGATGCCGCCGCTGATCAGGCGGAACTGGTATTTGCCGGTGAAGCGCTTGGCGTAGTCCGCGGGGTTCGGGTGCGGCGCGCCGTTGGCATCGCCTTCGAGGGTGATGGTCGGCACGCTGATGGTTGGGGCGGTGGCCAGTTTCTGTTCCAGGGTGGCGTAGCGGCTTTCGCCTTGAACCAGCCCCAGGCGCCAGCGGTAGTTGAACACCGTGATATCGACATGGTCGGGGTTGTCCAGGGCCTTGGCGCTGCGCTCGAAGGTGGCGTCGTCGAACGTCCATTGCGGCGAGGCCAGTTGCCAGATCAGCTTGGCGAAGTCGTGGGTGTTTTTCTCATAGCCTGCGCGACCGCGATCGGTGGCGAAATAGAACTGGTACCACCACTGCAATTCCGCCTTGGGCGGCAGCGGGTTCTGGCCGGCCGCCTGATTGCCGATCAGGTAGCCGCTGACCGACACTAGCGCCTTGACCCGCTCCGGCCACAGCGCCGAGACGATATCCGCCGAACGCGCGCCCCAGTCATAACCACCAAGCACTGCTTGCTTGATCTTCAGCGCATCCATGAAGTCGATGACGTCACTGGCCAGCGCGGCCGGTTGGCCATTGCGCAGGGTTTTCGCCGACAGGAAACGGGTATCGCCGTAACCGCGGGCATAGGGCATCAGCACCCGATAACCCTTGGCCGCCAGCAAGGGCCCAACCTCATCAAAGCTGTGAATGTCGTACGGCCAGCCGTGCAGCAGAATCACCACCGGGCCATCGGCCGGGCCGGTTTCGGCGTATGCCACATCCAGCAGCCCGGCGTTGACATGCTTCAGCGGGCCGAACGGCGAAGGGGCGGCATAAGTGGTGGCGGGGGACCTGGCTGATCCCCTTCAACCTGGGTTGCATTTGATGGCCGCGACGTATCTGGCCTGTGTCCGAATCCTGGGGCGGATGCAAGCTTATGTAGCGAGAAGTCATGCAGATACATTGCGATACTCGGTGGTTTGGCAGCGGGACAGCGACGTCCCATTCCCGCCTCTTGGGCTGCGCAAAGCTCGATACAAAAGTGGCTTATGCCCCGGCTTGCCATGGCGCCGATGCGCGAGCGCCAGGACGGCGTGAACCCTGGCCCCGGTCGCATAAATTTGAAATGCACGCCATTGCCCGACAGAATCGCGCCCCGATCCGGCCAAAGGCGCCGGACGTTCGTGGTGAAAAGGGGCGGCAGTTGAACCAACAGACATTGTCCATGCGCCTGGAGCGCGTGGCGGCGCATGTGCCAGCGGGTGCGCGCCTGGCCGATATCGGCTCGGATCACGGCTACCTGCCGGTGGCATTGCTGCGCCGTGGCCTTATCGCCGCGGCGGTGGCCGGCGAGGTGGCGTTGACGCCGTTCCACGCGGCCCAGCGCAGCGTGCGCGAAAACGCGCTGGAGTCGGGCATCAGCGTGCGCCTGGCCAACGGCCTGGCGGCGATCGAGCCGGAAGACCGGATCACGGCGATCAGCATTTGCGGCATGGGCGGCGAGACCATCCGCGACATCCTCGACAGCGGCAAGGCCCGCCTGAGTGGCCAGGAACGCCTGATCCTGCAGCCCAACGGCGGCGAGCAGCCCCTGCGCCAATGGCTGATGGAGCATGGCTACCGCATCCTCGGCGAGGAAGTGCTGCGGGAAAACCGCTTTTTCTACGAAATCATCGTCGCCGAGCGCGCCGGGCCGGTGAGCTACACCGCCGAGGAACTGTACTTCGGCCCGCTGCAACTGCAGGCCCGCAGCCCGGCCTTCCTGGCCAAGTGGCAGCGCATGCTGCGCCTGAAACACAAGACCCTGGCCCACTTCGCCCGGGCCCGGCAGGCCGTGCCCGAGGAGAAGGTCCAGGACATCGCCCGGCAGGCCCGGTGGATCAGCGAGCTGCTGGCCTGAACGCGGTCCAGGGGTTGTACAGGAAGGGGCGCTTTGAATCCCCTATCATTCAAGCATTCACAAGCCGAGCAGAAAAAACATGAATCGTCGCAAGAAAATCAATCAGCTATTAAAGGCTAACGCGAAAAAGGCCAGTGCCAAGCTGGCACCGCGAAAGCCCAAATACATCAGCAAGGCCGACCGATTGAAGCTGGCTGCCGAGTCCAGTCCGGAGTCCGTGGTGTCCTCCGAGAGCTGATCCATGGCGCTTGAGCGGCCATTGCTGCTACAAGGCCCGGCTATTTACATCAACCTGTTAGCCGGGTTGGGCCGCCAGGCTATTACTGACCTTGCGTCCCAGCACAAGTACCGTGACAAAACCGCAGCCCACCAGGACCGTGGCCAGGCTCAACAGCACCGAGCTGCCCAGCTGGTCGACGATCCTCCCGCCGAAGAACGAGCCCAACGCAATAATCACCTGGAACAAGGCGACGAAGAGTGGCATGCCGCGTTCGACATCCTTGGGCGCTACGACAAACATCCAGATACTGGCGCAGGCCGGGAAGGCGCCGAAGGCGAAGCCCCAGAGCGCGATCAACATCGCAGCGCCAGTCATGCCGGTGGCGAAGTAGGGGAACAGGGCAGTGCTGGTGCCGATCATCAGTGCGACCAGCAACAGGGTATGACGCACGCTCCGGTTGGCGGCGAAGCCGGCGAAAATATTCCCCACGACCCCGGCCACGCCATACAGCAGCAGAAATGAACCAATAGTCGGCCCATCGAAGCCGGCACTCTGTTTGAAGAAGGGGGCGACATAGGTGTACGCGGCAAAGTGCGCCAGGCCGATCAGCAAGACTGCGATCAGTCCGACCCGAGCTTGTGGGTTGATGAACAAGGCCGGCAGGTCACTGATGCGAATGGCCTTGTCCGGGGTGAGCCGCGGAAGCAGGAAGACCTGCGCCAGCAGCACCGGTATACCCAACAGTGCGGTGACCAGGAAGGTCATGCGCCACCCCATCAGGCCACTCAGCCAGGTGCCTACGGGCACGCCCAGTACGGTGGCCAGGGTCACACCGACCATGATGATCGAGGTGGCCTGGGCTACGCCCACTCCTTTGGGGGCCAGGCGGCCGCTAAGGGCAATGGCGGTAGCCCAGAAACCGCCGATGCTGATGCCCAGCAGCACACGGCCGAACAGCAGCAGGTTGAAGTCGCTGGCGTAGGCCACGACCGAGTTGGCGATGATCATGATCAGCGTCAGGCCGATAAGCAGATTGCGACGGTCCAGGACACCGATGCCCACAGACAGCAAGGGGGCGGCGAGGGCGGCCATGATGCCGGGCAGGGTAACCATCAGACCAGCGTGGCCAGCAGTGATGCCCAGGTCGCTGGCGACATCGTTGAGCACGCCCACCGGGAGAAACTCGCTGGTCACCAGGGCGAAGGCACCCACGGCGACCGAGAGAATCGCCAGCCACTGTTGTTTGACGCTCTGTTGACTATGTTCGAGGAGGCCGTGAGGGGCCTGGCTTGCGCTTGACATGGTGCTGGGTTCCAAGGGGGATGTCGCCTGAGGCGGACAGGGGCGCGGGGGGAAATTCGAGGCGATTATAGGAGTCGGTTTTGGCACGCCGAGAGGCGAGCCTCTCGATAATAATCATCAATGCCATCGATTAAACGCTGGGCGAGTACCGGCTGTTGGCCGGTCGCGACCCATTCGGTAACGGTCATCCCTGTCACATTGATCCGGCAAGATGAAGGGGCACGACGTCCTGAACGCGCCTGGGCATAGGGCGGAAACCGCCCTGATTCGACCGCCTCAGCGCAAACTCCACGACACCCCGACATACATCGCCATGCCTTCCCCCGGCGTCGATCGCGCGGCGTCCAGGCCTTTGTCGTCGTAGCCCGGGGTGACGGTGGCGGCGTAGTGCTTGTCGGTCAGGTTGCGCAGGTCGAGCCAGGTCTGCCAGTCGCCCTTGGGCGCGTTGTAGCCCAGGGTGGCGCCGAACAGCGCGTAGGGATCGGCGTAATAGCTGTTGGCGTAGTCCACCGCCACCTTGGACACCAGTTGCGTGTTGAGCGCGGCGAAGAAGCCCTGGGGCCAGTCGTAGCGCAGTTCGCCCTGGTAGTAGTGCATCGGCAGGCCCGGCAGGCGGTTGTCGCCGAAGCGCTCATCGTCGCGGTAGTGGAAGTCGCTGAAGGTATAGCTCTGGCGCAGGCTCAGCTGGCCGCCGTCTTTCCCTGACCACAGCTTGCTCTGCAGGCTGGCTTCCACGCCCTGGTGCACGGTGGGGCTGGCGTTGAGCTCGTAGGGGGTGGTGGCGTTGGCGTCCGGCAACACCGAGAGCAGTTCGTGGCGCACCTGGGCGTAGTACCAGGCCAGGCTCCATTGGCCGATGGCGCTGTCGCCACGGCCGCCGAGTTCCAGGGTGGTGGCGGTCTGGTTTTGCAGTTTGATCGGGTCGCGCTGGGTGCCGGTGGCGGCGCCGCTGCCGGCCGGGAAACGAATGTTGGAGCTGTAGATCAGCGACCAGGGGTGGGGCGCCTCCACCGAGCGGCTGAGGTTGCCGAACAGTTGCAGGTCGGGGGTCAGCTGGTAGCGCAGGCCCAGGCGCGGCGCGTAGTCCCAGTCGCCGAGGCTGGTCTTGCCACCGCCGTCGGGGTAGGTCACGGCGCTTTCGCGGCGGGTGTAGATGGCGGCCAGGCCGGTGGTCAGCCACAGGTCGTCGGCGATTTCCAGGTCATTGCCCAGATGCAGGACGCTGTCCGAACCCTGGTAGGTGAAGTTGCGCATGTGGGTGCCCGGCGCGTAGCCGGCGGTGTTGCCGCTGGGGATACGCACCAATTCGCTGGCCCCTGAGTTGGGCAGGTGCTTGGTCACCCGCAGGCCCAGGGTGCTGTGGCTTTCCAGGCCCCAGAGGGTGTCGCGGCGCTTGTAGTCGAAGGTGCCGCTGACATCGGTGTAGGCCACCTTGAGGCGGTTGGGGCCTTCGCGCAGGTCCATGGGGTAGTCGTGGTAGACCAGGCCGGTCTGGATACTCGAATCGTCGTCGATGTACCAGGTGGTCTTGTTGCCAATAAAGGTGCTGCCCGGCTGGTCGCGGCTGTCGTTACGCGTCACGTAGGCCGGGTTGGCCGCCCGCGGGTCGTGCTCGATGGAGCGCTGGGTGACCCGCCCGGCGAGGTCGTTGTCGGTCTGGCGATGGCGGATATAGAAGCGGGTTTCCAGGTTCGGGTTGAAGCGATAGCCGAAGTTGGCGATGACCCCCTGGCTCTTGCTGGCGCTGTGGTCCTGGTAGCCGTCGGAGTGGGCGTCGGTCAGGGACAGGTAGTAGTCGAAGTCGCCCAGCACCTGCCCGGAGCTGACCTGGCGCTGCTGATAACCGTGGCTGCCCGTGGCGTAGCGCACCTGCAACTTCGGCGCGTCGTAGCCGGTGTGGCTGATGTAGTCGATGGCGCCGCCCAGGGCCAGGGCGCCGCGGTCGAAACCGTTGGCGCCGCGCAGCACTTCCACACGGTCCAGCCACAGCGGCTCGAGCAACTCATAGGGCGTGCCGCCCGGGCCGCTCAGCGGCAGGCCGTCGAGCATCGTGTACAGCCCCGAGGCATGGGCGCCCGGCGCGCGGTTGATCCCCGAACCGCGGATCGAAATCTTCACCCCTTCGTTGCCCGCGGACTGGGCATAGACCCCCGGCTGATACGCCAGCACATCCTGGTTGCTGGCCACGCGGCCCTGCAGCGGGCGGCGCAGGTCCACCACATTGCTGCCGCCGGGCACCTGGGCCAGCCGCGCCTTGGCTTCCTCGATCGATGCGTCTTCGCCGCTGCGCTCCTCGGCGCCGATCAGCACCTGTCCCAGCTCAAGGCCCTGGGCTTCGGCCGTGGCCGGACAGACAAGGGCCAGGCCCAGCAAGGCAGAGGGCAGGGGACGGGGCGAGGGCATCGGGGGGAACTCCAGGCATGGGCAACGGGCAGTGAGAACTGCGACGTATGAAAGAACGAAGGAAACACATGGCAATTTTGTCTTTTGCCTGGCAGGCGCAGATCGGCAGGAGTCCAGCGTCCATGCCCGTGCGCTATCAAGGCTGTTCGCAATGGATATATCCGCGCATCGGCGTTCGGCTATCGTCACCCTATATGACTCGATCGCGCAGCCGCTGTGCTTTTGCGTTGACGCTATGTCGGCCGCTGCTGCGATTCACCCAGCGCTTTCAACCGCGAGGACATCACGATGAGCACCCACAAAGCTGTCGCTGTTTCGCTGGCCCTGCTCGGCGCAACCTTCCTGGCATCGGCTGCGCTGGCCGAGGGCACAGGGTTGATTGCCGCCACCCCCGCCGAACTGAAATGGACACCTGCGCCCTCGGTAGGGCCCGGAGTGATGATTTCGGTGATCGAAGGCGACCTGAAAAAACCAGAGCCTTTCACGATGCGCCTGATGCTGCCGGCCAACACGAAAGTCGGCGTGCATACCCACCCTGTGACCGAACGTGTCACTGTGATCTCGGGCACCTTCTACTTCGCCACCGGCGACAGCTTCGACGCGGCCAAGGCCAAGGCCTATCACCCGGGCGACACCCTGATCATTCCCGTCGGCATGCCGATGTACGCCGCCACGCAAAAACAGGAAACTGTGCTCCAGCTCCACGGCACGGGCCCCTGGGGTATCACCTACCTCAACCCGGCGGACGACCCCAGGAACAGCAAAAAATAGGCAATGGCTGAAGGCTGGATTCGATCTGATATGTGTCAGGCAGGGCCTGACACATATCCCTCTGTTTTGACTATTAACAGGCTATGGATTTTGCACCCTCGATATACTCTTCAACCGAGTTGGTGGCAGAGTGGACTCTTATGCCTTTGAGCTTACCCAGTGGCGGGTTTTCCCAGTACTCCGATGCGGTGATGGGGTAGACGGGGAGTATGGAAACTCCCTGAGGCGGGTCAGCAACGAAGTCAAAGTCTTGAATCCCGTCTTTCGGGAAGTCGATGTAAAACCGCGGTTGCAATCTTGGGTTGGTCCAGCCCGGAGAGCCCACCAGGCCATGGGCCAATATATGCAGCTGTGGTGGGTTGGACTTGAGCAGTGACAGGTGGATGTCCAAAACTTTCATTATGCTAGCCATCTTCGATCTCCTTTCGATGAGTGCGCCTCTTTTCACCTCGGCGCTCGGGTGTAAAACCCTCTAGCTGAAAGCCTGATACGTTTCAGAATGTCCCTTGGCAGGCAAGAAGTGTCATGTGCACTTCCTGGATGGTTCTCTCCTTGAGTACCGGGAGGAACGAGTAGGCGAACACGCTACTGTTCGAAAAGGAGTACGGCATGGACAGTGAACTCAGGCCCGTTAAAACCGGTTCGGCTGCTGTTGGGTAGACACTAGTAAAGGAGCCTGCCAGCTGCCAGGCCCGATCATCGGATACCGCAGATGGCTGGGCGCCACCCGCGCAAGCGTTTCGCCAGGAGGCAACCGCGGTGCCTGCTAAACCAGGGGAGGTTCGATACGCCGCAATTTTATTGAAAAGAAAACCGACTCTGCTTATCTCTCATCCAGGGCACGAGGTTTCGTGCCCGGCATATCCCTACGTCAAAGCCCCTGCTCAAAGGTACCTCCATGCTGCTCGCTCGTTGGCTGCCAGGCTTGGCCAATCTCCTGCAATACCGCCGCGAATGGTTCAGGTACGACCTGCAGGCCGGTTTGTCGGTGGCCGCCGTACAAATCCCGATTGCCATCGCCTACGCCCAGATCGTCGGGCTACCGCCCCAGTACGGCTTGTATGCCTGTGTGCTGCCGATGATGGTCTATGCCCTGGTGGGCAGTTCGCGGCAGTTGATGGTCGGGCCGGATGCGGCCACCTGCGCCATGGTCGCCGGGGCGATCGCGCCCCTGGCGCTGGGCGATCCCGAGCGCCTGGCGCAGTTGGCGGTGATTGTCACGGTGCTGGTCGGCCTGATGCTGATCGGCGCCGGCATCGCCCGAGCGGGGTTTATTGCCAGCTTTTTCTCGCGGCCGATCCTGATCGGCTATCTGAACGGCATCGGCCTGAGCCTGCTGGCCGGGCAACTGGGCAAGGTGCTGGGCTACAAGATCGAAGGCGACGGGTTCATTCTCAGCCTGCTGAACATGCTGCAGCGGCTTGGCGAAACCCATTGGCCGACCCTGGCCATCGGGGCGGGCGCCCTGGCGCTGCTGATCTGGTTGCCGCGGCGCTTTGCCAGGTTGCCGGCAGCGCTGGTGACGGTGGCCATCGCCACCTTGTGCGTCGGCTTGCTGGGCCTGGACAGCTACGGGGTCTCCGTGCTGGGCCCGATCCCTTCGGGCATGCCGCAGTTGAGCTGGCCGCAGACCAACCAGGCCGAACTGAAAAGCCTGCTGCGCGATGCGCTGGGTATCGCCACGGTGAGTTTTTGCAGTGCGATGCTGACGGCCCGCAGCTTCGCCGCCAGGAACGGCTACACGGTCAACGCCAACCATGAGTTCCTGGCGCTGGGGGTGTCCAATATCGCCGCCGGGGTCTCCAGCGGTTTCGCCATCAGCGGCGCCGATTCGCGCACGGCGGTCAACAGCATGGTGGGGGGCAAGAGCCAGTTGGTGGGGATCATCGCCGCCCTGGTGATTGCCCTGATCCTGCTGTTCTTCACCGCGCCCATGGCCTGGATCCCCCAGGCGGCGCTGGGGGCGGTGCTGTTGATGGCCGGCTGGGGGCTGATCGATATCCAGGCGATGCGGGTCATCCGCAAGCTCAGCCGTTTCGAGTTCTGGCTCTGTGTGCTGACCACCCTGGGGGTGATTGGCGTGGGGGTGCTACCGGGGATCATCGTCGCGGTGCTGCTGGCGATCCTGCGGTTGCTCAAAAGCATCTATCAGCCCACCGACGCGGTGCTGGGCTGGGTGCGCGGGATCGAAGGCCAGGTCGATATCAGTCAATACCCGCAGGCGCGCACGCTGGCGGGGCTGGTGGTGTATCGCTTCGATGACGCGATCCTGTTTTTCAACGCCGACTACTTCAAGGCGCGCCTGCTCGAGGCGGTCGAACGCGAGCCCGAGCCCCGCGCCGTGCTGTTGGTCGCCGAGGCGGTGACTTCGATCGACGTCAGCGGCATCGTGGCCCTCAGGGAGGTGCGCGACACCCTGCTGGCCCGCGGCATCATCCTGGGCATCGCCCGGCCGCACGGGACATTCCTGCGGATGCTGGTACGTTCAGGCCTGGCGCGCGAGCTGGAGCAGCAATTGTTGTTCCCCTCGGTGCGCGCCGGCATTCGTGCTTATCGGGTCTGGCGCAATCAGGTGCAGCGTGAGGCGCTGAAAGATGAGCAGCGGGCCGGCACCGCATAACGGGTGTCCAGGCCGTCTCATGACTGAATGCGGCCTTGGCCAGCCACCACCAACGCTTGACCCAAGAGGAGGTACGGCATGCAACGATTCACCGGCGGTTGCCTGTGCGGCAAGGTGCGGCTCGTGGCGTCGGGGCCGCCATACCGGGTCGGTTTGTGCCACTGCCTCGACTGCCGCAAGCACCATGGCGCGCTGTTCCATGCCTCGGCGATCTTCCCCGAGGACGCGGTGACCGTCGAGGGCGAAACCCGCGACTACGCCGGGCGGTTTTTCTGCCCGCACTGCGGCTCGTCGGTGTTCGCCCGCAGCGCCGACGAAATCGAAGTGAACCTGGGTGCCCTGGATGCCCCCGACCAACTCAAGCCCACCTATGAAAGCTGGACTATTCGTCGCGAGTCCTGGTTGCCGGCGTTTCCACTCGCCAGGCGCTACGAGCGCGACCGCGATGCCAGCAGTCGCTTCGAGCAATAGCTGTCGCCCCGGCTATGACCAGGGCGTCTCGGGCGCCACCCCGCGCGGGCGTTTCGCCAGGAGCTTGCGGGCGGTGTCGACGAAGGGCGTGACGATCAGGCTGTAGACCGTCAGGTAACGCCGGTGGTCCCGCTCGCCGGTGCCGAAGCACAGCGGCTCGGGTGTCGAGGAGGTGACGTAGAGCGTGCCGAACATCCAGTCCCAGAGGGACAGGTTGGTGCCGAAGTTGCGGTTGAAGTGGCGGGGCGCGTCGCTGTGATGGATCTGGTGCTGGGCCGGGCTGTTCAACACATGCTCCAGCCGCGGACCGAACGACAGCCAGACATGGCTGTGCCGCAGGTTGGCCGCCAGGCTGTTGAAGATGAATATCAGGTAGGTCACGCCGAACAGGGTGTAGCGGCCGATCTCGCCGCCGCAGGCATACCAGAAGCAGCCGGCGTAAAGGCCCAGGCCGAGGCTGATGCTCAGCTTCTCGACGATCTTTTCCACGAAGTGCACCCGGCTCGCCGTTGCCGGCACCAGCACCGGCGCCGAGTGATGGACCTTGTGGAAGGCCCACAGCCAGCGCGAGTGAAACGCCCGGTGCGCCCAGTAATGGAGGAAGTCCTTGAGCAGGAACACCCCCAGCCCGTAGAGCAGCGCCAGCCCCAGGTTCTGGCCCAGGCGCGGGCGCTCGCCCCAGAGGTTGCTGAAAAAGGCCAGGTAGTCCCCGGAGCGCAGGATGTAAGGGTCGACCAGATGGACGATGGGCAACACCAGCGCGACCTTGAGAATGGCGCGCACGAAGTAGTAGCGGTAATCCAGCAGCGCCGAGGGATGCAGGTGCACCCGGCCGCCGCCGAGGAATTGCCAGAACGACCGGGCGTGGCTCAGGCCGCGGCGCTTTCGGAAACGGAACAGGCCGTAGGCGACGCCGTAGGACACGCACAGGAACAAGACCCCGAGCCGGCCGTTCAGATTGAAAATGCCGAGAAACTGCGCGGTGACAGGGGCGATTACCCACTCGGTCAGGTGCTTGTAGACAAGCGACAGGGCATCCACGAATCGCCAGCCTCTGAGCCAGAAAAAAGAATGGCATTGTAAATCAGTTCGGTTTGGCCGGGCAGGGTGGCGCGACAAGCAGGCAAGGTGCGCAGCGCGCCATCCGCCTGGAACCGGTTGCGGCTGTTGGCCGAGCATCGACAAAAACTCTCGACGGCATGCCCTGGATTGGGCAGGCTTGTGGGCCCGCACCCGCCCGGTTGGCGGGTGTGGAACTCAAGCCATCAGCCGACGGACTTATCCATGAACCTTGCCACCCTGGTGCTGTTTCTCCCGGCCTGTTTCGCCCTCAACATGGCGCCCGGGCCGAACAACCTGCTGTCGATCCGCAACGCCACCACCTATGGCTTTCGCGTCTCCTGCCTGGCGGGAGTAGGGCGGCTGGCGGCCTTTGCCCTGATGATCGCCCTGGCGGCGACCGGGCTGGCGGTGGTGCTGCAAGCTTCGGAGCTGCTGTTTCACGGGATCAAGATGCTCGGCGCCGGCTACCTGCTGTACCTGGCGTATCAGCTGTGGACCGCGGATACCCAGGTCGAGGCCGAGAACAAGACCGCGCCACTGGGCCTGCTGGCCTTGGCCCGGCAGGAATTCCTGATTGCTATCGGCAATCCGAAAGCCATCCTTATTTTCACCGCCTTCCTGCCGCAGTTCGTCGACCCGCAAGCCCCGGTTCCCGCCCAGTTCCTGGTGCTCGGCGCACTGTTCCTGGCCCTGGAGTGGATCGCCATCAGCGCCTACGCCTACATGGGCCTGCACCTGCGCCGCTGGTTCGCCGAGCCACGGGGCAAGAGAATCTTCAACCGCTGCTGCGCGGCGTTGTTGTCGGCGGCGGCTTCGGTGCTGCTGTTGGCGCGGCGGGCTTAGTTTTGGCCGGCGGGAATAGGGCGGTTTGTAGTCAGGGGCTGATGGGCCAGGTGCAGGAAGGGATGCGCGTCGGCATGAATTTCAATCGGCCGCCTTTCAAGGATAATCTTTCGCCTACCTCTGGCTGAGACTCACCTATGCCTTTCCTCGACAACCTTATTGCCTTCACGCTTGCCGCGACACTATTGACCCTGACGCCCGGCCTGGACACCGCCCTGGTATTGCGAACGGCCACTGTGGAAGGAAAGCAGCAGGCTTTACGCGCGGCCCTGGGCATCAGTGCGGGCTGCCTGTCGTGGGGCGCCGCCGTGGCTTTTGGACTGGGGGCACTGATTGCCGTGTCAGAGCTGGCGTTCAATGTCTTGAAATACTGCGGTGCGGCCTATCTGGCTTGGCTCGGGCTCAACATGCTGTTGCGGCCCCGCCAATCATTGTCCCCTGCCGGCGGCACTGACAAGACAACGACGAACTGGTTCTTCAAGGGGATGATGGGCAATGTCCTGAATCCCAAGATCGGTATTTTCTACGTCTCTTTCCTCCCCCAATTCATTCCGCAAGGCCAGCCATTGATTACCTGGACGTTTGGCCTTGTCGGCATTCACGTCGCCATCGGATTGCTCTGGTCGATCATCCTGATTGGCGCGACCCAGCCGCTGGCCAAAATATTGCGCAGGGAGAAGGTGATTACCTGGATGGATCGCGCCACTGGCATGATTTTCGTGCTGTTCGCGGCTCGTCTTGCCTTCAGTAAACGGTAGGTTTTGAGGCCGTTCGGTGGTCATGTCCGTGATGGCGACGAATATCGGCAGTCAAGGCGAAAAGGGCTAGCGAAGCCGCATTTTCGGCGTTCGCTTGCCAGTCGCCGTGACTGGCGGCTTCTGGCTGATACCCACTCACACAAGGATATCGAATGGTTATGTCAACGGACGAACTGGCGATACGCCAGATCTCAGCGCTTTCTCCGCAAGTCCTGGCACTGGAAGCGGAGGCAGTTGCGGACGGTTTCAGGTTTCTTACGCGCTTGGTCGCAGAGTGGGAGAACGGTTCGAATCGGTTCGATCAACCGGGTGAGTGCCTGTTGGGCGCCTTTCGCAACGGGCAACTGATTGCCATCGGTGGCCTTACTCGTGACCCCTATGTCGGGCCGGATATCGGCAGGCTAAGGCGGTTATACGTTGCGCGTGCAGCAAGGGGCCGGAATCTGGGCAAAGCCCTGGTGCAGCGGCTTGTGGAACACGCAGCTCAGCGATTCCGTGTGGTACGCCTATCCACGGATACACCACAGGGAGCCGCGTTTTACCTGCGCTGCGGGTTCCAGCAGATACAGGATGATTTTGCTACGCACGCAAAGTCATTGGCCGATGCCACATAACCAGGTCATTGGAGGGCAGATGGGGTGGCGTAGCCGGTCAACGGCGAAGAGTGAAGGTTTTGCAGGCTTGCAAAGCCTTGCAGCAGGGGACATCAGCGCGATAGGCCCATCGTCGGAATGCACTGACGAACATAGTAATTATCGAATTCACCGCTTTCGATGAAGTGAAAACCATGGCGGGTATAGAAACGATTCGAAGCGCTGCCTTTGAGGGCACCCACTCTAATAGGGAGCCCAGACACATCCGCCTCTTTGAAAATCTGGGCGAGAACAGCAGAGCCTATCCCTGATCCCTGCGCGCTCGGTCTCACATACAAGTGGTCGAGCAAGAGTTCATTGTCCCGGTGCTTGACCACGACAAAACCAACCCTCTCTCCAGATACCTCGATGTAGCGTGTATTGCGTGCCTCAAACCCGCTAAGAAAGCGTTCGCGTGCGCGCACTGGATCAAATCGCCCAACCCGCTCCAGGCTTTCGCGCATGGCCTCGATTCGAATGGCTACAAGATTGTCCAAGTCGCTTTGTTGAGCCAAGACCAAAATGACCTGGGAATTTTTATCGGCTGTGGCGGGCATCATTTGCGCTCTGACTGTCATTCAGGGAAGCCAGTATAGAGAGAAGGGAAACAAGCGGCCCACCCGCTTTTTCTGTCGAGGCCAACAGGCGAAAGCAGCCACTCGACCGGTAGTGAAATCAAGCCGGACTTGCAACGCACCAAGCATCAGGCCCGATCCCATCTCATCAATGGAACGGAAAGATGTAGTTCATCCAGGCCGACATGCGCAGGAGGATCTTGCGCATGATCGCCACATGGTGGAAGTGCTGGCTATAGAGCGCCGCCTGGCCATAGGCGCCACCGGGCATGAGCCTGGCGTAGGGCAGGTAGTCCGGGTCGGTGATTTCAATGACCACTGGCACCCGCCCCGGCGGCGGTGAGCCGGTGTAGCTCAGCAGGGTGCCGGACGGCTGGACCTGTCCTTCGCCGATCACCGTGATGACATTCTTCACCCGGCCCTTGAAGACGCGGCCGGGGATACCGTCGAACGCCACTTCCGCCTCGTCCCCCGGGACCAGGCGCAGCAGGCTGTTCTGGCGCATCCAGGCAGAGAAGTAATGGCCCTCGTCGGGAATGAACACCATCGACGGGCGCAGCGGCAGCTTGCTCGCCATCATTCCCGGGCGCAGCGACACATGGGTGACGAAGCCTTTGCTCGGGGCGCGGACCACGGTGCTGTCCAGCTCGAACTGGGCGTTGTCGATCTGAGCCTGTAGGTCGTCGACCCGGGCAATCGCGGCTTCCTGCTCACGGCGGGTGCCGAAGTTGCGCCTGATCAACTCGTTGATCCGGTACAGGTCGCCCCGCGCCGCTGTCTGCTGGGCCTTGAGCGACTTGAGGCGGTTCTCGAAAGGCTCGGGGTCGATGCGAAACAGCACGTCGCCCGGCTCCAGCGGCGTGTTGCCCTGGACCGGCACCTCGATCACCCGGCCGGTAACGACCGGGATCACGGGCACCGAGACGAAGTAGGAGCGCGCCACTTCCGAATAGGGGTGGTTGTAGTTCATCAGGAAAATCAGCGCGCCGATCAAGACCACGCCGCCCAGCACGGCGGTGGGCACCGTCCATTTGTTCAGCGGGATACGGAAGATCTTGAAGATGGCCACGCAGATGGCGGTGTAGGTCAGGATCAGTAACAGGTCCATGGGTCACAGCTTCCCTTCCGGGCGGGGCCCGGCCTGGGATTGTCCTTCCAGTCGCTCGATCCGCTGTCGCAGCTCGGCCAGTTCTTGGGCCAGATCTCTTTCGGCCTGCATCCGCGCCTTGTCGGTCGCGAAACCCCAGCCCCGGTCCTCGCGGTACAACATGGCCCAGATCCACAGGAACGGCCACAGGGCATGGAGCGTGAACAGACTGACCCAGCCTGCCGCGTGAATGGCGTCCTGATGTGGATGGTTCCGATGGACGGCAATTTCGTAGGGAATGTCGTGCAGGACGATGATTCCGTAGAACAGGGTTATTCCGGCGAAGACAAGCATGCCCAGCGCAATCTGATCGAGCATGATTCGCCTCCCGGAAGCCTTCAGCTCGCACGCAACCGCTTATGAAGCACCTTGGTCAGCCACGGCCATGGGACAGCCCGATGGCGCGGGCCTTACGCAATCCATACTAGTTCAAGTTCGTTCATCTGCCTGGCTGCCCTGCAGGGCGCGCACGGCCCTGGACCTGGAAAGCTGCGCTCGCCCAGGCCGCGGTTTATGATCGCTGCCTGTCGTCCATCACTGCGAGCCCGATCATGCCTTTTGAACTGGACCTTCCCGAAATCCGCGCCGGTATCGTTGAATTCCCTGTCTGGCATGCGCGCGGTGGTACCTCCACCGGTGTGATCCTGGCTCGCGAAACCCTGCCCGAGGACCCGTTGCTGGTCGAAGAGCTGTTGCGCCACCTGATGGGGGTGCCGTTGAGCGGCGAGCTGCCGGGCAATAACCAGATCACCGGCCTGGGCCGTGGCGGGCCCACCAGCAACAAGGTGTTCATCGCCGAGCGCCAGCCTGGCGAGGCGCGGATGGTCAGCACCCTGGCACAGCTGGCGGCGGGTAAAAGCGCGATCGACTGGAGCGTCAACTGCGGCAACATGTCGGCGGCCTTGCCCCTGTATGCCCTGGAGCGTGGCTGGCTGAGCGCGGACGAGGACAGCGCGCAGATCGAGATCTTCAACAGCAATACCCAGACCACCATGCTCGCGCGCCTGGCGTTCCGCGACGGTCGCCTGCTGAGCGATACGCGCATTCCCGGGGTCAATGGCGTGTTCCCCGGGGTCGACCTGTTTCTCAGCGATCCGGTGGGAGCCAAGACCGGCCAGCTGTTTCCCACCGGGCAACGCATCGACCTGCTCAATGGCGTGCGCGCCACCTGCCTCGACGTAGCGGTGCCAATGGTCATCGTCCAGGCCGCGGACCTGGGCAAGACCGGCCTGGAAACCCCGGCACAGCTGGACGCCGATGCCGACTTCAAGGCCCGGTTGATTGGCTTGATGGTCGAGGGCGGCTTGCGCATGCAACTGCGCAACCGCAGTGGCGCCTTGATGAGCGCCGATGAATTGCAACGCAGCGAAACCCTGCCGAAGATCTGCATCATCAGCCCGGCCCAGGGCGTGGGCGATATCAACACCCGGTATTTCACCCCGCAAAACGCCCATCCTTCATTGGCTGTCTCCGGTGGCTGCTGCCTGGCCGCCGCCTGCCTGGCGCCAGGCACCGTGGCCCATGAACTGCTCAAGACGCCCAAACCCCTGGGCACCACCACGGCGGAATACCCGGTGTCGATCGAAAACCCGGCGGGGGTGCTGGACACCTTGATCACCGCGCGCGAGGAGGGTGGCTCGATGCGTATCGACGCGGCCGCCTACCGGCGCAGCGCGCAGATCCTGCTCAAGGGCCGGGTGCCGTTGTACAACGCTTCGGCGGCGTTGTTCGAGGCGTTGCAAGGGCGCGGCTGAGGTCCCGGACCGGAAAGGTGGCAGCAAATCCGCTCAACCCCGTGAGCGATATTCGCTGGGGGCGACCCCGAACTCGCGGCGAAAGGCCCGGCTGAAGGCGGCTTCGGATTCATAACCCAACTGTTCGGCGATCCGTGAAATGCGCAGGCTGGAGGTCTGCAAGCGCTGACTGGCCAGTTGCATGCGCCAGTGCATCAGGTAACGCATCGGCGATTGGCCCACCAGGCGGGTGAAGCGTTGCGCCAGGTTGGAGCGCGATTGGTTGACCAGGCCGGCCAGGCGCTCGACGCTCCACGCCGCGCCCGGTTCGGCGTGCAGCAGCGCCAGCGCCTGGCCGACCAGCGGGTCGCGCAGGGCGGCGATCCAGCCGCTGATGCCTTGCGGGGCGTGGGCCAGCCAATGGCGCACGGCCCAGATAAACATCAGGTCGATGATCCGCGACAGCATGATGCTGCTGCCGATCGACGGGTTGCGCACTTCCTTCTGCATCGCCGCCACCGTCAGCGACAGCCATTCACGGGAGCCGATCAGGTCGCTCGGGTCCTCGCCCTGGCAGCTGACTTGCAGCACCCCGGGCAAACCCTGGCTCAAGGCCTGGCCGCACCCGCCCTCGAACCGGAAGACTCCGCTGGTGATGCGCGCTGGCAGGTCCGGGCTGGCATCCGCAGCGCTGTGCAGTTGATGAGCCTGGCCGTGGGGCACGAACAGGATGTCCCCGGGCATCAGGCTGGTGGCTTGGTTATTGCCGTCGAGCCTGAGCTGGCAGCCGGCGTCCTGGATCACATGGAAGCAGGCGCCGCCCGCCGCTCGCTGCAGCAGCTGGCCGGGTTGCAGCAGCGTCTCGCCCAGCAGCTCGCCATGCATCCGCGCCAGGCTGAACACTTCGAAAAACACATCGGCGGCCGGGTGCCGGAGGTCGGCTGGCGAGGCGGCTGGGGGCAGGTGTCTCTGCACAGTCTTCGGCTTTTCGGTCATGGTCGGTCGGCACCGCCCCCTTCGATAATGAGCGTGCCCGAGCATAAACCAGCACGGGGGAGGGCGTCTCCTGCCTGTCACTTGACGAGCGACCTGCCTCGCAATGCCCAGGGCCCGGCAGTACCGCCGCCATCGGCGAGCGGCCTTTATCCAGACAGAGGATTCAAGCTCATGAGTGGTCAGCCTACGATTGTGTTGGTGCACGGTTTTTGGGGCGATGCGGCCCATTGGAGCAAGGTGATCATCGAGCTCGCGCGCAAGGGTTACAGCGCGATCCGCGCGGTGGAAATGCCCTTGACGTCGCTGGCCGATGACGTCGAGCGCACCCGCAAGATGATTGCCCAGGTCGATGGCCCGGTGTTGCTGGTGGGGCATTCCTACGGCGGCGCGGTGATTACCGAAGTGGGCGACCAGCCCAACGTGGTCGGGCTGGTGTATATCGCCGCCTTCGCCCCGGATGCCGGGGAAAGCCCGGGCTCGATCACCCAGCAGCACCTGCCCGCGGCGGCGGCCAACCTCGAGCCCGACAGCGATGGCTATCTGTGGCTCAAGCCAGCGGCCTTCCATGAGAGCTTCTGCCAGGACCTGGGCGCCGACGAAGCGCTGGTCATGGCGGTGACCCAGAAGGCGCCGCTGGCCAGCACCTTCGGCGATACCATCAGTGCGCCGGCCTGGAAGAAAAAACCGTCCTGGTACCAGATCTCCAGCGACGACCGCATGATCCATCCGCGCAACCAGCAAATGATGGCGGCCCGGCTCAACCCACAAAAGACCCTCACCCTGGCCAGTTCCCATGCCTCGCTGGCCTCGCGGGCGGCGCAGGTCGCGGCCTTTATCCACGAGGCCGCCAGCGCCACCGTCAAGGGCTGACCAGGCCGCGCCTCAGGCCCCGCTCAAGAGCGGGGCCTGTTCGGCTCACAGATCCAGGTCGACCCACACCGCCGCGTGATCCGAGCCGGCGTTTTCCTTCTTGTCCAGCTGCGGGTAGACCTCCCAGCGCTTGGGCTGGCTGCCCGGCCACATGCCCTTGCGCCATACGCCGCCGGCGGTGACGGTGGCGAACAGCGCGGGGGAGAGCAGCAGGTAGTCGATCTTGTTCGCCGCCTTGCAGGTGTCGAAGGTGCCGGGGTAACCGCCGTCGTCGAAGGCCGGATGGACGAAGGCATCCTTCAGGTCGGTGCCCTTGAGCAAGGGCTCCAGTGGCGCGCTGTCCGGGGTGTCGTTGAAGTCGCCGACCACCGCGATATAGGCCTCGCCCTGGGCCACCAGCGCCTGGTAGATGAGCTTGATCCGCTCGGCCTGGGCCAGGCGTTTTTTCGCCGAGGCCGCAAGGCCGCCGAAACCTTTGCTCTTGAGGTGGTTGACCAGCACGATCAGCTGCTTGTCCTTCTGTTTTCCAGAAGGCAGCGGGATATGAAACTGCGCGCAATCGCGGGAAAAGATCAGCTCGCCGTTGGCCGCGCTGTCGTCGACATGGCTGCGCAGCTGGCCGATGGGGTAGCCTGCGGCGGTCATCAGGCCGACATCGATGCCCCGCGTATCGTTGCCGTCGATCAGCATCACATGCCGGTACAGCGGGCCGCCCAGGGCGCCGATGATTTCCGTGTTGAAGTCGCGCAGGGCCGGGCGGCTTTCCGCCTCGACCACCGCCAGCACATCGGCTTGCAGGTCGATCATCACCCGCGCGGTATTGCGCATGGCTTCCAGGTCCACCGGGGCCTCGATCAGCTCCAGCGAACCGACCCACTCGGTGCGGCCGTTGGCGACAATCTCCAGGCCGCCGGCCTTGGGCCGCTTGACCAGGCTGCCGCGGTTTTGCCGCAGGATCACAAACGGGCCCTGGTCCGACTTGCTCAGGCCCAGCTCGGTCAGCAGCTTGACCATCTGCGCCTTGTCCTGGTCGGTGTAGATGGGCTCGCCCAGCAGCTGGTTGAGCCTGGCGAAACGCTCCAGCACCGGCTTGCCCTCGGCCCAGCCTTCCAGGTTCATGGCCTTGGCGCGGTTGAACAGGTTTTCAACGTTGTAGGACGCAAGTCTCATCGGGCTCTTCCTTTGCGAGGGGCGGACGTCAATGGGCATTACAACCGATAAAAATGACCGAATGCCGACAGGCCGGGTTTGGGCACCGAGGGGTAAGTGGTGCCGGGCGGCCCCGGCTATTACGGCCGCTTCGGCTTCAGGGCCTGGGACGGGTTGTTGCTGCTAGGTGTGCCGGCCGAATATTTTCAGGCATTGCCCTTTGACGGAAGCAGCCCTTGGGGCGAAGTCCGTTTCCATGCCGGGTTTGGCGCCAAAGGGTAAAGGCTGGGGCCTAGAAGGTCGGCGGGGTAATCACCCAGATCACCAGCGCGTCGACCTCGCCGGGATTGCCATAACGGTGGGGTTCCTGGCTGGAGAAGCTGAAGCTGTCGCCTTCGTTGAGCTGGAAGTAGCGCTCGCCGACCCACAGCTCGAAGCTCCCGGACAGCAGATAACCGGCTTCTTCCCCCTCATGGCTGTAGCTTTGCTGGCTGTAGGTGCCGGGCGGAAAGCGCGAGTGGAGGATTTCCAGCTGGCGGTTGGGCTGCGGGCTCAGCAACTGGTCGACGATGCCGTCTTCGTAATGCACGCTCAGGCGGCTGTTCTTGCGTACGACGTAGCCGCTGTCTTCAGGCGCGGTGCTGGCTTCGCTGGCGAAGAACCACTGGATGGTCACGCCCAGGCTGCGGGCGATATTGAACAGCGCGGGAATGGACGGGTAGGCCAGGTTGCGTTCCAGCTGGCTGATATAGCCGGCCGTCAGTTCGCTCATCCGGGCCAGGGTGGCCAGGGTCATGCCGCGGCGCTTGCGCAGGCCGCGAATCCGCGTGCCGAGAAAGTGTGGCGCTGCCGCGCCGCTCGCTGGCGTGGGCGCGCTGCTGGCAGGCGGCGTCGTGCTGCTGTTGCTCATGGCGTGTTCCGAACCGGGAAGGGTGGGCGCGTCGCCGCGCCCGCCTGAAGGCCTCGGAGTATAAACAGGCTCAAAGCTGCCAGGCGACTTTCAATCCTTCATAAATCGCTTCCTCGGCGGTGCGCGGCGCCAGGCAGTCGCCGATGCGCTGGAATTCCACCAGCCCTTGCAGCTCGCTGGCCAGGCTGTCCAGCGGCTGATGGCCCTGGCAGAGCACCAGGGTATCGACGTTCTCCAGCAATATCGGTTCGCCGCTGGCGGTGTGTTGCAGGTAGACGGTGTTGTCGTCGCAACCGTAGAGCCGGGCATAGGGCGTGATGGCGATGCCCAGCCGATGCAGTTCCCCCGCCAGTTGATCGCGCACGTAGAGCGGCAGGTTTTCCCCGCAGTGGGTGCCGTTGACCGCCAGCTGCACCTGATGCCCGGCGCGCGTCAGGCGTTCGGCGATGCCGGGGCCGATCCAGTCGCAGCGCCAGTCGACCACCACCACCGAGCGCCCGAGCGGCACCTCATCGCGCAGCACCTGCCAGGCATCCACCACCTGTAATTCACCGCCGCGCTCGAAGGCCGGCCAATAAGGCTCGGCCCCGGTGGCGATGATCACCACGTCCGGCCGTTCGCGCTCCACCAGGGCGCGGTCGACGCGGGTGTTGCGCACCACGCGCACGCCAGCCAGTTCCATCTCCCGCTGCAGGTTGGTGCTGGCGCCGCCGAACTCGCTGCGGCGCGGCAGCAGTTGCGCCAGCAGCACTTGGCCGCCCAATTGTGCGCTGGCCTCATACAGGGTCACCTCATGCCCACGCTGCGCGGCCACCGCCGCGGCTTTCATCCCGGCCGGGCCGCCGCCGGCGATCATCACCCGGCGCGGCCTGACGGTGGGCTGCAGGGCGCCGAACAGCAGTTCGCGCCCGGTTTCCGGGTGCTGGATACAGGAGATCGGCAGCCCCTTGTGAAAGTGCCCGATGCACGCCTGGTTGCAGGCAATGCAGGCGCGCACGTCTTCGGCGCGCCCGGCCTCGCTCTTGTTCGGCATCTGCGGATCGCAGATCAGTGCGCGGGTCATGCCGCAGACATCCGCCTGGCCACGGGCGAGGATCAGTTCGGCTTCCTGGGGCTGGTTGATGCGTCCGGTGACGAACAACGGAATCTTCAGGCTGGCCTTGAAGGTCCCGGCTTCCCGGGCCAGGTAAGCCGCCTCGATGGCCATCGGCGGCACGATGTGCACGGCGCCGCCGAGGGACGCCGAGGTGCCCGCGACGATATGCACGTAGTCCAGTTGCGTTTGCATGGCCTGTACGGCCGCCAGGGATTCGTCCTCGGTCAGGCCCTCGGGGTCGCGCTCGTCGGCGCTGATGCGCAGGCCGATGATGAACTGTTCGTCGGTACTGGCCCGCACCGCCGCGATGACCTCGCGCAGAAAGCGCAGGCGCTGCTGCAGGTCACCGTTGTACCCGTCGCTGCGCCGGTTGACCCGCGGGTTGAGGAATTGCGCCGGCAGATAACCATGGCTGGCGACGATTTCCACGCCATCCAGCCCGGCCTGGTGCAGGCGGCGCGCAGCCGCGGCGTAACCGCCGACTATCTCGTCGATCATGCCCTGGTCCAGGGCTCGGGGCATGACTCTGAAGCGTTCGTTGGGCACCGCCGAAGGGGCATAGGCGACCGCCAGCAGGCCGTCGCTGGACTCCATGATTTCCCGCCCGGGGTGAAAGATCTGTGACAGCACCAGGGTGCCGTGGGCGTGACAGGTCTGTGCGAGCTGCCGATAGCCGTCGATGCAGGCGTCGTCGGTGGCCATCAGCACATGGGAGGTGTAGCGCGCACTGTCGTGGACCCCGGCCACCTGCAGCACGATCAGCCCGACGCCGCCTTCGGCCCGTGCCCGGTGATAGGCGATCAGCTGTTCATTGACAAGGTTGTCGGTGGGCATCGAGGTGTCGTGACCACTGGACATGATGCGGTTCTTCAGACGCTTGCCACGTAGCTGCAATGGCTCGAAAAGATGGGCGAAAGCAGGGCTTGAGATCGACATGCAGGTGCTCCAGCGGGCCGCGGCCAAGAGGTTCGGCGTTATTGTTTTGCCCTATAGAAATTTACCCTTAGTAAAAAATCAACTTGTTTTTTTACTTGGCGTTGCAGTAGCTTCGACCTGCGCCCACCCCTGGGGCGAACCTCACAACAATAAAAATGGGCTGCGTCGGCACCTTGCTCACGTGGTACCTGCACGAGGAACCCGCGATGAAATCCAATACGCTCAAGCACGTTTTCTCCCCTTTGTTGCTGTCCCTGGTTGCAGGCCTGGACTGCGCCCAGGCGGCGCCGGAAATGGTGGTGGTCGGTTACGGCGGCGCCGGGCAAAAGGCCCAGGACGTGGCGTTCTTCCAGCCGTTCAGCGCCATTGACCAGAGCCGGTTGATCCAGAGCGAGTACAACGGCGAGATGGCCCGGATCAAGGTCATGGTCGACACTGGCAATGTCGATTGGGACCTGGTGCAGATCGAAGGTCCGGACCTGATGCGCGGTTGTGAGGAGGGTATGTACGAGCCATTGGACTGGAAGATCCTGGGGCGCGCCGACCAGCTGATTGCCGACGCGGCGCAAGCCTGCGGTTCGGCGGCCCTGGTATGGAGCGTGGCCATCGCCTATGACACGGACAAACTGGCCAAGGGGCCGGCGTCGTGGGCGGACTTCTGGGACGTGGCGAAGTTTCCCGGCAAGCGCGGCCTGCGCAAGCGCGCGGTGTACAACCTGGAGTTCGCGCTGCTGGCGGACGGGGTGAAAGTCGAAGACGTGTATGCGCAACTGAATACACCGCAGGGTGTCGATCGCGCCTTCGCCAAGCTCGACCAGCTCAAGCCCCATATCCAGTGGTGGGAGGCCGGGGCGCAACCGGCCCAGTGGCTGGCGGCCGGCGATGTGGTGATGACCTCGACCTACAGCGGCCGCGTCGCGCAGGCGGCCCAGGCCGGCAGCCACCTGGGGCTGGTCTGGCCCGGCAGCCTGTACGGCATGGATTACTGGGCGATCATCAAGGGCTCCAGGCATGTCGACCAGGCCAAGCGGTTCATCGCCTTTGCCAACCGGCCCGAGGCCCAGCTCAAGTATGTCGAGCAGATTCCCTACGGGCCGACCAACACCGAGGCCGCCGCCCGGCTCGCTCCCGACCTGTCGCGATGGGTGCCCACCGCGCCGCAGAACCTCAAGGGCGCGCTGGCGATGGACGTGGGGTTCTGGGTCGATCATGGCGAGGAACTCGAAGAGCGTTTCAACGCCTGGGCCAGCAAGTAAACACCCGGGGCCCATCGTGGCCAGCGCTGGAGGCGGCGAAGGTTCTTGCTGTACAGTCGTTCAGCGCCGCCCCCATCGATTGCCCAAAGGAGATTGCCGCCGATGACTCAGGAAGCCCGTTTTTCCCGGATGGAGCCGGAACTGCGCAAGGCCAATCTGATCGAAGCCACCCTGGTCTGCCTCAAGCGCCATGGTTTCCAGGGCGCTTCGATACGGCGGATCTGTGCCGAGGCCGGGGTGTCGGTAGGGCTGATCAGCCATCATTATTCGGGCAAGGACGAACTGGTGGCCGAGGCCTATCTGGCGGTGACCGGACGGGTCATGAACCTGTTGCGCGAGGCCATGGCCCAGGCTGCGCCGAGTGCCCGGGAGCGCTTGTCGGCGTTTTTTCGCGCCTCGTTCTCGGCCGAATTGCTCGACCCGCAGTTGCTCGACGCCTGGCTGGCGTTCTGGGGCGCGGTGAAGACCGCCGAGGCGATCAACCAGGCCCACGAACACTCCTATGGCGAATACCGCAACGAGCTGAGTGGGGTGCTCGGCGATCTGGCCGCGGAGGAGGGCTGGGAAGACTTCGATGCCGACCTCGCCGCGATCAGCCTCAGTGCCTTGCTCGATGGGCTCTGGCTGGAGTCGGGGCTCAATCCCGGGACGTTCACCCCGAACCAGGGCATGCAGATCTGCGAGGCCTGGGTCGACGGTTTGCAGGCCGGTGCCCGGCAGCGATTCCGGCGATAGACGGAGGGCTGTTGATCGATCGTTCAGCAGTGGCTAACCTCTGGGCGCTGATGCGGTAAAACTCTAATAAGAAACGCGCCTTCGGGCAGGTCCAGGACAACAAGCGATGACTCCTCGGGTACTGATCGTCGACGACGATCCGCTGATTCGCGAACTGCTGCATGCCTATCTCTCCCAGGAAGGTTACGAGGTGCACTGCGCCGAGACGGCGGAGCTGGCCGAAACCTTCCTGGCTTCCCACGTGGTCGATCTGGTGATGCTGGATATCCGCCTGCCGGGCAAGGACGGCCTGACCCTGACCCGGGAGCTGCGGGTGCGTTCGGAGGTGGGGATCATCCTGATCACCGGGCGCAACGACGAGATCGACCGCATCGTGGGCCTGGAATGCGGTGCCGATGACTACGTGATCAAACCCCTCAACCCGCGCGAGCTGGTGTCCCGGGCGAAAAACCTGGTGCGTCGGGTGCGCCATGCCCAGGCTTGCAAGCCCGAGACGGCGATCGCGCGCCCGGTCAAACAGTTCGCCGCCTGGGCCCTGGACACCGATCGCCGGCGCCTGATCGACCAGGCCGGCGGCGAAACCCTGCTGACCCAGGGCGAATATCAGCTGCTCAGTGTGTTCCTGCGCAACAGCGGGCATACCCTGAGCCGCGACCAGCTGATGGACCAGATCCGCAACCGCGAGTGGGTGCCCAACGACCGTTCCATCGATGTGCTGGTCGGCCGCCTGCGCCGCAAGCTGCATGACGATCCGGCCGAGCCGCAACTGATCATCACCATCCACGGCGCCGGGTATCTGTTCACGGCCAGTGTGGCGGCATGAATGCCCTCGGGCGATGGCTGGCGCTGCTGATGCTGCTGGCGCCGCTCGGCACCCTGGCCGCCGAGCGCATCCGCTACTGCGACTACCCGGTGTATCCGCCGGTGTCCTGGAGCGATGGCCGGCAGGTGCGCGGCCTGGCGCCCAACGTGGTCAAGCAGCTGTTCGGGCAACTGGGCTACGAGGTCGAGATCGTGGTGCTCGGCAACTGGCAGCGCTGCCTGCTGGACGCCGCCGCAGGGCAGGTCGACGTGATCCTGGCCTACAGCACCGTGCAACGCGAGCAGAGCATGCGTTTTTCCAGCGTGCCGGTGCTGCGCGAAGAGGTCGCGGTGTTCGTCAATCGCCGCCATCCGGTGCGCTTCGAACGCCTCGAAGACCTGGCCGGTTACCGCGGCGGCTTGCTGTTCGGCGAAAGCTACGGCCTGGAGTTCGACCGCTTTGTCGCCCGGCACCGCAATATCGAATGGGTGTCCGACAGCCAGCAGAATTTTGGCAAGCTGATTCGCGGTCGTATCGACTTCATCACCCAGGAACGGCGCACCGGGCAGTTGTTCGTCGAGCGCCTGCCGGGGGCCGAAGACATCGTCGCCTTGCCCGCGGCCCTGAGCGTCGACTACCTGCGGATCGCGGTGTCGCGGCGCTCCCCGTTGGCCCGGCGCATGGCGGAAATCGATGCGCAACTGCAGCGCATGGTCGATGCCGGCGAGATCGAACGCTGGCTGAATGAAAGCGAGGCCACTTACCGCGACATGCTCAAGCTGCCGGCGGATGCCCGATGATCAGCGCCCGGCCCGGCGGCCTGCTGCGACGCCTGCTGCTATTCATCCTGCTGTTCAGCCTGTGTTTCACCGTGCTCGCCAGCACCGTGCAGCTGTATTTCGAGTACCGCCGGGAAATGCGCGACATCGATTCGCGCATGGCGCTGATCCGCGCCGGTTACCTGGCCAGCCTGGAGCGCAGCCTGTGGGACTTGAACCAGGAGCAACTGAATGTGCAGCTGCGCGGCCTGGTGGACTTCTCCGACGTGGCCCGGGTGCACCTGCGCAGTCCGGACTTCGACCTCGTGCAGGGCAACCCCGAGCCGCGCGGGCCGCTGCGCGTCGAGCGTTTCGAGCTGGATTACCAGCCCCCGAGCGGTGGCTCGCGGCATCTGGGCCAGCTGGAAGTCAGCACCGACCTGGGCGCCGTGCATCGGCGCCTGTACGCCACCGGGCTGACCAGCCTGCTGTGGATGAGCGTGTTTCTCTGCGGCCTGGCGGTGGCGTTGTCGGGGCTGTTCTACCGACTGGTGACCCGTCACCTGCAAGTGATGGCCGGATTCGCCCGGCGCGTCGCCGACGGCGATTGGCATGAGCCGCTGCGCCTGGACAAGAGCCGCCGCGGCGGCGAAGACGAAATCGATACCGTGGCCCACGCCCTGGATGACATGCGCCGGGCGATCCTCAGCGATATCGACCGCCGTGAAGTCGATCGCCTGGCCTTGCAGGACAAGCGCGACGAGCTGCAGAAAATGGTCGAGCGGCGCACCGCCAGCCTGATGCGCGCCAAGGACGAGGCCGAAGCGGCCAACCTCGCCAAGTCGCGGTTTCTCGCCACCATGAGCCACGAGTTGCGCACGCCGCTCAACGGCATCCTCGGCATGGCCGAACTGCTGCGCGGCGCGCCCCTCGACGAGCGCGACGGCAAACGCCTGGAAGCCCTGTACAAAGCCGGGGAAGGCCTGCTGACGATCCTCAACGAGGTGCTGTATTTCGCCCGGCTGGAGGAGGGCGAAAGCCATCCGGAACCGGTGGACTTCTCGGTGCGGCAACTGATCGACGAAGTGCTGACGCTGCTGGAGCCGCGGGCACAGGGCAACGGTACCCGCCTGCACAGCCGGATCGATGGGCAACTGGCCGAGCGCCTGCACGGCGCCGAGCAGTTCTTGCGCCAGGTGTTGAGCAACCTGCTGGCCAACGCGATCAAGTTCACCACGGCCGGGCAGATCGTCGTGGCGGTCGAGGTGGTGCCGCAGGCGGCGCAGCAGGGCGGCCAGCGTCTGCGCCTGAGCGTCAGCGACAATGGCATCGGCATTGCCCCGGCGATGCAGGAGAAGATTTTCGAGCGTTTCACCCAGGCCAGCGAAGAGGTCGCGCAGCGTTATGGCGGCACCGGCCTGGGCCTGGCGATCAGCAAGCATCTGGTGGAGTTGCTCGGCGGCCGCATTGGCGTCGACAGCGAAGTGGGGCGGGGCAGTCGCTTCTGGTTCGAACTGGAGTTGCAGGCCGCCGTTGGCGGCAGCGAAGTCGCGACGGCCAGCACGCCGGTCCAGGCGCTGGAGATTCTGGTGGTCGAGGATGTGGCGCTGAACCGCGAGGTGGTCAGCGGCCTGCTGGAGAGCGATGGGCACCGGGTCTGGCTCGCCGAAGAGGCCAGCCAGGCCCTGGCGCTCTGCCGGCAGCGGCGTTTCGACCTGATGCTGCTGGACGTGCACCTGCCAGGCATCAGCGGCGTCGAACTGTGCAAACGCATTCGTGGCACGCCGGGGGCCAATCGCGACTGTCGGATCTTCGCCCTGACTGCCAGCGTCCAGCCGGCCCTGGTGCGCAGCTACCTGGAGGCCGGCATGCAAGGCATTCTGGCCAAGCCGCTGAAACTGCACAGCCTGCGCCAGGCACTGGCGGGCCAGGCGCCGCTGGCTGCCGCGGCACAGGCCGATGAAGAACTGGACGGGGCGTTGCTGGAAACCCATCGTGCCTTGCTGGGCACCGAGAAACTCAAGGGCCTGCTGATGGTACTGCGCGATTCGTTGGCCCAGCACCGGGTGACGCTCACGGACGCCATCGCGGCCGACGACTGCACCGAGATCGCCCATCTGGCCCACCGTCTGGCCGGGAGCAGCGACTCTATGGGCCTGAGCGCCCTGGCCAGGGTCATGCGGGCGCTGGAGGCGGCGGCGCTGGGCAACGATCAGCAGGCGGTGCAGCGCCTGGCCCCGCAGGTGAACGCGCAATTGCAACGCTCCCTGCAGACCCTGGATGCGCTGCTGGAGAGCTGACGTACAAAATCCTTACGACTTTTTACATCTTTGATCTTCAGGTTCAACGCGAACTTACATGGCTTTCCAATAATCGCTTGAACCGCGCCGGGCGCGGTCCTCGAAGCTTATTGGAGATAATAATAATGAACTGCCGTAAAGCTGATCCTTCCCCGCGCCATGACGTCCTGTCAGCCGCCGCGCCCCTCACTGACTGCTGAGGTGCCGACATGAGCGAATCTATCGAACGCAAAGGCATCCACCTGACCCGGGCCTTGAAGAGCCGGCACATTTTCATGTTGTCGCTGGGCGGGGTGATCGGCACCGGGCTGTTCATGGGCTCCGGCGTGATCATCAACCAGGGCGGCCCGGTCGGGGCCATCCTGGCGTACCTGGTGGCCGGTTTCCTGATGTACCTGGTGATGGTCTGCCTGGGCGAGCTGTCGGTGCAGATGCCGGTATCCGGCTCGTTCCAGACCCACGCCACGAAGTTCATCGGTCCGGCCACCGGCTTCATGATCGGCTGGGTGTACTGGATGAGCTGGGCCACCACCGTGGGCCTGGAATTCACCGCCGCCGGGATGCTGATGGAGCGCTGGTTCCCCGGCGTGCCGATCTGGTACTGGTCGGGGCTGTTCGTGGCGGTGCTGTTCGGCATCAACGCCCTGGCCACCCGCGCTTTCGGTGAGGCGGAATACTGGTTCTCCGGGATCAAGGTGGCGGCGATCCTGGGCTTTATCGTGGTCGGTGTGCTGGTGATCTTCGGCGCGATCCCGCTGGCCAGCGGCGCACCGGCGCCGATGATGAGCAACCTGATCGGCGACACCCTGTTTCCCAACGGCCTCTCGGCGGTGTTCGCGGTGATGATGACCGTGGTCTACGCCTTCCAGGGCTGCGAGATCATGGGCGTGGCGGCGGGGGAGACCGACCAGCCGGAGAAGAGTATCCCGCGGGCGGTGCGCAACGTGGTGTTCCGCGTGCTGATCTTCTACGTGCTGGCGATCGTGGTGCTGTCGGCCATCGTGCCCTGGCAGCAGGCGGGGCTGATGGAAAGCCCGTTCGTCCAGGTGTTCGACATGGTCGGTATTCCTTATGCCGCCGACCTGATGAACTTCGTGATCCTCACCGCGATCCTCTCGGTCGGCAACTCGGGCCTCTACGCCTCGACCCGGATCCTGTGGGCCATGTCGAAAACCGGCATGGCCCCCAAAAGCCTGTCGCCGCTGAGCAAGCGCGGCGTGCCGCTGCGGGCGCTGAGCATCACCCTGGGTTTTGCCCTGATCTCGCTGATGACCAGCTTTATTGCTGCCGACACGCTGTTCATGGTGCTGATGGCCGTGAGCGGCATGTCCGGCACCGTGACCTGGATCGTCATCGCCCTGGCCCAGTACAAGTTCCGCCGCGCCTACCTGCGCGACGGCGGCCAGCTCAGTGACCTGAAATACCGGGCGCCGTGGTTCCCGCTCCTGCCGCTACTGTGCATCGGCCTGTGCTGCTCGCTGTTCGTGTTCCTGGCCATGGACGCGACCCAGCGGCCTTCGCTGTACTGGGGCTTCGGCTTTATCGCACTGTGCTACGGCGCCTACTACCTGGTGCAGCGCAAGCGCCAGCCAGTGCTGGCCCCAACCGTGTCGGTGTAGGTCCGGCCGCTGTAACAAAAAACGCGACAGGCGACTGTCGCGTTTTCGTTTGTGCCAACCGAATCCTGTAGCCGCAGGCTGCGATCGGGGCACAGCCCCGTAAACCGGACGACGCGGTGTGACTGACTCTCGGCGGTGTCTGGGCTGGCGACCGCTACGCAGTCGATCGCAGCCTCGCTTTGGCTCGGCAGCGGCTACAAAGGCCGCTCCCCTGTAGCCAGTTGTTCAAAGTTGTAACACCACGCCGGCCGCGCAGCGCGGAACAGAAAAATAACTCAATGAAAACAAGCAGGTAGCGCCTGTTTACCGCTGTTACAAGGCCCCGGGCCGCGGATTGTCGCCTTGCTGAACACTCGTTTAGTATCGTCGGCAAGTCGTCCCCACCTCACGCCAAACACAATAATTCGAGGACTCACATGACTACTCCGTCGTCGCTGCTCTGTCAGGTCGAAGCAGGCGTTGCCTGGATCACCCTCAACCGCCCCGACCAACGTAATGCGCTGGACATTCCCACGCTGCACAAACTCCACGGCCTGCTGGATGACTGCAACGCCGATCCCGCGGTCCGCGTGCTGGTGCTGACCGGTAGCGGCCGCAGCTTTTGCGCGGGCGCCGACCTTACCGAGTGGGCCGAAGCCGAGGCCCGTGGGGCGCTGGAAAGTTATGGCTGGACCGAAACCGCCCACGCGCTGATGGGCCGCCTGTACAGCCTGGATAAACCGACCATCGCCGCGATCAACGGCACCGCGGTCGGCGCCGGAATGGACCTGAGCCTGTGTTGCGACCTGCGCATCGCTGCCCGATCGGCGCGGTTCAAGGCGGGCTACACCAGCATGGCGTACTCGCCGGACGCCGGCGCCAGTTGGCACCTGCCGCGGCTGATCGGCAGCGAACAGGCCAAGCGCCTGTTGTTTCTCGATGAGCCCTGGGGAGCCGAGCGTGCCCTGGCGGCCGGGCTGGTCGGCGAGGTGTGCGCCGACGAACAGCTGTCGAGTGTGGCCGGGGCGCTGGCCGCACGCCTGGCCAGCGGGCCGACCTTTGCCTTTGCCCAGACCAAGCAGCTGTTGCGCGAAAGCGCCGGGCGCAGCCTGCCCGAGCAACTGCGGGCCGAGCTGGCCGCCGGCCTGCTGTGCGGGCGCAGCGCGGATGGCGCCGAGGCCTTGCGCGCGGCTACGGAAAAACGCGCGCCGAACTTTATCGGGCGCTAGGCCCGACCCTGTAGGAGCAGCCGGTCGACGCTCGATTGCTCGCGATGTGGGCGCCGCGCTGTGTCAGGCATGACGCCATCGCGAGCAAGCTCGCTCCTAAAGGTCCCTCAATAAAAACGCACAACAGGTAGCGCCATGAATTTCCAACTGAGCCAAGAACAAGAAATGTTGGTGGATGCGGTTCGCAGCTTCGTCGCCAAGGAACTGCTGCCCCATGAGGAGGCGGTGGACCGCGCCGACGAAGTTCCTGCGGAACTGGCCGCGCAGATTCGCGGCAAGGCCATCGCCGCCGGTTTCTATGCCTTCAACATGCCCGAGGAAGTCGGCGGCGGTGGCCTGGACTATCTGTCCCAGGCGCTGATCGAGCGCGAGCTGTCCAAGTGTTCCTGGGCCCTGCATGTGTTTGTCGCACGGCCGTCGAAGATTCTCATGGCCTGCACCGGCCAGCAGATCGACGACTACCTGCTGCCCTGCATCCAGGGCGAGAAGATCGATTGCTTTGCCCTCACCGAACCGGGCGCCGGTTCCGACGCCAACGCGATCAAGACCCGTGCGGTTCGCGACGGCGATGACTTCATCCTCAATGGCAGCAAGCATTTCATCAGCCACGCCGGGCACGCCGATTTCGCGATTGTCTTTGCCGTGACCGACACCTACGAGCACAACGGTCGCAAGCGCAACGCCGTGACCTCGTTCCTGGTGGACCGCGGCACGCCGGGCCTGACCATTCGCCGCGGGCCCAAATGCGTGAGCAACCGCGGTTACCACACCTTCGAGATGTTCTTCGACGACTGTCGCGTGCCGGCGTCCAAGGTGCTGGGCGAAGTCGGCAAGGGCTGGGAGGTGGCCAACGCCTGGCTCACCGCCGGCCGCGTGATGGTCGCGGCCAACTGTGTCGGCCAGGCCCAGCGCGCGCTGGATGCATCGCTGCAATGGGCGGCGGATCGCCAACAGTTCGGCCAGCCGATCGGCAGCTACCAGGGGGTCTCGTTCAAGCTGGCCGACATGGCCACGCAGATCCGCGCGGCCGAGCTGTTGACCCTGCACACCGCCTGGAAGATGGACCAGGGCAGCATGACCGACGGCGAAGCCGGCATGGCCAAGCTGTTCGCCAGTGAGGTGCTCGGGCGCGTGGCCGACGAGGCGGTGCAGATTTTCGGCGGCATGGGCCTGATGGACGAAGGGTCGGTGGAGCGCATCTGGCGCAACGCGCGGATCGAGCGGATCTGGGAGGGCACCTCGGAGATCCAGCGCCACATCATTTCCCGCGAACTGCTGCGTCCGCTGTTGCGCTGAGCCGCCTGGAGAGTGCCCATGTCCCAGATTCTTCGCGACAACCTCAAACGACTGCTCGCACCGCGCCATCTGGCCTTTGTCGGGGGGCGCAGCATGGCCCGGGCGCTGCGGCGCTGCGCCGAAGGCGGTTTCCAGGGCCCGATGTGGCTGGTCAACCCGCAGCATGCCAGCCTCGAAGGCGTGCCCTGCGTACCCAGCGTGGCCGAGCTGCCCTGTGGTCCGGATGCGGTGTTCGTCGCCACCAACCGGGAGCTGACCCTGACCTGCGTCGCCGAGCTGGCGGCCAAGGGCGCGGGCGGGGCGATCTGCTATGCCTCGGGCTTTGCCGAGACCGGCGCCGCGGGCCAGGCCCTGCAACGGCAGCTGCTCGAAGCCGCCGGCAACATGGCCCTGCTGGGCCCCAACTGTTATGGCTTGCTCGACTATCTGCACAATGCGGCGCTGTGGCCGGTGGCCCACGGCGGCCAGCCGGTGGAGAAGGGCGTGGCGGTGCTGACCCAGAGCGGCAACTTTGCCTACAACCTGTCGATGAGCGACCGCTCGTTGCCGGTGGCGTACATGGCCTCGGTGGGTAACCAGGCGCAGCTGGGCATCGCCGAACTGATGGACGTGCTGCTCGACGAGCCGCGGGTGACTGCCATCGGCCTGCACCTGGAAGGTTTGAAAAATGTGCCCGGCTTTGCCAGGGCGGCATACAAGGCGCTGGAGAAGGGCATTCCGATCGTCGCGCTGAAAACCGGGGTGTCGCAGATCGGAGCCGAACTGGCCTTGAGTCACACCAGTTCGCTGTCCGGTTCCGATGCGCTGTACGACAGCCTGTTCGCCCGCCTCGGGGTGATCCGCGTCAGTGGCCCGGTGAGTTTCGTCGAGACGCTCAAGGCCGCCGCCTGCGGCGCGCTGCCGGCGGGCGACAGCCTGGTCGCGCTGGCCTGTTCCGGTGGCGATGCCGGGTTGATCGCCGACTATGCCGAACGCAACGAGCTGAGTCTGGTCAAGTTCGACCCCAGCCAGCGCGCCGAACTGGCCCAGGTGTTGCCGGCCTACGCCAACCTGGTCAACCCGCTGGATTTCACCACCGCGATCTGGGGCGATGGCGAGGCCCTGACCCGCATGCTCGACAGTACCCTGCGCAGCACGGCCGACGCGGCCATGCTGGTGCTCGATTACCCGGCGCCATTCACCGGCGAGCGCAAGGAGTGCGACCTGCTGCTGGAGCTTTACTGCGCGGCGCTGGAGCGCCACGGCAAGACCGGTTTCGTCACCTCGGCCTTTCCCGAGCTGTTGCCGGCCAGCGCCCGCGAGCGTTTGCACGCCCGCGGCGTGGCGGCCTTGCAGGGGGTGGAGGACGGGCTGGCGGCCTGGCGCCGCATCGTGCGCTATCAAGCTTCCCGCCAGGCCCTGCTGGACCTCGGCGAGGCGGCGCTGGCGCCGCTGTGTCCGCAGGCCTTGCCAGAGTCCTTGTCAGGGGGCGGGCGGCTGCTCGACGAGTGGCAATCGAAACAGGCCTTGCAGGTCTTCGGCCTGCCGATCCCCAGCGGCGTCTTGAGCACCCCGGACGGTGCCCTGCAAGCGGCCCAGGGGCTGGGTTACCCGCTGGTGCTCAAGGCGGTCAGCACGCAGTTGCCGCACAAGACCGAGGTCGGCGCCGTGGCACTGAACCTGGGTTCCCCGGCGGCGTTGAGCGTGGCGCTGGAGCAGATGGGCCGCCGGATCGCCGCCTGCGCCCCGCAGGTGCCGTTCACCCAGGTGCTGCTGGAACCCATGGCCAGTGCGCCGCTGGCCGAGCTGATCGTCGGCATCAAGCGGGAAAACGATTTTGCCCTGGCGCTGGTCATCGGCGCGGGGGGCGTGCTGGTGGAACTGCTCCAGGACAGCCGCAGCCTGTTGCTGCCGACCACCGATGGCGCCATTCGCGCGGCCGTGCTCAGCCTGCGCAGCGCGGTGCTGCTGCAGGGCTTTCGCGGGCGCGAGCCGGCGGACCTCGACGCGCTGGTGGCGGCGATCCGCGCGGTGGCGGACTACGCCTGCGAAAACGCCGGGCAGTTGCTCGAACTCGATGTGAACCCATTGTTGGTCGGTGCCCGGGGCACCCTTGCGGTCGATGCGTTGATACGCCTCGGCCACGCCTGAGGAGATGAACATGCACAGCACTACCTTGACCGGCGGCCAGGCCCTGGTACGCCTGCTCGCCAATTACGGTGTCGATACGGTATTCGGCATTCCCGGCGTGCACACGCTGGAGCTGTATCGCGGCCTGCCCGGCAGCGGCATCCGCCATGTCCTGACCCGTCACGAGCAGGGCGCGGGCTTCATGGCCGACGGCTACGCCCGGGTCAGTGGCAAGCCGGGGGTGTGTTTCGTCATCACCGGTCCCGGCGTGACCAATGTCGCGACCGCCATCGGCCAGGCCTACGCCGACTCGATCCCGATGCTGGTGATTTCCAGCGTCAACCACACCGCCAGCCTCGGTAAGGGTTGGGGCTGCCTGCACGAAACCCAGGACCAGCGGGCGATGACCGCGCCGATCACTGCGTTCTCCGCGGTGGCCCTGAGTGCCGAAGACCTGCCCGAGCTGATTGCCCGCGCCTACGCGGTGTTCGACAGCGAGCGCCCGCGGCCGGTGCATATCTCGGTGCCGCTGGATGTGCTGGCGGCGCCAGTGGCCCGGGACTGGAGCACTGAAGTGCGGCGCTGCCCGGGCCGCGGCGTACCGGCGGCGCAGGCCCTGGACCAGGCGGCGGCCAGGCTGCAGGCCGCCCGGCGGCCGATGATCATCGCCGGCGGCGGCGCGCTCGATGCGGCGCAGGAACTGCAACAGCTCAGCACGCGCCTGGCCGCGCCGTTTTTCAGCAGTGTCGCCGGCAAGGGATTGCTGGCGCCTGATGCCCCGCTGAACGCCGGTTCGACCCTGTGTGTCGAGCCTGGCTGGCAATTGATCGGCGAAGCCGATGTGGTGCTGGCCGTGGGCACCGAGATGGCCGACACCGACTATTGGCGCGAGCGCCTGCCGCTGAATGCCGAGCTGCTGCGGGTGGACATCGACCCGCGCAAGTTCAATGACTTCTACCCCTGTGCGCTGGCGTTGCAGGGCGACGCCCGGCAGACGGTCGCGGCCTTGTTGCAGCGCCTGGAGCCAAGGCCCCGGGACGCGACGGCGGCCATCGAGGCGGTGGCGCGGCTGCGCGCGGCGGTACGCGCCGGCCATGGCCCCCTGCAGCTGATCCACCAGGCGATTCTCGAACGGGTGGCCGCGGAGCTGCCGGAGCAGGCCTTTGTCAGCAGCGACATGACCCAGCTGGCCTACACCGGCAACTACCTGTTCGCCAGTCGGGCGCCGCGCAGCTGGTTGCACCCGACCGGCTACGGCACCCTGGGTTATGGGCTGCCGGCGGGGATCGGCGCCAAGTTCGGCGCGCCGCAGCGGCCCGGGCTGGTGCTGGTCGGCGATGGTGGCCTGCTGTACACCGCGCAGGAGCTGGCGACCGCGGTCGAGGAGCTGGACAGCCCGCTGGTGATCCTGCTGTGGAACAACGATGCATTGGGGCAGATCCGCGACGACATGCTCGGCCTGGATATCGAACCGATCGGCGTGTTGCCGCGCAATCCGGATTTCGCCGCGCTGGGCCGTGCCTTCGGTTGCACCGTGGCCCAGCCGCAGAGCCTGGAGCAATTGCAGAACGAGTTGCGCAGCGGCTTTCGCCGCAACGGCGTGACCCTGATCGAACTCAAGCACGCCTGCGCGCGCTGACCCTCAACGCTTTTTGCGGGGACTCTTACCATGCGTTTTTCCGATCTGACTCAACGTATCGCCGGCGACGGTGCCGCCGCCTGGGGCATTCACTACCGGGCCCTGGCCAAGCAGGAGCAGGGTGAAGACATCCTGCTGCTGTCGGTCGGCGACCCGGATTTCGACACCCCGGCGCCGATCGTGCAGGCGGCCATCGGCAGCCTGCTGTCCGGCAATACCCATTACACCGACGTGCGAGGCAAGCGCAGCCTGCGCGAAAGCATTGCCCGGCGGCACCGCCAGCGCAGCGGCCAGCAGGTCGGCGCCGATCAGGTGATGGTGCTGGCCGGTGCCCAATGCGCGCTGTTCAGCGTTGCCCAGTGCCTGCTCGATCCGGGCGACGAGGTGCTGGTCGCCGAGCCGATGTATGTCACCTATGAAGCGGTGTTCGGTGCATGCGGCGCCGTGGTGGTGCCGGTGCCGGTGCGTTCCGAGAACGGCTTTCGGGTGTTGCCCGAGGACGTCGCCGCGCGCATTACCCCGCGTACCCGGGCCATGGCGCTGAACAGCCCGCACAATCCGTCGGGCGCCAGCTTGCCGCGCAGCACCTGGCAGGCCCTGGCCGAGTTGTGTATCAAGCATGACCTGTGGCTGATTTCCGATGAGGTCTACAGCGAGCTGCTGTTCGACGGCGAGCACATCAGCCCGGCCAGCCTGGCGGGCATGGCCGAGCGTACGGCGACCCTCAACAGCCTGTCGAAATCCCATGCCATGACGGGGTGGCGGCTGGGCTGGGTGGTCGCGCCGCCGGCGCTGGCGGCGCACCTGGAAAACCTCGCCCTGTGCATGCTCTACGGCTCGCCGGAATTTATCCAGGATGCCGCCGTGGTCGCCCTGGACAGCGGTTTGCCGGAGCTGGACGCGATGCGCGGGGCCTATCGCCAGCGCCGCGACCTGGTCTGTGAATGCCTGGCCGATTGCCCCGGTGTGCGCGCGCTGAAACCCGATGGCGGGATGTTCGTGATGGTCGATATCCGCGAAACCGGGCTCAGCGCCCAGGCGTTCGCCGATCGCCTGCTGGAACGCCATGGGGTGTCGGTGCTGGCCGGCGAGGCCTTCGGCCCAAGTGCCGCCGGGCATATCCGCCTGGGGCTGGTCCTCGGTGCGGCGCCACTGCGCGAGGCCTGCCAGCGGATCGCCCGCTGTGCCCGTGAGTTGCTGGAGGCTGCGATCGATGCGTGATTACAGCCGACTATTCATCGATGGGGCCTGGTGCCTGCCGTCGGGGCAGGGCAGGGCCGAGGTCACCGACCCGGCCACCGAGCAAGTGGTCGGTAGGGTCCCTCTGGGCGACGAACGCGATGTCGATAACGCCGTGGCCGCGGCCCGGCGCGCCTTCGGCCCATGGTCGCGAACACCGTCGGCGGTGCGTGCCGGTTATATCCGGGCGCTGGCCGGGCAGTTGCGTCAGCGCGCCGGCGAGATGGCCGCGCTGATCACCGCCGAGCTGGGCATGCCGGTGCAGTGGTGCCGCGCGGTGCAGGTCGACGGGCCGATCGTCGGGTTGGAGCAGTACGTCGAACTCGCCGGGGCGATGGACGAAGTACGCGAGGTCGGCAACTCGCTGGTGGTCCGCGAACCCGTGGGCGTCTGCGCCTTTATCAATCCCTGGAACTATCCGTTGCATCAACTGATCGGCAAGCTCGCGCCGGCCTTGGCGGCGGGCTGCACGGTGGTGCTCAAGCCGAGCCAGGAAACGCCGCTGCATGCTTTTCTGCTGGCTGAAATGATCGAGGCCATCGGCCTGCCGGCCGGGGTGTTCAACCTGGTCAGCGGGCCGGGCTCGAAGGTCGGCGAAGCCCTGGCCCGGCACCCGGACGTCGACATGCTGTCGTTCACCGGCTCCACCGGCGCCGGGGTGCGCGTGGCCCAGGCCGCGGCGCCGTCGGTGAAGCGGGTGTGCCTGGAGCTGGGCGGCAAGTCGCCGCTGTTGATCGGCGAGGATGCCGACCTGGCCGCGGCGGTGCGTTATGGCGTGCAGGACGTGATGATCAACTCCGGCCAGACCTGCACCGCGCTGACTCGCATGCTGCTGCCGGCCAGGCGTTATGCCGAGGCGCTGGAGTTGGCGGTGGAAGAGGCGCGGAGCCTGCGCATGGGCGACCCTCGGGACCTGCAGAGTTTTCTCGGGCCGATGTGCTCGGCCTCCCAGCGTCACACCGTTGAGGCCTACATCCAGCTCGGCGAGCAGGAAGGCGCGCGCCTGCTGTGGGGCGGTGCGGCGCAGTACGAGCGGGGCCATTATGTCGCGCCGACCCTGTTCGCCGATGTCGACAACCGCATGCGCATCGCCCAGGAGGAAATCTTCGGCCCGGTGCTGTGCCTGATTCCCTATGCCGACGAGGCCCAGGCCGTCGCCCTGGCCAACGATTCGCCGTTCGGCCTGTCCAGCGGGGTCTGGGCCGCCCGCCCCGAACGCGCCCTGGGCCTGGCCCGGCAACTGCGCGCCGGGCAGTGCTTCATCAACGGCGCGGCGTTCAACTACCAGGCGCCGTTCGGTGGCTACAAGCAGTCCGGCAACGGTCGCGAATGGGGCGAGGAGGGCCTGGCCGAGTTTGTCGAAACCAAGGCCATCCAGCGCTGAATCCCGTTACGCCGGTGGCGGGGCACAGAGCTTTGCGCTGTTGTGTCTGGCCATTTGGCTGCACGCTTGATCCCGCCTTGTTGCGCTACCGGGCGGCCGGTTTTTCCGCCTGAACCACGCCTTGCTCATTGGAATATGCCTAAGGAACCTGCCATGAATGTACTGATCGTCCACGCCCACCCCGAGCCGCAATCCTTTACCGCCGCCCTGCGTGACCAGGCGCTGCGCACCCTCGAGGCCCAGGGGCATCAGGTGCAGGTCAGCGACCTGTACGCGATGCACTGGAACCCGGTGGCCAGTGCCGCCGATTTTTCCTCACGGGAGAATCCCGACTACCTGGTGTACGCGCTGGAACAACGCCTGGGGGTGAAAAGCCAGTCGATCGCCGCGGACATCCGCCAGGAGCTCGACAAGCTGCTGTGGGCCGACCTGCTGATCCTGAATTTTCCGATCTTCTGGTTTTCGGCGCCGGCGATCCTCAAGGGCTGGATCGACCGGGTGCTGGTGTCCGGGATCTGCTATGGCGGCAAGCGTTTCTACGACCAGGGCGGCCTGAGCGGCAAGAAGGCGCTGGTCAGCGTGACCCTGGGCGGTCGCGAGCACATGTTTGGCGAGGGGGCAATTCACGGGCCGCTGAACGACATGCTGCGGCCGATCCTGCGCGGCACCCTGGCCTATGTCGGGTTCGAGGTGCTGGAGCCCTTCGTCGCCTGGCATGTGCCTTACATCAGCGATCAGGCCCGCGAGGAGTTCCTGGTGGCTTACCGGCGCCGACTGGAGCAGCTCGCTGACGATCTGCCGATTGAATTTCCACGGTTGTCACAGTTCGACGAGGCGCTGTACCCGCTCGGCTGACGAGGCCCGGGCGCCCAGGCAGATGGCTGTCCCAGCGCTTGGCTATGCTGTTGCTGCCGACCGCCGGTCTGCCGTGCGCCGCCTGTCCGTCGGTTCGGGCAACCGGGGAACCAGGGGCCTGGAGTAACCTGACAGGCAGCACTTCGCCCGGGCCGAATCGGAGGACAGGGCATGAATGATGAGTCCCGCGAGCAGGGCGAGCCGTTCAAGCGGCTGTTCTTCGCCTTGCCCTGCACCGCCGCCCAACGCCGGGCCATTGCCCAGTGGCGCAGCGCCCTGGGGCTCAGGAGCGGCCGGCCGGTGCCGGCGGAAAACTTTCATTTGACCCTGATGTTCCTGGGCTCGGTCACCGTGGCGCAGATTCCGCGGATCTGCGCCGCGGCGGCGAACGTGCGAACGCCCGGTGAGGCGCTGCACGTCCCGCTCGACCGCCTGGAGGTCTGGCGCCGGGCCGGGGTCTTGTTGCTGGCGCCGGCACAGGCGCCGCTGGCGTTGCGTCAGCTGGTGTATGCCTTGCAGGAAGCGCTGCTGCCCCTTGGGTTGGTCGATTCGCCGCGGGAATTTCGCCCACACTTGACCTTGATGCGCGACTATCGGGCGCCAGTGCCCGAGTCCCAGACCCCTGCGGATTTTCAGCTGAGTGCCCGGCACTTCGCCCTGTACGAGTCGCATAAGGGCCGTTATCGGCCGCTGGCCGAATGGGCGCTGGCGCGGTGACGCTCGGGGCAGCCCTGTCGACAGGTTCGCCGGTCAGCCGAAATCCGAGTGCCCCAGGGCCTGCACGTTATAGTTGATGAGGCCGAATCAATGGGAGGAGGACATGCGCCAGATCGTCAGCAAAGAGCCGTGGTGGGCCGCGCCGCCGAAACCGGGCCAGGATGAGTCCGAGCTGGACTGGGGCTGGCTGGTCACTTACAACGAGGGCGAGCCACGCTTCGAGTTCGTCAAGGAGCGCCCTTCGGAGCAGGAGATCCGTCAGCGCAAGAGTTGCCGGACCACGCCGTCCGAGTAGCCGGTCGGCGCGGAGGGCAATCTTGCGCGACCCTCACTGCTTGTAGCCGATCTGCCGCAGCAGGTTCTTGCGCCACAGGATGTCGTCGTCGCCTTCCAGGCCCTTGGCGCAGAAGCCATCCACCACCCCCAGCACCGCCCGGCCCTGCGCCGTTTCAGCGAGAATCACCTGGCTCGGGTTGGCGGTCGCGCAGAAAATGCGGCACACCTCAGGCACCATCTTCAGGGTGTTGAGCACGTTCAACGGATAAAAACCGTCGCCAAGAAACACGATAAAGCTATGGCCGGCGGCGATCGCCTGGGCGTTCTTTTGCGCCAGCGCGATCATCGTCGGATCGCTGCCGGACCAGCGCACCAGGCATTGGCCGGAGGCTTCGCAAAAGGCCAGGCCAAAGGCGATGTTCGGCACGCTGGCGACCAGGGCTTCGTGGATGTCCTCGACGGACTTGATGAAGTGGGTCTGGCCGAAAATGAAGTTGGTGGCTTCCGGCTTGTCGATGTTCACGCTGATCAATTGCATCTCGAACCACTCCTTGCCGATGTCGCGCGGCGCTGGGGGGCGTTGACGGAAAAGGGGGCGCCCGTCGTAGCCCGTTATCGGCGAGGCGGGATTGCTTGCTGCAACAGATCAAGCATAGCCACTCATGGATCGCTGTCGGGTTGGTCATGCCTGAACGATGGCCGTCAACAGCTGATCGGCCCGTTCGTCCCTGACCGTCGGCGCCTAGAACTTCGCGTAATTCAATGCGTCGACAATCAGCGAGCCACCCACGCCGGTCAGCGACAGCAGTAGGGCGCGCACCAGTGGTTCTTGCGAGTAACTTGAGAAGGCTCCGGTATTGAGGGCAACGATGCGTCCGCGGATCAGTTCGAGCTTGTTGTAGACCGGTGTGTTGTCGGTGATTTCCAGCAGGTAGTCATCGAGGCGCCGTAATGCTGCGCCACGCGCTTTTTCTGCGGCACGGCGCAGCGACAGCGCGGAAGCCAGCAATATCAGGGTGGTCAGCAGGAAAGAAATGACGATGCTGGGCGGTGTCGGCCAGTTGTCGAACACACTGTTGCGCGACGCAATCAGGATCAACATGACCACCGTCGGGGCATAGATCAGGCGATTGACAGTGGCCGTGCGTTTGGCGATCAGTTGCATGTCCACCCAATCGTCGATGCAGGGGTGCAAAGCAACACCGAAGAGCCTCTGGTGCTCCTCGCGTAATTCTTTTGGCCAGATCGCGTAATGCTTGCTCAGGTTGCGGATGAACCGCGTCAGCAGGCGATTGGCATCCACCACCCAGAACACCAGCAACTGGAAGGCCAGGGTGGGCAGCAGCCAGTTCCATATCCAGATCGATGAATCGCCTCGAGTGGGAGCGCCTTCCATTGGCCAGAGCACGAAGAGCGCGCTGGTGGCGACGATGAATATCCAGGTGGCGAGGAGGGCGCGCAACATTCGGGCACCGAAGGTGCCACCCACACAGTGCTCCTTCCAGAAGCGAGTGACGAAAATGATCCCGCGCTTGTCTGCGCCATAGGGCAGGACCGCAGTTATCAGTCGCTGATGCAGGCTCCAGTCGCGATTGTTGGCTGAGAGCGGGACCAGGATCAGGAACAGGCAACGTCCCAGCGCGGCGCGCCACTTTTGCAGAGTCGTGCCCTTTTCTCGGTGAACGAGGCGCAGTAGCAGCCCCCATAGGTTCATCTGCAGCTTGCTCATGTACCGGTCCAGGTGGTAGGCCTTTTCGATCTCGATACTGTTGATGCGCAGGGTGCGCCAACCCCAGGCCAGCGCCGTGATCGAGATGACCACGGCGAGCAGGCGCAGGGCCACGGTGGGCCAGGCGCTGATGCCCTCGAACAGGAACATCGGCTCACCCAGCCCGTCATCCGTCAATGCACGCCGGATCTGGTACATCCACAGCAAGGCCAGGACGAATACCACGATCGGTACCACGACGTACCACGCCGAGGCGTCGAACAAGCCACTGCTTGCAGGAGCGGGGACCGGTCCGGGTTGCGCTGGTTGGGGCTGATGACGGCGGATAAGTTCCGAGCAAACGATGCCCAGCAGGATCAGCACGAAGGCGGTCCACATGAACTCCACGCGCCAGAACCGCATGGCGAGCCACGCCGACAGTCCGGACACCACATACAGCGTCAGCGGGATACTGTGCACCCAGGCTGGCAGTTTGCTGTCTCTGGATTGCACATAGGTCCACCACCAGCCAAGGAGGATCACCACTACCAGCAGGATGAGCGTCAGCGGCCCGGCCCAGAAAAACGACTGTCTTTCATCGAGCTTGTCGCGTACCAACTGGGAGAGTTCGGGATAAGGAGGGGGCGAAGGATCCTGCAGGCAACGCAACGCCATGAGGTCGTGCGTTGCTTGCCGGGTCTGGCCGGGTGCCGCGCAATCCTTGGGGCGTTCGGCGCTCTGCTTGTTTGGCAGGGGGATGAAGCCGCTGATGCCCACCTCATAGATGCCCGGCGAAAGCAGCTCCGATTTGGAGTAGTCGAACTTCGCCCGCTTGGCCTCGTAGTCCTGTGGTGCCTGGGCAGCCAGAACCGCGATGAACACGGCACTTTGCAGACTCTCGCGAAACGGCGGCACATCCTGTTGCAGGGCGCGTGTCAGCGTGAGCCCGTAGGGTGCTGCCAGGACCAGGTTGCGCGTGGTCTGGGCCTGGCCACGCTGGAGCATGCGCGCATCGAGGTTGGTGGAGAAAAACACTTTGTTCGGCATCCGGCCCTTGAGGGCCTGCAGCACCAGCAGCTTGTCGTAGGTATCGGCCCCCAGCACACCGATGGCGCCGATACCGCTGGTGCCTTCGCGGCGATAGGCTTCGTCCTCGCGGGCGATGTGGTCGGCGAGGCGCCGCAGGTAATCGAGCTGGGAATTGCCGTCGGACTTCTCCAGCGGGCTCAGATCCAGGGTGTTCTTGTCCTTGCTGTTTTTATTGTCGTCGCTACCAGGCGCCTTGTTGCCGCTGGCGGCCTCCTCTGGCAAACGCCCGTCCACGCCTCGCAGGTAGCTGAAGCGTAAGACCCAGTCATTGACCGCCGCCTGGTCTTTGCTGTCGATGCCGGCATCCTGGGCAACCTGCGATTTGAAACTCTCGCTCAGTGCGCGGCTGTAGAAACTGTCCCACTCGGAGACCAGCGCAATGCGACTGGGGCGCTGCCAGCCGCCAGAGCCGCAGCGGGTTCCGACCCGCAGCAATGCTCCTTGGCTGCATCCCATACCCGCAACTGGATCCACATGGCGCAGCTTCAGTTCGTCTAGAAGCAGGCGTGTCATGACGCCGTCGTCGCTGACAGTACGCAGCAGTTTCATGGAGCGTTTCGGCGCCGCTGGTGTTTGCTGCTGGGAGGTTGCTTCGCCGGGCGAGGGCTTGTCCAGGGCATGCATCAATATGTCGTAATCAGCAGTGGCCAGGGGGGAGTAAATCTCGATATTGGGCTTGGCGTAGCCGTTGGCTTCGTCCCGATACATATCGAGCAGGACTTTCGAGGTGGAGGGGCCGATGACTTTCAGCAGTGTCGGCTTCGGGCAGCTTTCTTGGGATGGGCAAGCCGAGGGAACCTCTTTCTGCAGGGTGAGGCGCAATGTTTCGAGTTGTTGTAGCGGGTTCGAACCAAGAAGCTCCTGCTTTACCCAGAGCAGTATGGTCTGGGCGGATGGGCGCGGTCTGTCCTGTATGTCCCTGGGTGGGTCGAATGGATTGGCGATGAAGGTTTCATAGGGGATTTCTACGCGCTTCAGCTTGCCTTGCGCATCGGTTTGCAGCTCGCCTGACAGGTCGTCGGCAAGGGCCAGGCAACGGATGTGCTGCTCGTCCTCGGGCACCATGCGCGAGTTTTTGACCCCGGCCAGGATTGCATAACGAATGCGCCGGCGCATTTCCACTTCATCAGCGTATGGGCCGCCTTCGACCAGCGCCACCATGAGTTGGGGAGGCTCTGCCGGTTGTTGCGTTTTTTTTTCGTCCAGGACCGCTGGCGTAACGACAACAAGATCGGAACTGCATTCAAAGTCATTACTTGGGGGCTTGTTTCCCTCCTTGAACTTTTTGCGATAACGCTCGAGCGCATCGAACGGGTCCTGCCACAGGCGCGCTTCTATCGGTGGTTGCGCCTGGAATTGTGCGCCGATGGGGCGTGGTTCGAGGAAAGGCTCGCGAGTGAGGGCGAAGGTCGAGACGACCAGACTGAGGATGAGGGCGCTACCGGGTAACCAGAGGACGAGGTTGTTACCTGAGCCATTGCTGTTATCCATGGTCTTTTCCCCCTTCCTTAGGTGTAGGGCCGACCGCTATGCATAGGTATAGCCCCCGGATCAGGCTTTATCTACCGGCCTCCCGACCCTGTAGGGAGGGCGCCGCTGGGCCAAACGAGCGTGCTTTCAAGCGGCCTGGGGCGCGCGAGCAATTGGGCCGCTGACCGGTGGCTTCATGCTGGGGGCGGGAACAGGATCGGCGGTCATGCGGCGGGGGCGCAAGGCTGCTATTCCTTCCCTTGGGACAATCGTTTCAGACCAGACGGAATGCGGGTCGATACCGATGCGTGGCCGTGGTCAAGGTGCCTGCCAGGTGCGCGCGCAGAACAACGGGCGCCAGTTTCGCTGGAGGTGCCAAATGTTATTCATTGTCAGCTGGTCAATCAGTCCCGAGCGTCGTAACAGTGCGATCGAGCGATTTCTCAAGACCGGTGGGGCGCCACCCGCAGGGGTGAGCATGTTGGGGCGCTGGCATGCCGTTGGCGGCATGACGGGGTTTGGGATCGCGGAAACCAGCGATCTCGCGCTGATGCAGAAATGGGTGCTTGAGTGGAGCGACCTGCTGCGCATGGAAGTGCACCCGGCGTTGACCGATGAACAGGCCGCGCCGCTATTGGCGGCAGCGCTTGGCAGGTAACGGGCAAGCAGACCGTTGGCGATCCGCCGAGGGCTGTCTGCCTCGGCCAATATACGGGGTAACGCTGTTTGTCGGCGTGCCCCGGCCATTCACGAAGTGGAGGTTGTCATGCCAAAGTTCGTCATTGAGCGCGAGATGCCGGAAGCCGGGGCGCTTACGCCGCAGGATCTGCAACAGATCTCGCAAAAATCCTGCAAGGTTATCAGTGAGCTGGGGTCGCAAGTGCAGTGGCTGCATAGCTACGTCACGGGCGACAAGATCTATTGTGTCTATATCTCCCCGGACGAGGAACTCGTCAGGGAGCACGCCAGGCTAGGTGGTTTTCCGGCGGACCGGGTATCGCGAGTCACCTCAATCATCGATCCGACGACGGCGGAGTAGGGGCTGCCGCCGAGGTTCGCGCGCCAACAGCTAAGGAGGTTGTAGGAACGAGCTTGCTCGCGATGAACGTGAGAGCGCCGCGTTTACCCAGTCAGTGGGCGTTATCGTTAACGGCTATCGCGAGCAAGCTTCGCTCCTACAGTAACGAGCTGGGATCAGCTTTTTTGTGGTCACGGCGTGCCGCGCGGCGGTCCGCTGGGCGTCTTGATAGACAAACGGCTGCGCAGCGCTTGGCTATGCTGTCGAGTCTATAGCCGGTATGCAGCCGGTCCCCATGTCCCCAGCCCCAAGAGCGCCATGAGAAAAACCACCCAGCAGATGTTGCTCCACGAAATCGCCGACTGGCGCCACCGTGGCCTGATCGATGCCGAGGCGCAGCAGCGGCTCGGCGCCCTGTACGAACGTCCCGAACACCGCTTGTCCACGGTCCTGCAATGGCTGGGCATCGGCGCGGTGCTGCTGATCGGCATGGCGGTGCTGGGCGGCATTGGCCTGCTGGCCGAGTCGGTGCTGGTGGGGGCGGTGCTGTTTTTCGCCGCCGGTGTCGGGCTGTGGCTGATCGGCGCGCGCCTGGCCCGCGACCCGGCGCGACGCATGCTGGTCACCGGGGTGGCGATCCTGACCATCGGCCTGATGCTGATGGGCGCCAGCCTGTTGCTGGGCAGCTCCGACAGCGAGACCGGCGACTTCGGCAACCTGCCGCTGGCGCTGCTGGTCACCGCCGCCCTGAGCATCGCCACCGCCTATGGCTATCGCCTGCGCTGGCCGCTGCTGCTGGGCCTGCTTTGCGTCTTCCACGGCCTGGGTTCGTGGGAGTGGTATGGCGGTTCCGGCACGTACTATTTTGGCATCCAGGACCCGCGCTCCATGGCCGTGATTGCTGCGTTGACTGCGCTCCTGGGGCTCTGGCACCAGCGCGCCGAGGATCACGCCTTGCGCCGGTTCAGTGGCTTCGGACGGCTGTATGTGATCTTCGGATTGTTGTACTTCAACTGTTCGCTGTGGTTCCTCAGCCTGGAGGAAGCTTACCGCCAGACCCTGACCTGGACCCTGTTGTTCACCTTGGGCGCCATCGTCCAATTGGTGCTCGGCGCGCGCTTCAAGCACCCCAGCTTCACCGGTTTTGGCGTGGTGTTCCTCGGCATCGACCTGTACACGCGCTTTTATGAGTACGCCTGGGAACAGCTGAGCGCCGCGGTGTTTTTTGCCGTGGCCGGCGCCCTCGGCATGCTCCTGGGCTGGTTGTTCGAACGCACCGCGCTGCGCGCCGGGGAGGCTGGCCAATGAACCCGGATCGCCGTAATCGCCAGGTGCACAACGCCCTGGACCAATGGCTGCGCGACGGCCTGATCGACACCCAGGCCCACGCGCGGATTGCCGAGCTGTACCCGCAGACCCGCTGGGACTGGCGTTCCCTGGGACGCTGGTTCCTGACCTTCGGCGCCATCAGCCTAGCGGCTGGGCTGCTGATCCTGCTGCATGAACACCTGACGTTCACCTTGCCGAAGCTGGCGGGCGGCCTCGGCCTGTTGATGGTCGGCTTGTTTGTCTCCGGGCGCTGGCTGCTGGGCAAACAGCTGAAGCTGCTCGGCGCGACCCTGGAGTTGCTCGGCGGTTTTGCCCTGATCGGCCTGAGCCTGGTGCTGGGCATGATCTACTCCGACGGCTCGGGCAACTGGCCGGCGCTGTTGCTGGTGGACCTGCTGCTGTTGCTGGCGCTCAGTTATGTGCTGAACAACGTCTTGCTGCTGACCCTGTGCAGCGTGCTGTTCTTTATCTGGTTCGGCGGCCGCAGCGGTTATGAGTCGGGGTGGGGCGCCTACTGGTTCGGCATGAACTACCCGCTGCGCTTCCTCGGCGCGGCCCTGGCCATGGCGCTGTTCGGCTTTGTCCATCTGTGGGGCGAGGCCTCGACGCTGGCCCGTTATCGCGGCTTTGCCAAGGTGTGGATTTCCGCCGGGTTGTTCATGGCCCAGATGTCGTTGTGGCTGTTGTCGCTGTTCGGCAGCTACGACCTGATCGACGGTCCGTGGCACCTGGTCGAGTCCGGCGAACTGGTGCTGTTCAACGGGCTGTGGGCGGCGTTCAGCCTGGGCTTGCTGGCACTGGGCATTCGCCTGCGTTTTTCCATGCTGGTGGGTTATGGCGCGACCTTCTTCATCATCCAGCTGTACACGCTGTTCTTCACCCAACTGGCGGACACCCTGGGCTGGTTCGTCAGCTTGCTGATCGCCGGCGGCAGCCTGCTGGGGCTGGTGATCTGGCTGGAAGGCAGACGCCAGCAACGCCGGGCTGTGCCGGGCGAAGCCGGATCGGTGTAGGGAAGGGGAGAAGCCCATGCCCGAAGTTGTGGGCATGGGCAGGCGACGGACCCTAGGCTGTCAGTCGTTTTTCGATATCCCGGTAGGTTTCGCTGTCTGTGGCCGCCAGCAGTTTGCGGCCATCCTTGAAGGTGCCGATGAAGGTCACCTCGGTTTCCTTGCCGGCTATCAGGTAGCCCGCAAGCGCACCCACCGGACCCAGCAGCATGGCCCCGGCGATGCCGTAGCCAATGGCGTCCCTGTTGGTGATGCTGTCCTGTGTCGCGATTTCCAGGTGTTTGAATGCGGAGGCTTTGACCTCGACGCCCGGGGAGGGGTTGGTCACGGTCGGCAACTTGAAGACACCCTGTCGGTACTCGCCATTCCCTTGTAGAAAATCACCAGCCAATACATTGATCTTTGCCATGTTGAATATCCTTGTTCAAGCATTGCGGATTGACCATACAGCGCCGTCCCACGCCCACCGTCAATGGGTGGGCGATGAAGGGCGGTACCACTGATCGGTGATGTTGCGCCTAACAGCATCGGTCTCGAGTGTAGACGCTTGGTTGACGCAGATCAGTGCGCTGGTCGCAATGGGCTACCGCTCGTCCGTTTGATTCTGCGCGGGCTGCAAGGCTGTCATGAGCTGCCTGGAGCTCATGTTCGACAATGTTAATAAATGTTAGATTGAAAAAATACTTCACATAATCTGTTCATTGGTAGATGATCGGCCACAACCTGATAACAACAAATCACAGGACGGCCCTCGATGTCCGACAAGGTCTCGATTCACCCGCCAGGCGACCCTGTCGCCCCCGCCGCCCGTGCTCCCATTCATCCTGCGGCCCGCCGCCCGCGCCTTGCCGGCGTGGACCAGGCTGCTGTCACCCCTGGAGTACCCCATGAATAACAAGAATGTCGGTGTTGTCGGCCTGGGCGCGATGGGCCTGGGCATTGCCCGCTCGTTGCTGCGCGCGGGTTTCAAGGTGCATGCCTGTGACGTGCGTGAAGCGGTCACCCAACAGTTCGCCAGCGAAGGCGGGGTGGCCTGCGCGTCGCCGGCGCGGATGGCCGAGGCCTGCGATGTGATCATCACCGTAGTGGTCAACGCCGAGCAGACCGAAACCGTGCTGTTCGGTGGAGAGGGCGCCGTGTCGGCCTTGGGTGCCGGCAGCCTGGTGATCGGTTGCGCCACCGTGGCGCCGACCTACGCCGTGGAGCTGGGCGAGCGCCTGGCCGAGCAGGGCCTGCTGTACCTCGACGCGCCGATCTCCGGCGGCGCGGCCAAGGCCGCCGCCGGCGAGATGACCATGATGACCTCCGGTCCGGCTGCCGCCTACGCCAAGGCCGAAGCGATCCTCGCCGGCATGGCGGGCAAGGTCTATCGCCTGGGCGACGCCCATGGCCTGGGTTCCAAGGTCAAGATCATCAACCAGCTGCTGGCCGGGGTGCACATCGCCGCGTCCGCCGAAGCCATGGCCCTGGGCCTGCGTGAAGGGGTGGACGCCGACGCCCTGTACGAAGTGATTACCCACAGCGCCGGTAACTCCTGGATGTTCGAGAACCGCGTGCCGCACATCCTCAAGGCCGACTACACACCGCTGTCGGCGGTGGACATCTTCGTCAAGGACCTGGGCCTGGTGCTGGATACCGCCCGTGCCAGCAAATTCCCGCTGCCGCTGTCGGCCACTGCGCACCAGATGTTCATGCAGGCCTCCAGCGCCGGTTTTGGCCGCGAGGACGACTCGGCGGTGATCAAGATTTTCCCGGGCATCGACCTGCCGACCGCCAAGCCCGAGCCTGTCTGAGGAACGCTCCATGACCCATTCCACCGCACGCCCGTTGCTGGGCTGCATCGCCGACGATTTCACCGGCGCCACTGACCTTGCCAACATGCTGGTGCGCGGCGGCATGCGCACGGTGCAAAGCATCGGCATCCCTAGCCGCGAAGTGGCGGCCGGGCTGGATGCCGACGCCATCGTCATCGCCCTCAAGTCGCGCACCACGCCGGTGGCCGAGGCGGTCGAGGAATCCCTCGCGGCCCTGGACTGGCTGCGCGAACAGGGTTGCGAGCAGATCTTCTTCAAGTACTGCTCGACTTTCGATTCCACCGCCGCCGGCAATATCGGCCAGGTCAGCGAGGCCCTGCTCAAGGCCCTGAACAGTGATTTCACCCTGGCGTGCCCGGCGTTCCCGGAAAACGGCCGGACCATTTTCCGCGGCCACCTGTTCGTCCAGGACCAGTTGCTCAGCGAGTCGGGCATGCAGCATCACCCGCTGACGCCGATGACCGACGCCAACCTGGTGCGCGTGCTGCAGGCCCAGACCCAACTGAAAGTCGGCCTGCTGCGCTACGACAGCATCGCCGGAGGCGTCGAGGCGGTGCGGGCGAAGATCGCCGAACTGCGCGCGCAGGGCGTCGGCATGGCCATCGCCGACGCGCTGTCCGACCAGGACCTCTACACCCTGGGCAGCGCCTGCGCCGACCTGCCGCTGCTCACCGGCGGCTCGGGCCTGGCCCTGGGCCTGCCGGGCAACTTCCGCCGCGCCGGCAAACTGCGCGACTTCGACGCGGCGTCGCTGCCGACCGTTGCAGGCGGCGAAGTGGTGCTGGCCGGCAGCGCCTCGGTGGCCACCATCGGCCAGGTCGCGGCCTGGCTGGAGGCCGACCGTCCGGCCCTGCGCATCGACCCCATGGCCCTGGCCGCCGGCGAGCCGGTGGTGGAAAACGCCCTGGCCTTTGCCCGCGACAGTGACGAAACCGTACTGATTTACGCCACCAGCACCCCGGCCGAGGTCAAGGCGGTGCAACAGCAGCTCGGCGTCGAACGCGCCGGGGCGCTGGTGGAAAACGCCCTGGGTGAGATAGCCCAGGGCCTGCGCCAGAACGGCGTGCGGCGTTTTGTGATTGCCGGTGGCGAAACCTCCGGCGCGGTGGTCAAGGCGCTGGGGGTCAACCTGTTGCAGATCGGCGCGCAGATCGACCCGGGCGTGCCGGCCACCCTCAGCAACGCCGCCGAGCCGCTGGCGCTGGCCTTGAAGTCCGGCAACTTCGGCAGCCGCGACTTCTTCGCCAAGGCCCTCAAGCAACTGGCCGGAGGTGCCCGATGAGCGCCGCGGCGAACAAGGAACAGGCCCTGCGCGAAGAGATCTGCGACGTCGGCCGCAGCCTCTACCAGCGCGGCTACACCGTGGGCAGCGCCGGCAATATCAGCGCGCGCCTCGACGATGGCTGGCTGATCACCCCGACCGACGTCTGCCTCGGCCGCCTCGACCCGGCGGCCATCGCCAAGGTCAACCTGGCGGGGGAGTGGGTGTCCGGCGACAAGCCATCCAAGACCCTGGCCCTGCATCGCCAGGTCTATGACCGCAACCCGGGCGTCGGCGGCGTGGTGCACACCCATTCCACCCACCTGGTGGCGCTGACCCTGGCCGGGGTATGGCAGCCGGACGACATCCTGCCGCCGCTGACGCCGTACCAGGTGATGAAGGTCGGGCACATTCCGCTGATCGGCTACCAGCGCCCGGGTTCGCCCAGGGTCGCCCAGCAGGTGGCGCAACTGGCCAACAGCGTGCGCGGGGTGATGCTCGAACGCCTGGGGCCGGTGGTCTGGGAAAGCTCGGTGGCCAAGGCCAGCTACGCCCTGGAAGAACTGGAAGAAACCGCGCGGCTCTGGCTGATGAGCAACCCCAAGCCCGCGCCGCTGGATCAGGCAGCCCTGGATGAGCTGCGCGAGACCTTCGGCGCGCACTGGTAGCGCGCCGCTGTAAACGACACTGCAAGCACCGCCCGGGAGTCGTCCTCAGGCTCTCGACGGCCCCGGCTTGCCTTTAAAAAACAATAACAACAGGACATCCCCGCATGACGTTCCCTGACTGCAGCTGTTTTGGCTTCACCGGCGCTTCTTTCTCTTATGAGGGAGGGGCCGCGCAATGAGCCCGCTTATCCTGATGTTGACGGCCGGCGCGGGCATCGCGCTGCTGCTGTTCCTGGTGCTCAAGTACAAGTTCCAGCCCTTTGTCGCGCTGATGCTGGTGAGCATCCTGGTGGCGCTGGTGGCCGGGGTGAAACCGGCCGACCTGGTGGCGACCATCGAAGGCGGCATGGGCAAGACCCTCGGCCATATCGCGATCATCATCGCCCTCGGTGCGATGATCGGGCGGATCATCGAGCTGTCCGGCGGCGCCGAGGCCCTGGCCAAGACCCTGATCGAGCGTTTCGGCAACCGCCGCACGCCGCTGGCGCTGACCATCGCCGGGTTCATCATCGGCGTACCGGTGTTCTTCGAAGTCGGGGTGATCATCCTTATGCCGCTGGCCTATGGCGTCGCTCGCCGGGCGCGCAAGCCGCTGCTGGTGTTCGCCTTGCCGATGTGCGCGGCGCTGCTCACCGTGCATGCGTTCCTGCCGCCCCATCCGGGCGCTGTGGCCGCGGCCAGCCAGCTGGGCGCCGACCTGGGCCGGGTGCTGATGTTCGGCCTGCCGATCACCGCTTTCCTGTGCTACGTCGGCTACCGCGTGGCCGGGCGCATGACCCGGCGTTTCTACCCGATGACCGACGACATTCGCGCCGAAGTCTATGGCCCCCACGTGACCAACGAGGACCTGCTGGCCTGGACCAACGGCAATGTCAAGGACCCGCAACAGGCCGCGGTGGCCGTGTCCCACATGGGCCTGGAAGAGTCCACCAGCGCCATAGTCGCCAAGCTGCCGCCAGCACCCGCGCCCGGTTTCGCCCTGATCGTCAGCCTGATCCTGCTGCCGATCGTGCTGATCCTGCTGGGTACCCTGGCCACCTCGCTGCTGCCGGCCGAATCCACCCTGCGCGGCATCATGACCGTGCTCGGCGCGCCGCTGGTGGCGCTGCTGATCGATACCTTGCTGTGCGCCTGGCTGCTGGGTTCGCGCCGTGGCTGGAGCCGCAACCAGGTGTCGGACGTGATCGGCTCGGCCTTGCCGGGCGTGGCCATGGTGATCCTGATCGCCGGGGCCGGCGGAGTGTTCGGCAAGGTGCTGGTGGACACCGGGATCGGCGCGGTGGTCTCCGACCTGCTGCGCACCACCGGCCTGCCGGTGCTGGCCCTGGGCTTTTTGCTGACCATGCTGCTGCGCGCGGTGCAGGGTTCGACCACCGTGGCCCTGGTGACCACCGCCGGGATCATCAGCCCGCTGATCGCCACCCTGAACCTGACCCCCAACCACATGGCGCTGCTGTGCCTGGCCATGGGCGGTGGCGGGCTGGCGATGTCGCATATCAACGACGCCGGCTACTGGATCTTCACCAAGCTCGCCGGGCTCAACGTTGCCGATGGCCTGCGCACTTGGACCGTCATCACTACCTTGCTCGGCACCCTGGGTTTCTGTATTACCTTGCTGATCTGGCCTTTTGTCTGAGCCGTTTTTAGGAGCCAACATGCCTCGTTTTGCTGCCAACCTAAGCATGCTCTACCCGCAACACGGGTTTCTCGAGCGTTTCGCCGCTGCGGCGGCCGACGGTTTCGAAGCGGTGGAGTACCTGTTCCCCTACGACTACAGCCCCCAGGAACTCAAGCAGCGCCTGAGCGACAACGGCCTGGTCCAGGCGCTGTTCAACGCGCCGCCCGGCGACTGGGCGGCGGGCGAGCGGGGCACCGTGACCCTGCCGGGGCGCGAGGCGGAGTTCCGCGCCGGCTTCGAGCGCGCCCTGGAATACGCCGCGGTGCTGGGCAACTCGCGCATCCACGTGATGGCCGGCCTGCTGCCCTCGGAAGAGCTGCGCGAACGCCATCACGCGGTGTACCTGGAGAACCTGGCCTACGCCACCGCCCAGGCGGCCAAGGTCGGGGTCACGGTGCTGCTGGAGCCGATCAACACCCGCGACATGCCGGGCTTCTTCCTCAACCGCCAGGACCAGGCCCAGGCGATCTGCAAGGAAGTCGGCGCGAGCAACCTCAAGGTGCAGTTCGACTGCTACCACTGCCAGATCGTCGAAGGCGACCTGGCGACCAAGCTGCGTCGCGACTTCGCCGGCATCGGCCATATCCAGATCGCCGGCGTGCCGGACCGCCACGAGCCGGACCTGGGCGAGCTGAACTACCCCTACCTGTTCGCGCTGATGGACCAGCTGGGCTACGACGGCTGGGTCGGTTGCGAGTACCGGCCGCGGGGCGATACCTCGGCCGGCCTGCAATGGCTGCGGGACTGGAAAGCCTTCTGAGGGGCGGGCGGGGCGGCGCCACGGGGTAGCGCGCGCCGCCCGAAAACCGCGATTCTGCGGGAATCTGAACATTTCTGGAGGTGTCGGCCTTCGCTCCCCAGCTGCGGGTACATTGGCTCCCTGTCGCCAGGGCCATCACTGGTGCCATCAATGGGAGCGGGGAGCATGGAAAAGTCGATATTCGTCGATCAGTCGGGCCTGGACGACGCGCCTTGTCGCCCGCACGATCTGCATTGGGAACAGATCCCCACCGTGACCCTGGAGCGCATCGAGCGTGAATACCGCCGTGCCCGGCGTACCACCATTCTTGGTCAGTGGATCAATATCGCCAGCGTGCTGCTGGTGGTGCTGAGCGCCGCCTGCGGCCTCTGGCTGTGGAACCACTTCCGCGCCCAAGGGCTGGACCAGGGCTTTGGCCTACGCCAGTTGTTCGTGCTGTTGTTCTTTTTCGCCAGCCTGTGCGCGGTGGTGGAGTGGCTGCGGCGCATTCGCCGCACCACCCGGGTGGCCCTTGACGGCTTGAGCGAAGACCTGCGGGATATCGCCTGCGTGCTGTGGTTCAGAAAGCAGCACCGGTGAGCGGCACCCGCGCAGCGGCTGTCAGTCTTTCGCGGCAACCGCTTGCGAGTCGGACGGCAGCAGCAATTCCACGCCTTGCTTGCGAATCCCGTCCGCCGCGGCCTGGGCCAGGTCGTCGTCGCTGATGATCACGTCGAACTGCTCCAGCCCGGCGATGCGGTACATGCTGAAGGTGCCGTACTTCGAACTGCTGGCCACCAGCACCACTTGGGACGCCGACTGCATCGCCACCTGCTTGACCTCGACCTTCAACGCCGACGGCGTAGTGATGCCGCGGCGCAGGTCCCAGGAGCTGGTGGACATAAAGGCGATGTCGGTCACCACCTGACGCAGAGTCGCCACCGCCAGCCCGCCGACGCAGGAATGGTTGTCGTGGTCGAGCTGGCCGCCGGTGTGGATCACCGTCACCTGCGGCGCCTCCATCAGCGCCTGGACGATACCGAAGTCATTGGTCACCACGGTCATGCCCGACAGCGCCTTGATGTACGGCACGATCTCCAGGGTGCTGGTGCCGGCGTCCAGGTACACCGTCATGTCCGCGTGCAGCAAACGCGCCGCCAGCCGCGCCATGGCCTGCTTCTGCGGCAGCTCGACCACCGCCTTGCTCTGGTGGCTCGGCTCGCTGTGCAGCTGGCTGGCGATGCGCACCCCACCGGTCACCGAATAGGCCCGGCCTTCCTGCTCCAGCAGGGCAATGTCGCGACGCACCGTCATGTGCGAGCAGTCGAACATCTCCATCAACTGATGCACGCTCAACACCTGGTGCTTGCGCAACTGGCGCAGGATCAGCTCACGACGCTGCTCGGGAATCATCGGGGCGCCGCTATCGCTGGCGATGTCCTTGGGGTTGGGCATTGAGGCTCCGCAGTGGCTGGGCAGAAGGCAGGTAACTGGCGGACATAGTAGCGAATCCGCGAGGCGTGGACGAGAACCCGTATAGGGCCGCATGGCTCTGCTTCTGTAGGAGCGCAGCTTGCGCGCGAAGAACGATGACGCGATATTCCTGCATTGCGCGTGACGGCTATCGACCGGCAAGCAGTTACCAAGGAGCGGTCATGGACCCCAGACGTTATGAACACCTGACGATCAGCGTCGAGCCCCATGAAATGCGCATGAGCCATTGGGTGTACGCACCCAGGGTGGTGGATGCTCGCGATGGCCGGGTGCTGCTGGACCTGAGTGGCGGGCCGTGGGATCTGGTGTCCTGCTCGTCATCGACGGCGGCGGTGGAGCTGCTGTTGCGCAAGTATCCCGGAGAGCGTGAGGCGCTCCGCCTGAGCATTCGCCTGGCCGACAACAGCCTGTGGCTGGAGGGCACTGCGGTTGCCACCGAGAATATCGAGGGGGCGTTGGAGAGGGCGCATGGCTGAGCCGCGCCGTGGCTCATGCCGGCGAAGCGTCACCGGGGCCTGACGACCGTTGGTAAGCTGGCGGTTCTTTCTTTTGCCAAATGGCATTAGAGTGAATGCCATCTGTCATCCGGCAGGGAGATGATCATGACCGCCGCCGCCAAGAAAACCGCCACCGTGAAACCTTCGGCCGAGGCTGAGAAGGCCAAGGGCAGTGTGCCCAAGGCCATCGCCAAGGTCGAACCGCGCAAGCCCTCCGCCAGCCGCATCCGCGGCCCCAAGGCCAACCTGCTGCGCGAAGAGGCGGCGGTCTATGCGCTGCCTTCGCCCATGGTGCGCGGGCTGCTGCCGGGCACTGACGCCGATGACCCGATGGCGGTGTTCAGGGCCACCCAGCTGGGATTCTCCCTGGGTGCGGTGATCGAGCTGGTGGAGTCGGTCGAGGCCTTCAAGCGCTACAACGTGCTGGCGAAGATCGTCGGGTTTTCCGAGCGCACCCTGGCGCGGCGCCTGAAGAACCAGGACCAGGCCCTGACCCCCGAACAGAGCGCCCGCGCCTTGCACTACGCGCAAGTGCTGGAAAAGGCCGAGGCGGTGCTGGGCTCCCGGGCGCTGGCCGAAGACTGGATGACCCAGCCGGCGCTGGGCCTGGATGGCGAAGTCCCCATCGACCTGCTGGCCAACCCGGTGGGCTATGAACTGGTGACGGACTTTCTGCACCGGCTCGAGTTCGGGGTCTACTGATGCTCACTGACCCCTTGGCCCCGGCCTTGCATTTCTGGCGCCTCGACCAGGCCCGGCATGCCTCGACCTGGAACAGCGGCATTGGCGCCGAAGGCAGCGGCGGACGCTGGAACCCCAAGGGGGTGCAAGTGGTGTACGCCAGCCTGGACGCCTCGACCGCCATTCTGGAAGTGGCGGTGCACAAGGGCTTCAAGGCCCTCGACTGCCTGCCCCACACCCTGACCGCGGCCCGGGTGCTGGAGCCGTCGCGGGTCCACACCGTCCGCCCCGAAGACATCCCCAACCCCAACTGGCTGATCCCCGGCACCCCCAGCCACAGCCAACAAGCCTTCGGCGCCAGCCTGCTGGAGCAGCACGCCTTTGTGCTGATCCCCTCCAGCGTGTCGCGCCATAGCTGGAACCTGCTGATCAACCCCTTGCTGGCCACGGGGTTGTATGAGCTGGTGTTGCAGGAGCGCTTTGCGCTGGATGGGCGGTTGAGTCCGCCGGAGCGTGTCGTGTAGCGCAGCAGCACCGAGCAATTTCAGAATCTTCCTACACCCCGGCTGTCGCCACTTAGCGTAACGTTCCGTTGCCAACTGCAACCAAACTTGCCCCCATCTTGATGGGGGCTTTTTTATGGACGATGTGGAAGTGGACACGGATGAGCGGCTATGTACCCAACGCCCCGAAGGGCTATCGCAATAGAGGCGTGGAGCCTGTCGATATCGGTGAACAGCGTTGGGCCGAATACAAAGATCTGCCAGCTAAACCAGAGGCAAAACCTGGTTCTGTTGGCTGTGTCTTCGCCAAGTCCTGCACCTTGCCCAATGGGGTGATAAACCACAGCAACCCAGGCGGCTTTGTACCTGTCGAGTCACTGAATCAGTACGGTACCTATGTGGTGATGGGCACCGGTCCAGTGATATCCGCAAGCGGGACCCTACTGCAATGGATTGGTGGCTCGGACAGTGCTGCCGCCCTCATAGCCCGCCTTCGAGGCACCTTGGCGTTGGCCGGTCCAGCGACAGCTGTGGGTTTCGCGGCATTACTGCTGCCTGACGATACGTCAGCTGACAGTGCGTTCTATACCTCCGAGCAATACGCGCAGTTAAGCCAAGGGAACACCCGTGTACGGGTCAACGTAAAACACCTGCCGGATGGCTCTGTGAGCGTATATGGGTTCTATACCGGGACCAAGGCAGAGTGGCAGAAGGTGCCCGTAATTGCGGCTCAAGCGCGAGGAGATCAACGGGTAGCGGATTTGGGGAACTGCACTGAGCTCATATGGACTCCGGCAACTGATCCAAGCACTGTGCTAGGCATCCCCGCGCTGAAAGGCGCCTCGTTGAAGCCCGGGACCTGGGTTTTTCCTCCCACTGAGCAGGCCGATAAGATACTGGTCAACCCAGTGCATCCCCCCGACTACCAAGACGCGATCATCTGGTTTCCCAACACGGGTATTCAGCCGATTTATATTTCGCTGAGTGTTCCGGGGGACCATAGCTATCATCCCGCCCCTAAAGGACTGACGGCCTTTCCTGATGCCAAATGGGCCAAATCGAAAGCCTCAATTCAAGGGGGCGGAGGGAAGCGGCACCGTTGGGTGGATAGCTCAGGAAAAATTTACGAATGGGACAGTCAGCATGGGACTGTTGAGATGTACGACAAACGGGGTAAGCATCTAGGCGAGTATGACCCCGAGACAGGGGAACAGACCAAACCGGCTAAGCCGGGTAGGACAACCCCAAAGTAATCGTTAGGAGTAGTTCATGTATTTATGTATTGCAGGCTTTTTCCCCGATGGTCACGAAAATGAATTTGTGCAATTTGAACTGGACGTAGCACCGGAATTCAATCAGACCGTGCTTGATCTGGTCGGCTGGGGCTCCCTCGAAGAGGGCGTGAGACATGGCGTTATGGAGTTAACCGCAGCACAAGTCAGGCAGATTGAGAATGTGCTTGGAAAACCCATACCGAGTGATCTGGATATCTGTATTAGCGTTTTTGCCTAGAAACTGGGATGCGGTCTATGCACCTGTACCTCACCGGCTTTTTACCCGATGGCTTTGATGACACGTCATTAAAATATGAGCTGGGCGTCGCTCCAGAATTTGAATAGAAGGTAATGGACATCTTGGGCTGGGAAAGCCTAGCCGCTGAGGCTGATGGTGAGTTGCCACTAACCAAGGAGCAGGTCAGTCAGATAGCCGTAGCCATCAAGGAGTCCTTACCCGATCACCTTGATTTGTTTATAGATGTCGTCGCGTAGCGCCACTGTTGAGGCGATAGCTCAGGAACGTTTATGAGTAGGACGCTCTGCGCAGGGAAGAACCACACTCAAATGAAGAGGCGTTTTATGTACTTGCGCATCACAGGCTTTCTACCTGACGAAGCTAACGACGACTCATTGCAGTACAAGCTGAAAGTCTCATCTGAGTTTGAACAGGCCGTAATGGAAATATTGGGTTGGCAGAGCTTGGCGGCCGAAGCCGATGGCGAGTTGCTGCTCACCAAGGAGCAGGTCAGACAGATAGCATCAGCCATCAAAGAATCCTTACCCGATCACCTCGATTTGTTTATTGGCGTGGTGGCGTAGCTCCACCCATCATCCGTGTCCCTTGTTGACCCGTTGAAGAGCGAAATCAGGAAGTGCTGATCGCTCTTATTCGCCCCCTACGATTAGCAAAGGTTTTTAGTACGGAGGTTTGGGAAAGCTCTGATATTTACGACTTTTCTGCATTGATAGGGTCGGTGCCTGAATTTTTCAGACACTCAGGATGTACTCATGGCCTATGTCATCAGGGAAGGAGACCCGACCACGACGGGTGGGAAGGTTATAGCAGGTTCGTCAACGACCATCGTTGAGTACCGCAAAGTTGCACGCATCACCGACCCAGTGTGGTGCCCGGTATGCCAGTCGGTGGGGTATATCGCGGAGGGCCATGACACATGGCTGGATAACCAACAGGCTATCGCGGTAGAAGGGTGCGCCGTTCAGTGTGGCTGCCCTGTAGGTTCTAACCGTCTTGTCGCCACTCAATCTTCTGTCCTCTCGGATAATCAGCCAGCGGTCCCTGTTCCCGTCGCCTTGGTACCGCAAGTTGTGGCGAATACCCAGCAATGGGCCGAAGCGATCAGACGGGGATATTCGCAAAACCCATTTGCGGATTCGCTGCCGCGCGATCAGGTGAAGGGGCTGGCGCCCATTAGCGAAACGGCGCTGTCAGCGCCCGCTCGGTTGTCGCAACAAAGTGTAGAGCCGGGCTTTTATATCGTTCAGTCCCCGATGAGCCGTGCAGCCCTCGAAGTGGTGCTTTTCGGTCGGCCCGACGCGGCCCTCCTGGAGAAGTTTCGTCGGCTCAACCCCCAACTGACGGACACCGCCAAACCCGGCCAGATGGTGGTCCTCAGCCATCCCGAAAACCATCAGTGCAGCCGTGAAGAAGCACTGCTGATGGACGCAGCGCAAAAGGTCAGCGCCGCGTTGGACACCCTCACGGCCGAGGAGGCGGCCTTTATGGTCCAGTACCGGCAGCAGATCGAGTCCGTGCTGTCTTATGGCTCAACCAACCTTGGGGTCGCGACCGCTGCTGCTGGCAACCATCTGGACGGTATTAAAAGAACCTTGCAGGCCATCGAATCCCTCCACCAAACCTACTTCCTGCGGGATGGGCATCTACGCAGCGTCCAGTTCTTCGCCGAACGGCGGGCACTGCTCGCCCGGCTGGACGCAAACCTCACCGCCATCACGAAAATGAGCATCGCCTTTCCCGACCACCCGGACCTGAAAACCGCCCTGGGGATTTCCAGCCGCAGTCTGGTCCATCATTGGACCAAAGCGGGAGCAGTGGGGCAGATACCGGGGTATGCGACGCATATCGAGGGCGTGTCGAAGGCTTCCAAGGTGCTCAAGTATGGTGGCTGGATTGGCACGGCTTTGGGCGGTGGCGCGTCTTATGTGAAGGTTCAGGATGTTTGTTCTGCGGGGAATAAAGAGGCTTGCGAGAAGGTGAAGTTTACTGAGGTGGGGAGTTTTGTTGGTGGGGTGTTCGGAGGGGCAATCGCCAGCCCGGTTTTAACCCAGGCTATGACTTCCATCTGTGCTGCAGTTGCTGTTCCTACAGGGGGGATGGGCGGTGTTGTCTGTGGCTTGGTGGTGGTTGGAGCGGGGAGCTATTTGGCAGGGAAGGGCGGAGGGGCCTTTGGAGAGCTCCTCGGAGAAAATATTTATGAGGTCGGGCAATGAGTAAGTTAAGTACGGCGGAGTACGTGCTTACCTTTTTGGGTGTGGCCACGTTTTTGGGCGGGGGAGTTACTGCAGGGGTGTATTTCTATCTGAGTTGCACCCGAATGGATGAGATTTTGGGGTATGTAAAAAACTGCAAAGTAGTAAGTAATCAAAGGTATTATCTTTATATGGGCGCTTGGGGGCGCTTTTTAATGATTGGGATGATTTCGGGCGCCTTGGCATACTCTAACTATCAAATTAGAAAGGGGATGATGGATGCTGGTGATGTAGATAATTTTCCTGAGCCGCTCAAGCGGAGACTGATTGCAATGTTTAACATGCAGTTAGTATTCTTGGTCTGTCTAATAGTTGAGTTTATTGTTCTGAAGTTGATCAGGTCGTGATAAGTGGCGTTATTTATGAGGTTTTTAGTTGAGCCTGCTTAGCCTGGCGGCAGTTGTGCTTGCACTCACATTTGCCGGAATACTTGTTGGTGCCTTTGCCCTGATGGGTGTTTTTCTGTATGTCGGGTATTCACGTATGGAGGAAATGCTGGGCCATCTTGAGAATTGCCAAGCAATACAGCAAAGAAGGTTTCTTATGCACGTCGGGCCGTGGGGGACCGTCATGCTTACGGCGTCGATTGCGGGAATCATGACATTTCCCGGAATCTATCTTCGTCACGGCGGAGTCAGTCAGGCGGACTTGGACGCTTTTCCATCGACCCTAAAGCGCAAGCTGATCCTGTTGCATATCGTGAATATTGCGTTGGCCGTGGGTGGTTTTTTGGTCGGCGGAGCAATGGTTGTGTGTTGGAACTATGTAAAAAAGGCGGACTTTAAGGCCCTGAGGTTCGGACATAAACTGCCACGTCTTTGTCGTTGCCCCGTATCGAGCCCAGAGCTAGCCTTTGATCGTCGCTGCAAACGCAATGATCGGGCTTGGTAACCCGTTTTGATGCAGGCGCAACGATATGGAGTTCAATCATGTGCGCCGACAAGTCGTCCGTAGATCGCGGCTTTTCTAATCTCCTTTTCCTGCTCAATTACGTCTGCTTCCCAAGAGCAAATGGAGGTGCGCTATGAGCACCTTCACCCCGATCAAAACCCTCGGCTTCGTCACCTTTGGCCCTTGCGGCGATGGCGAGCAAACTCTGTTCCGCGTCAATGCCGACGTACCTCTGCACCAAGCCCTGGAACACGCTTCGACCCTGCTGTACTACGCCAAGAAACTCGCCCTGGATGCGGCGATGGAAGAGCAGGGCGAGCGTTACGCCTGGGCCGCGCACTTTCTGGCGGAGATGGGTAAGGCGGTGATCGATGATGTGGGGTTGGGGCTGAGGGAAGAGGAGGTATTGCAGGTTTAACTGGTAAGGGGATGTTGGGGAGAGCGCCGTTTCTGGGTGGCAGGGAAGCGGCGTTTTTTATGGCGCTCACCTCGGCACCGCACTGTCGATTTCCCAAAGTCTGGTTCGACTATCTTTCAGGGAATGAAGCCGATGGATCGCAATGACCGTCGGCGTTCCCTTCGGCCGGGCCATCCAGGACCTGTTCTCGCAGTTGCTGCTGGGGCGCCGTATCGGTCGGGAGCTGCCCGGGGACGTAGCGACGACAAAAGAGCAACTATGCTAGGCCTGATGCCGAAATTGATTGAGCAGATCGGGCTTTGCGTCCTTGCGTCGTGGAAAAGCAATGGGAATGGGATTGATCCGCTTGGGTTTAATTGACCGTCGCTGCCTCTCAAGGTTGGTCTGTTGGAGGTCTGAAGTTGCGTATCGCTTTTCTGGTGAACCGAGATGTGGAGAGCAACCTCACTCTCAACTTCCTGTTGCCCGAGATTCACGAGAGCACAGTGGGGATCTTCCTCTCGGAGAGAGTGGGAACGGGCAGGCAGGTACCCCGCATGCTCGGACAACTCGCATTGATCGAGCAGGACCTCTTCAATGCCTTGGCTCCGGGGGTGAGCGGATCGAGCGACCAGGTCAGCAGCGGGCATCGATTCGGTTTTGCAGAACTGCAGCAACGCTTTGGGGTACCTGTGCGGGTGTTGCCCAGCTTGCGGGAACCGCAGGGCCTGCAAATGCTGCGGGAGGCGGGAGCGGATCTGTTTGTCTCAATCCGCTTTGGTCAAATCCTCTCCCATGAAGCGTTGGTCATTCCGTCACGCGGCGTCCTCAACCTTCACTCTGGCCTCTTGCCTCACTATCGAGGCGTTCTCGCGACGTTCCGGGCGCTGCTCAATAGTGACCCGGAGATCGGCTGTACGCTCCATTGGATAGACAGTCCCGGCATTGATGTGGGTCGCATCATTGAGACGGCGAGGGTGGCGGTCGAAAAGGAGCGCTCCTTGTTGTGGCACATCCTTGCACTTTATCAACCCGGTGCGCGCCTCATCCTGGACGCAATCAGACGCCTGGAGCGCGGCGAGCCCATGACGGGGGCGCCTCAGGATCCATCTGCAGGGGCCTACTACTCCTTTCCCAGCGAAGATGACCTGATGCGCTTCACCACACTGGGGTGGCGGCTCTTCGATCGCGAGGACGTCTGGGATCTTTTCGAGTCGTACGGCTTTCCGTTGCGCACGCGCACGCTTTGAGCGTTGAACGAAGGAAGAGGTTCACCGGGCTGGCGAGGCATTGATCTGGCGTTTTTCCAGCGTTGAATCTGACAGTCTCGCGTGAGCGGCTGCATGACTGTGTTTCCAGTTGCGACCAAGGCCGGATAGGCCGGCACCTCGATCCCCCGCGCAGAGCGCAGCCCGCCCTGAGTGACCGCATTCCAGATATTTCCAAGACGATGGGGTTAGACATAAACTGCCACGCCTTTGTCGTTGCCCTGTATAGAGCCCGAGACTAGCCTTTGATCGTCGCTGCAAACGCAGTGATCGGGTTTGGTCGCCCGACTTGATACAGGCGCAACAGCGCCCCCTTGACGATTGCAGGCGCTTTTTTTTGCGCTCGCATTTCCGTGCAATGGCGGCTGTGCGTGGAAGGGCTGCGGCCCTGCCGGGTTCCTGTATCTCCGGTCGACCAATCCGCGCACGGCTGCCACCCATTCGTTTGGTCGCGAACGTGGCAGCTCTCACTTTGATATGGGAGTTTCAATCATGTGCGTTATCAAAACCGCCGCCAATCGTGGTCGCTTTAACGGGGTAAAAGGAGGTGTGCTATGAGCACCTTCACTCCGGTCAAAACCCTCGGCTTCGTCACCTTCGGCCCTTGCGGCGACGGCGATCAAACCCTGTTTCGCGTCAACGCCGACGTGCCTCTGCCCCAAGCCCTGGAACACGCTTCGACCCTGCTGTACTACGCCAAAAAACTCGCCCTCGATGCCGCCATGGAAGAGCAGGGCGAACGTTACGCCTGGGCCGCGCACTTTCTGGCGGAGATGGGCAAGGCGGTGATCGATGATGTGGGATTGGGCTTGAGGGAAGAGGAAGCGTTGCAGGCTTAACAGGTAGGAGGATGTTGGGGAGAGCGCCGTTTCTGGGTGGCAGGGAAACGGCGTTTTTTAGGGTGGTTACCCCGCATCGCACTGTCGATTTCCCAGAGTCTGGTTCGACTATCTTTCAGGGAACGAAGCCAATGGGTCGCAATGACCGTCGTCGTTCCTTGCCTGAGCACTTTTACGCAGACGAACCAGGAGAAGATCATGCGCAAGCTTATCGTTGCCGCTTTCACGAGTCTGGATAACGTCATTCAAGCGCCCGGCGGGCCCGAAGAAGATACCAGCGGCGAATTTCGCTTCGGCGGCTGGGTTGTACCCTACGCCGACGAAGCCTTCGGTCGGGCCATACAGGACTTGTTCTCCCAGCCGTTCGACTTGCTGCTGGGGCGGCGCACCTACGACATATTCGCGGGCTATTGGCCGCACATACAGGCCGGCTCAAACAACAGTGCCATCGCCGACCTGTTCAATCGCGTGCCCAAGCACGTGGCCACCCACCGCCCCGATACGCTTGATTGGCACAACAGCCATGCGTTGCAAGGAAACCTTGCCGACGCCATACAGGCCCTCAAGCAGCAGGACGGCGCCCAGCTGTTGACCCAGGGCAGTGGCGATCTGGTGCACCAACTGCTTGCTGCCGGGTTGGTGGATGAGCTGCGGCTGATGATCCACCCCATCATACTGGGGCGCGGTAAGCGCCTGTTCGACGATCAAGCGCAAGCTTCGGCTTTCACTTTAGTGAACTCGACTAGCACGCCTGACGGGGTGCTGATTACTCGCTATGTTTGTAGCGGCGAGGTGCGTACAGGAACGTTTGAAGATTGAGCGGAAAAAGCCAGTTACGCCTGATAACTTGTTCGAGGCTGAGAGCCTCACGAGCCACGGCCTAGATTTGAGCCGGGGCATGGTTGAGCAAACAGCTACTCAGCAGATTCATTCCCCACCTCTCATATTGAATTAAATCAGTGCAGTTTCTCTAGAGTCCGGTTGCAACATGTTACGACCGGATGCGCCTCGGGCTGACAGTCACTTCTGGAGCTTAGGGCATGAGTAGAGGTTCCTAGGGGCCGGTTGAAAGCCGCCGGTCTAACGACTGTGGATTCAACCAGGAACCGCTTCCTGCCGAAAAAGATATCTGCTGATGTGCGCTGTCCATTAGTAGAAGCGCTAGAAAGAAAAATCGTAAGCAGCAATCTGTTAGGAACGTTTTGGACTATTGATCACGCACCCTTCTGATGCGATGCACAATTTCGTCGCATTGCTCTTTAAATCACTACCCTCATTTGGTTACCTAAGCTAGCATTGTGCTATCAAAATTCATTGCGCTGATAAAGAGATGGTTAATGACAGAGCCAGTTTGCAATTTCAAAATTGAGGACAAAGTAAAAACTCAACTTGAAATCATGAAAAGAATTGATTCCTACATTTCTGCGACAAATACGAAGTGTGCAATTGTAATGTCTTACTGTGCTGCGGTTTTGGGTTGGCTTGCTGTAAGTTCAAGCAAGATGATGGAAGACATAGGTGGGTCGTGGGTGCATACAGTTGCAGGAGTTTTTTTAGCGTGTGGTATTGTTTTCACCATCGTATGCTTAGTGCTTGCACTGAAAATCACATTCCCAGTCACTTATAGTGCTGAAAACGAGCATAGAGGAACGTCGATGTTTTTTTTTGGTGATGTCGCGAATGTAAGTAAAGAGGACTACATTGCTCGATTCGTATTAATTGATTCTGAGGGGGCCTTGAATGACCTTTCTGCGCAGATTCATACTCTCTCTGGCATCGCCAATAAAAAATTTATAGACCTGCAAACTCTCACAGTGATGCTTTGCTTCGGAAGTGTAGTGCCAATAGGTCTGTTTGTTCTGCTGAAATTATTTGATAAGTTTTGAAAGGGGTTTTTAATGTGAGTGAGACATCAAAAAAAGCCTTCCGAATGATTTTGGATAAAGCACGATCTAGTTCTAAAGGTTCTCCAGATATCAGGGAGGGGTTAGAGTACTTGGCTAAGGGGTTGCAGGCTAGTGACTCTCAAGTCCTGGCATCTCCTGAGGAACATGAGTTGCAATGGCAATACCGACCGTTTTTCGGAAAGCCTGGTGTTAATCAATCATTAATTGGGTGTCATCCGGATTTTCTATACCTTAAGGGGACGAACCAAACAGAGTATCACTATATTTGTTCTCTTTTTATTGATATTAAAAATTCTACCAGGTTGTCTTTTTTATATCCTCTTGAAGTTGTTGCTTTGATCAAAAACTCAATTCTCAAGGCTGCATCTGAAATTATCAGATGTCTAGATGGGTATGTTCATCGATTTATGGGTGACGCAGTTTTGGCATATTTTGGCAGTCGTGACGATACTATAGAGGATAGTATCGTCAATGCTATCAACTGTGCAGCTTTGCTTGAGAGCTTGATGGTGGGCACAATTTTGCCAGTTCTTGAGGACGAAGGTATCAAGGGTAGTGATCTTGGGTTTCGCATCGGGCTTGATTATGGACCAAGGGAAGAGGTTCTTTGGGCGTCATATGGATATAATGAAGTTAATGAGGTTACGGCGACGTCTTTCTATGTGGATGTTGCTTCAAAGCTTCAGTCTATGGCAAAGAAAAATCAAGCGATGCTAGGTGATAGTATTGTATCAAAAATAGATTTGCATGATGACTTTCTAAAGATAAAGACTCGAGTAGAGAATGGCTCGGTTATTGAAGTCGGTTACCTTGATAGAACTTATACTAATAGACGTGGTGATCCATTTCAGTACAAGGTCAGAGAGTTGAATCACGCTGTTTATCGGGACTTATTGCCTTTCCCTCCTTCTGATAAACAGTCATTTTTAGGGTCGAGATGTGTTGGGAGTCCTCATATAACGTTTCACTGCTACGTAATCGATGAAGGTGAGCGAAAAGAGTATCACTCCATATCTCGCGTACTTCCAAAATTCAAAAAAATAATTTTTAAGCTGACGGCGTATAAAGGGTTGGCCGTTACGCAACATCTACCATTGACAGCAAAGTTCACTAAGAAGAACTATGGTCAGGAAGCGTCGGTAAAAAAAGGCTCAGGCATTTTTCAGAAGGGTGAGCATCAGATAATTCTCATGCAAGAGCCTAGTGAGTCAGCATTCAAAGTGGCAGATGTTTTCGAGTTTGATGAGAAAACTGAATACAGAGGTCTGCATACTATGGAGTGTGAAATAAGAGATGCATTTAATAGTGTTGTGTATCGACAAATAATCGGTGTATTCATAGAGTGATGTAGATGCCTAAGCTAGGTAGGATTGATTTTATTATTACGCCTGAGGTCATTGATGAGGAATCACGGCGTATGAAAATCATAATAGAGCCCGATCCCGATCGATATGAGTATATAGAAGGTTTCAATGAGAATTGCTATTTGGATCGTCATACAAATACTTTAATTCCTGAATGTCTGATGACTGAAGCGATTTTTCATGCAAGCAATCAGTTCGGAAAGGAGTCGATGCATTTTTTGCCACCTTCGATCAACGATCTCCGACCATATAGTCAAAAACGAAGGGAGGCTATTGCTAAGCAAATAGAAACTGGAGTTTATCAAACGCCAGAAGAGCAGGCTAAAGCGCATGCGGAACTTGATGAAAAGTCTCCCGAAAGAAATATTGCGTTTCTCTCTGTGGATATATGTAAGTCTACAACTTTACGCAAGCAGAGCCCGGTTTTATTCGATAGGAGTTGGGAGGTTTTCTATCAGGAACTTGCCACTCTAGTAGGTCAATATAATGGGGCGATACTGAAGTTTACAGGTGATGGCTTTATCGCTTACATGGACTACCCTGCATTTACCGTTCAGGCTGATACCATAGTCGCATTAGGGCTGGCAATGCTGTATCACTTGGAAACTTGCGTTAATCCTACTCTTCGGGAAAACGGATTGATCGAGCTTTCTATAAGGGTAGGTATGGAGTTTGGTGCTGCTAAGGTAAGTCATATAAATATTCCAGCTATAGGTAAATCTCAATTCGACTTCGTAAGTGATGCCTTGAACTGTGCTGTAAAAATTCAAGAGTCATGTGGCGCTAACGAGATTCGCATTGGACAGGAGCTAAGAGATTTATTGCATGATAGATATCTCCGGCGTGTGGATGAAGTGAGTTTCGACAGTGAAACGGTTGGGGTTCTAGGTTACAAAGTATACCGTATGACTTAACTTCTAGCTTCAATCTAGACACTGGAATTCATTGTCAAGTCACCTATGACCGCAATCGGCCCATTGCAGCTAGCCGTCTCGGCAGAGATGGCCAGAGTATTTGAGTGTACATGCCGCGTATAGGTGCGCTTGAAGCTTGGTAGCGGTATTCTTGCATTTCTTCAACACAGACTGAGCTGGAACATGGACGCGCGCTACCACTATCCTCCCGATGTGTTCAATCTGCTGGTCGACACTATCCCTCTGCTATGCAAGGGCAAGGCTGATGTGTTGCTGTTCTTGCGCGGGGCGGGAATACCACAAGAAGACCTTGCGTTGATGACCGAAAAGGTCCGAATAGGCCGTAGTTCGGTCACTAAGTTTGCAATTGTTCGCGACGTGCTTGAGAAGCTAAACAAGCGTGGGGATGCAGGACTTAGAGCTAGGCGCGAGGTCATCAAGCGTGTGGTTGAGTTCGAGGAGTTCTCAATATGCTGGCCTGCTGACGTATACAAGGCAAAAGCTAATGTTGGCGACCTTGCGCGCATTGTGAACGTCAAAGATTCGTTCACCCGGATGAAGCAGCAACGCGAGGCTGTGCAGGCGGAGGTCAGCGCCAAGGCGCAAGTTGAACGTCAAGAAGCTGTCGAGAAGGGGCGAAAAATTGAGATCGTGCAGGATCGTTTGAACATGCTTTTTGGCATGGATAGTGAGCCGCAGAAGCGCGGTAAGCTTCTGGAAGGTGTTTTGAACGACCTGTTCCGGGCACATAACATACTTTTACGAGAAGACTTCAAACGACAGGATCATTGCAGCAACGTTGTTGTAGAGCAGATCGACGGTGTGATTGAGTTCGAGGGGCACATTTACCTCGTCGAGATGAAGTGGCTCAAAGATCCTGTCGGCGTTAATGATCTAGGGGCGCATATGATGAGACTGTTTGCTCGAGCTGATGCTCGAGGCATATTCATTTCCAACTCTGATTTTGCCTCGACGGCAATTGCAGAGTGCGTTACCCATTCGACTCAAAAGACAATGGTACTGTGCACGCTACGAGAAATAGTCATGTTGCTTATTAACAAGCATGATCTAGTGAGTTTTCTGCGTGAGAAGGTGCGCGCAGCTGTGATTGAAAAAAAACCCTACGTCGAGACACTTAGTTAGGTCACAGTAAATGAGATCGCAGGATTCAGGGTGTGTGAGTATCTGTTCTATTGGGTATTTTTGTGACGTTCTGTGCGATCTCTCATGTTTGCCGTCATTCCTTTTAATCGTCTTGTATTTCTAGATGCTGCGACCGATCACTTTTGGCCGATAGAGCCATTCACGAACTTTCACCTCGATCCTGAAATAGCCAACTGCTCTATGCTCACGCAGGCTTTGAGGTAGGTGTTTATCTGCGCAGATGCACACTGAAAGGCAGAAGCGCAAGGATTTAAAGTACGGATACCCAGGCCCCAATCCCCCCAAATACCCGCACCCCATTTGTGTCACTTCAACCCAAACAACCTCCGCGCATTCCCCCGCCCAATCTTCTCCCTATCGTTCTCACTGATCAGCGCCTGATCAAACCAGTTACTCGCCGTGGCCATGCTTTCATACGGGTAATCCGCCGAGAACAGCACACGATCGACACCGATTTCGCTGATGGAATCCAGCAGGCCCTTGGTGTGGAAGTGGCCGGCGGTGGTCAGATAGAAGTTGTGGCTGAAGTAGTGGCTGACCGGTTTTTTCGCGTTGCCCAGGCCTTCGCCTTCGCGTTGCATGTGCAGGCGGTGTTCCAGGCGCGGCAGCATCAGTGGCAGGCCTTCGGCCAGGTGGCCAAGGATGAGGGTCAGGTTGGGGTAACGGTCGAACAGGCCGCTGAGCATCAGGCGGATCGCGTGGGTGGCGGTTTCATGGGCGAAGCCCCAGGCCGAGCCGACCAGTGACGGATAGCCCTCGTAGATCCGCCGTTGGCTTGGCAGCGGTTCGCGCGGGTGCAGGTAGACCGGCACGTTGAGCGCCGCGACCCGCTCCCAGAATTCCCATACCGGCGGTTCGTCCAGGTACTGCGCGGTATCGGCGTTGCCGATGTTGGTGTAGCCGTTGATCAGTGCCCCCACCATGCCGTAATCCTTTACCGCACGTTCCAGTTCGTCCGCCGCGGCCCTGGGCGATTGCAGGGCCACCGTGGCGAAGGCCTTGAAGCGTTGCGGGTGGCGGGCGACGAACTGCTCGGTGATCTGCTCGTTGGTGCGTTGTGCGAAGGCGATGGCCTGGCGCGGGTCGAGCAGCGACTGGGCGCCGGGGGAGGTGAGGGACAGGATGGCGAGGTCGATGCCATTGCGGTCCATCTCGGCGATGCGCTGGTCGCTGTCCAGCAGGCGTTTTTCCACATCCGCCATATAGGTCCGGCCATTGCGCGTGGCTTCGCCGGAAGCATCCCACAGGCTGTTGTTCAGCTCGGTGCTGACGTGTTCCTCGAGTACGATTTTGCCTTTCATGCTGATGTAGCCTCTTTAAGGATAAACAGGTACGTCGCGCTTCGACTCAGCCGGGCCTAGGCCTCAGCGGTCGACAGGCTGATGTGTTTGTATTCGATGAAGTCGTCGATGGCCGCGACGCCGTTCAGGCGGCCCAGGCCGGACTGGCGATAACCGCCTTCCTCGAATTCGTCGTAGACCTTGGCCCAGTCGTTGATCCACACGGTGCCGGCCTGCACCTTGCGCGCCACGCGCAGCGAGCGCTTGGTGTCGCGGGTCCAGATGGCGGCGGCCAGGCCGTATTCGCTGTCGTTGGCCAGGGTCACGGCTTCGGCTTCTGTATCGAAGACTTGCAGGGTCAGCACCGGGCCGAAGGTTTCCTGTTGCACGATATCCAGCTTCGAGTCGCTGACTTGCAGCAGGGTCGGGCGGTAGAAGGCGCCGTTGGCCAGCTCGCCTTCGGTGATGGGGCCGCCGCGGACGATGACCTTGGCGCCCGCAGCGATGGCGGCCTCGACGGCCTGATCGACCCGCTGCACGTTGGCCTTGTCGATCAAGGGGCCCATGTCGCTGCGCGGGTCGGACGCCGGGCCGACCCGCACCGCTTGCAGGCGTGCCGCCAGGCGCTCGCGCAGTTGCTCGGCGATGCCGCGCTGCACCAGCAGCCGCGAGCCGGTCATGCAGAACTGCCCGGCGAACACGGTCAGGGCTTTTTCCAGGAGCGGCAGGGCGGCGTCGAGGTCGGCGTCGTCGAACACCAGGTGCGGGGTCTTGCCGCCCAGCTCCAGGCCGAAGCGTTTGAGCGACTGCGCGCCCACCGCGGAAATCGCGCGGCCGGTGGCGGAGGAACCGGTGAAGCTGATGACCGGCACCTGGGGCGAGGCGATCAGCCGGCGCGAGCCTTCGCCGCCGGACTCGGTGAACAGGTTGATCACCCCGTGCGGCAGGGAAGGCGCCTCGGACATGACCCTGGCCAGCAGGGCATTGGTCTGCGCGGTCTGCGCCGGCATCTTGATCACCACCGTGGTGCCGGCGGCCAGGGCCGGTGCCAGCGAGCGCACCATCAGCACCACCGGTGAGTTCCACGGCACGATGATGCCGGCCACGCCCATCGGCTCGCGCAGCACGATGGACAGCACGTCGGGGCGCGGGGTGCCGCTGTGGCCGCGTTCGGTGCGGGTCAGCGCCGCGTAGTAGCGCAGCTTGGAGGGCACCATGCTGACTTCGAAGCGGGCCTCGGGCTTGATCTTGCCGTTCTCCAGCGCCAGTTGCTCGATCAGCGCCTCGCTATTGCGCTCGAAGGCGGCGGCCAGCTCGTCGAGGACCCGGGCGCGCAACGCGCTGTCGTCGGTCCAGCCACTGTTGAAGGCGCGTACGGCCGCGGCGATGGCGGCATCGGCCTCGGTGGCGCCGCCATCGGCGTAGTGGCCGATGACCCTGGAGGTGGCCGGGTCGATGGATTCCCGGTGTTCGGTCGAATCGACCCAGGCGCCGTCGATCCAGTGTTGGGCAACGGTGTTGTGAATGGTCATGGCAGTGTTCTCCACATTAGCTGTAGCGACGCGCGATGTATTCGGCGGTGGCGATGGTGGTGATGTTGGTGGCGACCGAGATGGCGTCCGGGAAGATCGACGCATCGACCACCCGCAGGCCCTGCACGCCGTGGACCCGGCCTTCCAGGTCGACCACTGCGCCGGGGTCGCCGGCAGGGCCCATGGGGGCGGTGGAGGTGGGGTGGTGGTAGGTGTCGAGGGTGGCCAGCATCGACTGCTCGATCTGCTGGTCGCTGCTGGCCTGGGCGCCTGGGTTCAGTTCCGAGTGGATCAGGTCCTTCAGCGGCGCGGTCTGGCCGATCTTGCGCGCCAGTTTCACCCCTTCCAGCAGGCGGGCGCGGTCCTCGGCCTGGGCCAGGAAGTTGAGGTCGATCAGCGGCGCTTGCGCCGGGTCGCGGCTGGCCAGCTTCAGGCTGCCCACCGACAGTGGGCGGGTCAGGGCCACGGCGAGGACAAAACCGACCTTGGTCGGGCTCTGGTCGTGGGGGAACAGGTGGGTGGCGGTGATGTGCAGGTCGAGGTCGCCATTTTTCGCCGTGGAGCTGTGGGTCCAGAGCTTGGCGCCGATCACTGGGGACTGCTTGCCGATCAGCTCGGGGCGGGCGGCGTAGGCGTTGTAGTAGAAGGGGTGATCCTTGAGCCGCTGGCCGACGGGCAGGGCGGCGACCAGGGGGATCGACAGCGACGCCAGGTGCTCGCGCGGGCCAATGCCGGAGCGCAGCAGGATCGCCGCACTGCCGTAGGTGCCGGCCGAGAGTATGACTTCGTTCGCATGGATGACTTCGCCGCTGGCCAGGCGCACGCCGGTGGCGCGGCGGCCGTCGAACAGCACCTTGTCCACCAGCACGTCGCCGCGGATCTGCAGGTTGCCGCGGGCCCGCACGGCGTTGTCGAGGTAGGCGATGCCGGTGTTGACCCGCACGCCGTCGACGATGTTCATCGGGTAGGGACCGACACCTTTGGCGTCGGCGCCGTCGAAGTCGTCGATCACGCGGAAACCGTTGGCGACGGTGGCGTCGACGAAGGCCCGCTGCATGGGGCTGATGTCATTGCGGGTCAGCTGGTGCACCGGCAGGGGGCCGTCGTGACCGTGCAGCTGGTTGCTGCCGGTGTTGCGTTTTTCCAGCTTCTTGAACGACGGCAGCAATTCTTCATAGGACCAGCCCGGCAGGTTCCAGTTGACCAGGTCCTGCTTGCGCGCGCGGATCGCCACCGCGCCGTTGACCGCCGAGCTGCCGCCCAGCACCTTGCCGCGAATCGCATGGATCGGGTGGCCGATATAGCCGGGCAAGGTCTGGTAGCCCCAGTCGCTGCCGGCATCGCCGCCGACGCTGTCGCTGCTGGCGATGACTTTCGGGTAGTCGCGGGTGCCGTAGATGTGGCCGGCTTCGAGCAGCAGCACGTTGCGCTCGCGGCGTTCGCTCAGGCGCCGGGCCATGACCGCGCCGGCCGAACCGCCGCCGATGATCAGCACGTCCACCGGGTTGCCGGCACTGCCGTCGCGCTTGCCGTTGGCGCCTTGCGGGGCTGCCGCGAAAGCGGGGCCGGCGCCCAGCATGGAGCCGATGGCCAGGGTCGCCGAGCCGGCGACTGTCTGGGCCAGCAGTTTGCGGCGCGAAGGATTTTCTGGTTGGTGGTGACTCATCGCTCATCTCCCATAGCAGGCGAATGCCTGTCAGATGGAAGCTGAGGCTAAGGTGCGCTCGGGTTGAGCGACAGCCACTGTAAAGTGAACCGCTGGTTCAGTATTGCTTGACCAGGCGGCGGGCCCTGCGCGCTCAGGCGGTGGCGCCGCCCGGCAGCAGCCCGCGAGCGATCAACGCCGCGTCCCAGGGCGCCGGGCGACCGATTTTCTCGCCGAGAAATTGAATCAGCGCCTGGACCTTGGGCGGGGTTTTCAGGGTCTTGAGGTACACCGCCGAGATCTGCCCGCCGGACGGCGCATAGTCGTCCAGCACCGACACCAGCCTGCCGTCGAGCAGGGCGTCGGCCGCCAGGAAGGTTGGCAGGATCGCCAGCCCCAGGCCGGCCAGCGCGCCTTCGAGCAACTGGTGCCCGGAGTCGGTACGCATGCGCACGCGGACGCGGAACGAGTGCTGCGCGCCGTCCATGGGCAGGCTCCACATGCCGTTGGGTTCGCGGTTGTAGTAGATCAGCCCGTCGTGCCGCTGCAGGTCGCCGGGGTGCTCGGGAGTGCCCTGGCGCGCCAGGTAGTCGGGGCTGGCGCAGATCAGGTGGCGGTTCTCGGTCAGTGGCCGTGCCACCAGGCAAGAGTCGTGGAGGTTGCCCAGGCGGATGGCGACGTCGAAATGGCCATCCTGCAGGTTGGCCACCCGGTCATGGGCTTCCATGTCGACGCACAGTTGCGGGTATTGCAGGGCGAAGCGCGCCAGCAGCGGCGCCAGGTAGCGTGGGGTGAAGGCCATCGGCGCCGCCAGGCGCAGGGTGCCGCCGAGGCTGGCCTGGTGGTCCTGCACCGACTCTTCGGCGCGCGCCAGGTCCAGCAGGATGCGTGTGCAATCGGCGTAGAACAGCTGGCCGGCCTCGGTCAGCTTCAGCGGCCGGCCACGGGTCAGCAATACCACGCCCAGGCGCTTTTCCAGCTGCTGCATGCGTTGGCTGACCAGCGACTTGGTGGTCCCCAGGCGTCGCCCGGCTTCGGAAAAACTGGCCGCCTCGACGACCGCGACGAAGGTGCTCATGTCCGAGAATTTATTCACCGCCACTCCTGTTGCCCTGGGTTGAAGAACCTGAAAAGAAACACGCAGGTTCGCGTGCTGCTCAGGGGCGCCATGAGAAGCCAAGCGTATCGGGCAACGCAAGTGGCGAACCGGCCAGAGATGAAGTTGCCACCCGGAGCGACGGACGGGGGGCTGTTGCCGATGGACAGACGCCCGGGCTACCTGGCGTTGCCGAGGTTTGGCGCGGATCGCACGGTTTTCCATGGGCCGGCCACTTCGCGGCTATTCTCTAATTTCAGGTCGATGGCCTAAAAGATCCATGTCCACGCTTATGGCCTGATGTCCTGCTCGCCCGGGTAAAAACGCTTTTCTCAGCCTTGCTGAGCCGTATCGGGTGTTGCTTCGAGGACGGGCCCCTCCAGTTCGAGGGCGGTTAATGGCGCTTCACAGTGATCAGGGACGATGACAGTGAGGGCATGCATGCAGTGGCGGCCATGGATATGAGCGTCGGGTCAACGACCGGAGAAGAGGCGGCGGACTTTTTCGTGCAGACCCTGGAACAGGCCAACGACGCCGTGGTGATCATCGACGATCGCAACCAGGTGGTGTTCTTCAACGCGGCGGCCGAACGCTTCTGGGGCTGTCCACGGTGCGAAGTGCTGGGCAGTGATGTCAGCACCCTGGTGCCGATCCCCATCCGCTCGCGGAACGACGGCGAGACCGGGGTCAACAAGATCATCGGTACCAGCCGCGATGTGTGCATCACGCGCAAGGATGGCGAAGAGCGCTGGGGCGCGATGGCAATCTCGAAAATCACCCTGCAGGGGCGCATTCTCTATGCCGCCTTTTTCAAGGACGTGACCCAGACGCGGCTCAAGGATATCGAGCAGCGCTTGCTGTCGATGTCGGTCAACGCCAGTAGCTCGGCCACCTGCATCGTCGACGCCGACGGCCGGCTGATCTACATCAACGACGGGCTGGTGCGCTTGCTGGGGTATTCCCGCGAGGAATTGCTGGAGCGCTCGCCGCAGATGTTCTTCGTCGCCGATACCCCGGGGCAGGCCCGGGCCGACGAGCTGCAACTGGAGAGCATCCTCAGTGGCCAGCCCCATGAAGCCTGCGGCCTGATCAGCAAGCGCAACGGCCAGCGGCTGTGGGTGCAGGTCTGCTCGGCGCCAGTGTTCGACGCCGGCGGGCGGATCGGCAACATCGTCATCGTGTTCACCGACATCACCCGTTCCAGGCTGCCCGAAGTGCTGCAGGACAAGGTCATCGGCGCCTTGTTGCAAGAGCAGCCCCTGGCACGCGTGTTGACGCTGCTGTGCCAGGAAATCGAGCGCCTGGCGCCGGAGGTCATCGTCTCGATCCTCGGCGTGGACCCGCAGGGGTTGCTGCACCCATTGGCCAGTCCAGGCCTGCCGGCCGACTACTCCCAAGCCATGGAGGGGCTGCCGATCGGGCCCGCCGCCGGCTCCTGCGGCACCGCGGCCTTTCGTGGCGAGCCGGTGCTGGTCACCGATATCGAGACCGATCCGCTGTGGGCCGATTACCGTTTGCTGGCGCAGCAGGCCGGGGTGCAGGCCTGTTGGTCGATCCCGCTGCGCAACAGCGCCGGCAGGGTGCGCGCGACCTTTGCCCTGTACTTTCGCGAGAGCCGCAAGCCCGATACCACCCATGCCCATCTGATCATGACCGGGACCCACCTGTGCATGCTGGCCCTGGAGCGCGAGGAGGCGCGCCAGTCGATCCGCCACATGGCCTTGTCCGATGCCCTGACCGGCTTGCCCAATCGCAGTTCCCTGCTGGCCGAGGCCAACCACAGCATCGCCGAGGTGGCCCTGGAGCAGGGCGAACTGGCGGTGTTGTATGTCGACCTGGACCGCTTCAAGCAGGTCAACGAGGCCCTGGGGCATGCCTCGGGCGACGAGCTGCTGCAGCTTATGGCGCAACGGCTGCGCAGCGTGCTGCGCGAGTCGGACATCGTCGGCCGGCTGTCGAGCGACGAGTTCGTGCTGGTGCTGCCCCGGATGAACGCCACCCGGGTCACGACCTTTCTCGAACGCCTGATGCCGACCCTGGGCGCCCCGGCCGATATTGCCGGGACCGCCGTGGTGCCTTCGGCCAGTGTCGGCGTCAGCCTGTACCCCAGCGACGGCCAGGATATGGAAAGCCTGCTGCATTGCGCCGATATCGCCATGTACCAGGCCAAGCGTACCGAGCGCGGCGGTTTCAGGTTCTTCCTCGAGGAGATGGACCAACTCGCCCAGCAGCGCCTGCAGCTGGAGACGGCGCTGCGCCAGGCCCTGACCAGCGACGGCCTGCATCTGGTCTATCAACCGCAGATCGACTTGCACAGCAACGGCCTGGTCGGGGTCGAGGCGCTGGCGCGCTGGGAGCATCCAAGCCTGGGCACTATCGCGCCCGCGCAATTCATCGCGCTGGCCGAGGAGTGCGGGTTGATCAACTACCTCAGCCAGTGGGTGCTGTGCGAGGCCTGCGAGCAACTGGCGCGCTGGCGCCGATCGGGAATCAGGGTGCCGTCCATCTCGGTCAACCTGTCGCCGATCAACTTCCACAACCTCAACCTGGCGGCCCTGATCGCCCGCCAGTTGCAGCGTTGCGGCCTGCAGCCGGCGGACCTGTGCGTGGAGGTCACGGAGGGCGTTTTCCTGTGCAGCAGCCCGACCACCGAGCAGACCCTCCAGGACTTGCATACCCTGGGCGTGCGCCTGGCCATCGACAACTTTGGCGCGGGCTATTCCAGCCTGGGCTATCTGCGGCGCTTGCCGATCAATGAGCTGAAGCTGGACCAGAGCTTTGTCGAGGAGCTGGAGCACGACGCCTCCTGCCGCGCCTTGAGCGAGGCGGTCATCGGCATCGGCAAGGGCCTGTCCCTGCGGGTGATCGCCGAGGGCATCGAACACCCCGCGCAGCGCGACATCCTGCAGGCGCGGGGCTATGACGTGGGGCAGGGCCAGCTGTTTTCCTCGCCATTGCCGGCCCGGGCGTTCGGGCAGTGGTTTGTGGGGTGGCAGAGTTAGCCGGCCGGTCGATGGGGGGGCAGCGCCGCGCTCCAGGCGGACGCGAAGTGGACCGCGACGGGCCTGCGCACGACCCTCTCTTTTCCTTCTTTCCAGGGCCTCTGCGAGCATTGCCCGGCGCCAGGCATGGGCATTCAAACACTCTGTTCTTTAAGTCAAGTTTTTAGTGTGTAGGGATTTTCTGTTTTATGCCGTCGAAAACCAATTAAACCTGACGGTTTGTTAGATGTTTAGTTGTGGGTGTTTAGTGTTTCTGATTATTGGGTTTTGTAACTGTTGGCGTATTCCGTATGGGACTGATGTGATTCGGGAAAATCATTTGTCAGCGGTATTTTTGTGGGCTTTAGTGGGGAGGAAAAACACTCCAGGGACACTGCCATACCGCGTGAGTTGAATCATCGGTGGCTTAAATATAATAAAAAGGTGATCCATGACAGACTCCACAAAAGTGCCGGGTGCGTGCGACCTGACCGGCGATTTTCACAGCGAGAAAACCGCCTGCGGACTGAAAAGAACCCTGACGCCCCGGCACCTGAGCATGATCGCCATTGGCGGCAGCATCGGTACCGGGCTGTTCGTCGCCTCGGGCTCGACCATTGCCCAGTCCGGGCCGGGCGGCGCGCTGCTGGCCTTTGTGGTCATCGGCGCCATGGTGTTCTTCCTGATGACCAGCCTCGGTGAACTGGCGTCCTGCATGCCGGTCACCGGTTCGTTTTCGACTTATGCCTCCAAGTATGTCGATGAAAGTTTCGGCTTCGCCCTGGGCTGGAACTACTGGTATGCCTGGGCGGTGACCATTGCGGTCGATCTGGTGGCCGCGCAGATCATCATGGCTTATTGGTTTCCGGAGGTGCCGGGGTATATCTGGAGTGCGGGTTTTCTATTGATCATCAGCGCACTTAATATGGCCTCGGTGCGTTTGTTCGGTGAGTCCGAATATTGGTTCGCCCTGATTAAAGTCATCACTATCCTGCTGTTTATCACGGTGGGCATTCTGATGTTGTTCGGCATTCTCAGCGGCGGCGAAAATGCCGGCCCCAGGCTCTGGTCGATTGGCGATGCGCCGATTGTCGGCGGCCTGGGGGCCCTGGTCGGGGTGGCGATGATCGTGGGGTTTTCGTTCCAGGGCACCGAGTTCGTCGGCATCGCCGCCGGCGAGACCCGGGACCCCGGGAAAAACGTGCCGCGCGCGGTGCGGCAGATCTTCTGGCGGATCCTGCTGTTCTACGTGCTGACCATCCTGATCATCGGCCTGTTGATTCCTTACAACGACCCGAGCCTGTTGAGGAATGGGGTGTCCGATATCCGTGTCAGCCCCTTCACCCTGATCTTCGAACGGGCCGACATGCTCGGCGCGGCCGCGGTGATGAACGCGGTGATCCTGACCTCGGTGCTGTCCGCCGGGAACTCCGGCATGTACGCCTCCTCGCGGATGCTCTACAGCCTGGCCCTGGAGGGCAAGGCGCCGGCGATCTTCGCCCGTTTGAGCGCATCCGGCACCCCGCGGTGGGCGTTGCTGGCCACGGCCACGGTGGCGGCCTTGTGCTTCCTGACCTTCATCTTCAGCCCGGGGCAGATCTATAACTGGTTGCTCAACACCTCGGGCATGCTCGGTTTTATCGCCTGGCTGGGCATTGCGGTCAGCCACTATCGGTTTCGTCGCGGTTATGTGCGCCAGGGCAACGACCTGGGCAATCTGCCTTATGTGTCGCGGTTCTTTCCGTTCGGGCCGATTTTCGCCTTTGTCCTGTGCCTGTTCGTCACCCTGGGGCAGAACTATCAAGCCCTGCTCGGCGACTCGATCGATTGGGCCGGGCTGAGCGCCACCTATATTGGCCTGGTGCTGTTCCTGGCGATCTGGCTGGCGCACAAAGTCATCAGTGGCTCCAGGTTCGTCCGGTTCGATGACATGAGCTTTTCGATGATTCGCAGCAAGTCCGAACGTTACCTGCCAGCGGAATCGGCTATGAATGAGAATGCGGGTCTTCCTGTGCGAATGACCCAGGTCGGAGCCAAGTGATGAGTCAGGATTTTCTCGAAAGTTATTACGAAGCCACGGTTGAAAAGACCGCTTATCCGGCGCTCGGCGGCCGGGTGGAGACCCGGGTGTGCATTCTGGGCGGCGGGCTGGCCGGGCTTTCCACGGCGCTGGGTTTGGCCGAACGCGGGGTGACCGACGTGGTGGTGCTGGAGTCCCACACCGTGGGGCACGGCGCCTCGGGGCGCAACGGCGGTTTTGTATTCGGCGGCTACTGCCTGGGCAATGCCGAGCTGCTTAAGACCCTGGGCCGGGAGGAAGCGCGGCGGCTCTACCGGCTGACCATCGACGCGGTCGAGCTGATTCGCCAGCGCGTCCGGCAATATGGCATCCAGTGCGACCTGACCGACAGGGGCGTGCTGCTGGCCAACTGGTTCAACGATCCGGCGCGCCTGGAAAAGCCTCGGCAACTGATGAAGGAGGTCTACGGCGTCGACTGGCAGTATGTGGCGCCGGGCGAGTTGCGCGAAAAGCTCAAGACCGAGCGCTATTTCGGCGCCTTGTTCGAGAGCAATGCCTTTCACTTCCACCCGCTCAAGTATGTCTATGGCGTGGCGGCGGCTGTGGCGGGGCATGGCATCGATATCCATGAGCACTCGGCGGTCCTGGCGATCGAGCAGCAGGGCGGCAAGTACCTGGTCAGGACCGCGGGCGGCGAAGTCCTGGCCGAGCAGGTGGTGTTCGCCGCGGGTGGTTACGCCCGTGGGCTGTACCGGCCGGTGGAGCGGGCGACGCTGCCGATTGCCACCTATGTGGTGGCGACCGAGCCCCTGGGCGAGCGTTTGCGGGAGGCGATCAACTGCGAGTCGGCCATTTACGACACCCGCTTTGCCTTCGACTATTACCGCCCACTGGCGGACAGCCGGATCCTCTGGGGTGGGCGTATTTCCATCCTCAATCGGGGCCCGCAGGCGATCGCCGGCTTGCTCAAAGCCGACCTGATCACGGTCTACCCGCAACTGGCCGACGTCGAGATCGAGTATTCCTGGGGCGGGCTGATGAGCTACGGCCGCCAGCAGATGGCGCAGATCGGCCGGGACGACAACGGCGTGTGGCATGCCGTGGGGTTTGGCGGTCACGGCATGGCGCCGACCACGGTGGCGGGGGAGGTGCTGGCGGATGCCATCGCCAAGGCCATTCCGATTCCCCAGGGGTTCGGCCAGTTCGGCCTGGTGCCCACCTTCGGCCTGGCCGGTCTGGTCGCGGCGCAGGCGACCTATACCGCCTATCAGGCCCTGGATGCCTACGATGCCCACCGCTTGAACAAATGACCGCCGCTTTTCCCTGGCCGTACAGGCCATGGAGCAATCTCAGCGTTTTCTGGCCCAAACCCCGGAATGAACTTATGCTGGCGGGCAAATCTGCACTCATTGAAAACCCAAGGCGTGACGCGAGGACGTTCCGAGCGTCTACGACTTGAACAAGTGACGCTGCTGCAGCCCGTATTGGCTCTTGGCATATTGAAATTGGGAGATTGTGTATGGTCATCAAACCCCGCGTTCGCGGCTTTATCTGTGTGACGACCCACCCGGTCGGTTGCGAAGCCAACGTCAAGCAACAGATCGACTACGTCACCGAACAAGGCACCATCGACGCTGGGCCAAAGAACGTACTGGTGCTCGGCGCTTCCACCGGCTACGGCCTGGCCGCACGTATCACCGCCGCCTTCGGTTGCGGCGCCAACACCCTGGGGGTGTTCTTCGAGCGCGGCAGCGTTGACGGCAAGCTCGGCACCGCCGGCTGGTACAACACCGCGGCCTTCCACAAGTTCGCCGAAGAAAAAGGCCTGTACGCCAAGAGCATCAACGGCGACGCCTTCTCCGACGAAGTCAAGCGCCAGACCATCGAAACCATCAAGCGCGACCTGGGCAAGATCGACCTGGTGGTCTACAGCCTGGCCGCTCCGCGCCGTACCCACCCGAAAACCGGCGAAGTCCTGAGCTCGACCCTCAAGCCGCTGGGCAAATCGGTGACCCTGCGCGGTGTCGACACCGACAAGGAAATCGTTAAGGAAACCACCCTGCAGCCAGCCACCCAGGAAGAAATCGACGGCACCGTGGCCGTGATGGGCGGCGAAGACTGGCAGATGTGGATCGACGCGCTGCACGAAGCCGGCGTGCTGGCCGAAGGTGCTAAAACCACCGCCTTCACCTACCTGGGCGAGAAGCTGACCCACGACATCTACTGGAACGGTTCCATCGGCGAAGCCAAGAAGGACCTGGACCAGAAAGTCATCGGCATCCGCAAGGAACTGTCGGACCTGGGCGGCGACGCGCGGGTATCGGTGCTCAAGGCCGTGGTGACCCAGGCCAGCTCGGCGATCCCGATCATGCCGCTGTACCTGTCGCTGCTGTTCAAGGTCATGAAAGAGCAGGGCAGTCACGAAGGTTGCATCGAACAGGTCTACGGTCTGTACAAGGACAGCCTGTACAACCCGAACCCGATCATCGACCAGGAAGGCCGCCTGCGTGCCGACTACAAGGAACTGGAACCTGCCGTCCAGGACCGCGTGAAGCAGCTGTGGGATGAAGTCACCAGCGAAAACCTCTACCAGCTGACCGACTTCACCGGCTACAAGCAGGAATTCCTGCGCCTGTTCGGTTTCGAGATCGACGGCGTCGACTACGAAGCCGATGTCGATCCGGACGTGAAGATCGCCAACCTGATCCAGGTGTAAGCGAACTTAACGCGTCATCGCCAACGCCCCTCCCATGAGGGGCGTTGTCGTTTCTGCCCGGGCTGTGCGCTGGTTCAGGCCGGTGCCTGTCAACGTTCGACCTGGGTTGGGATCGACATCTGGCGCATCACTCGTGTTGAATGTCGGCCCATTGCCAAGGGGGGAAGACCATGCAAGCCGCACCCGTGCGCATCACCGCCGAGGAGATGCTCTCTGACAACTGGTACCTGTTGAAGAAATACAGCTTCGACCTGCAGCGCCGCGACGGCAGCTGGCAGGCGCAGACCCGCGAGGTCTACGACCGCGGCAATGGCGCCACCATCCTGCTGTACAACCGCGAGCGGCGCACGGTGCTGCTGATCCGCCAGTTCCGCATGCCGACCTACGTCAACGACCACAGCGGCTACCTGATCGAGACCGCCGCCGGCCTGCTGGACAATGCCAGCCCGGAGGAGCGCATCCGCCTGGAAGCCGAAGAGGAAACCGGCTACCGCGTCGGCGCGGTGGAGAAGGTCTATGAAGCCTTCATGAGCCCCGGCTCGGTCACTGAGCGCATCCACTTTTTCATTGGCGAATACTCTCCCGACGACCGCATCGGCGACGGTGGCGGCCTGGAGGAAGAGGGCGAGGACATCGAGGTGCTGGAGCTGGGTTACCAGCAGGCGCTGGACATGGTGCGCAGCGGCGAGATCGTCGACGGCAAGACCATCATGCTCCTGCAATACCTGGAACTGCGCCTGATGCCGCCGCGTCGGCTGACGATCCTGGTAGCGGGGCCAGGCACTGCAAGCCCGGCGCTGGAGCATTGCGCCGCACAGGTATTCGCGGCCGGGCATATCGCGCTGCCCGCGCAATGGCTGGCGCAGGGCGACGACGCTTCGCGGCATCCATTGCAACGCTGCGACGCGGTGCTGCGGGTCGCCGGGCCCTGCGCGGAAACCGATCGCTGGGTGGCCCTGGGTCTGCAACTGGGCCTGCCGATCTACCACGGGCTGGAACACATTCCGCCCGCCGAGGCTGGCGCGGCGCGGCGCTGACCGCTCACTGCCGGCTCGCCAGGGCCGGCAGCCGTGCCTTGCGGTTGCGTGGCCTATCGGCCGCCCAACCGGCTTTCTGTGCATCGCACCTGAACACCCGGCAAAAATTGTCTATTGTCAATGTGCAAGCCAAGGCGCCGACCAAGCGCCTATTCTTTCACGATAGCGCTGCGTGCGTCCTTCCAGCTGTAGGAGTCCTATGGAAAGTCTCGGCGTCGATCCCTCATCTGCCACTCGGTCCCAGTCTTCCAACCTGTCCCTGGCCCGCGCTTCGCTGCTGGGCTGTTCGGCGTTGCTGCTGGCGATCTTCCTGTTGGTCACGGCCTTGCTGGTGTACATCGCCCGCGATCAGAACCATGAGGCCGAAACGCACAGCCGCATCGACAGCGAAAACGCTGTGCAGAGCGTTGAAAAACTCAGCCTCTCGACGGTCAAGGACAACGCCTTCTGGGGCGACGCCTACCGGCACCTGCACCTGCGGGTCGATCCGGACTGGGCGTTCGTGCGGCAGAACCTGGGGCCGACGCTGTTCAGCGACCAGGGGTATCAAGGGGTGTTCGTGGTCGGCCCGGACGATCGCACGGTCTATGCGGTGGTCGATGGCCAATTGCAGTCCGTAACCCTGCAAGGCTGGCTGAACCACTCTATGACCGCACTGATTGCCCGGGCCCGCCAGAGCGCCGAGAGCGCCACCGCGGTCAGCACCTTCGTCGACATGGATGGCGTACCGGCCCTGGTCGCCGCGGCGGCCCTGACCCCCGGCAACGACCCGGACGTGCGGCCGGACAGCCGGCCCGCGTCGGTCTTGCTGTTCGTCGCCCGGCTCGATCCGGCCCGGCTCGAAGCGCTGGGGCAAGATTTCGGTGTCGATCGACTGCGCGCGGCCAGCCGTTCCGACACGACGGCATTCCCCACCCTGGCGCTGGCCGATGGCGACGCGGTGCTGCAATGGACGCCGGAGCGCCCGGGCGACCAGTTGCTGGTGCTGGTATTGCCGCTGCTGGCCAGCGCCGGGCTGGTGTTCGGCCTGATGACCTGGTTCATCCTGCGCCGGACCACCGCGGCGGCGCGGATCATGGACGCCAACCATGCCTCGCTGCTGGCCAGTCGCTGGGCGCTGGCCGCCAGCGAGGAGCGTTTTCGCGATGTCGCTGAAGCCTCCTCGGACTGGATCTGGGAGGTCGACGGGCATCTGCATTTCACCTACCTGTCGGAGCGCTTCCAGGTGGTCACCGGGCTGTCGCGGGACAACTGCCTGGGGCGGCCGGTGGACGAGATCCTGAGCTCCGACCAGGGGGCCTTGTCCACCTGGTTCAAGGGCCATGCCCGCCGCGCCAATGCGGTGTTGCAGTGCAATTACCAGTCCGGCGACGGCCAGGTGCGCATCTGCCGCTTGTCGGTGCGGGAGATGGAAGGGCGCGGCTACCGGGGCACCGCCACCGATATCACCGAGGAAGTCGAGGCCCGCCGGCGCATCGAATACCTGTCGCAACACGATGCCCTGACCGGCCTGGCCAACCGCACGCGGATGCAGGAATTCCTCGATGGCAAGCTCAAGGCCGCACCGTCCCTGGAGGCACCGCTGGTGATGCTCAGCGTCGACCTCGACCGCTTCAAGCCGGTCAACGATCTGCTTGGGCACGCGGCGGGCGACCAGGTGTTGAACGGGGTGTCCCAGCGCCTGGCGGGTTGCCTGCGCGACGACGACTTGGTAGCGCGCATCGGCGGCGACGAGTTCGTACTGGTGGTGGTGGGCATGGCCTCGCACCAGGAGGTGGAAAACCTCTGTCGGCGCCTGATCGATTGCATCGAGTTGCCGTTCGCCATCGCCGAGCACGAAGTGTTCATCAGCGCCAGCATCGGCATCGCCATGGCCCCGGCCGACGCGACCCTGGCCGAGGAGCTGCTGCGCTACGCCGATATCGCGCTGTACGAAGCCAAGGAGGCGGGGCGCAATACCTGGCGTTTCTACGCCGGCGACATGAACGCACGCATCGTCGAGCGCCGCCAGCTGGAAAGCGACCTGCGCCTGGCCATCAAGGAGGACCAGTTGCGCCTGCACTTTCAGCCGCGTTACCGGCTCCAGGGCAAGCAACTGGCGGGCGCCGAGGCCCTGGTGCGCTGGCAGCACCCGCAGCGCGGGTTGCTCGGGCCTGAGCTGTTCGTTCCGATCGCCGAAGAAACCGGGCTGATCCTGCCGCTGAGCAACTGGGTGCTGCACACGGCCTGCCGGGCGGCGGCCAGTTGGCCCGACGGCGTGGTGGTGTCGGTCAACCTGTCGTCCACCGAGTTCCAGCGCGGGCATCTGGTGGCTCGGGTCAAGACGGCGCTGGCCGAGACCGGGCTGGACCCGGCGCGGCTGGAACTGGAGTTGACCGAAAGCGTGATGCTCGACGGCGCCCAGGGCGCGCTAAGCATCATGCAGGGGCTCAAGGCCCTGGGCGTGCGCTTGCTGATGGATGACTTCGGCACCGGTTACTCATCCCTGAGCTACCTGCGTTCGTTCCCGTTCGACGGGCTGAAGATTGATCGTAGCTTCGTCGGCGGCCTGACCGCCAGTGGCGGCGATCACTCGATCATCCAGGCCATCGTCGGGCTGGGACGGGCGCTGTCCCTGACCGTGACCGCCGAGGGGGTGGAGACCCTCGACCAGCTCAGTGCCTTGAAGGCCGTGCAGTGCGACGAGGCCCAGGGCTTCTACCTGAGCGAGCCGATGGATGCCCAGGCCATGGCGCAACTGATCCGGGGCAAGGCCGATCATTCGTGAGCGCCGGCCCAGGCCGACAGATTGCTGTATCAGAGTGTGTACCAGGGCGGCGCTGATACACCTGCTTAGCTTCATGCCGTTTGCGCACACAACCCGGATACACCCCGAGGATTAACTACGCCCACCCGCCAGCACCGAGCTTCTCGGTGTCGGTGACGGGAACCGTTAATCAATCCATCGAAGGGGTATCAGCATGTTCAAACTCTCCAATGTTTCCAACGTCGCGCTCGGCCTGGCGCTGGTCGGCGGCCTGGGCCTGTCCACCGCCGCTTCGGCGCTGAGCATGACCGAGCTGTCCCAGGGCTACACCCTGGCCGCGGCCGACGGGGTCAAGACCCCGGCCGAAGGCAAGTGCGGCGAAGACAAGTTCGCCAAGACCGACACTAACCACGACGGCAAGGTCTCCCGCGAGGAGTTCATCGCCGCCGCTCCCGAGCGCGCCGCCGAGTTCGACAAGATCGACGCCAACCACGATGGCGCCATCAGCCTGAGCGAAGCCAAGCAGTACCTGGCGGCCAAGGCCGGTTCGGCCGAAGGCAAATGTGGCGAAGGCAAATGCGGTGCGGCGATCGAGTCCTGATCGGCGGTGGCGGGGGGCACCCGGGTGCCCCCCGGTTTTTTCCGGGGCAACCAGGAGACTGGCCCATGCAACCCTCTCACAGCGTGTTATCTGCCCAGGCTCCGCGGCTGCCCGTTTCGGCAACCGTGGGGCTTGGCTTGCGTCGAGCCTTGCTCGACTCATTGCATACGGCGCCTGCGGGCGCTTTTGACTTTCTGGAACTGGCGCCGGAAAACTGGATCGGCATCGGCGGTGCCCATGGCGCCGCGTTACGTGCCCTGGCCGAGCGTTACCCGCTGAGCTGCCACGGGCTGTCGTTGTCCCTCGGTGGCCCGGCACCGCTGGACCTGGGGTTCCTGCGGGAAGTGCGGCAGTTTCTCGACCGTTTTAATGTGCCGCTGTACAGCGAACACCTGAGCTACTGCGGCGACGACGGCCACCTCTACGACCTGCTGCCGCTGCCGTTCACCGAAGAGGCGGTGCGCCATGTCGCGGCGCACATCCGCCAGGCCCAGGAGGTGCTGGGCCGGCGCCTGGCGGTGGAGAATGTCTCGTACTACGCTGCGCCGCGCCAGGACATGGACGAGCTGGCCTTCACCAACGCGGTGCTGGCCGAAGCCGATTGCGACCTGTTGCTGGACGTCAACAACCTCTACGTCAACTCGGTGAACCACGGGTTCGAGCCTCAGGCCTTTCTTGCCGGCCTGCCGCCCGAACGGGTGGTGGCGATGCATGTGGCCGGGCATTACGACCAGTCCGACAACCTGAAGATCGACACCCACGGTGCGCCGGTCAAACCGGTGGTCTGGGCCTTGCTGGCGCGCGCCTATGAGTTGTTTGGCGTGCGGCCGACCCTGCTGGAACGGGACTTCAACTTCCCGCCATTCGCCGAGCTGATGGGCGAGCTGGACAGCATCCGCCAATTGCAGGCCAGCGCCTGCCAGGCTCAGGGGAGGCTGGCCCATGGATAAGCCGCTGATCGCCCTCGACGCCCAGCAACAGGCCCTGACCGCCTACCTGCGCGACCCCGAGCACCGGGCGCCGCCCGCCGAGATGGACCGCGCGCGGGTGGAGATTTACCGCGAGCTGGTGTTCGACAACCTGCGGTCGTTGCTCAGCGGTACTTTTCCGGTACTGCGTTCGGTGCTCGGCGAGACGGATTGGCGCCGGCTGCTACGGGTGTTCCTGCGCGAGCACCGCTGTGCCACGCCAAAGTTCGGCGAGATCGCCGGCGAATTCGTGGCCTGGATGGCTTCCACGCCCGCCGGTTTGCAGGACGGCAGCTGGCCGGCCTTCATGGTCGAACTGAGCCATTACGAGTGGATCGAAATGGCCCTGCAACAGACCGAGGCCGAACCGCTGCCGGCCAGCGACCCGCGACGGCTGCTGACCCAGCCCTTGCGCCTGTCGTCCCTGGCCTGGCCGCTGGCCTACGCCTGGCCGGTGCAGCGCCTGGGCCCGACCTGGCGTCCCAGCGAGCCCGGGGCTGAGCCGACTTTGCTGCTGATCCGTCGCGATGCCGACTACCGGGTGCGCTTCTCTGAACTCAGCCCGCTGGCCTGGCGCCTGCTGGAGCGTATCGAGGCGTTCCCCCAACTCCACGGTCGCGACCAGTTGCAAGGCCTGGCCCTGGAAGCGGGCATCGACGACCTCGACACCTTTCTCGCCAATGGCCAGAGCCTGCTGCGACAGCTGCACAACCAAGGCGTTATCGGCCCTGTGTAGCCGCTGGCGTAGCCTGCGCCCGGCTGCGCAGCAGCCGCAAATCCAGGCAACGCGGTGTATCAGCTCGAATGCGATCACCGGTTTTACGACGGCTGCGCCGCTGAGCGCAGGCTGCGCCAGCGGCTACAGGGAGATGCGCCTGTTATCGAACTTTCCACTCCGCAGAAACACCAAAGCCGCAGCTCAAGCTGCGGCTTTTTTTGCCCCGGGGTATCAGCGTCCGTGGCGCAGGCGTCCGATCAATGCATCCAGGCTGAGCTTGCCCGGGCCCTGGAACAGCAGGGGCAGCAGCGCCGCCAGGTAGATCACCGGCAGTTTGAAGTTGCCGTGGCCCTTGTTGCTGATGGCGTAGCCCTGGGCCAGTTCACTGAGGCTCGACCAGTCGGCCGGCCAGTGCACGGCGGCGGTGGCGACCACAGTGATCACGATCAGCACCAGCGCGGCGCAGCGGGTGCCCAGGCCTAGCAGCAACGCCAGGGCGCACAGCAGCTCGGCCCACATCGACAGCTGCCAGTTCAGGCTCGCCGGCAACTGGTCGAAGGGAAACGGGAAGGCGGACTGGATCTGCTGGAACCAGTTTTCCCCGCGCCATTTTTCCAGGCCCGACTCGAAGAACTCCCAGGCCAGCAACAGGCGCAGGCTGAGGAGCGCGACCCAGGGGGACAGGCGATTGAGCTGGCGTTGCAGCCCGTCGAGGGCGGACGACAGTGTGAGAATCATGGGGTGGATCTCCTGGATAAAGTGGGGGGCATTACAAAAGTGGCGCCGCCTGCGGCGTCGATCGCAGCCAGCGCCAGCGGCTACCAGGGCGGCATCAGCTCAGCGCGGGCTCAGGGCCTGGCGTTGCCGGCGTTTGTTGGCCTGGGCCAGCTTGCCCAGCAGGTTGATCGCCATGGCCGAGCAGGTGATGGCGAAGGGCAGCAGGTACCAGGCGCTCAGCGGAATGCGTTTGAAGTTGGAGTAGGCGAATATCGTCGCGATCACCCACATGCCGGTGGTGTGCAGGCGTTTCCAGGCGACACGGCTGAGCAGCGAGGCCGGGCTTTTGAACGAGGTCAGGGTCAGCAGCAGGATAAACAGGTAACCCACGGACCCGGGCAGGTTGCCCAGGGTGCTGCGGCCGGGCCAGAACTCCGGGTTCAGTTGCCCGTAGCTGTAGATCAGCAGCGCGTGAACCAGGTGCGAGAAGGCGAACGCCAGGCCGATGAAACGGCGCTCGCGCACCAGCGTCTGGCTCAGGGGAGAGGGCAGCAGCACGGCGAATGCCGAGGCGGTGAAGGCCAGCAGAAACAGCACGAAGGACGAGCGTGCTGTGGCGCGGATGGCGCAGCGGGTGGCTTCGACCAGGTCCGGCTCAAGCAGCAGGATCAGCGCGGTCATCAGCAGCACGGCGGCGGCCAGCAGGCTGAACAGCCGCCAGCCGTGGAAACGCGAGGGAAGGGATTGAGTGGGCATGAGAGGCTCCTTGAGGTTGGGCGCCGCCAGCGCGGCGCGTCCCAGGAGTCTTGCAAGGCCATGTATATCGGCTGTGTCGGCGAGGGGCGGTTCTGTATGCCTGTGTAGCAAAGCGTTCAGAGACTGGCCTGACTGCCGCTGACCAGGATCAGTTCCGCGCACAGGCCGCCGCCCTGGCGATTGCTCAGGCGCAGCGAGCCACCCAGGGCCACCACCAGTTGCTGGGCGATGGCCAGCCCCAGGCCGGTGCCGCCGGTGTCGCGGTTGCGCGAGCTTTCCACCCGATAGAACGGCTTGAGCACTTCGGCCAGTTGCTCTTCGCTGATCCCCGGGCCGCGGTCCAGGACCTTGACCGACAGGCGATCGCCCGCTTCGGCCTGGACCTCGATCCGCGCCGCGCCGGAGAACTTCAGCGCGTTGTCCACCAGGTTCACCAGCACCCGGCGCAGGGCGTGGGGGCGGGTGTCGATCAGCGCGCCGTTCTTGCCGGTCAGCTCGACATCCTGGCCGGTGTCCTGGTAATCGAACACCAGGCTGTCGAGAAACGCGTCCAGGTCGATGCGGCAACTGGCCTCGGTGGCGCCATGGATGCTGCGGGCATAGGCCACCCCTTCGCGCACCAGGTGCTCCATTTCGTTCAGGTCGTTCCACAGCTTGTCCTTCTCGGCGGAATCGTCCATGAACTCGGCGCGCAGTTTCATGCGGGTGATCGGCGTCTGCAGGTCATGGGAGATCGCCGCCAGCAGTTGCATGCGCTCCTTGAGGTAGGCGCCGATCCGCGCCTGCAGGGCATTGAAGGCCTTGGCCGCGTGCACCACTTCGATCGGGCCTTTTTCGTCCAGGTGCACGCCGTGGGTGTTGGGGTCGAGGCTGTCCACCGCCTGGGCCAGCCGGGTCAGCGGACGCACGGCGATACGTACCGCCAGCCAGGCGCAGAGGATCAGCACCAGCAACTGCCCCAGCAACACTGCCGGCAGCCAGGGCGACATCGGCGTCAGCGCCGGGCGCACGTCGATGGTCAGCGGGCTGCCGTCGGCCAGTTGCAGGTGGGCCTGATAATGCTGGCGCGGTCCGGGGATGGTGTTGAATGTCAGGCGGTAGTCGCTGCCAATGGCGCTCTTGATAGAGTTCACCGAGACCGGTACATCGGCGCTGTCCATGGGCTGGCCGGGTTCGCCGGCATTGAGCAGATAGCCGTAGTTGCGCCGCTGCAGGCGCGGCAGCCAGGCGGGGCGCTCGGCGGCGGGCAGGCGGTCGAGGATGGCGATGGAGGTGGCGACGTCGCTTTCCAGGTTGCCGAGCATGGTCATCTTCGCGCTCTGGTAGCGTTCGTAGGACTGCGCGGCGAACGACAGGCCCTGGGCCAGCGCCAGGCCGATCAGGAAAATCAGCGACAGTCGCGAGGCGAGGGTGCGCGGCCAGTGCAACGCAAGCTTCATGACGCGGCCTCGAGGATCTCCACCGGCAGCGAGAACACATAACCCTCGCTACGCACGGTCTTGATGTAGGCCGGTTCGCGGGCGTCGTCCAGCAGGCGCTGGCGCAGGCGGCTGACCAGCAGGTCGATGGAGCGGTCGAACAGGTCGGCGTCGCGGCCCTGGGTCAGGTTGAGCAACTGGTCGCGGTTGAGCACCCGTTGCGGGTGGTCGAGGAACACCCGCAGCAGCCGGTATTCGGCGCCGCTCAGGGCGACCAGGGTGCCGTCCTGGTCCAGCAGGTGGCGCGCGGTGGTGTCCAGGCGCCAGCGGCCGAAGCCCAGCAGGCGGCCGCTCTCGGTGACCACCAGGTTCGGCGGCAGCATGCGCGTGCGCCGCAGCACGGCATTGATCCGCGCCAGCAGCTCGCGTGCGGCGAAGGGCTTGACCAGGTAGTCGTCGGCGCCCATCTCCAGGCCGATGATGCGGTCGGTCTCGTCGTTGCGCGCGGTGAGCATCAGCACCGGCGTGGCCTTGTGCTTGCCGGCGCGCAGCTCGCGGCACAGCAGCAGGCCATCGTCGCCGGGCAGCATGATGTCGAGCACGATCAGGTCCACCGGGGTGGTTTCCAGGAAGCTGCGCATCTGCCTGCCGTCAGCCACTACCGTGGTGCGCAGGCCGTTCTTTTTCAGGTAGTTGCCTACCAGCTCTCTGATCTCGCGGTCGTCATCGACTATCAATACGTGATCGACATGATCCATGGGGTTGCCTCTGTATAGGGTCGTGCTGCCTAGTCTATAGGGCCCGGGCGGGCTTGCCTGCGGCGCTTTGTATTGCAGTGTATCTGGCGCCTGGCTGAATACACGGCGATGCAAAACAGGGTTTTTCCGACGCCTTTGTATCGCTGTGTATCCCCCGGCTGCATGGATACGCAGGGACACCGCAAGGGCGGTTTGCCGACACAGGCGCGATACCTTGCGCGCATTCAATGGGCTCCATCGAGGCACAGCCACTGGCCTCGCAACCCAACCCATTGTCGTTCGAGGAAACCCGCATGAAACGCACCGCCCTCTACGCCGCCTGCCTGTTCGCCGCGCTGAATATCTGCACCCTGTCGGCCCGTGCCGAAAGCACGGTACAGGCCCAGACCTACAGCTACGGCACCCAGCTGGATATCCAGAAAGTCCTGTCGATGACCGAAGACGCCGAGCCGAGCTGCGGCGTGGTCAATGCCCGCATGACCTACCTCGATTCCCAGGGCCGTACCCAGGCCCTGGATTACCGCAAGTTCGCCAACAACTGTAACGACGGCAACTGAGTGCACTCACTTGTCATGTAGTCCCTGTTGAACATGAGGATCAGCCCATGAACACCCTGAAAACCTGCCTGCTTTCCCTGACCTTGACCCTGGCCGGCGTGGCCGTGGATGCCAGCGCCGCCGATGCGTCCTGCACGACCTGCTTCCAGCTCGCGCCCTTGAGCCAGGGCGGCCAGCCAGAGCGAGCGGCGTCGCTGCTCGCCGAAGGCGGCTACGAGCGCACCCCGCAGGGGATGCGCGCCGACAACCAGGCCTGAACCGGGCCTGCCACCCCTGGATACGCCCGCCATCGATGGCGGGCGGGACATTGACCGATCACAGGTGATGCCATGTTGCTCATAGCGTTTCTCGGCGGGGTCCTGACCATCCTCAGCCCCTGCATTCTTCCGGTGGTGCCGTTCCTGTTCGCCCGGGCCGACCGCTCGCGCGGCTCGGTGCTGCTGACCCTCGGCGGCATGGCGCTGACCTTTGCCCTGGTGTCGAGCCTGGCGGTGGTCGGCAGCGACTGGATCGTCCGGGCCAACGGCATCGGGCGCCAGCTGGCGCTGATTGTGCTGGGGCTGTTCGCCTTGTCGCTGATCTTTACCCGCTTCGGCAACTGGCTGGCCCGCCCCTGGGTCAGCCTGGGCAATCGCCTGGACGGCCTGCGCCTCGATCGGGCGCGCAAGGTCTCCGGTCCCTTGGCGGCGTTGTTGCTGGGGGTGGCCACCGGTCTGCTCTGGGCGCCCTGTGCCGGTCCGATTCTCGGGGTGATCCTGACCGGCGCCATGCTGCAAGGGGCGAGCGCCCAGACCAGCCTGTTGCTGCTGGCCTATGGCCTGGGCAGTGCCCTGTCCCTGGGGCTGCTGATCTTTGCCGGAAGAGGGCTGGTCAACCGGCTCAAGCCGTCCTTGCCGGCCACCACCTGGTTGCGCCGTGCCGCCGGTTACCTGGCGTTGCTGGCGGCCGTGGCGATCGGCAGCGGGGTGGACGACCGCCTGCTGGCCAGCACCTCGTCCCAAGGCGGCGCGGCCCTCGAGCAGGGCCTGCTGAAGAGCGTGCCCAAGGCCCTCGACTACCTGATCGACAAAGCTGGCGCGGCACCCGCCGAGACGCTGCCGAGCAAGGGCCTGATGCCTTCGCTGAGTGGCGCGGTGCAATGGCTGAACTCGCCGCCGCTGGACGCCGAAGCCTTGCGCGGCAAGGTGGTGCTGGTGGACTTCTGGACCTATGACTGCATCAACTGCAAGCGCAGCCTGCCGTATGTGAACGCCTGGGCGAAAAAGTACGCCAAGGACGGGCTGGTGGTGATCGGCGTGCACACCCCGGAATACGCCTTTGAAAAGGTCATCGACAACGTCAAGGCCCAGGTGCGCAAGCTGGACATCGGCTACCCGGTGGCCATCGACAACAACTACGCGATCTGGCGTGCCTTCGACAACCAGTACTGGCCGGCCCACTATTTTGTTGACGCTCGCGGCCAGGTGCGCTACAGCCACTTTGGCGAAGGCAGTTACGAGACGCAGGAGCAGGTGATCCAGCAGCTGTTGCGCGAAGCCAAGGCGTCGTAAATGGGGGCGTCAGCGGTCGGTGGTTTGCGAGGCGGTGTGTTCAGTTACACCGCGTCGCGGCCATCGCTACAGAAGCCGAAGCGGCGGCGGACGCCGGCTTCCGCTTCCGTAGGAGCGCAGCTTGCGCGCGAAGCGATGCGTCAGGCACACCGCGAGTCCCTACAACCACCAGCGCAGCAGGAAAAAGAACGCCATGCTCAGCAGCATGCTGACCAGGGTGTTGCGGGTGTAGATCACCAGCACGATGGCCACCAGCGAGCTGATCAGGTACGGGTTGTCGTAAGCCAGGTTCAGCTGGTGCTCGGGCATGAACACGATCGGCCCGCAGATCGCGGTGAGCATGCCCGGTACGGCGAAACCGAGGAACTGCCGGGCGTTGCTGCTCAGGCGTACCGGCAGGCGCGGTTCGAGAAATACATAGCGGTTGAGAAATACCAGCAAGCCCATGCCGAAAATCACTGCCCAGACCATCATGTGCGCTCCCGGTAGAACTTGTTGCAGAGAAAACCCGCGGTCATGCCCAGCAGGCCCGACAGCACCAGGGCCGAGCCCCATTGCCAGTAACTGAACAGCACCGAGCAGAACAGCGACACGGCCACGCAGACCACGGTCGGCACGTTGCGCACCAGCGGCGTGATCAGGGCGATAAAGGTTGCGGCGATGGAGAAGTCCAGGCCCAGGTGTTCGAGCCCGGGAATGGCGCGCCCGAGGACGATGCCGGCCAGGGTGAACAGGTTCCAGGCGATGTAGAAGGTCAGGCCCACGCCGAGGGCGTACCAGCGGTCGAACTGCTGCTTGTCGTGCTGACTGGTCAGGGCGAACAGCTCATCGGTGAGCAGGAACCCCAGGCCGACCCGCCAGCGCCCCGGCAGCGGCGCAATCACCGAACGCATGCTCATGCCGTACAGCAGGTGCTGGGAGGTCAGCAGCAGGGTGGTGAGCAGGATCGAGAAAATCCCCGCGCCGCCCTTGAGCATGCCGATCGCCACCAGCTGCGCAGCGCCGGCGAAGACGATGCTCGACAAGCCTTGGCCTTGCAGGGGCGTGAGATTGGCCTCGATGGCCATGGAACCCGCCAGCAGCCCCCAGGGCGCGGTGGCCAGGGACAGCGGCAGGATGGCAACGGCGCCGCGCAGGAACGCGGTGCGGGGAAGAAGAACGCTGGACATGACAGCCTGCAATCAAGGAACGGGAACCGACTGTGCCAGCCCGCGACGGAAATGGCTTGAACGATCTTGCGCACTTGGCGCCGATGGTCGTTATTTCGTTCACCCCGCAGATGCTTCTGTAGGAGCGGCCGGTCGACGCTCGATTGCCGGCGATTGGGGTAACGCGGTGTGCCTGATACGACGCTTCGCTCCTACAGAGGCTAGTATTCACCGCGAGTCCATGACCGGTTCGTAATCTGTCGGCCATGGCGCCAACCCGATCTGTCTGCTACAACGCTTCGCTAGTATCGACTGGCTTCTTCCCTGGAGAAGCCGGCCTGTCATCTTCCTGCAACAGCCCCGTGCCAAGAAGAGTGTCTGGCCGCTACCGGCCAGGTCACTACGGGGCCGTTCATTCACTGCCCCATCCCAAGGAGAGGGTCTATGAGAAAACTGTTCGCAACCGCGGCACTGGCCGCGCTGATGATCTGCACCGTCGGGGTCAGCCAGGCACGAGAGGCGCGACAGCAGCGCGACTCGGTCGCCGGGGTGTTCGACTACTACCTGCTGTCGCTGTCCTGGTCGCCGACCTTTTGCCTGACCCATCCGGAAAACGAGCAGTGCTCCGGCAAGGGCTACGGTTTTGTCCTGCATGGCCTGTGGCCGCAATACGCCAAGGGCGGCTGGCCGCAGTCCTGCCCGCCCTTGACGCAGCTGAACGCCGAAGAGCGGGCCAAGGGCCTGACCCTGTTTCCCACCGCCAAGCTGATGGAGCACGAATGGAGCAAGCACGGCACCTGCAGCGGACTGGGCGCCATGGGCTACCTGGAGACCTCCGACCAGGCCCTGGGCAAGGTGAAGATTCCCGAGGTGCTGGAACCTTCGACCACCGTGCATTACTTCGAGGCCCGGGAGATCGAGCAGTTGTTCCGCCAAGCCAACCCGGGCATTCCGGAGAAGGGCGTAGCGGTGTTGTGCAGCGGCCCGGAACTCTCCGAAGTGCGGGTCTGCCTGGACAAGAACCTGGGGTTCGGCGCCTGTGGCAAGGGCGTGCGCACCCAGTGCCGCCAAGGCGATATCCGCATACCGCCGATTCGCTGACCGGCGAGCGGCCAGGAGGGAGGCGGCATAGGCTGGCCTGAGCATCTATGGTTGCAAGACGCCCGTCTTCGTCCAAGGAGCCCATGATGCTGCATATCCGCACCCCCCTGATCCTGCATCCCGGGTTGTCCACGGCCACCCGGCGCATCTGGCTCAAGCTGGAAAACCTGCAGCCCGGCGGCTCGTTCAAGATGCGCGGCCTGGGCCTGCTCTGTACCCAGGCGGCGCGGCAGGGCAAGCGCCGCGTGGTCTGTCCCTCCGGCGGCAATGCCGGGCTGGCCACGGCGATGGCGGCGGCCAGCCTTGGCCTGCAAGCCTGCATCGTGGTGCCGCAGACCACCGCGCAAACCACCCGCGAACGCATCGCCCGGACCGGCGCCGAGGTGCTGGTGCATGGCCAGGTCTGGGATGAAGCCAACGAACGCGCGCTGCAACTGAGCAGCGCTGCCGACAGCGAATACGTGCCGGCCTTCGACCACCCGGTGCTGTGGCAAGGGCACAGCAGCATGGTCGATGAAATCCTCGAAGACTGTCCGCAGGTCGACACGATAGTGGCGTCGGTGGGCGGCGGAGGCTTGTTGGCCGGCATCCTCACCGGCCTGCTGCACCACCAGCGCCAGGACTGCCGGATCATCACCTGCGAAACCACCGGCAGCGCTTCCTTTGCTGCGGGGCTGGCGGCCGGGCATCCGGTCAAACTGGCGAAGATCGACACCGTCGCCAGTTCCCTCGGCGCGGCCCAGGTGGCGGCCTGGCCGTTGCAGCAGATCCAGGGTTTTCCCTATCAGTCGCTGGTGTTGTCGGATGCCGAGGCGATCCTCGGCGTGGTGCGTTATGCCGACGATCTGCGGCAATTGGTGGAGCCGGCCTGCGGTGTCTCGCTGGCGGTGGCCTACCTCGATCACCCGGCCATCGCCGCGGCGCGGGACGTGGTGATCGTGGTGTGCGGCGGCGTCAGCATCAGCGCCCGCCAGGTGGCGGACTGGGGCGCGTCACTGCCGGGCTGAAAATGCCTGGTGTATGCTGGCCGACCTGTTGTACCTGTGGTTTTACGGAGGGTTCGGATGGACGCCACCACATTGTTTTTGTACGTCGTCACCGTCAGCGCGGTGATGATGACCCCGGGGCCGTCGATGCTGCTGGCTCTCAATAACGGTGCCACCCATGGCATGCGCATCGCCGGTTGCGGCATGGCTGGCGCGATGCTGTCCGACCTGCTGCTGATCGGTGCGGTGGGCTGCGGCCTGGGGGCGTTGCTGCAAGCTTCCGAGCAGCTGTTTTCCATCGTCAAGTGGGGCGGCGCGGCGTACCTGTTGTACCTGGCGTGGGTGCTGTGGAAGGCGCCGACAACGGCGCTGGCTGCGCAGAGCAGCGGCGCTGCCAGCAGCGGGCGCGGGGCGTTCATGCGCTCATTGCTGGTGGGGCTGTCGAACCCCAAGGGGTTGCTGTTTTTCTCGGCCTTCCTGCCGCAGTTCGTGCGCCCCGACCAGCCGGTGGCGCAGCAGTACCTGATCCTGGCGCTGGTCAGCACGGCGATCAATTGCGTGATGATGGCGACCTACGCCTTTGGCGGGCGCTATGCCATGCGCACCTTCTCCGCGCGGGCGATGCTGTGGATCAACCGTAGCTGCGCCGGCATGCTCGCGGTGCTGGCGCTGGGCCTGAGCCTGTATCGGCGCAGCGATATCCGCTGAGTCTGCATTAGTCTGACCTGCCGGCGCGCTGCGCCTATCGCCAGCAAGCTGGCTCCTACAGGCGTTGCGGCGAGCGCGGACTCGCGGCAGGCGCCGATCCTGTAGGAGCGCAGCTTGCTCGCGAGGCGGTGTGTCAGGCACACCTCGTTGTCCCTGGCGTGACCTTTCTGAAACAGCCTCTAGAACCTCAAGGTCGCGCCGCTGGTCAGCCAGTGGTCGCGGCCTTCGTTCAACTGGCCACCGAGCACCAGGTCGAGGTCCAGGTTCGCCCCCAGGTGCAGCCGTGGCCCGGCTTGCCAGGCCTGCTCGCCGCCGCGCTGGCCGTAACGCTCGGCGACCAGGGTCAGGCGTTCGCCCAGGTCGTATTCGAAGCCGCCGCCCCAGGTCCAGTGGTGGTTCTGCTGGCCGTCGTCATAGGCGTGGGCCCAGCCGGCGTTGAGGTTCAGGCGCAGGCTGTCCAGGGGCTGATAAGTCAGGGGCAGACTGATGTCGCCACCGTCGAACGAGTGGTTGCGGTTGAGGGCGAAATGTGCGGACGTCGCCAGCGCCAGCTGCAGGCCCAGGTCTTCGCGGTTCCACAGTTGCGCCTTGAGTTGCGGGCTCAGCTGGGTTTCGCCGTGGCCGTCCTCACGGTTGCGCTCAATGGCGGCACCCACCTGCAACCAGGGCAGGCCGGCGAAGGTGCAGGCCGGGGAGATCACCGCGCCATGGTTGGAACCCTGGTGACGCAGGCTCTGGTACCAGATGTCCAGGTTGCACTCTCCCGGGGCGTTGATCGCGCCGTCGTCCACCACATAGGCGCCGCCCGCGGCGTTGGCCTTGGCGACCAGGGTCAGCAGGCCGATCAGGCTCAGGGTGATGGTGACGAACATCAGGTTGCGTCGCAGCATGCGCCGTTTCGCCGGGGGCAGGTCGCGGGTGAGGCTGGCGAAGCGGTTGTGGCGCGAAGGGCTGTATTTGGACATGTCGGTTCTCGCTAAGGCATGGGCAGCGGCCGCGCTGTGTGGGCCGCTGCGTAGTCGAGTGGGGATGGGGAAAAGGGTCATTGCCAGTCGCTCACTGACAGGGTCTGGATGCCGGCGGCCCTGGCCAGGGCCACCAGCTCTTCGGTATCGTCGCCGCCGGGCAGGGCGATCACCATGTCGGGCCGGCTGTCGCGCAACATGAAGGCGTTGCGCAGGCGTTCGGCGAGCTTGCCGTGCAGTTGCCAGTTGGCCGGGTAACGCACGATATCGGCGCCGATTTCCCGGCCCCAGTCTTCTATTTCTGCGCCGAGGAACTGGCTGCCGCCGTGGATCAGCACCTGCACTTCATGCAGGCGCTGAAAGGCGTCGAGCACCCGCCGGCACAGCTGGACGTCGGCGCAGTGGCGCCCGGCGCAGATCAGGACACGCATCGTGCGGTCTCCTGCGCCGTCGGCTGGATGCTCAACGGGTTGTCCAGGAGCATTTCGCCCAGTTCGGCGTTATCCAGGTCGCGCTCGCCGGCCCGCTCCAGCGCCGGATAGGCCAGGGCCGCGATGTGGTGGTGCACGCGCCGGTAGTCGCGCAGCACCCGCTGGAAAATGTCGCCGGACTCGGCCCAGGCCGTGCGGTCTTCGCGCAGGCTGCGAAAGTGCTCGCGGCTGGCGTCGGCTTCCAACCGCCTGACCAGTTCCTTGCGGTTCACCAGTTGGTGGGCGTTGGCCAGGTCTTCGCGCAGGAACACGGTGATCGCCAGGCTCAGGCTGTCGACCACGGCCTGGTGCAAGGGCTCGATGCAGTCCAGCTCGAACACCGAGAACTGCTCGCCGCGCCGCAGCCGGCGCGCCGCCAGCTGGGTCAGGCTGCTGGAGAGGATGTCGCCGGCGTGTTCCAGGTTGATCACGAACAGCAGGATTTCCTGGGCACGGTCGGCGTCCTGGTCGCTGATGCCGTCCTGGCCGATGTCCGCCAGGTAGGCGCGGATCGCGGCGCTGAGCAGGTCCAGCGACTGGTCAATGCGGCGCACCTCATCGGCACCGGCCGGGGTCGAGGCCTGGAACAGGCGCAGCACCCGGTCGAGCATCAGCGACAGCATGTCGGCCAGGCGCAGGGCCTCGCGGGCGGCGTTGGACAGGCCGATATTGGCCACCGCCAGGCCGGCTTCGTCCAGGTAGTGTGGCATGCCTGGGTCGACGTCGCGCGGCGGCTCCGGGAGCAGGCGGCTGAGCAGCGTCGCCATGGGCCCGGTCAGGCCGATGAACAGCAGGGCCAGCACCAGGTTGAACAGGCTGTGCAGGTACACCACTTGCAGGCTGGCATCGAGGGCGGCGACCGGCGTGCTCTGGGCGATCCAGGGCAGGCACGGCAGCAGCACGGCGACACCGCACAGGCGCACCAGCAGATTGCCCAGGGGCAGGCGCCGGGCGACGCTGGAATCAGCGTTGAACAGCGACGGCAGGGCGCCGCCGATATTGATCCCCAGCACCAGGGCCATGGCGGTCACCGACGACAGCAGCCCGGTGGCGGCCAGGGACGCCACCAGCAGCACCACGGCGACGCTGGAATGGCACAGCCAGGTCAGCAGCGCCGCCGCCAGCAGGGCGATCAGCAGGTCGCCGTCGAGGCCACGCATCAGCGCGGCGAACACCGGCGTGCCTTCCACTTCGCCCAAGGTGCCGCCGAGCATGCGCAGGGCCAGCAGCATCAGTCCCAGGCCGATCAGCGCGCAGCCGAGGCTTTCAAAACGCGAGTCGTCGCGCAGGCGGAACACGATAAAGCCCGCCAGCAGCACCAGCGGCGTGAGGATCGAGATATCGACGCTGAGCAGTTGCACCACCAGGGTCGAGCCGATATTGGCCCCGAGCATCACCGCCAGCGCGGGGGCCAGGCCCAGGGTGCCGGTGGCGGTAAAGGAGCTGGCCATCAGGCTCACCGCGGTGCTGCTTTGCAGGACCCCGGTGATGGCGATGCCGGACAGCAGGGCCATCCAGCGGTTGTTCAGGTGCTGCCCCAGCCACTGGCGCAGCTGGGTGCCGAAGCCGCGCAGCAGCGCCGAGGAAATCATCTGGGTGCCCCACAGCAGCAGGGCGATGGAGCCAGCGAGGTTGATCAGCAGAGTAGTTCCCGACATGAGGACTCTCCCTTGTGTGTTTCATGGCTTGGCGGATCGCAGCAGGCGGATGCAGCGGCGATGAAGGGCGCTGGCAAAGCCCAGCAGCAGGCGGATCTCGACCCCGCTCAGCAGGCCCCGGGCATATAGCCGCACGCTGGCCTTGGTCAGTAGGGTGGCGATCCGTTCCAGGACGATCACCAGCAGCGCGCGCAAGGCGCGTTCGGCCGATGACAGCAGCTCGATGATCGGTTTCATTCTGGGTGCTCCACTTGGGCGGGGCCCGGTGTTTGCGATACCTGGATGGGCGGTGCCTGGGGTAGCGCCGCCTTGCGGCTATCGCGAGCAAGCTCGCTCCTACAAGGGGGGGTGTTCTGTAGGAGCGAGCTTGCTCGCGATGGCAGCAAAGCGGACCGTCAGGCCCTCAGAACCATTGCTTGAAGCGACGGATGTAGAGGGTCTTCATGGTCTGGGCGACGACGCAGTAGCACAGCAGGGTGCCGACCAGCCAAGGGAAGTATTCCCACGGCAGCGGTACCAGGCCGACCATTGCACCCAGCGGCGAGAACGGCACGTAGATACCCAGGGCCATCACCAGGCCGGTCATCAGCATCACCGGCAGCGCCGCGGTGCTCTGGATGAACGGGATCTTCTGGGTCCGCAGCATGTGCACCACCAGGGTCTGCGAGAGCAGGCCTTCGATGAACCAGCCGGACTGGAACAGGGCGGCCATTTCCACGCTGTTGGCGGCGAACACGAACCACATCAGGGCGTAGGTGGTGATGTCGAAGATCGACGAGGTCGGCCCGATCCACAGCATGAAGCGCCCGATGTTCTTGGCGTCCCACTTGCGTGGCTTGCGCAGGAATTCCTTGTCCATTTTGTCCCACGGCAGCGACAGCTGGGAGATGTCGTACATCAAGTTCTGCAGCAGCAGGTGGATCGCCAGCATCGGCAGGAACGGAATGAACGCACTGGCCACCAGCACCGAGAACACGTTGCCGAAGTTGGAACTGGCGGTCATGTTCAGGTACTTCATGATGTTGCCGAAGGTCTCGCGGCCCTTGATCACCCCTTCTTCGAGCACCATCAGGCTCTTTTCCAGGAGGATGATGTCCGCCGATTCCTTGGCGATGTCGGTGCCGCTGTCCACCGAGATACCGACGTCGGCGTCGCGCAGAGCCGGGGCGTCGTTGATACCGTCGCCGAGGAAGCCCACGGTATGCCCGTTGGCCTGCAGGGCCTTGAGCACCCGGGATTTCTGCAGCGGGGTGAGCTTGGCGAATACCGTGCGTTCTTCCACCAGGCGCGCGAGCACCGCGTCGTCCATGTGCTCGATATCCCGTCCGAGCAACGGCTGGCCGACTTCCAGGCCGACTTCGCGGCAGATCTTCGCGGTGACGATCGGGTTGTCGCCGGTCAGCACCTTCACCGTCACGCCGTTCTCGCGCAGCGCGGCGATGGCCGGGCCGGCGGTTTCCTTGGGCGGATCGAGGAAGGTCAGGAAGCCTTCGATGATCAGCTCGCGCTCGTCGCTGGCGCTGTATTGCTGGCGGGTCTGCCCCGGCGCCAGGTCGCGGGTGCCGACCAGCAGCACGCGGAAACCGTCGCGGTTGTATTCCTCGGCCAGCTCCAGCAGCGCCGCCCGGCGCCCGGCGTCGAGGGCCACGGTGACGCCGTCCTGGCGCACCCGGGTGGCGGTGTCGAGCATTTCCTCGACCGCGCCCTTGCACACCAGCAGGTGATGGCCGCTGTCGTCGGCGAGGATCACCGAGAGGCGCCGGCGGACGAAATCGAACGGCAGTTCATCGACCTTGCTCCAGGCGTCGGGCGCGCTGAACTTCGGGTTGTTTTCGGCGTAGCTCACCACCGCGCGGTCCATCAGGTTCTTCATGCCGCTCTGGTGATAGCTGTTGAGCCAGGCCAGTTGCAGCACCTGGTCGCAGCGGCTGCCGCTGATATCGACGTGGTGCTCGAGGATGATCCGGTCCTGGGTCAGGGTGCCGGTCTTGTCGGTGCACAGCACGTCCATGGCGCCGAAGTTCTGGATCGCGTTGAGGCGCTTGACCACCACCTTGCGCTTGGCCATGGCCGCGGCACCCTTGGCCAGGTTGGCGCTGACGATCATCGGCAGCATTTCCGGGGTCAGGCCGACGGCCACCGCCAGGGCGAACATGAAGGCTTCGGCCCAGTCACCCTTGGTGAAACCGTTGATCAGCAGCACCACCGGCACCATCACCAGCATGAAGCGGATCAGCAGCCAACTGACGCTGTTCACCCCGCGGTCGAAGGCGGTCTGGGTCCGCGAGCCGACGATGGAGCGTGCCAGGGAGCCGAAGTAGGTGCGCGCGCCGGTGGCTACCACCACCGCGGTGGCGGTGCCGCTGACCACGTTGGTGCCCATGAAGCAGATGTTCGGCAGGTCGAGCAGGTCCTGCTGGTCAGCCGCCGCTGTGCGATGGGCGGATTTCTCCTGCACCGCGCCCAGGGTGTCGTACTTCTCCACCGGCAGCGCCTCGCCGGTCAGCACCGCCTGGCTGATGAACAGGTCGCGGGATTCGATCAGGCGGATATCGGCGGGGATCATGTCGCCGGCCGACAGCTGCACGATGTCGCCGACCACCAGGTCGCGCATCGGCACTTCGCGCAGCGCGGCTTTCATGCCCATCTGCTCGCGCCGCAGCACGGTGGCGGTGGTCCGCACCATGGCCTTGAGCGCCTCGGCGGCCTTGGCCGAGCGGTATTCCTGCCAGAAACGCATCAGGCCGCTGGCCAGGACCATGACCAGGACGATGATTACCCCGGTCAGGTCGGTTTCCTCGCCGGCTTGCAGGGGCAGCCAGAAGTCGGTGAAGAAGCTGATGGCGGTCAGCGTCATCAGCACATAGATGAACGGGTTGTTGAAGGCTTGCAGCAATTGCACCAGGGCATGAGGCGGCCGGTCGTGGGCCACTTCGTTGAAGCCGTCGCGCTGCAGGCGGCCTTCGGCGTCGAGCTCGGTCAGGCCGTTGGCGTTCGACTTGACGTTGTCCAGGGTCACGCCAAGGCTGTTCTGCGCTTCGCGGGCGGCGCGCATCGACAGCCGGGTGTCGTCGCGGGTGGAGTTTTGCGAGGAGGAGGTGCGGGTTTTTACCGTAGTCATTACGTGTGCTCCTGCCGCAGGCTTGCGGCACGACACACAGACCACTCACCTATTCAAAGACGAGCGAACGTATGTCGAGCCGCAAGTAAGCGATCGATTCAGGTAGTTGCGTTTTATTGGTTTTAACGTTCGCCGCCTATTCAATGAACATGAACAGGCGACGAACCTACTACTGGCTTCGTCCATAACAATTACCACCAACTTTTAGTTGTAAGCAGGCAATAGGAAGTTGCCGAATTCCTTATTAGGGAAAACGTTAAGGAAGGACTTGAAAGTGCCTTCGGTTGAACTAGAAGTGCGAGTCCCGGGACAGGCTCAGCAGCAGGCCGGCCTGCATGAGGAGGCCGGCCAGGCTCCGACTCTGAGGGTCCTGGCTGTCGTCGAAACTCCAGCGTTGCTGGAGCCGGCAGGTGACCGGGCAGACGCGCCAGTTGGCCCGCGGCCGGGTTTGCGAGGAGGGGGTGGAATACAGGGTGCCGACCCGGGAAACGGCTGCGCGCTCAGCGCAGGGCTTGACCCGCATGGTCGATGCAAAGGCGCGTACGCCGGGCATTACAGTGGATTTGAAGTTCATAACAGTTGCCTCGCGACCGGACTGGCTCCGGTGAAGGCAAGTTACGAAGGAGCGTCAAGCTCTAGCGCAGCTCACCCGACCGAAAAGTCGAGTCCCGTCATGTTCTGGGTTAAGTGCCCAGCCCTGCGCAAGCGCATCGACCAGACAGCGTCTAGATACTGTGTCCATTGGCTTCTTTTGTGAGTTGAAAAAAGGCCGGTTTGGCCGGCCCGCGCAATTTACTCAGGGCCACCTGTCAAGTCAAGATTAAATTGCCACGAATCATATGTTCGTTCAGCTTTAAGTAAGGTCTGTAGCGGAACTCAGATAAATGATGGGCAAGTTATATAAGGCAGTTCTGAATGACGGCCATAACAATGCTGGAGATAGTTGTTGTGCTGTAGCCGTTGAGAAACAGGCCGAGGCGCATTGCGCGCCCCGGCGGATATATCAGTCGAGGATCAGGTGCGGCAGGAAGCGGCTGGAGTCCTTGGTGATCAGGCTGTCGTCTTCACGCACGCCGATGCCGGCGGCCTGGTCGCCGATGACCCAGGAGCCGATCAGGGTGTAGCTGTCGCCAAAGCGCGGCAGCGGGGCGAAGGACTGCAGGATGTAGGGCGCGTCGGTGTAGGGGCCGTCTTCCTTGACCACCTCGTCCTGCGGGGTGCGCAACTCGATGTTGGCGCCTTCGCGGGAAAAGAACGGCTTGCGTACCCAGCCCTTGGGCACCTCGCGTTGCGGGTGCGGGTCCAGGTGGGTTTCCAGCAGGTTCGGGTGGCCCGGGTGGGCTTCCCAGAGCAGCGGCAGGATGCCCTTGTTGGAGAGGATGGATTTCCACGCCGGCTCGAAGAACTGCGTGTCGCTGGCGGCGATCGCCGCGCCGAAGGGTTCGTGGAAGATGAACTCCCAGGCGTGCAGCTTGAACAGGTGCGGGATCCAGCGGTCCTGCAGATCGACGAAGCGGCCTTCGGCGGTGAGGCCGATGTCTTCCACGTCGATATGCCGCGACTCGATGCCGGCCTTTTCCGCGATCAGGCGCAGGTAGTCGGTGGTGGCGCGGTCCTCCACCGAATCCTTCATCGAGGCGAAATAGAAAGGACGCTCGATCCCCAGCTGGGCGAAAGCCTGGTGCAGCCGGGTGTCGATGCTGTTGAACTGGTCGGCATGCCGCGGCAGCAGGCCGCGCTCGATGTTCTGCTCCAGCCAGCCCCATTGGAACGCCGCGGTTTCATAGAGGCTGGTGGGGGTGTCGTAGTTGAGCTCCAGCAGCTTGGCCGGGCCCTGGCCGTTATAGGAAAAATCCAGGCGGCCGTAGAGGTGCGGGTGACCGTCGAGCCATGAAGTGCGGATCATGTCGTAGAAGGCCGGCGGGATGCTCAGGCGATCGAGCAGGGCCTCGTTGCGCACCACCCGGTCCACCAAGTCCATGCACATCTCATGGATCTCGGTGGTCGGGTCTTCCAGGTCGTCCTCGATCTGCTTGAGGCTGAACTGGTAGTAGGCGCTTTCGTCCCAGTAGGCTTCGCCGTCGATGGTGTGGAACAGGAAGCCGAGCTTTTGCGCGGTCTGTCGCCAGTCCGGGCGTTCGTTGCAGAGGATCTTCTTCATGGCGCGGTTCCTTAGCTGCTCGAGCGTCCCGAACTCCAGCTCGAGGAGCTGGAGCCGCCCCAGCCGCTGCGGGCGCTGGCCTGGCTGCCGAAGCCGCCGCGGGAGGTAGAGGAGGACACGGACATCGGCCGGGTGGTGGTCCGGAAACCGCTGCCCGACTGCGCCTGGCGCGACTTGGAGAAGGTCGAGCCGCTGGCGATGCGCTGGTTGAGCGTCGAGTTGGCGTAGCTGCCGCGGTCGTCGCGATAGCGGTAGACCGGCTCGGAATAATAGTTGCGGTTGCCACCGCTGAGCAGGTTGCCGATCAGCAGGCCGGTGAGCAGACCGCTGTCATTGCTGCTGAACGACGAGCTGCGGCCAGCCTCGGGGCTGACCCCGGCTGCCGCCAGCTGTTCGCGGGTGAAGGCGCCCTGGGCGTTGATTTCAAAGCCGCCGAGCTTGGGCACGAACTTGCCGCTGGAATCCACCTGGCACCAGTTTTCGACGAAGTCGGCATCGCAATCGGCCTGGTTGTCGTAGACCGGCGCCTGGGCGCGGTGCTCCGCCATGGCCTTGATATAGGCATCGGAGCAGACGTCCACGGCGATCTTGCCGTCCACGCATTCCTGCACCGACTGGAAGTTGAATTTCTGCTGGACCGCGAGGGTCTCCGGCTCCGAGTTGCAGCCCGAGATCGCCAGGGCCACCGAGGCGGCTAGGGAGAGCTGAACGTATTGGCTTCGTTTCATCGAGGGCTCCGTGCGGTCGATCAGTTCTGCGAAGGGGTCATGCAGGCGGCGTTGAGCAGGCCGACGCTGATGGCCACGGCGGCGACATAGATGCCGGCGGCAATTTCGCCGTTGCGGATGCGCTGCGAAGTGCCCTTGAGCACCAGGCTGGTCATCAGGAACGCCAGCAGTTGCACCACGGCGGCGATCAGCGCCCAGACGGCGAAGTCCAGCAGGCTGATGGAGTAGGCGATGACGTTGCTCGCCGGGATGGCGAAACCGATGATGGCGCCGCCCAGGGCGATGGCGGCGGAGACGTTGCCCTCGCGGATCAGCTGGAACTCCTTGTGCGGCGTCAGGCGGGTGTAGACGAACTGGAACAGGGCGAACAGCACGGCCGCGCCGAGGATGTAGGTCAGGAAACCGACCACGGCGAATTTGTTCAGGGAGATGGAAAGGGCTTCAAGCATGGGTTCTGGTCCTTGTCAGAGGGTTTGCAGGTCGGTCATGTACAGGGAAATGCCCAGTGAGGTCACCAGGCTGACGCTGCCGTCGGCGTATTGCTCCACGGAAAACAGCAGGAACTCGCGGCGATTGGTCAGGCCGGTGTCGCGGGCATAGAGCATCGAGTGGCTTTCGAAGGCGAAGGTCTCGTCCGGCTTGGACACCTGCTCGCGCAGCGGCACCAGCTCGGTCTGCCCGGCTTCGGTGCCCCATTCGCGCAGGTACTCGACGCCGTCGAGGCTGTAGGTGGGCTGGCCGATCAGGCTGTTCGGGCCGGCCAGGCGCCGCAGCTCGGCTTCGCTGTTGACGGCCTGGTTGCTCAGGTAGTTGAACAGGATGATCGATTTGACCTGGCCGTCGATGCCCCCGCTGGTGTGCACCTGCAGCCAGTAGTCCTCGTCGTCCAGGTAGTAGCGCGACAGCCATTCGGACTGGCCCAGGTCTACCTGGCCTTCGCTGTAGACCGCCTGGTCGCCGGGAATCGCTACGCGGCTGTTGTCGGCGAGCAGCAGCTTGAGGCTGGCATCGAAGCGGATGCCCGCGCCCATGCTCAGGCCCAGTGGGCCGGTGGCGAAACTCGAGCTTGTGGTGGCCGGGGCCTGGAGCCCCAGAAAGCGTTTAAACCATCCCATTGTCGATGTCCTTGAGGCGGCTGGAAGCGATGTAGAAGAGTTCGCCGCCCTGGATCCGCGTATCGCTGTGCGGGTTGATCTGCGGGTGTTGCGCGCCGCGGGCGCGGTAGCCGATCAGGGTGGCGTTGTAGCGTTCCTTGAGGTGTACGTAGAGCTCGGCGAAACGGCCTTCGTAAGTCTCGGGCAGGCGCATGACGTATTGGGTGGCGCCCTGGCCGACGCACAGCAGTTCGTTGATCACCACCGAGGAGCCCGGGTCCTGGGAGGAGCGCACCAGCATCTCGATGGCCATGCTCGAGGTGCACTCCAGCTTCGGTGCGTAGGAGGCGGCCAGGGTGGCGATTTCGCTGTCGTTGAAGTGGGCGACCACGTGGCCGCTGGGGCGCAGCTGGTTGATCGCCAGCACGCTGGCCAGGGTCAGGTCGTCGGAGCTGGTGCGCACCAGCACCCGTTCGGCGCCGGGCACCCCGGCACGCAACAGCAGGGCCGCGGACGACAGGCTTTCGCCCTTGACGAAGGCGGCCTTGCCCTGCATCGGGTTCTCGTCGAGGCTGGCGTCGCAGATGACGATCAGGTTGTCGTTGGAGGTTTCGTCCTGCAGCAGCAATTCGATCACCCGCTCGCTGGACGCGCCTTCCCAGCCGACCAGCACGGTATGCCCGGTCTGGCCGGTGAAGTTGCCTTTGCCTTTCATGCCTTTTCTCCATAGGTCCATAACGCTGCTGGTGGTCTTGCCGATGGCCGCGGTCAGCAGCGCGATGCCGCCGAGCATCACCCACACGGCGACGAACACCCGGCCGGCGGCGGATTGCGGCGACAGGTCGCCATAACCCACGGTCAGGGTGGTGGTGAAATAGAAATAGATGAAGGTCGCGGGCGCAGTGAGGTGCTGCTCGCCCAAGGCCACCAGGCCGAGATAGGAGGTCGCGGCATGCACGCCGAGCGCGATGGCCAGGCCCATCCAGCCGAAGCGCTGGAAGAAGGTGGCCGCGTATACCCGAAGCAAGATGAAAATCGACATCGAATCCCTGATTTCCTGATGAGCAGATCTATCCGTGATGCAGCGTGCCGTGCCCGGGCAAGGCATGGCTCATTGCCGCGCGGCATTAGACATCGGCTTGGCGCCGGATAAAAGCACTTTTGCTGCGATAAACCCCGCGAAGGCGCCAAAGATGTGCCCTTCGAAGGACACCCCGGCCCGTGGCAGGAGCCCCAGGACCAGGCCGGAATACAGGAACATCGTCACCGCGGCGGCCAGCAGGCTGCTCCAGCTGCGCAGCAGCCAGGCGCGGGTGAGGATGTAGGCCCACAGGCCGAAGACCCAGGCGCTGGCGCCGACGTGGATGCCCCTGAAGCCGAACAGCCAGACCAGCGCGCCGCCGAGCAGGATGATGATCAGGCTGACCACCACGAAGCGCCGCTGGCCTTCGGCGATCACCATGGCGCCGAGGATCAGGAAGGGCACCAGGTTGGCGGTCAGGTGGGTAAAGGAGCCGTGGAGAAAGGGCGAGGCGAGTATCCCCGGCAAACCCTGCAGGGTGCGGGGGATCAGGCCGAAGAGATTCAGGCTGTAGCCGCTCAGGCTGTTGAGCACCTGTGCGGCGATCATTACCAGGGCCAGGCCCGCCAGGGTCTTGAAACCATTTGCAACGGCCATTGAGGCCCTCCAGGAGGCCGAAAAAACACAAGCGATTTGTAGGAGCGCAGCTTGCTCGCGATGGACTGGAGGGCGCCGCGCTCATCCAGGCAGTACGCGACATCGTTAACGACCATCGCGAGCAAGCTGCGCTCCTACAGGTTGAGTGGTGCAACAGCGCTGTTTACTCGGTCGACTTCTGCTTTTTCAGGCGCTCGAGGATGGCGTTGGCGCTGCCCTGGTCCGGCACGATGTTGGCTTCGCGCAGGCGGCGTTCCAGGTCGTTGCCGTTGCTCGCATCGGCCAGTTGCTCCTGGGCTTCCATTTCCGCCGCGCGCTGGTCTTGCTTGGCTTGCAGGCGGTTCAGGGTGTTGACTGCGGTTTCCAGCTTGCCGTTGGCGCCGCCGCTGGCGATCGAGGCGCTGACCTGGGCTTTCTGCACGCTCTCCCGGGCCTTGGCCATGTCCACTTGCTGGCGCAGGCTGCGGATGCGCGCTTCGGCCTTGCCGATGTCCTTGCGCATATTCTCGGCATAGGCGCCGAATTCGCTGGCTTGCTTCTGCTCCGCTTCCAGGCCGCTGGTCAGGGTCGAGATGGCTTCGGCAACTTCCAGGGCCAGGTCTTCGCGGTTGGCCTGCAGCGAGGCGAGGGCCTTGGACTCCAGGTCGGCGATCTTCGCGGTGAATTCGCTGACCCGCTCAGTGGACAGCTTGTGCTTGGCCATGATGGTGACCAGCTCGCGCTTGGCGTTGGACAGGGCGTTGTCGGCGTCGCGGATTTCCTGGTCGAGGATGCGCAGGGCCTGCTGGTCGGCGATGCTTTCGCCGACTTCGTTGGCGCCGCCGCGCAGGGCGGTGAACAGTTTGTTCCAGATGGACTGAGTCATGTAGGTGTACTCCGGATTCTCGGCAATCAGTTGAAGAAGCTTTCGAAGGCTTCGGTGGCGCGTTGGACGTTGTCCACCAGGGTCTTGACCTCGGTCACCACGTTGGTCAGGTTCGAACTGGCGCTCAGGGCGCCGAACATGTTGTAGACGGTCTGGCCGTTGGGCATGGACTCGATGCCGATCGAGGAGAGGGGGAACATCTCCCGGCTGCGCAGCACCGCGTCATTGAAGCGGGCAACGTCGTTGATCGACTCCAGGTCCACCAGCACGGTGTCGACGATGATCTGCTCGCCGACCACCGCGATGTAGATCGGCAGGCCGCCGAAGTCGTGCATTTCCAGCTTGATGCTTGGCTCGGCGCCTTGAATCAGGCTCAGGCCGATTTCGTTCGAGGTCACTTCGTCCAGGGCCTGCAAGGCGCCGAAGAGGCGGTCGATGGTCCAGTTCTCACCTGCGATCATGTCATTCTCCAATACCGGTGCGCCGCCGATCAGGGGTTGGCGCAGCTTCTTCTCAATGTGCTTGAGCACGCTCCGGTTTTCCGGAAGTACCCAGGTTTCGTGTTTCACATAACCAGCGGCACTCAGGCCCGCGCGCATCTGCTTCATGTAGAAGCTCGACGGCTTCTTGGCGGAAGCCTTGCTAGGGGCCTTGTTGCTGGAGGCCTTACTGCTGGAAGGTTTCGAGCGCTCTCCTTGTCGACTCTCTGAGGAAGCCGGTAGGTCAGCAGGCTGCCTGGCCGGGACGGTCTTTTTCATGGGGTGACTCCGTTGTGCACGTATCACGCGTGAGAACATTACAGGGGATTTTGTTACGGCTCAATGACTCACGCGTGATATTTTTTTCGCTCGGCGAAACAACGGTCGCAAGGCTCTGGAGTGGCATTTTGCGTTAATCAGCCGACTGCCGTGGCTCAGGGGGCATGCCGGTGCCTGGGTGCTGGGCGAGGCTTTTCGGGCCTCGATCATTGCCCGGGCGATGTCGGGGTGTGGAATTTATACAGGGTGCAGGGGTAGCCGTCTGCCGTGATTGGATGACAGCTGTAGGCGTCGCCGACGAGCGTGGGAATGACCCGGGCCCAGAAATCCCGGGCCGGCCGGTTGTCATCGATGTGGAAGATCTGCCAGTGCCCGGGCAGCTGTTCCAGCAGTCGCGTCACCACCTGCCGGCCGATGCCGCGACCGCGAAAGCGCCGGACCACGAAGAAGTAGGCGAGGTTGTACTGCACCTCGGCAAAGTGCACCTGCTTGTCGACGATGGCAAAGCCCGCCAGCTCGCCGTCGACCCGCAGCAGCCAGGGGCGGGTGCCGGGCTGGCGCCAGGATTCGGCCTGCGGCTGGATGGCGTACAGGCCGTGGCGACCGAGCTTGATCGGCAGCCACTCGCTGAGTTCGTACAGGTAGAACTGCATCAGGTTTTCCAGGCATTCCAGCTCGTCGCGCTGGACCGGGTGCAGTTCGATCTGGCTCATGGTTCCAGGCTCCGCACGGTGTCGGTGGGCGAGGTGGCCTTGGCCGCGAAGTAGCATTCGGCGCTGAGGCTGTACAGCAGGCTGGGGGCCAGGCCGGGGAAGTCGTCCAGTTCGCCGTCGCGGGTCAGGCCCAGGCGTTCCAGGGCGCGACGCGACGGCAGGTTGTCGGGCCGTACCAGGCCGATCACCTGTTCCTTGCCCAGCATGCGGAACGCGAGGTGCAGCGCGGCGTCGGCCATTTCGCTGGCGTACCCCTGGCCCCAGGCCTCGACGGCGAAGCGAAAGTACAGGTTCAGCCCGCTGCGCTCGCCGAAGCGGCTGTGCATGACGCCGCCGAACCCCAGCACCCGCTCGGGCTGGGCGCGGTCGCAGACCACCCAATAGCCGAAACCCTGGTCCTGCCAGTGTTGTATCCAGCCCTGCAGCCGGTGCTGGCAGCTCTCGCGGCTGTCCGGGCCGGTCGGGTTATAGCGCTGGGTCCGCGGGTCGCTGTGGAGCAGGTGGGTGACGTCCAGGTCGGCGGCCGTTGGCGCGCGCAACAGCAGGCGGGCGGTGAGGGTGGTCGCGGAGGAGGGAGCATCGGTCATGGGATTCGTCCATACGCGAGGGGGGTATTTTTCTTCAATACACTGGGCGGCCTGCGCACTTACCTTGGTCACCGGACTCTCCGATTGATCCTTTGAAGGTGTGTGATGAGCGTAGTGTTTTCCATGGCGGCCTTCGCGCTAGCCTCTTCGATTACCCCCGGCCCGGTCAATATCGTGGCCCTGAGTTCCGGCGCGCAGTTCGGCTTTCGCGCCAGCCTGCGGCATGTCGGTGGCGCGACCCTGGGCTTTGTCCTGTTGCTGGTGCTGATCGGCCTGGGTTTGCATGAGCTGTTGCGGCTATGGCCGTTCCTGACCCGCGGCATCCAGCTGTTCGGGGTGGCTTTCCTGCTGTTCATGGCCTGGAAGCTGGCGGTGGACGACGGCCGGCTGAACAGCGATGGCCAGGCCAAGGCGCCGTCGGCCTGGTACGGCGCGATCATGCAATGGCTCAACCCCAAAGCCTGGCTGGCCTGCGTCGCCGGCATGGGCGCGTTCGCCGCCAATGGCGAGGCGCTGCTGGTGTGGCAGTTCGCCCTGGTGTACTTCGTGATCTGCTACCTGTCGATTGCCTGCTGGGCCTACGCCGGGACTTTTTTGCGCCAGTACCTGAGCAACCCGAAGGGCATGCGCCTGTTCAACCGCAGCATGGCGGCGCTGCTGGCGGCGAGCGCGGTGTATCTGTTGTTGCCTTGAATCGGCGTTGGCTTTATCGCGAGCAAGCTCGCTCCTACAGAGATCGCGTCCTCTGTAGGAGCGAGCTTGCTCGCGATGAGGGCGTCAGGTCTGCCAATCACCCGCGATACTGCCCCGGCGTCGCCGCCAGATGCTGCTTGAAGGCGCGCTGGAAATGCGCCTGGTCGGCGAAGCCGGCTTCCAGGGCCACATCGGCGATCGGCTCGCCGTCACGCAACCGGGACTGGGCGAACTGCACCCGCTGGTTGACCACGAAGGCGTGGGGCGTCATGCCGTAGTGCTGCTTGAAGGCGCGGATCAGGTAGGACGGCGACAGCTCGGCGGCCTGGCAGATTTCCTCGAGCTTCAGCGAGCGGGTGCAGTGTTGGCGAATGTAGTCGGCGGCCCGTTGCAGTTTCTGGTTGCTCTCGCGCGGCGGTCGGCTGGCCGGGTTCAGGCGCTGCTGCAGGTCGCTGAAAAACGCGACTGCGGCGCTGTGCTTGTGCAGCGTCTCGGCCTGTTCGTCCACCAGCACCTCATACAAACGGTTGAGCCCGGCATAGAGTTCGGGGTCGTCGCTGTGGGGCGTGGAAAAGGCGCGAAAGCCCAGGTCCTGGCTGAAGCCGAGTTGATGCTGCAGATCGGTCAGCCAGGGGGTGTCGACATAGAGCATGAGATACGACCAGGGCTGGTCGTCGATAGGGTTGCAGGCGTGCACTTCGCCGGGGTTCATCAGCACCACGGTGCCGGCGCCGATGCGAAATTGCGCCTGCTCGTGCAGGTAGGTGCTGTGCCCGGCGGTGATGGCGCCGATAGAGAAATGCTCGTGGGCATGCCGGGCGTAACAGACCTTGCGCCCGTCGGCGATCGAGCGGGCCTCGATAAAGGGCAGCGCCGTATCGCGCCAGAACTGCGGGGCGGTATTGGGGCTGTGGCTCAAGCTCGGCTTCATCAAAGGTGTCCCATCGGCAAGCGTCGGCCACCGAGTGTATTAGCTCTCGCCGGCGAAGGCTCGTTCCAGCGCGGCGATATCGAGTTTTTTCATCTGCAGCAGGGCCTGCATCACCCGCTGCGACTTGGCCGTGTCGGGGTCGGTCATCCAGTGGTTGAGCGCGCAAGGCACGATCTGCCAGGACAGCCCGAACTTGTCCTTGAGCCAGCCGCACTGCTGGGCCTCGGGCGCGCCGCCGTAGGACAGGGCGCTCCAGAAATGATCGATTTCGCCCTGGTTCTGGCAGTTGACCTGCAGCGAGACCGCTTCGTTGAACTGGAACACCGGGCCGCCGTTGAGGCCGGTGAAGGTCTGCCCGTCGAGCTCAAAGGACACGGTCATCACCGAGCCTTCGGGGCGGCCGTGGAACTCGAAGCCGGCCTTGCCGTAGTGGGTGAGGGCGGTGATGCGCGAGTGCTCGAAGATCGAACAGTAGAACTGGGCGGCGGCTTCGGCCTGGTGGTCGAACCACAGGCAGGGCGTGATGCGATGAATGTGCGACATGACGGTTCTCCTCGGCAGGTGGTTCACGCTTGAGCAAGCGTAGTCAGCCGATAGTCGTCCCGGGTTGCCGTAGATCGACAAAGCGCAGCCGGGCGAGGAGCGGTATCGAGCCCGCGCATCCGGGTCAGGATCGCCGCCCTTGCTCGGCTACCCAGGCGTTGGCCATGTCGATAAAAGCGCGCAGTTTCGGCTGGCTCTGGGTGCGGCTGGGAAAGTATAGATACAGGCCCGAGCTCAGCGGGACGAACGGTTGCAGCACAGACTCCAGGCGCCCGCTGGCCAGGTCGTCGGCCACCTCGAAGTCACAGGCGTAGGCCAGCCCCTGTCCGTCCCGCGCCATGGCGACCAGCAAGTGCCGATCGTTGACCACCAGCGCCCCCTCGACGCCGACGGTGAAATCCCGCCCATTGCGCCGGAACTCCCAGCGATGGGTCGTGCCCGAGGTGAGGAAGCGAAAGCCGATGCCCTGGTGCCGGGTCAGTTCTTCCGGGGCCTGCGGCCTGCCGGCCCGCATGCGCGCCGCCCGCAGCGGCCATGTGATCAATATCTCGTCGATCGGCGGCTATCAGTCGGGGCCGGGTTACGGCGTCTACTGTTCGACCAAGTTCGCCGTCGAAGGCTTGAGCGAGGCCCTGCACAGCGAGCTGGTGCCTTTGGGCGTGAAGGTCGCGGTGGTCGAGCCGGGCTTTTTCCGCACCGATTTTCTCGATGGCAATTCGTTGCTGGAGTCGCCGGCCTCGATCGCCGACTACACCGCTACTGTTGGCCTGGTACGCCAGCAAGCCAAGGCCTATAACCAGCAGCAGCCGGGCGACCCGGACAAACTGGCGCAGGCGATGATCGCCCTGGTCGAAGCCAAGCAACCGCCGCTGCGCCTGCCCCTGGGCACCGACACCCTGGGCGCCATCGCGGCGAAGAACGCCTACGTCGATCAGGAAACCGCGACCTGGCGGGCGCTGTCGGCCTCCACCGATTTCTGATGCTGTGGTCATGGCCTGGCCGCCCCGTCCAGGGCGGTTGGGCGTGACCGGTGGTCGCAGAATCCGGCCTGTTCGGCAAACTGCGCTTAGCTGTATGGAAAACCTCGCGGCGCGCGTAGGCCTTCGGCCACAGCGACGCCGCTCCAGGATCCCGTGAATCCTGTCCCCTCTCGGCCTGAGGAGTTGCGCATGCTGACACTCAATATCAATGGCAAGGACCAGCAACTCGAGGTGCCCGCGGACATGCCGCTGCTCTGGGTACTGCGCGATGTGGCGCACCTGACCGGCACCAAGTTCGGCTGCGGCATGGCGCAATGCGGCGCCTGCACCGTGCATGTCGACGGCGCGCCGCTGCGTTCCTGCGTGACCCCGGCCGCGACAGTGGCCAACGGGCAGAAAATCCTCACCATCGAAGGCCTGTCGGCGGACGGCTCGCACCCGGTGCAGCGCGCCTGGGCCGAGCTGGACGTGGTGCAGTGCGGTTACTGCCAGTCGGGGCAGATCATGTCGGCCGCGGCCTTGCTGGTGAAGATCCCGTCGCCCACCGACAGCGATATCGACCAGGCGTTGTCCGGCAATATCTGCCGCTGCGGCACCTACCCCAGGATCCGCGCGGCGGTCAAACGCGCCGCTGAAATCGGCTGAGTCGGCATTAAGAGGGGCAAGGCATGATCACTGCATCGCGTCGTGGGTTTCTCAAAGGGGGTGCGCTGCTCGGCGGCGGGCTGGTGGTGGCGTTCGTCATCCCGGGAGCCAATCGCTTTGTCCGGGCGGCGAGCGAAGCGTTCGTGCCCAATGCGTTCTTGCGTATCGCCCCGGACGGGGTGGTCACCGTGGTGCTCGGCCATTCGGAAATGGGCCAGGGCATCTGGACCGGGCTGTCGATGCTGATCGCCGAGGAGCTGGATGCCGACTGGTCGAAGATTCGCGTCGAGCACGCGCCGGCCGCCGCGGTGTATGGCTTGCCGGCGTTCGGCGGGATGCAGATCACCGGCGGCTCGACCTCGACCTGGATGGAGTTCGACCGCTATCGCCAGGCCGGCGCCGCGGCCCGGCAGATGCTGATCGAGGCGGCGGCCAAGCGCCTGCAGGTGGCGCCCTCGACCCTGCACACCGAGCAGGGCTGGGTGGTGGCCGGCGACCAGCGCCTGAGCTACGGCGACCTGGCCAACGACGCCGGGCAGCTGCCGGTGCCGGACCCGGCCTCGTTGCGCTTGAAGGAGGCCAAGGACTGGCGGCTGATCGGCAAGCCGACCCAGCGCCTGGACACCCCGGAGAAAATCACCGGCCGCGCGCAATTCGGCATGGACATGTATTTCGACGGCCTGCTGACCGCCGTGGTTCTGCGTTCGCCGGTGTTCGGCGGCACGCTCAAGTCGTTCGATCCCCAGGCGGCGCTGGCGGTGCCCGGGGTGCTCAAGGTGCTCCAGGTGCCCACGGGCGTGGCGGTGGTCGCCGAGCATTACTGGGCGGCCAAGCAGGGGCGCGATGCGCTCAAGGCCGAATGGGACCTGGGGCCGAACGCCAACATGAGCAGCGAAAGCCTGATGCAGAGCTTTCGCAAACTGGCGCTGACCCCCGGGACCAAGGCCGCCGAGACCGGCGATGCGGCCGGGAGCATGGCCAAGGCGACGCAGGTGATCAAGGCCGAATACAGCGTGCCGTACCTGGCCCATGCGCCGATGGAACCGCTCAACTGCACGGTGCGCATCGGCGCCGACAAGTGCGAGATCTGGACCGGCACCCAGTTCCAGACCCTGGACCAGATGGTCGCGGCGAAGATCACCGGGCTCAAGCCGGAACAGGTGCAGATCCACACGCAATTTCTGGGCGGCGGTTTCGGCCGCCGGGCCAATCCCACCTCGGACTTCGTCAGCGAGGCGGTGGAGGTGGCCAAGGCCGCCGCGGCCCCAGTGAAAACCGTCTGGTCGCGGGAGGACGACGTGCGCGGCGGCTACTTCCGTTCGGCGTTCCTGCATCAGGCGCAGGTCGGCCTGGATGCCCAGGGCCTGCCGCTGGCCTGGCAGCATGTGCTGGTGGGGCAGTCGATCATGGCCGGCACCTCGTTCGAGGCCAGCTTCGTCAAGAACGGTATCGACAACACTTCGGTCGAGGGCCTGGCGGACGGGCCTTACCTGAAGGGCACGCCGAACCACAGGGTCGACCTGCATTCACCGATGACTGGCATCACCGTGCTGTGGATGCGTTCCGTGGGCCATACCCACACCGCGTTCGTCGTCGAATCGTTGATCGACGAGATGGCCGCCGCGGTGGGCAAGGATCCGGTGGAGTACCGCCGCACCCTGCTCAAGGATCACCCACGGCACCTGGGCGTGCTCAACCTGGCGGTGGAGAAGGCCGGCTGGGGCAAGCCCGTGCCCAATGGCCATGCCCTGGGCGTGGCGGTGCACGAGTCCTTCGGCAGCTATGTGGCGCAGGTGGCCGAGGTGTCCCAGGAGGCCGAGCGGATTCGCGTGCACCGCGTGGTCTGTGCGGTGGATTGCGGCATCGCGGTGAACCCGCAAAGCATCGCCGCGCAGATGGAGTCGGGCATCACCTTCGGCCTGGGCATGGCCCTGCACAGCCGCATTTCCTTCAAGGACGGCCGGGTGGTGCAGTCCAACTATCACGACTTCCAGGTGTTGCGCCTGAACGAGATGCCCGAGGTCGAGGTGCACATAGTCGCCAGCAGCGAGAAACCCGGCGGTATCGGCGAGGCAGGCGTGCCGCCCACGACGCCGGCGGTGGCCAACGCGGTGTTCGCCCTGACCGGCCAGCGCCTGCGCGAGCTGCCGCTGCAACTGGCGGGGGTGTGAGATGAAACGCCACCTGTTCCTCGGCTCGCTGATCCTGGTCGGCCTGGGCGGTTATGCCTCGGACCTGTTCGCCGCCGATGACCCGGCGCTGGCGGCGTTCGCGACGGTGCAGAAGGTGTTCCAGAGCCCGCGTTGCCAGAATTGCCATATTCCCGGGGATGCGCCCTTGCAGTTCGACGCTGGCACGCCCCACGCCATGGCCGTGGTCCGTGGCCTGGACGGCAAGGGCGCGGCAGGGCTGCCGTGCGCCACCTGCCATGGCGCAAGCAACCCGCCAGCCAGCTATGGCCCGCACATGCCACCGGGGGCGCCGCACTGGAGCCTGCCGCCGGCGGCGCACAAGATGGCCTGGATTGGCCTGCCGGCCGACCGCCTGTGCCAGATGATCAAGGACAAGGCCAGCAACGGCGACCGCGACTTTGCCGCGCTGATCAAGCATGTCAGCGAAGACAAGCTGGTGCTCTGGGGCTGGAACCCCGGTGGCAACCGCGCGCCGGTACCGGTGCCCCACGACATGTTCGTCAGCCAGTTCAAGCTCTGGGCCGAGGCGGGCGGACCCTGCCCGGCGGTCGGAAGTTGACGCCTGGGGCCCCCAGCGAGGGCTGGTTGCGGGGCAGTCGCAGGCCTCGGCAACTAAGCTCTATAGGTGATACCCGCCAATGGAGTGTGCGATGTTTTCCCCAGACAAGCCTGTCCAGGCACCGAACCCGGTGCCAGCCCCGGAGGCGGACGACCCGTCCCGGCAACTGTTGCGCGATCAGAACCGTCGGGCCGAGCAGGAGCTGGCCGCGGTGCAGGTAGCCAACCTCGATAAACTGACCCTGCTGCCCAACTCGCACGGCTTTGCGGTGCTGGCCGGCGATGCGCTGCAGGCCTGCAAGGACCTGAACTGCCCGGCGACCTTGCTGCTGTTCGATCTTGACGATATCTACCGTATCGCCCGCGCTTATGGGTCGGAAGAAGGCGAGGCGGCGCTCAAGACCTTCGCCGACGGCCTGCGCATCGCCTTTCGCGAAAGCGACGTGGTTGGGCATCTGGAGTACCAGCGTTTCGCGGTGCTGCTGACCGGCTCGGAACGGATGGAAAAGCTGGCGATCATCACCCGCCTGCAGGCCATCCTCGACGAGCGCACCGCCACCCAGCAGTGCATTTACGACATCTGCTTCAGCATCGGCCAGATCGAGTTCGATCCGGCCCGGCCGGCCGATGTGGAAGCCTTGCTGGCGGATGCCGACCAGACCATGAGCAGACCGGGCCGCGGGCCGCTGTTCAAGGCGTGAATGTTGGGCCGAGACGCAATACGGCGGGTTATTGCTCGGTGCCAGCCTGCCCTTGGAGCCTGTTTCGCAACTCGGTGATCACGCGCAGGGCCGTTTGAATGTCTTCAACTTCAAGTCCGGCCGACAAATCGTTGACCAGCGGGGTGTACAGGCGGATGGCCTCATTGAAGGCTGCCGTACCCTTGTCTGTCAGCGTCACGAGCTGCGCGCGCCGGTGATGCGGGTTGGGCTGGAAGGTCACCAGTCCTTCCTTCTCCAGATCGTTGACGATGCGCTGGACATTCTGTCGGTTGGCCTCCAGGTCCCGAGCGAGCCAGGCGACCGGCTGCGGGCGCTCTGCCGCCACGATCGCGCCCAGAATCTGCCAGCGGGCGCTGGTCAGCCCGAGGGGGGCGACTATCCGGTCGCCCCAGGCCAGCGTCAGGTTGCTGGCCCGGAACATACTCAGAATGAAGTCGGTCAGGGCAGCCCCGGCGGGGGTGGGTTCAGGTTCGTGCATAACGTCGTTATCCAGACAAAATGATTCTTCAGGGATATTGACATCATGATGTCAATATAGCAATTTGATTTCGAATTCAGCCCTCACACCTGGAGCCTGCCATGTCTCTCATTCGCCCTATGGACCCCGCCTTTCCGATCGATCGCCAGATTACGCTCGAAGCCGCGCCGGTCATCCTGATCAACGTCTTCACCCTGGACCAGGCCGACGAGCCGACCTTCCTGCAGGCCTGGCAAGACGATGCCAGTTTTATGAAGCAACAGCCGGGGTTCATTTCCACCCAGCTGCATCGCGCCATCGGCGAAAGCCCGACCTATCTCAATTACGCGGTCTGGGAGTCCAACGCGCATTTCCGGGCGGCCTTCGTGCATCCGGAGTTCAGGGCCAAGCTTTCGCACTATCCGTCCTCGGCGGTCGCTTCCCCGCATCTGTTCCAGAAGGTCGCGGTACCGGGCATCTGCGTCGCCTAGGCAGCCGATACCTGGCCCAGGTGGTTGCGGCCGTGAGGTGCCTGCCGGTCACTGCTGCATCCGCGCTCGCCGGCCGGTACAGCAGGCCAGCGAGCGCTCATGCCTCGCTGGCCGGCACCAGGAACGCGGCCTCCAGCAACTGCCGGGTGTAGGGATGCTGCGGCGCGGCGAAGATATCTTGCGCGTCGCCCTGTTCCACCACCTGGCCATGCTTGACCACCATCAACTGGTGGCTCAGGGCCTTGACCACCGCCAGGTCGTGACTGATGAACAGGTAGGTCAGGTTGTACTTGGCCTGCAGCTTGCGCAGCAGCTCCACCACCTGGCGCTGCACGGTGCGGTCGAGGGCCGAGGTCGGCTCATCCAGCAGGATCAGCGCCGGCTTGAGCACCAGGGCGCGGGCGATGGCGATGCGCTGGCGCTGGCCGCCGGAGAACTCGTGGGGGTAGCGGTGCCGGGTTTCCGGGTCCAGCCCCACTTCCTTGAGTGCTTCGATGATTGCCTGTTCCTGCTCGGCGGCGCTGCCGATCTTGTGGATGCGCAGGCCTTCGCCGACGATCTGGCTCACGCACATGCGCGGGCTGAGGCTGCCGAAGGGGTCCTGGAACACCACCTGCATCTCCCGGCGCAACGGCCGCACCTGCTGTTGCGACAGGCCGTCCAGTTGCTGGCCTTCGAAGCGAATGGCGCCCTTGCTGGCGATCAGGCGCAGGATTGCCAGGCCCAGGGTGGATTTGCCCGAGCCGCTTTCGCCGACGATGCCCAGGGTCTGGCCCTGGGGCAGGCTGAAGTTGATGCCGTCCACCGCCTTCACATGGTCGACGGTGTGGCGCAGCAGGCCTTTCTTGATCGGGAACCAGACCTTCAGGTCCTCGACCTGCAACAGCGGCGGGCCGACCACATTGCTCGCCGGCTTGCCGCTGGGCTCGGCCGCCAGCAGTTCGCGGGTGTAGGGATGCTGCGGCGCGCGGAACAGCTTTTCGCAGGACGCCTGTTCGACGATGCAGCCGCGCTGCATCACGCAGACGCGGTGAGCGATGCGCCGGACCAGGTTGAGGTCGTGGCTGATCAGCAGCAAGGCCATGCCCAGGCGTGCTTGCAGCTCCTTGAGCAGTTCGAGGATTTTCAGTTGCACGGTGACGTCGAGGGCGGTGGTCGGCTCGTCGGCGATCAGCAGTTCCGGTTCGTTGGCCAGGGCCATGGCGATCATCACCCGTTGCCGCTGGCCGCCGGACAGCTCGTGGGGCAGGGCCTTGAGGCGCTTGTGCGGCTCGGGGATGCCCACCAGTTCCAGCAGCTCCAGGGTGCGCCGGGTGGCGACCTTGCCGATCAGGCCCTTGTGCAGGCCCAGCACCTCGTTGATCTGCTTCTCGATGCTGTGCAGCGGGTTGAGCGAGGTCATCGGCTCCTGGAAGATCATGGCGATGCGGTTGCCGCGAATATGGCGGATGGTTTTTTCTTTCTGGGTCAGCAAATCCTGGCCGGCGTACTGGATGGTCCCGGACGGATGGCGGGCCAGCGGGTAGGGCAAGAGGCGCAGGATCGAGTGCGCGGTCACCGACTTGCCGGAACCGCTTTCGCCCACCAGGGCCAGGGTTTCGCCGCGCTTGATGTCGAAGCTGATGCCCTCGACCACCCGTTGCGTGTGGGCGCCAACGCCAAATTCGACGGCGAGGTCGCGGACTTCGATCAGATTGTCCTGATTCATCTCATTTCCTCGGGTCGAAGGCATCGCGAGCGGACTCGCCGATAAATACCAGCAGGCTCAACATGATCGCCAGCACGGCAAAGGCGCTGATGCCCAGCCAGGGTGCCTGCAGGTTGGATTTGCCCTGGGCCACCAGTTCGCCCAGGGACGGCGCGCCGGGGGGCAGGCCGAAGCCGAGGAAGTCGAGGGCGGTCAGGGTGCCGATGGCGCCGGTGAGAATGAACGGCATGAAGGTCATGGTCGAGACCATGGCGTTGGGCAGGATATGGCGGAACATGATCGCGCCGTTCTGCATGCCCAGGGCGCGGGCGGCGCGCACGTATTCCAGGTTGCGCCCGCGCAGGAACTCGGCGCGCACCACGTCCACCAGGCTCATCCAGGAGAACAGCAGCATGATCCCCAGCAGCCACCAGAAGTTCGGCTGCACGAAGCTGGCGAGGATGATCAACAGGTAGAGCACCGGCAGCCCGGACCAGATCTCCAGGAAACGCTGCCCGGCCAGGTCGACCCAGCCGCCATAGAAGCCCTGCAGCGCCCCGGCGATGACGCCGATGATCGAACTGAGCACGGTCAGGGTCAGGGCGAACAGCACCGAGACCCGGAAGCCGTAGATCACTCGCGCCAGCACATCGCGGCCCTGGTCGTCGGTGCCCAGCAGGTTGTCCGCCGAGGGCGGCGCGGGGGCCGGGACTTTCAGGTCGTAGTTGATGCTCTGGTAGCTGAACGGGATCGGCGCCCACAGCACCCAGGCGTCCTTGGCCGCCAGCAGTTCGCGGATGTACGGGCTCTTGTAGTTGGCCTCCAGGGGGAACTCGCCGCCGAAGGTGGTTTCCGGGTAGCGCTTGAGCGCCGGGAAGTACCAGCCGTCGTCGTAGTGCACCACCAGCGGCTTGTCGTTGGCGATCAGTTCGGCGCCAAGGCTGGCGCCAAACAGGATCAGGAACAGCCACAGCGACCACCAGCCGCGCTTGTTGGCCTTGAACAGCTCGAAACGCCGGCGATTGAGGGGGGACAGGTTCATCTCAATGCTCCCGGCTTTCGAAGTCGATGCGTGGGTCGACCAGGGTGTAGGTCAGGTCGCCGATCAGTTTCACCACCAGCCCCAGCAGGGTGAAGATGAAGAGGGTGCCGAACACCACCGGGTAATCGCGGTTGATCGCCGCCTCGAAGCTCATCAGGCCCAGGCCGTCGAGGGAGAAGATCACCTCCACCAGCAAGGATCCGGTAAAGAAGATGCCGATGAAGGCCGAGGGGAAACCGGCGATCACCAGCAGCATGGCGTTGCGGAACACATGGCCGTAGAGCACGCGGCGCCTGGTCAGGCCCTTGGCCCGGGCAGTGACCACGTACTGCTTGTTGATCTCGTCGAGGAAGCTGTTCTTGGTCAGCAGGGTCATGGTGGCGAAGTTGCCGATCACCAGGGCGGTCACCGGCAGCGCCAGGTGCCAGAAGTAGTCGAGGATCTTGCCGCCCCAGCTCAGCTGGTCGAAGTTGTTCGAGGTCAGGCCGCGCAGCGGGAACCAGTCGAAATAACTGCCGCCGGCGAACATCACGATCAGCAGGATGGCGAACAGGAACGCCGGGATCGCGTAGCCGACGATGATCGCCGAGCTGGTCCAGACGTCGAAGTGGCTACCGTGGCGGGTGGCCTTGGCGATCCCCAGGGGGATCGACACCAGGTACATGATCAGGGTGCTCCACAGCCCCAGGGAGATCGACACCGGGAGCTTTTCGCGGATCAGGTCGACCACCTTGGCGTCGCGAAAGAAGCTGTCGCCGAAATCCAGGGTCGCGTAGTTCTTGATCATGATCCACAGGCGTTCCGGCGCCGACTTGTCGAAGCCGTACATCTTCTCGATTTCCTTGACCAGGGCCGGGTCCAGGCCCTGGGCCCCGCGGTAGCTGGACCCGGCCACCGAGACTTCGGCGCCGCCGCCGGCGATCCGGCTGGTGGCGCCTTCGAAACCCTCGAGCTTGGCGATCATCTGTTCCACCGGGCCGCCGGGCGCGGCCTGGATGATCACGAAGTTGATCAGCAGGATGCCGAACAGCGTGGGGATGATCAGCAGCAGTCGCCGCAGAATGTAGGCCAGCATCTTATTGCTCCACGCCGTCGGGGGCGGCCTGCGAGTGGGTGTCCGGGGTCACGGCCGGCTTGGCGTCGGGCTTGATCCACCAGGTCTGGATGCCGACGTCGTACTTGGGCGAGACGCTCGGGTGGCCTATGTGATCCCAATAGGCCACGCGCCAGGTCTTGATGTGCCAGTTGGGAATCACGTAGTAGCCCCATTGCAGCACCCGGTCGAGGGCGCGGGCATGGGCCACCAGGCTCTTGCGCGAGTCGGCGTTGATCAGGTCTTCCACCAGGGCGTCGATGGTCGGGTCCTTGAGGCCGATGAAGTTGCGGCTGCCGGGGTTGTCGGCGCTGGAGGACTTCCAGTATTCGCGCTGCTCGTTGCCCGGCGAACTCGATTGCGGGAAGCCGCCGACCACCATGTCGAAGTCCCGCGAGCGCAGGCGGTTGATGTACTGGGAAACGTCGACCCGGCGGATCACCAGGTCGATCCCCAGGTCCGCGAGGTTGCGCTTGAACGGCAGCAGCACGCGCTCGAACTCGGTCTGGGCCAGGAGGAACTCGATCACCACCGGCTTGCCCTGGGCGTCGACCATCTTGTCGTCGACGATGCGCCAGCCGGCTTCCTGCAGCAGCTGGTAGGCATGGCGCTGCTGGGCGCGGATCATGCCGCTGCCATCGCACACCGAGGGCTGGAAGGCTTCAGTGAAGACCTGGTCGGGGATCTTGCCGCGCAGCGGTTCGAGAATCTGCAGTTCGTCGGCGTCGGGCAAGCCGGTGGCGGCCATTTCCGAGTTCTCGAAGTAGCTGCGGGTGCGGGTGTAGGCGCCGTTGAACAGTTGCTTGTTGGTCCATTCGAAGTCCAGCAGCAGGCTCAGGGCCTTGCGCACTCGCACATCCTGGAACAGCGGGCGGCGGATGTTGTAGACGAAGCCCTGCATGCCGGTGGGGTTGCCGTTGGGGATCTGTTCCTTGATCAGCCGGCCTTCGGCTACAGCCGGGATGTTGTAGGCGTTAGCCCAGTTTTTCGCGCTGGTCTCCAGCCAGTAGTCGAACTGGCCGGCCTTGAGGGCTTCCAGGGCCACGGTGTTGTCGCGGTAATAGTCGGTGGCCATGACGTCGAAGTTGAACTGGCCGCGGTTGATCGGCAGGTCCTTGCCCCAGTAATCCTTGACCCGCTCATAACGCACCGAGCGTCCGGCCTTGACCTCGACCACCTTGTACGGGCCGCTGCCGAGGGGGATTTCCAGGTTGCCCTTGGAAAAGTCGCGGTGTTCCCACCAGTGCTTGGGCAGTATCGATAGCTGCCCGAGAATCAGCGGCAGCTCGCGATTGTTGGTGTGCTTGAACTTGAACAGCACCTTGAGCGGGTCTTCGGCGATCACGTCCTCGACGTCGGCGTAGTAGCCGCGGTACATCGGCGCGCCGGCCTGCATCAGGGTCTGGAAGCTGAACACCACGTCTTCGGCGCGGATCGGATGGCCGTCGTGGAAGCGCGCCTCGGGGCGCAGGTAGAAACGCACCCAGCTGTTGTCCGGGGCTTTCTCGATCTGCCCGGCGATCAGGCCGTATTCGGTGAAGGGTTCGTCCAGGCTCTGGCGCATCAGGGTGTCGTAGATCAGGCCGATATTGTCCGCCGGCACGCCTTTGTTGATGAACGGGTTGAGGCTGTCGAAGCCGCCGAAGCCGGACTCGCGGAAGGTGCCGCCCTTGGGCGCGTCCGGGTTGACGTAGGCGAAGTGCTTGAAGTTCGCCGGGTACTTCGGCGGTTCGTTGTACAGGGTCAGGGCGTGTTGCGGGGCGGCCTGGGCGAGGCAGGCGATCCCCGCCAGCAGCACGCCGCCGGCCCACGGGAGCAGGGCACGCAGGGGCATCATTGGGCTTTCTCCAGAGACTTCAGCCACCAGGCACTCAGGCCCAGTTGGTAGGGCGGCGTGGTGACGAAGGCGAACCGGTTGCGGTACGCCAGGCGATGATAGTTGAGGTACCAGTTGGGGATGATGTAGTGCTGCCACAGCAGCACCCGATCCAGGGCCCGACCGGCGGCCAGTTGCTCGTCGCGGCTCTGCGCGGCGAGCAGGTGTTCCAGCAGGTGATCGACGATGGGATTGTCGATGCCCGCATAGTTCTTGCTGCCCTTGACCCCGACCTGGCTGGAGTGGAAGTACTGCCATTGCTCCAGGCCCGGGCTCAGGGTCTGGTTCAGGGTCATGAGGATCATGTCGAAATCGAACTGGTCCAGGCGCTGCTTGTACTGCGCCCGGTCCACGGTGCGCAGGCGCGCGTCGATGCCGATGCTGGCCAGGTTCTCGACGTAGGGCTGGAGGATCCGTTCCAGGTTCGGGTTGACCAACAGCAGCTCGAAGCGCAGCGGCTGCCCGTTGCTGTCGAGCAGGCGCTGGCCGTTGAGCTTCCAGCCAGCTTCGGCGAGCAGGCCCAGGGCCCGGCGCAGGGTCGCCCGCGGGATGCCGCGGCCGTCGGTCTGCGGCAGGCTGAAGGGCTGGGTGAACAGGCTGGCGGGCAACTGCTCGCGGTAGGGCGAGAGCAGCAGCCATTCATGGCCGACCGGCAGGCCCGTGGCGGAGAACTCGCTGTTGGGGTAGTAGCTGGTCGCGCGCTTGTAGGCGCCGCTGAACAGGCTGCGGTTGGTCCACTCGAAATCGAACATCAGGCCCAGGGCTTCGCGCACCTTGCGCTCGGCGAAGATCGCCCGGCGGCTGTTCATGAACAGGCCCTGGGTCTGGGTCGGGATCTGGTGCGCCACCTGGGCCTTGATGATGTCGCCGCGATTGACCGCGGGGAAGTTGTAGCCGTTGGCCCAGTTCTTCGCCTGGTGTTCGATGTAGATGTCGAACTCGCCGGCCTTGAAGGCTTCGAAGGCGACGTCGCTGTCGCGGTAGAACTCCACCGCGACCTTGTTGAAATTGTTGAAGCCGCGATTGACCGGCAGGTCCTTGCCCCAGTAGTCCTTGACCCGCTCGAACAGCAGCGAGCGCCCCGGTTGCACCCGGGTGATGCGGTAGGGGCCGCTGCCCAGAGGCGGCTCGAAGGTGGTGGCCTTGAAGTCGCGATCTTTCCAATAGTGCTGCGGCAGCACCGGCAACTCGCCCAGGCGCAGGATCAGCAGCGGGTTGCCGGAGCGCTTGAAGACAAAACGAATGCGTTGCGGGCCGAGGATGTCCACCCGCTGCACTTCCTGCAGGTTGGTGCGGTATTGCGGGTGGCCTTCCTTGAGCAGCAGCCGATAGGAAAACGCCACATCGTAGGCGGTGATCGGCTGGCCATCGTGGAAGCGCGCCTCGGGGCGCAGGTTGAACACCACCCAGCCGCGGTCTTCGCTGTATTCGACGGAGCGGGCGATCAGGCCGTAGCTGGAAGTCGGCTCGTCGCCGGACGGCGCGTACTGGCCGGTGCCGACCATCAGCGGCTCGTTCAGCTCGTTGACCCCGTATTGCAGGAAGTTGGGCGTGGAAACCGGGCTGCTGCCCTTGAAGGTGTAGGGGTTGAGGGTGTCGAAGGTGCCAAACGCCATGACCCGCAAGGTCCCGCCTTTGGGCGCGGCGGGATTGACCCAGTCGAAATGGGTGAACTTGGCGGGGTACTTGAGCGTGCCGAACTGCGCGTAACCATGACTTTCAGTGATCGTTGCGCTTGCGGGAAAGCTCAAGGCCAGACTGATTAGGGACAGGAGGAGGGGACGCATCAAGTCAGAGATCCGATCCAGGCGGCTTGGGCTTTGTGCTCCGTACAGTAACAGCTTGTATCGACAGGAAAAAGGCCGCCCCGGGCTGGTCACGACATTTGCTTGTCGCCGCTGGATACAGCGCAATCCGTAGCCGCTGCCGAAGGCTGCGATCGACCGGTACGGTCGCGGCGATCGTCCTGTCGCAGGAGGGCCTGCGACCCTATCGCAGCCTGCGGCAGCGGCTACAGATAGGGCTCTGGGGGATCAGTGAGGCAGGTAGACGGTCAGCATCTGGCCTGGCTTGAGGGCCTGGCCGGCGCGGGGATTCCAGCGCTTGAGGTGTTGCATCTCGACGTTGAAGCGCTTGGCCACCATGTACAGCGAATCGCCTTGCTTGACCTTGTACTGGGTCGACTTCTTGTCGGCGCTGGCGACCAGGGTCTTCTTGCCGGAAGCCTTGGCGCTGGTCTTGCTGCTGGCCTTGGCCCGGGTGTCCTGCATGACCAGGGTCTGGCCGACCTTGAGCTGCTTGCCGCTGAGCTTGTTCCAGCGTTGCAGGTCCTTGACGTCGACCTTGTTGGCCTTGGCGATCTGCGACAGGTTATCGCCACGCTTGACCCGGTAGTTGCGCTTGGCCTGGGCCATTTCGCGACTGTCGGCACCCTCGAACACCGGCTTGAACGAACGCTGGCTGATCAGCTCTTCGGGTTTCATGGTCGACAGGCTGGCGCTCAGCAGTTGCGCCTTGGACGTCGGCACCAGCAGATGCTGGGGACCGTCGATGGTGGTGCGCTGCTTGAAGGCCGGGTTGAGCTGGAACAGCTCGTCTTCGTCGATATTGGCCACCGCGGCGACCTTGGACAGGTCCATGCGCTGGTTGATCTCGACGACCTGGAAGTAGGGTTCGTTGGCGATCGGGTTCAGGTTCACGCCATAGGCTTCCGGCGCCAGCACCACCTGGGACAGGGCCAGCAGCTTGGGCACGTAGGCCTGGGTTTCCGACGGCAGCGGCAGGTTCCAGTAGTCGGTGGGCAGGCCGAGCTTCTCGTTGCGCTCGATGGCCCGGCTGACCGTGCCTTCGCCGGCGTTGTAGGCCGCCAGGGCCAGCAGCCAGTCGCCGTTGAACATGTCGTGCAGGCGGGTCAGGTAATCCATGGCCGCGGTGGTCGAGGCGGTGATGTCGCGACGACCATCGTAGAAGCGGGTCTGGCGCAGGTTGAAGGAACGACCGGTGGACGGGATGAACTGCCAGAGGCCCACCGCGTCGGCCCGGGAATAGGCCATCGGGTTGTAGGCGCTCTCGATCACTGGCAGCAGGGCCAGCTCCAGCGGCATGTTGCGTTCTTCAAGGCGTTCGACGATGTAGTGGATATAGAGGCTGCCGCGTTCGCTGGCATTCTCGAGAAACGAGGGGTTGCTGGCGAACCACAGGCGCTGCTGTTCGATGCGCGGGTTGACGCCGATGCCTTCCTGCAACTGGAAACCTTCGCGCATGCGCTCCCAGACGTCCTGGGGCAATTGCGGGCTGGGTTTTTCATTCAGCCAGATGGGTTTCTGCTTGATGCGGGCGTTGAAATTCTGGGTGTGCGAAGCGTCGGTTTGCGGGACGTGGCTCGTGCTTTGGCAGCCCGCCAGGGTGGCGGACACAGCCACCGCGATGGCTTGAGCCAACCGCGTCAATGCGTCTGAGTTGATGGATTTGCGGATAGATGACGACATTGGCTGGAAGTAAGTTCCGGGCAAAAATGTCGGGCGATTCTAGAAAGCGCACCCGGTGCGGTCAACCATTCAGAATTTTCGTACCAACCCGCAACCTGCTTAGAACTTATCTTTCCAAGCCCGCAAGGCAGCAAAAACCGCACTCTGGGCCCGGTTATCGAGGCCATTCCGTTCGTCCGCTTTTTGTTTAACGGATGTTTCACCGGTACGCAGGAAAGGATTGGTGAGCTTTTCCAGGGCCAGGGTGGAGGGCAGGGTCATGCGGCCGTTTTCCCGCAGTTCGCTGACTTTGCGCAGGCGCTCGGCGATGTCCGGGTTATCCGGTTCCACCGCCTGGGCAAAACGCAGGTTGCTCAAGGTGTATTCGTGAGTGCAGTACACCAGGGTGTCCGCGGGCAACGCGGCCAGGCGGCTCAGCGAATGGTGCATTTGCTCCGGCGTGCCCTCGAACAGGCGCCCGCAACCGGCGGCGAACAGGGTGTCGCCGCAAAACAGCAGGCCGTGATGGTAGTAGGCAATATGCCCCAGGGTGTGCCCGGGCACCGCGTAGACGTCGAAGTCCCAGCCAAGGATGCTGGCCCGATCGTTGTCGTTCAGGGCCACGTCGCGCCCCGGGATATTTTCGTTGGCCGGGCCCCAGACCTTGGCGCCGCTGGTTTTTTTCAGCTGTTCGACACCGCCGACATGGTCGTGGTGGTGATGGGTCACCAGGATATCGCTCAGCACCCAGCCCGGATGCTCGGCGAGCCAGGCCTGCACCGGTGCGGCGTCACCCGGGTCGACCACTGCGCAACGCTGATGGCTGTGGTCCTGTAACAACCAGATGTAGTTATCGGTGAACGCGGGCAGGGCACTGATCTGTATCATCGTTGGAGTCGCCAAGCGGAAAACATTGGCGCATCTTAGAACTTCTTGGCGGGTTGGAGAATGCAATGACCGATAAAGCGTTCGCTCAGGCCGATCCTGACTGGCTGGCCCTGATCAGTGCCGCCCGTGAGTGGCTGTCCGGGCCACTGGGGCAATTTCTGCTGGATGAAGAACGGCGCATGCTCGACGACGAGCTGGGGCGCTTCTTCGGCGGCTACCTGGTGCATTACGGCCCGTCGGCGCAAACCCCGCCGTCGGCGCCCCAGGTGCAGCGCAATGTCCGCCTGGGCGCGCCGCTGCCCGGCGTCGAGATCGTCTGCGAGGAGCAGGCCTGGCCGCTCAGCGAGCATGCTGCCGATGTGGTGGTGCTGCAGCACGGCCTGGATTTCTGCCTGTCGCCCCACGGCCTGCTGCGCGAAGCCGCCAGCGCCGTGCGACCGGGCGGGCATCTGTTGATCGTCGGTATCAATCCCTGGAGCAGCTGGGGCCTGCGGCATGCGTTCGCCCATGACGCCTTGCGCAAGGCGCGCTGCATTTCCCCATCGCGGGTCGCCGACTGGTTGAACCTGCTGGGCTTCGCGCTGGAGAAACGCCGCTTCGGGTGCTATCGTCCGCCGCTTGCCTCGGCGGCCTGGCAGGCTCGGTTGGCCGGCTGGGAGCGCAAGGCCGGGGACTGGCAACTGTCCGGCGGCGGCTTCTACCTGCTGGTGGCGCGCAAGATAGTGGTCGGCCTGCGCCCGGTGCGCCAGGTACGCCGCGAGCCGATGGGCAAGCTGGTGCCGCTGCCGATGGCCAAGGTCAACCGTCGGCACAGCGAACCCCCTCTTTAATTCAGCCGGGCCGAACCTGCCCGGCTTGGGCGTTGTCGATCGACGATCGGCAAGCCACAGGTATTTTCGATTGGAAGTCTGGCATGAGCGATAGCGTAGAAATCTTCACCGACGGCGCCTGCAAGGGCAATCCTGGCCCGGGAGGCTGGGGCGCACTGCTGGTGTTCAAGGGCGTGGAGAAGGAACTCTGGGGTGGCGAGGCCAACACCACCAACAACCGCATGGAGCTGATGGCGGCGATCCGCGGTCTGGAAGAGCTCAAGCGCGAGTGCCAGGTGGTGCTGGTCACCGACTCGCAGTACGTGATGAAGGGCATCAACGAGTGGATGGCCAACTGGAAAAAGCGCGGTTGGAAAACCGCGGCCAAGGAGCCGGTGAAAAACGCCGACCTGTGGCAGCAGCTCGATGAGCAGGTCAACCGTCACCAGGTCACCTGGAAATGGGTGCGCGGCCATACCGGCCACCACGGCAACGAACGGGCCGACCAACTGGCCAACCGCGGCGTCGACGAGGTGCGCGGTTACAAGCAGGCCTGATGCGTTGAGCTTGTAGTCAGTTGCAGCGCAGCGGCCGTTCGAGCCGCTGCTTCACTTCCCGCATCGCGCGGGGCGAATCCACCAGCACCGCGTCCATCTTCAGGCAGGCGGCCGCCTGGTAATCCTCGGCCGTATTGATCCCGATCGCCAGCATCCGCACCTTGCCCCGGGACTGGAAGCAATCCACCGCGGCGGGCGTCCACAGCCGGGCATCGACCTTGGAGCGGGCCTCGCCCAGGGTGAAGGCCTCGACCAGTTGCACCGGGCGCCGGTACTCGAAGGCCACCCAACTGGCGGGCGCCGGCGGCACCGTGCAGCTGTGGGCCAGGGCGACGCTGGCCAGTCGATCCCGGGTGTTGTCCCGGGACTCGAACAGCCGCGCCTGCGGATAGTGCGCGAACGCCTGCTGGTAGCTGGCATCGGTGGAGTAGATCAGCACCCGGTTCCAGGCATGCAGTTGCTCCAGCGCCTGGGCGACCGCCTTGGCCTGGGGCGCGGCGGGCAGGGCCTTCATATCGAGAATGACCGGCACCGAGCCGGGGATCGCCGCCAGCGCCTGTTGCAATGAGGGGATGGTCACCGCCTGGGAGCGATAGGGAAAGGTCACCTGGCCATCGGCCGCAGTCTGTTTGAAGTTCCAGCCGGCATTCAGTGTTTGCAACTGCGCCAGGGTTTTCTCGCTGACCGCGCCGGAGGCCGGGGTATTGGCGCTCAGGTCCGCCGGTCGATACAGCACCGGTACGCCGTCGCGGCTCAGTTGCACCGTCAGCCAGAGCATGTCGACGCTGTTGCGCAGGGCGTTGTCGATGGCCAGCAGGGTGTTCTCGGGAAAGTCCGCAGCGCCAGCGCGATGGGCGACGATCAAGGGGGCTTGTCCGGCGTCGGGACCGGCAACGGGAGGCGATGAGCAACCGCTGATGAAGGCCGAGGCCAGCAGCAGCGGGATAATCTGTCGGGCTTGGATCATGGGGGCGATTCCCGGCGTGGGCCGGCCATCGAAGCGGCCTGCCAAAGTGGAGAGGCGGCCACGGCAAGATCCATGGCTAGCGTGTCAGCGGCGTACGGTAGCGCAATACGCGCGGTCGAGCGCGCTCATTTGAAGAGACGCGCCCCGCGCTGGTTAAATTAGCGGCTTGCCCATAGTGCTGGAGCCTGCCATGCCTGCTTCATCCCATGCCGATACGCTGGCGTTCCTGCGCGAGTCGCTGGACACCGAGCCCGAAGGCCTGAGCTACAGCCCGCAGGGTATTACCCGGATGGTTCACCGGGCCCTGCCACCCTGGGGCGCGATCGAGTGCGTGCGGGTGGCCGAAGGGCCGCACCGCTTCGAGATGCGTCGCGACCTGCATCAATTCGTGCTCTACCACCCGGGGGCCGTCAGCGATGGCGAGGTCAGCATCGACGGCCAGCGCCTGGCGGGGGCGCGGATGCTGGACCAGATCATCGATTTCGTGCCGGGACGAGCGCTGTTCGAGGGCTGGACGGGCGAGCGGGCGCGGATCGGTTACGTCCTGGTGTCCGTCGACGACGCGCAATTGAGCCGGATCTGTCCGTCCTACCAGCCCCAACAGGACCTCAAGCCGCTGATCAGCTGTCATGACGTGTTCCTGCGCGGCCTGCTGGAGCGCCTGTGCCTGGTGGCGGGCGAAAGCGACACCGAGACCCTCTACCTGGAGTCCCTGGTCATGTTATTGATGCACGAGGTGCGCAAGTTGCAGCGCTTGCCCGAAGGCCTGCCTGCCGGCGCCGGAGAGTTGGGGTCGTTGCAGCGCCAGCGGCTGGACGACTACATCGGCGCATCCCTGGCCAGCGAGATACGCCTGGCGGACCTGTCGAACCTCGTCAACCTGAGCCCCTATCATTTTTCCCGGGTGTTTCGCCGTTCTTACGGCATGTCACCGTACCAGTACCTGCTGCATTGCCGGGTCGAGCGGGCCAAGGAGCTGATCGGCACCAGCGACCGCAGCCTGTTGCAGATCGCCCTGGATACCGGTTTCGCCGGCGCCAGCCAATTCTCCCGCACCTTTCGGCGCATCGTCGGGCTCGCCCCGAGCGAGTTGCGCCGGCCCTGAGCGCCAAGTCAGCAAGAAACGTCAACACAACAGCAGCCACTGCAAAGCAGGCGCCTGGCCCGCTGGTTAGTCTGCTCCTCACTGGCGGCCGGCGCTTGTCTCGGTAGGGCCACCGCCAGGATCGGGCAAGCAGCAGGCCGGACCCGCGATCCAACCCAGTGGAGAAGCAATGATGAAAAACGTTCGTGGATGGTTGATCGGTGTGTTGGCGAGTACGGCGCTGTTCGTTGGCATCGCCAATGCGCAAGTGCAGGGCAAGATCGAGGAAATGGGCGGGTTTTATTACCTGGCCCGGGGCTACACCGCGGCGCAGGTGGCGGACTTCTACTGGCGCAGCCTCAACGGCTGGTCCGAACGTCCGGAGCAGATGGCCAGGTACTACACCGCGGACAGCGCCTTTGAACTGGCCTACGCTCCCGTCGCCGACTTCCCGGACAGCGGTTTCAAGCGCGTCAACCGCGGGCGCCAGGAAATGACCGACTATTTCACCAACTTCAGCAAGCAGCTCGGCAACCTGAAATATAGCGACCCTGCTGGCTGGACGATCCTGCAGGCGACCGACAAGGACACCTACGTGTTCGAGTACAGCAGCGACGGTGTCATCCGGGCCAGCGGCAAGCCTTATCACCAGAACTTCATTGCCATCCTGCGCATGGCTAACGGCCAGATCCAGCAGGTGCGCGAGTACTGGGACCCCTATGTGGCCCTGCGCGACTTCAATCTGATCCAGAAAACGCCATGAGCGAACGCTGGCCGGGGCCTGCCTGACAGGCTCCCGGCCATGGCTTGTGTCATATCGCCAGGATTGCCGCGGCCAGTCGCAGGTCCGGATACGCGGTCGGGTTCGGGCAAATCGCGGCCGGCGTTCAAGGGGCGCCCGGTGGCGCGAGAGCGTGCTAAAATCCCGCGCCTTGAAAGACTTCCACCGTTGAGAATTGACCCCTGATGGCCAACAGATCTGTTGTACTCGATACCGAAACCACCGGCATGCCGGTGACCGACGGCCACCGGATCATTGAAATCGGTTGCGTCGAGTTGATGGGACGGCGCCTGACCGGTCGGCATTTCCACGTCTACCTGCAGCCGGATCGCGAGAGCGACGAGGGCGCGATCGGCGTCCACGGCATCACCAACGAGTTCCTGGTGGGCAAGCCGCGCTTCGCCGAAGTCGCCGACGAGTTCTTCGAGTTCATCCAGGGTGCGCAGCTGATCATCCACAACGCGGCGTTCGACGTTGGCTTCATCAACAACGAATTCGCCCTGATGGGCCGCCACGACCGCGCCGACATCACCCAGCACTGCACCATCCTCGACACCCTGTTGATGGCCCGGGAACGCCACCCCGGCCAGCGCAATAGCCTCGATGCCTTGTGCAAGCGCTATGACGTCGACAACTCCGGCCGTGAACTGCACGGCGCCTTGCTCGACTCGGAGATTCTCGCCGACGTCTACCTGACCATGACCGGCGGCCAGACCAGCCTGTCCCTGGCCGGCAACGCCTCGGACGGCAACGGCAGCGAAGGTTCGGGCAACAGTGCCAGCGAAATCCGTCGCCTGTCGGCGGATCGCCAGCGCGGGCGGGTCATTCGCGCCAGCGAAGCCGAACTGGCCGAGCACCAGGTGCGTCTCGAGATCATCGCCAAATCCGCCGGTGCCCCGGCGCTCTGGACCCAGCTGGCCGAAGCCAAGGCCCAGCAGCAGTAGTTGTTCGTGGGCGACCTTTTGTTACAGGAGGTCGTTGACGGGGTTCCGCGCCGGCCCCCGAGCTTCTACCCTGAGGTGATTGGCGGACCCTTGTCCGCCGCCTCAGGATGCCTGGTGCCATGTACAAAGACCTGAAATTCCCCGTCCTTATCGTGCATCGCGACATCAAGGCCGACACCGTCGCCGGCGACCGGGTGCGGGGGATCGCCAGGGAGCTGGAGCAGGAAGGCTTCAGCATCTTTTCCGCGGTGGACTACGCCGAAGGGCGCCTGGTGGCCTCGACCCACCACGGCCTGGCCTGCATGCTGATCGCCGCCGAAGGCGCCGGGGAAAACACCCACTTGCTGCAGAACATGGTGGAGCTGATCCGTCTGGCCCGGGTGCGCGCGCCGAACCTGCCGATCTTCGCCCTGGGCGAGCAGGTGACCCTGGAAAATGCCCCGGCCGACGCCATGAGCGAACTCAATCAGCTGCGCGGCATTCTTTACCTGTTCGAAGACACGGTGCCATTCCTGGCGCGCCAAGTGGCGCGGGCGGCGCGCAATTACCTCGATGGCCTGTTGCCGCCATTCTTCAAGGCGCTGGTGCAGCACACGGCGGACTCCAACTATTCCTGGCACACCCCGGGGCACGGCGGTGGCGTGGCCTATCGCAAAAGCCCGGTGGGCCAGGCGTTCCACCAGTTCTTCGGCGAAAACACCCTGCGTTCGGACCTGTCGGTGTCGGTCCCGGAGCTGGGTTCGCTGCTCGATCACACCGGGCCCCTGGCGGAAGCCGAGGCGCGGGCGGCGCGCAATTTCGGCGCCGACCACACCTTCTTCGTGATCAACGGCACCTCGACCGCCAACAAGATCGTCTGGCACTCCATGGTCGGTCGCGATGACCTGGTGCTGGTGGATCGCAACTGCCACAAGTCGGTGCTGCACTCGATCATCATGACCGGCGCCATCCCGCTGTTCCTCTGTCCGGAGCGCAACGAGCTGGGGATCATCGGCCCGATCCCTCTGAGCGAATTCAGCCGCGAGTCGATCCAGACCAAGATCGACGCCAACCCGCTGACCCAGGGCCGGCCGCCCAAGGTCAAGCTGGCGGTGGTCACCAACTCGACCTACGACGGCCTTTGCTACAACGCCGAGCTGATCAAGCAGAGCCTGGGCAACAGCGTCGAGGTGCTGCATTTCGACGAGGCCTGGTACGCCTACGCGGCCTTCCATGAGTTCTTCGAGGGGCGTTACGGCATGGGCACCTCGCGCAGCGCCGACAGCCCGCTGGTGTTCACCACCCATTCCACCCACAAGCTGCTGGCGGCCTTCAGCCAGGCCTCGATGATCCATGTGCAGGACGGCGGCGCCCGGCAGCTGGACCGCGACCGCTTCAACGAAGCCTTCATGATGCACATCTCCACCTCGCCGCAGTACAGCATCATCGCCTCGCTGGACGTGGCCTCGGCGATGATGGAGGGGCCGGCGGGGCGCTCGCTGCTGCAGGAAATGTTCGACGAGGCCCTGAGCTTTCGCCGGGCCCTGGCCAACCTGCGCCAGCACATCGCCGCGGACGACTGGTGGTTTTCCATCTGGCAACCGGAGCGGGTGGAAGGCATCGACCGGGTCAGCACCGCGGACTGGCTGCTGGAGCCGGAAGGCGAGTGGCACGGGTTCGCCGGGGTGACCGACGACTATGTGCTGCTGGACCCGATCAAGGTCACCCTGGTGATGCCCGGGCTCACTGCTGGCGGTGCCCTGAGCGAGCGCGGGATACCGGCGGCGGTGGTCAGCAAGTTTCTCTGGGAGCGCGGCCTGGTGGTGGAAAAGACCGGCCTGTATTCGTTCCTGGTGCTATTTTCCATGGGCATCACCAAAGGCAAGTGGAGCACTCTGCTGACCGAGTTGCTGGAGTTCAAGCGCAACTACGACGCCAACGTCAGCCTCGCCGCCTGCCTGCCGAGCATCGCCCAGCAGGACATGGCGCGCTACCAGGGCATGGGCCTGCGCGATCTGTGCGATCAGTTGCATGCCTGCTACCGCAGCAATGCCACGGCCAAGCACCTCAAGCGCATGTACACCGTGCTGCCGGAGGTGGCGATGAAGCCCGCCGACGCCTACGATCAGTTGGTACGGGGCGAGGTCGAGGCCGTGTCCATCGATGCCCTCGCCGGGCGGGTGGCGGCGGTGATGCTGGTGCCATACCCGCCGGGTATTCCCCTGATCATGCCGGGCGAGCGCTTCACCGAGTCGACCCGCTCGATCATCGATTACCTGGCTTTCGCCCGTACGTTCGATAGCAGCTTTCCCGGCTTTGTCGCGGATGTGCATGGATTGCAGCATGAAGACGAAGGCAATGGGCGGCAGTACACCGTCGATTGCATCAAGGTTTGAGGACGTTTCCCGCTATGCAGCCAATGATCAATCCCAAGTACCCCGGCCTGTCGGTGCGCGTTGCCGACGACGGTTTCGCCGCGTATGTCTGGGGCAGCGATTTCAGCTTCGAAGTCAGCGCCTATGCCCAGGCACAGAGCGAGCAGGTGGTGGCCAAGTGGCCGTTGCACCCCATTACCCCGTACCGCAAGTGCTACGGCATCGACCCCGAAGAGTTCAGCAGCTATCGCGATGCCGCCGACAGCGCGGTGTTCATGGCCTACCTGGACGACGAACCGGTGGGCCATGTGGTGGTCAGCACCAACTGGAACGGCTACGCCCATATCGACGAGCTGGCGGTGCACGCGCCGGCGCGGCGCCACGGGGTGGCCAAGGCCTTGCTGGATGTGGCGCAGTTCTGGAGCCGCAAGAAAAAACTGCCGGGCATCATGCTCGAGACCCAGAACAATAACCTGGGGGCCTGCCGCTTGTACGAGCGCTGCGGTTATGTGGTCGGCGGCATCGATCACCTGCGTTACCGCGGGATCGATCCGACCACGGCCGAGGTGGCGATTTTCTGGTATCGGCTGTTCAACGACGAGCTGGCGCGGCAAGCCGGGGTCTAGCCGGCCAGCATCCCTTCAGCCTTTTCCGTGAGGGTTTCCAGCAGCGCTTCCAGGGTTGGCGAGGATGGACTGCCGCCGCGGGTCAGGGCATAGAGGGTGACTGGGATCGGCGGCGACAACGGGCAGACGTCCAGCCCGCCTTCGCGCGCCCCGAGGGCGGTGAAGGGGTCGACAATCGCCAGGCCTTCGCCGGCCTCGACCATGCTGCGCATCATCTGGTGGGTTTGCACCCGGGTGTGGATGGTCGGGCTCGGGCGCAGGTTCTGCAGCTTGCTGTCCAGGGCCACGCTCAGCGGGTCCTGGCCTTCGAGGCCGACCATGGCCTGGCCCGCCAGGTCCTGCAGGGAAATGTACTTCTGCTTCGGTTGCAGCCAGCCGTGGGGCGCCAGCAATTGCAGCTTGCCCTGGGCCAGGGCCACGCACTGGATATCGGGGTGATCGGGGTTGTGCAGGCTCAGGCCCAGGTCGCCTTCGCGCAGCAACAGGCTCTTGACCATGTCGCGGGTGGCCTGGCTGGCGAGGTGGCACGGGGTGTCGGGAAAGCGCCGGCGCAGGGCGGCGATGCTCTGCGGCAACAGCTGCTGGGCCAGGGGCGGGGTGCCGATGATGCGCAAGGGCGGCGCCTGGTATTGCTTCAGGCTGTCGGCCAGGCGTTGCACCGGTTCGAAGGCGTCATACAGGGTGGCGATCGCCGGCTGTAGCTCGCGGGCCTCGCGGGTGGCTTGCAGGCGTCCGCGAACACTGGCGAAGAGCATGAAGCCCGATTGGCTTTCGGCGTCGCGCAGGATCGTTTCCACCTCGGCCACCGGCAATTGCAGCAGTTCGGCGGCCGTGCCCAGGTGTCCGGTTTGCAGGAGCGCCTGAATCACTTCGATATGACGTAAACGCATGCTTGAAGTCCATGTCCAGCCGGTGGGGGATTCACACTGAATCCTAACCCATGTCCGCGCCTATGACTTCTGCTCATAACGGTACGTTATGAAGGAAGGATGGTCTCGGGTTCGCGAATGAGGGTGATGCCCGACTGCACGAGGAGGAATTGGTTGTCGTCCATTTTGTTGACGCGATCGCCAATGGCCAGGCGATAGGTGGTGACAGGCTCCGAGCCGGCGATGCCCTCTGGCGAGGGGGTGGATTCCTGGAACTCATGCACCGAATAGACACGGCCTTCCGCGTCCCTTGCATGAAATTGTCCGACGAGTACTGCTGCCATCTTTAGAGCCTCTGGAGATAAAACACTCAATTTGCGGTCCTGTAGACCGTGCCTGGGCGAACTAAGTTTAGCGGCGGAAAAAAAATAGTCCGCGGCCCTGATTGCAGCTGGCGTACAGCGGCGTGAAGCCTGGAAAAGCTCACGGAACTTCTTTCGGCGGGTGGCTGTGGGCGGGGTGGATCATCTATAACTACCAGCCTCCTCAACCAGAAGTCGGGAATTCGCTATGAGCAACGTCTACACGATTGCAGTGCTGGTGGGCAGCCTGAGAAAGGCCTCGATCAACCGGAAAGTGGCGCTGGCCCTGGCGGAACTGGCGCCGGCCAACCTGCGGCTGAAGATTGTCGAGATCGGCGATCTGCCGCTTTACAACGAAGACATCGATGTGGATCCACCGGCAGCCTACAGGACTTTCCGTGAACAGGTGAGTGCAGCCGACGCCGTGCTGTTCGTCACTCCGGAATACAACCGCTCGGTTCCCGCGCCGATGAAAAACGCCATCGACGTGGGGTCGCGCCCCTACGGCAAGAGCGCCTGGAGCGGCAAGCCGGGGGCAGTGATCAGCGCATCCCCGGGCGCCATCGGCGGTTTTGGCGCCAACCATCATCTGCGCCAGTCCCTGGTGTTCCTCAATGTGCCATGCATGCAGCAGCCGGAAGCCTACCTGGGCGGCGCCGGTTCGGCCTTCGACGAGGCGGGCAAGCTGTCCGAGTCGGTCAAGCCGTTCCTGCAGAACTTCATCAATGCCTACGCCCAGTGGGTCGAGCAGCATAAAAAGCTCTGATCCTGCTACCGCGGGAGCCGGCCAACCGGCTCCCGTGGGTGATGGATATTCCGCTTGCCATGGTAAAAGCGCTTTACCGCATATCTGAATATTCATATATTCGCCGCTCCCAATGCCTGGAGTGGCCCTGGTGTCCGACTCTCTCAATCCCGCCGAGCTGTTCAAGGCGCTTGCCGACGAAACCCGCAGCCGCATCGCCTTGCTCGTGACCCGCGAAGGCGAGTTGTGTGTCTGCGAGCTGACCGCCGCCCTGGGCCAGAGCCAGCCGAAGATATCCCGGCACCTGGCGCTGTTGCGCAGTTGCGGCCTGCTGGCCGACCGCCGCCAGGGGCAATGGATCTATTACCGGCTGCACCCGCAGTTGGCCCCCTGGGTGACCACCCTGCTGCAGGACACGCTGCAGGCCAACAGCCCCTGGCTGCAGGCTGACCTGCAACGCCTGCAGACCATGATCGATCGCCCCGTGCGCTGCTGCTGAATTCTCATCACCTTCACTTTTCCTGCTCAAGGCTGCCCGGCATGCTGACTGCTTCATTGATTTTCCTGCTGACCATTACCCTGGTGATCTGGCAGCCCAAGGGCCTCGGCGTGGGCTGGAGCGCGGTGTTCGGCGCGGTGCTGGCGTTGCTGTTCGGGGTGGTGCAGCTGACGGATATCCCGGTGGTCTGGCAGATCATCTGGAACGCCACCGGCACCTTCGTCGCCTTGATCATCATCAGCCTGCTGCTCGACGAGGCCGGGTTTTTCGCCTGGGCCGCCTTGCATGTGGCGCGCTGGGGGCAGGGCAGCGGACGCAAGCTGTTTGCCTTCATGGTGTTGCTGGGGGCGCTGGTGTCGGCGCTGTTCGCCAACGACGGGGCGGCGCTGATTCTCACGCCGATCGTGATTTCCATGCTGCTGGCGTTGCGCTTCTCTCGGGCGGCGACCCTGGCGTTCGTCATGGGCGCCGGGTTTATCGCCGATACCGCGAGCCTGCCGCTGGTGGTGTCGAACCTGGTGAACATCGTTTCCGCGGACTTCTTCAACATCGGCTTCAACCAGTACGCCGCGGTGATGCTGCCGGTGAACCTGGTCAGCGTGGCGGCGACCCTGGCGGTGTTGCTGTGGTTCTTCCGCCGCGACATTCCGCAGGCCTACGACCCCGAAGAGCTGGCACAGCCGGCCAGCGCGATCCACGACAAGGCCACCTTTATCGCCGGCTGGTGGGTGCTGGTCATCCTGCTGCTGGGGTGTTTTGCCCTGGAGCCGCTGGGCATTCCCATCAGCGCGATTTCGGCGGTGTGCGCGGCCCTGCTGCTGGGCATCGCGGCCAGGGGCCACAAGATTTCCACGCGCAAGGTGCTCAAGGAAGCGCCGTGGCAGATCGTGATCTTCTCCCTCGGCATGTACCTGGTGGTGTATGGCCTGCGCAATGCCGGGCTGACCACGCACCTGGCCGGCTGGCTCGACCGCTTCGCCGACTACGGCATCTGGGGCGCGGCCATGGGCACGGGGCTGCTGACCGCGGTCTTGTCATCGATCATGAACAACCTGCCGACGGTGTTGATCGGCGCGCTGTCCATCGACGCCAGCCAGGCCAGCGGCCTGGTCAAGGACGCGATGATCTACGCCAACGTGATCGGCAGCGACCTGGGGCCGAAGATCACCCCGATCGGTAGCCTGGCCACCTTGCTCTGGCTGCATGTGCTGGAGCGCAAGAACATTCATATCGGCTGGGGCCGCTACTTCAAGGTCGGCATCGTGCTGACCCTGCCGGTGCTGCTGGTGACCCTGGCGGCGCTGGCCGTGCGCTTGTCGGTGATGTGAGGGGACTGACGTTCTGAGGGCGGCTCAACCCGTCCCCGGCACATTCGGCCAGAGGTCCGCCACCAGGAACAGGCGTTCGGCTTCTTCCCAATCGCCGGCGCGGTTTTCCGTCAGGCGCACCAGCAATTGCGCCGGAGCGTGCGGGTCGAGTTCCTCCAGCCAGGCTTGCAGCCGGGGGGCGCTCCAGGTTTGTTCCGCCGGGTAGGACGCTGGCGCCAGCCAGGCCTGGCGCGGCAAGGGTTGCCAGCGCCCGGGCGGGCTTTGATCGATAAAGGCCGGCCAGTCGCGCTGATGCAGCCAACGCCCGCGCAGGTGCTGCGGGTGGGCGCCGCGGGGCGGTTGCGTGGTGCCGGGCCAGGGGTAGAGCAGGTAGCCGCCGAGCCACAGGTGGGCGCTGAAGTCCTGGATATCCATGGCCGCCAGCACCTCCAGGCTGTCGGCCCGGGCGGAGATCGGCAACTGGTGTTCGTTCAGGTGCGCCAGCTTGCGGTCCAGGCGGTCGTGGCAGCCGGGGCCCAGCCATAACGCGGTGTCCGCGCCGTTGCCCGATTGCGGGCCGAGGTAGAGCTTGATCGCCAGTTCCAGGTGGTGAATGCCGTCGCGGTCGCGCAGCAGCATGTCCAGTTCGCCCAGGGTGTGGCCGGCGCGGCGGATCGGCAGGTTGGCCGCCAGCAGCTCGACACCGGGCGCGTGCTGTACGGCAAATTGCCACAGGCGTTCGTAGTAGAGCCCCAGGCGCTTGGTCGGCCCGAGGGCCAGCCAGCGGCGCAGGGCACGGCCGTCCTGGTCCAGCTGGCGCAGCCAGTGCGCCAGCAACTGCGGCGCCTGCACCCAGTCGCTGCCGGCCAGTGGATGGCGCTGCGGCCAGGGGGTCTCGTCGAGCATCGGCGGCGCGAGGATGACCCAGGCCAGGTCGCGCACTTCGGGGTGGCGCAACTGGCGGGGGAGGTCGAGCAAGCCGGGAAACAGGATCATTCTGCGAGCATAGCGCCTAACGTCGAGGCTGAAAGGATTTTGTCTATGGCCGGCTTTCGCCCATAATCTCTGCTTTGCCCGTCCCAGAACCCCTGCAGGAGCCCCATGGAGCAATTTCGCAATATCGGCATTATCGGTCGCCTGGGCAGTTCGCAGGTGCTGGACACAGTTCGCCGACTGAAAAAGTTTCTGCTCGCCCGCCACCTGCATGTGATCCTCGAAGACACCATCGCCGAAGTCCTGCCCGGCCACGGCCTGCAGACCTCCTCGCGCAAGCTGCTGGGCGAAGTCTGCGACATGGTGATCGTGGTCGGCGGCGACGGCAGCCTGCTGGGCGCGGCCCGTGCCCTGGCGCGCCACAACATCCCGGTGCTGGGGATCAACCGCGGCAGCCTGGGCTTCCTCACCGACATTCGTCCGGACGAGCTGGAGGTCAAGGTCGCCGAGGTCCTCGACGGCCACTACCTGGTGGAAAACCGCTTCCTGCTGCAGGCCGAAGTACGGCGTCACGCCGAAGCCATCGGCCAGGGCGATGCGCTCAACGATGTGGTGCTGCACCCGGGCAAGTCGACGCGGATGATCGAGTTCGAGATCTACATCGACGGTCAGTTCGTCTGCAGCCAGAAGGCCGACGGCCTGATCGTCGCCACGCCGACCGGCTCCACCGCCTACGCCTTGTCCGCCGGCGGGCCGATCATGCATCCCAAGCTCGACGCCATTGTGATTGTGCCGATGTACCCCCATACCTTGTCGGGAAGGCCGATCGTGGTCGATGGCAACAGCGAGCTGAAAATCGTCGTGTCCAAGGATATGCAGATCTACCCGCAGGTTTCCTGCGACGGGCAGAACCATTTCACCTGTGCCCCCGGTGACACCATCACCGTCAGCAAGAAGGCCCAGAAACTGCGCCTGATCCACCCGCTGGACCACAACTATTACGAGGTCTGCCGGACCAAGCTCGGCTGGGGCAGTCGACTGGGTGGTGGAGGCGACTGATGCTCGATCCCGCGCGTAGCTACGACCTGATCGGTGACGTGCACGGTTGCGCCCTGACCCTTGAGCACTTGCTGGACAAGCTCGGTTATCGCAAGCAGGGCGGCGTCTGGCGGCATTCGTCGCGCATGGCGGTGTTCCTCGGTGACATCATCGACCGCGGCCCACGGATCCGCGAAGCCTTGCACATCGTCCACGACATGGTCGAGGCCGGCCAGGCGCTGTGCGTCATGGGTAACCATGAGTTCAACGCCCTGGGCTGGGTCACCCCGGCAGCGCCCGGCGGCGGCAGGCACTTCGTGCGCGAACACACGCCGCGCCATGCCCGCCTGATCAACGAGACCCTGGCGCAATTCGAGCAGTACCCCAACGACTGGCACGATTTCCTCGCCTGGTTCTACAAGATGCCGCTGTTCGTCGACGCCGGGCGTTTTCGCGTGGTGCATGCCTGTTGGGACGCCGGCCTGATCGAGCCGCTGCGGGCGCAATACCCCGATGGCTGCATCGACGAGCACTTCCTTCAGGCCTCGGCGATCCCCGGCAGTTTCGCCAATAACGTGTTCGACCGCCTGCTGCGCGGCACCGACATGCGCCTGCCCCATGGCTTGACCATGACCAGCGGCGATGGCCTGACCCGTTCGTTCTTCCGCACCAAGTTCTGGGAAGACGACCCGCAGACCTACGGCGACATCGTGTTCCAGCCCGATGCGCTGCCCGAGCCGGTGGCCCGCACGCCGCTGTCCTCGGCGGAGAAAAACAACCTGCTGCGCTACGGCGTCGATGAGCCGCTGCTGTTCGTCGGTCATTACTGGCGCAGCGGCAAACCGGCGCCGATTCGCTCGAACCTGGCCTGCCTGGATTACAGCGCGGTGCTCTACGGCAAGCTGGTGGCTTACCGCCTGGACCAGGAAACCCGCCTGGACCCGGATAAATTCGTCTGGGTCTATGTCGAGCGGCCGGAGGAGTCCTTGCCATGAGTGCTGTTGCAGTATTGCGTCTGCCGTTGAATGTGGACCTGAGTGGCTTCGTCAAACTGCTGCAGCGCATGCAGGTGCCGCACCGGGTCAGCGAGGAAGCGGGGGAGCAGGTGCTCTGGGTGCCGGACGCCATCAGCGAGGATGTGCGTTCGTTGTACGAGCGTTTTCCGGCGGGCGACCCCGAGCAGCAACTGGACATCCCCGAGGCCGGCGCCGCGATGCGCCGCCCGGGGTTCGTCGAGCAATTGCGCCGTAGCCCGGCCACCGCGCTGATCCTGCTGCTGAGCCTGATCGTCGGGGCCCTGACCCTGCTCGGCGAAAACCTCGGCACCCTGCGCTGGCTGACCTTCCTGGAGTTTCGCGTGGTCGGCGACTACATCCAGTTCACGCCCCTGGCCGACAGCCTGGCGGCGGGGCAGTGGTGGCGCCTGGTCACGCCGATGCTGATCCACTTCGGCTTCCTGCACATCGCCATGAACGGCATGTGGTACTGGGAGCTGGGGCGGCGCATCGAACAGCGCCAGGGCAGCATCAACCTGCTGGGCCTGACGTTGCTGTTCAGCCTGGTGTCGAACTACGCGCAATACCTGTTCAGCGGGCCGAGCCTGTTCGGCGGCTTGTCCGGCGTGCTGTACGGCCTGCTCGGGCATTGCTGGATCTATCAGTTGCTGTCGCCCAACCCGGCCTATCGCCTGCCTCGCGGAGTCCTGGCGATGATGCTGGTGTGGTTGCTGATCTGTCTGTCGGGGCTGATCTCGGTGATCGGCTTCGGTGAAATCGCCAACGCCGCCCACGTCGGTGGGTTGCTCGTCGGATGCCTCACAGGTTTGTTGGGCGGCTTGTACAGTCGCCGTAAACTGGCCCTCTAATGCTGGAGACCGCTTATGTCGTCGTTTGTTGAAATGATTGAAAACATCACCCCGGACATCTACCAGAGCCTGAAGCTGGCGGTAGAGATCGGCAAATGGTCCGATGGCCGCAAGCTCACCGCCGAGCAGCGCGAGCTGTCCCTGCAGGCGATGATCGCCTGGGAAATGCAGAACCTGCCCGAAGAGCAGCGCACCGGCTACATGGGCCCGCAAGAGTGTGCGTCGAAGTCGATCGAAGTGCCGAACATCCTGTTCAAGTCGGATGCCATCCATTGATCGAGATCGGCCGTGGCTCCATCAGTAAAATGTCGGCGCGCCTGGACGGGGCGGACGTGCAGTATGCCTTTCGCCTTGGCGACACCGAGGTGCCGGTCAACCCATTGATCGGCAGCACCGTGCGCCTGGAATACCTGGGGGCGATCCACTGCACCCATTGCGGGCGCAAGACCAAGACCAGCTTCAGCCAGGGTTACTGTTACCCGTGCATGACCAAGCTGGCCCAGTGCGATATCTGCATCATGAGCCCGGAACGCTGCCACTACGACGCCGGTACCTGCCGCGAGCCGTCCTGGGGCGAGCGGTTCTGCATGACCGACCACGTGGTGTACCTGGCCAACTCGTCGGGGATCAAGGTCGGCATCACCCGCGCCACCCAGCTGCCGACCCGCTGGCTCGACCAGGGCGCAAGTCAGGCGCTGCCGATCATGCGCGTGGCGACCCGCCAGCAGTCCGGTTTCGTCGAGGACCTGTTCCGCACCCAGGTGGCCGACAAGACCAACTGGCGCGCCTTGCTCAAGGGGGACGCCGAGGCGGTGGACCTGGCGCAAGTGCGCGACCAGCTGTTCGCTTCTTGCGCCGAGGGCCTGCGCGGCTTGCAGGAACGCTTCGGCCTGCAGGCGATCCAACCGGTCAGCGATGTCGAGCCGATCGAGATCCGCTACCCGGTCAAGCAGTACCCGGCCAAGATCGTCAGCTTCAACCTGGACAAGAACCCGATTGCCGAAGGCACGCTGCTGGGGATCAAGGGCCAATACCTGATCTTCGATACCGGCGTGATCAACATTCGTAAATACACGGCCTACCAGCTCGCCGTGCATCAGTAGAAGGATTCGCCGCATGCGCACCGAACAACCGAAGATGATTTACCTGAAGGACTATCAGGCGCCCGAGTACCTGATCGACGAAACGCACCTGACCTTCGAGTTGTTCGAGGACCACAGCCTGGTCCATGCGCAACTGGTGATGCGCCGTAACCCGGCGCATGGCGCCGGCCTGCCGCCGCTGGTGCTCGACGGCCAGCAGCTGGAGCTGCTGTCGGTGTCCCTGGGCGATCGCGAGCTGACAGCCGCGGATTACCAGCTGAGCGCCAACCACCTGACCCTGCAGCCGACCAGTGAATCCTTCACCGTCGACACCAGCGTCAAGATCCACCCGGAAAGCAACACCGCCCTGGAAGGCCTGTACAAGTCCGGCGGCATGTTCTGCACCCAGTGCGAGGCCGAGGGCTTTCGCAAGATCACCTACTACCTCGACCGCCCGGATGTGATGAGCAAGTTCACCACCACCGTGGTGGCCGAGCAGCACAGCTATCCGGTGCTGTTGTCCAACGGCAACCCGATCGCCAGCGGGCCGGGCGAAGACGGCCGGCACTGGGCGACCTGGGAAGACCCGTTCATGAAACCGGCCTACCTGTTCGCCCTGGTGGCGGGCGATTTGTGGTGCGTCGAGGACAGCTTCACCACCATGAACCAGCGCGAAGTCGCTCTGCGCATCTACGTCGAGCCGGAAAACATCGACAAGTGCCAGCACGCCATGACCAGCCTGAAGAAGTCCATGCGCTGGGACGAACAGACCTACGGCCGTGAGTACGACCTGGACATCTTCATGATCGTCGCGGTCAACGACTTCAACATGGGCGCCATGGAGAACAAGGGCCTCAACATCTTCAACTCCAGCGCCGTGCTGGCCCGCGCCGAAACCGCCACCGACGCCGCGCACCAGCGGGTCGAGGCGATCGTCGCCCACGAATACTTCCACAACTGGTCGGGCAACCGCGTGACCTGCCGCGACTGGTTCCAGCTGTCGCTCAAGGAAGGCTTCACGGTATTTCGCGATGCCGGCTTCTCCTCGGACATGAACTCGCGCACGGTCAAGCGCATCCAGGACGTGGCCTACCTGCGCACCCACCAGTTCGCCGAAGACGCCGGCCCCATGGCCCACGCCGTGCGCCCGGAAAGCTTTATCGAGATATCCAACTTCTACACCCTGACCGTGTACGAGAAGGGTTCGGAAGTGGTCGGCATGATCCGCACCCTGGTGGGCGCCGAAGGCTTCCGCAAGGGCAGCGACCTGTACTTCGAACGCCACGACGGCCAGGCCGTGACCTGCGACGATTTCGTCAAGGCCATGGAAGACGCCAACGGCATCGACTTGGGCCAGTTCAAGCGCTGGTACAGCCAGGCCGGCACCCCACGCCTGGCGGTCAGCGAGGCCTATGACGCGGCGGCGAAGACCTACAGCCTGACCTTCCGCCAGAGCTGCCCGCAAACCCCGGACAAGGTGGAAAAACTGCCGTTCGTGATTCCGGTCGAGCTGGGCCTGCTGGACTCCCAGGGTGCGGCGATTGCCCTGCGCCTGGCTGGCGAAGCCGCCGCGCAAGGCACTTCGCGGGTGATCTCGGTGACCGAAGCCGAGCAGACCTTCACCTTCGTCGACATCGCCGAACAGCCACTGCCGTCCTTGCTCCGCGGCTTCTCGGCGCCGGTGAAGCTGAGCTTCCCGTACAACCGCGACCAGCTGATGTTCCTCATGCAGCACGACAGCGACGGTTTCAACCGTTGGGACGCCGGCCAGCAACTGGCGGTGCAGGTGCTGCAAGACCTGATTGCCCAGCATCAGCAGGGCCAGGCGCTGGTGCTGGACCAGCGTCTGGTCACCGCGCTGGGCACGCTGCTGGCCGATGACAGCCTGGACCAGGCCATGGTCGCGGAAATGCTTTCGCTGCCGGGCGAGGCCTACCTGACCGAGATCAGCGAAGTGGCGGATGTCGAGGCCATTCACGTGGCGCGCGAGTTCGCCCGCCAGCAATTGGCCGACCGCCTGTTCGATGCATTGTGGAAGCGTTACCAGGCCAATCGCGAGGTCTCCAAGGCCACCGCCTATGTGGCCGAGTCCGAGCACTTCGCTCGCCGCGCCCTGCAAAACATTGCGCTGTCGTACCTGATGCTCACCGAGAAGCCGCAAGTGCTGGCGGCCGCCATCGAACAGTTCGACGCCGCCGACAACATGACCGAGCGCCTGACCGCGCTGGCGGTGCTGGTCAACTCGCCGTTCGAGGCCGAGAAGGCCAAGGCCCTGGCGGTGTTCGCCGAGCACTTCAAGGACAACGCCCTGGTCATGGACCAGTGGTTCAGCGTCCAGGCCGGCAGCACGCTGCCGGGCGGGCTGGAGCGGGTCAAGGCCTTGATGCAGCACCCGGCGTTCAACATCAAGAACCCGAACAAGGTACGCGCCCTGATCGGCGCCTTCGCCGGCCAGAACCTGATCAACTTCCACGCCGCGGACGGCTCCGGCTACCGCTTCCTGGCCGACCTGGTGATCCAGCTCAACAGCTTCAACCCGCAGATCGCTTCGCGACAACTGGCGCCGCTGACCCGCTGGCGCAAATACGACAGCGCCCGCCAGGCGCTGATGAAAGGCGAGCTGGAGCGCATTCGTGCTTCCGGCGAGCTGTCCAGCGATGTCTTTGAGGTCGTGAGCAAAAGCCTCGCCTGACCCCGGGCTTGGGCCTATGTAGGCTCGACAGCTGTAGCCGCTGCCGAGCCTGCGAAAAGCCCCGCAGGGGCTTGCCTGACGATCTCCCGTCCAGCCTCTTGCGTCCCTGCGGGCCGTTCGCAGCCTGCGGCAGCGGCTACAGGGTGGTGGTCAGGGCGCTGCTCAGGTCAGGGTGATAGTTCTGCGCGCCGATGGCGTGCAGGATGCCGACCCGCTCAAGCTTGGTGTGGACCTTGAGGTTGGCTTCGCACAGCTTCACCACAATCGCGCGTTTATGCAGCTGGCCAATCACTTCCTCCAGCATCTGCAAGCCCGTGATGTCCATGAAAGGCACGTGTCTCAGGCGAATGATCAGCACCCGCGGGTCGCTGTGGGTCTGGGCCAGCGCTCGTTCGAAAGTCTCCGCGGCACCAAAGAACAGCGGCCCCTCGATGGTGTAGATCAGCACGCCCGGTGGCAGATGCAACTGGCCGTTGCCGTGCAGCTCGTGCTGCAGGTCCTGTTCCACCACCTGTTGCACCTCCACCGAGGAGGCCATGCGCCGTAGGAAATGCAGCATCGCCAGAATCACCCCGATATTCACCGCGATCACCAGGTCGCTGAATACCGTGAGGGTAAAGGTGGCCAGCAGAATCGCCACGTCCGCCCGGGGCGCCCGTTGCACCATGCGCTTGAAGTGGTGCAGCTCGCTCATGTTGTAGGCCACCACGAACAGGATCGCGGCCAGGGCGCACAGCGGGATATTGGCCGCCAGCGGCGCGAGAAACAGGATGATCAGCACCAGGACCAGCGCGTGGACGATGCCCGCCAGCGGGCTGCTGCCGCCGTTGCGGATATTGGTCGCGGTGCGGGCAATCGCGCCGGTGGCGGCGAATCCGCCGAACAGCGGCGTGGCCAGGTTGGCGATGCCCTGGCCGATCAGTTCCTGGTTGGAGTCGTGGCGGGTGCCGGCCATGCCGTCGGCCACCACCGCCGAGAGCAGCGATTCGATGGCGCCGAGCATGGCGATGGCGAAGGCCGGGCCGATCAGATCCAGCACCCGGGGCAGGCTGATCTCGGGCAGCTGCAGCGCCGGCAAGCCCTGGGGAATGCCGCCGAAGGCACTGCCGATGGTGGCCACGCCGTCGAATTGGAACAGTGACTGCAGGGCCGTGGCCAGGGTCATGGCGACCAGGGGCGCGGGCAGGCGTTTGAGCTGCGCGACCCTGGGCACGCCCCACAACAACGCCAGGCTGAGCAGGGCCAGCAGGGTGGTGGCCAGGTGCAGGTCGGGCAGGGCCTGCAACAGGTGCCAGAGCTTCTGGTGAAAGTGCTCGCCGCCGACGGCGGGCAGGCCGAAGAAATCCTTCCACTGGCTGACCCAGATGATCACCCCGATCCCGGCGGTAAAGCCGAGTATCACCGGGTCCGGGATGAACTTGATCAGGGCCCCCAGGCGACTGATGCCCAGCAGGAACAGGATGATCCCGGCCATCATGGTCGCCAGTTGCAGGCCGTCGACCCCGTACTTGGCGGTGACCCCGGCCAGAATCACGATAAAGGCCCCGGTGGGCCCGGCGATCTGCAAGCGGCTGCCGCCGAACAGCGACACCAGCAGGCCACCGACGATGGCGGTGTAGATCCCCTGTTCAGGCTTGACCCCGGAGGCGATGGCGAAGGCCATGGCCAACGGCAGCGCCACCACGCCGACAATCACCCCGGACACCAGGTTGCGGGCCCAGTGCGCGCGTCCCAGCAATCCGGCTTTCCACGCCTCGCGTATGGCAATCATGGCTCACTCCTGAAGTCCGGCTTGCAGACCACGCAGCTCAATCATAGCCAAGCCAAGGGGCGCGGCCCATGGCCTGAATCAGTCTTTGCGCGGCTATCGGCTGCAGATGCTTGGGGATTGAGGGGCGCAGTCCGCGGCGTTGGTGTTCCAGCCTCAGCTACGCTTCGTACGTTGCCTCAGTATCGACTGAGCAGTCAGGTTCCAGGCAGGGTACGGTGGTTAACAAAAGATAACGTGGCGTCGATTGTCAGACGTTTCTAAAGCCCGATAGGATAGGTCAGCTTCCGAAGGGGCTCTAGATTGCAGGTTTCAGGACGGTGTCCTGGATCCCATGCCCCGAACGGCGCCCTGTAAAGGTTGAACGACCTAACAATAATAAATGGGGGAAAGGTCTATGAGTGAGCCTGTCATGGGTGTGAGTTCCTGCCGCCCGCCGGCCTTGCGCAGATTTGCGTTGCTGGCTACAGCGCTCTCGCTGTTGGGGGTCGCCCTGTTGCCGGCCCCGGTCCAGGCCGCTGCGTCCGCGGCGGACACTGTCTACTCCACCGAATCGGCCAAGGCCAGCAAGGGCCTGATGCTCGATGTCGTGCATGCCGGTTCGCGCCTGGTCGCCGTTGGCGATCGCGGGCACATTCTCTATTCCGACGACCAGGGCCAGACCTGGACCCAGGCCAAGGTACCGACCCGGCAGCTGCTGACCGCGGTGTATTTCGTCGACGCCCAGCACGGCTGGGCCGTCGGCCACGATGCCCAGGTGCTCGCCAGCGAAGACGGTGGCCTGACCTGGACCAAGCAATTCGAAGACCTCAAGCGCGAAGCGCCGCTGCTGGACCTGTGGTTCCAGGACACCAGCAACGGTTTTGCCGTGGGTGCCTACGGCGCGCTGCTGGCCACCACCGACGGCGGCAAGCACTGGGAAGACGCCAGCGACCGCCTGGACAACGAAGACCAATACCACCTCAACGCCATCGCCGCGGTGAAGGATTCCGGCCTGTTCATCGTCGGCGAGCAGGGCAGCATGTTCCGCTCCGCCGACTGGGGGCAGACCTGGGAACGCCTCGAAGGCCCTTATGAAGGTTCGTTCTTCGGCGTGATCGGCACCGCCCAGCCCGCCACGCTGCTGGCTTACGGCCTGCGCGGCAATCTCTATCGCTCCACCGATTTCGGCAGCACCTGGGAGCAGGTCGAGCTCAAGGCGGCCCGCGGCAGCCTGGAGTTCGGCCTGTCCGGCGCCACGCTGCTGGACGACGGCTCGCTGGTGATCGTCGGCAACGGCGGCAGCGTGGTGCGCAGCACCGACAACGGCTTGACCTTCAGCGTCTACAACCGTCCGGACCGGATCTCCCTGGCAGCGGTGACCGCAGCCGGCAATGGCAACCTGATTCTGGCGGGGCAGGGCGGTGTGCGCTCGACCTCGGCGAATGGCGCCGATCTCGGAAAATAATCAGGGCAAGCAAGCCGGGCCAATAATAAGAAGGCGGGAACACTTCCATGAGCAGTCATCAAACCGACAAGGCGACGTTTCTCGAGCGTCTGATTTTCAACAACCGCCCGGCAGTGATCGTCATCTGCCTGCTGGTCAGCGTTTTCCTGTTCTGGCAGGCCACGCTGATCAAACCGTCCACCAGCTTCGAAAAAATGATCCCGCTCGAGCATCCCTTCATCGAGAAGATGATGGAGCATCGCAATGACCTGGCGAACCTGGGCAATACCGTGCGCATCTCGGTGGAAGCCAAGGACGGTGACATCTTCACCAAGGAGTACATGGAGACGCTGCGGCAGATCCACGACGAGGTGTTCTACATCTCCGGCGTCGACCGCTCGGGCCTCAAGTCGCTGTGGAGCCCCAGCGTGCGCTGGACCGAAGTGACGGAGGAAGGCTTCGCCGGCGGCGAAGTGATCCCGCAGAGTTACAACGGCTCGGCCGACAGCCTCGACCTGCTGCGCAACAACGTGCTCAAGTCTGGCCAGGTCGGGCGCCTGGTGGCCAACGACTTCAAGTCGAGCATCGTCGACATCCCGCTGCTGGAGTCCTACCCGGACCCGGAGGATCAGGGCAAGCTGCTGGCCCTGGACTACCAGAAGTTCTCCCACGAGCTTGAGGAAAAGATCCGCGACAAGTTCGAGGCGCAGAACCCCAATGTGAAGATTCATATCGTCGGTTTCGCCAAGAAGGTCGGCGACCTGATCGATGGGCTGATCATGGTGGTGATGTTCTTTGGCGTCGCCTTCCTGATCACCCTGGTGCTGCTGTACTGGTTCACCTGGTGCATCCGCAGCACCATCGCCGTGCTCATCACCACCCTGGTGGCGGTGGTCTGGCAGCTGGGCCTGATGCACGCCGTGGGCTTTGGCCTCGACCCTTATTCGATGCTGGTGCCGTTCCTGATCTTCGCCATCGGCATTTCCCACGGCGTGCAGAAAATCAACGGTATCGCCCTGCAATCCAGCGGTGCCGACAACGCCCTGACCGCGGCCCGGCGCACCTTCCGCCAGCTGTTCCTGCCGGGGATGATCGCGATCCTAGCCGACGCCGTGGGCTTCATCACCCTGTTGATCATCGACATCGGGGTGATTCGCGAACTGGCCATCGGCGCGTCCATCGGCGTGGCGGTGATCGTGTTCACCAACCTGATCCTGCTGCCGGTGGCGATTTCCTATGTCGGCATCAGCAAGCGCGCGATCGAGCGCAGCAAGAAGGACGCCACCCGCGAGCATCCGTTCTGGCGCCTGCTGTCGAATTTCGCCAGCCCGAAAGTCGCCCCGGTGTCGATCTTCCTGGCCCTGCTGGCCTTCGGTGGCGGCCTCTGGTACAGCCAGAACCTGAAGATCGGCGACCTCGACCAGGGCGCGCCGGAACTGCGTCCGGACTCGCGCTACAACAAGGACAACAACTTCATCATCAACAACTACTCCACCAGTTCCGACGTGCTGGTGGTGATGGTCAAGACCGCCTCCGAAGGCTGCTCGCGCTACGAAGCCATGGCGCCGATCGACGAGCTGATGTGGAAGATGCAGAACACCGAGGGCGTGCAGTCGGCGATTTCCCTGGTGACCGTGTCCAAGCAGATGATCAAGGGCATGAACGAGGGCAACCTGAAATGGGAAACCCTGTCGCGCAACCCGGATGTGCTGAACAACTCCATCGCCCGGGCCGACGGCCTGTACAACAACAACTGCTCGCTGGCGCCGGTGCTGATCTTCCTCAACGACCACAAGGCCGAGACCCTCGACCGCGCGGTGCATGCGGTGCAGGAGTTCGCCAAGGAGCACAACAAGGAGGGTCTGGAGTTCCTGCTGGCGGCGGGTAACGCCGGGATCGAGGCGGCCACCAACGAAGTGATCAAGCGCTCGGAACTGACCATCCTGGTGCTGGTGTACATCTGCGTGGCGGTGATGTGCATGATCACCTTCCGCTCCTGGGCGGCGACCCTGTGCATCGTCTTGCCGCTGGTGCTGACTTCGGTGCTGGGTAACGCGCTGATGGCGTTCATGGGCATCGGCGTCAAGGTCGCGACCTTGCCGGTGGTGGCGCTCGGGGTGGGGATCGGCGTGGACTACGGGATCTACATCTACAGCCGCCTGGAAAGCTTCCTGCGTGCCGGCCTGCCGTTGCAGGAGGCCTACTACCAGACCCTGAAATCCACCGGCAAGGCGGTGCTGTTCACCGGCCTGTGCCTGGCCATCGGCGTGGCTACCTGGATCTTCTCGGCCATCAAGTTCCAGGCCGACATGGGCCTGATGCTGACCTTCATGCTCCTGTGGAACATGTTCGGCGCGCTGTGGCTGCTGCCGGCGCTGGCGCGGTTCCTGATCAAGCCGGAGAAACTGGCGGGGCAGAAGGGCAACTCGCTGTTCGCCCACTAAGCTTCGAGGCGTCAACCAAAACCGCGACCCAGGTCGCGGTTTTTTATTGCCCGCCTCCATGGCCTGTAGCCGCTGCCGAGCCCGCGAGGCTGCGATCGATCGGCACGGTCGCAGCGGTCTTCCGGGCCCAGGAGGGCCTTCGGCCCTGGCGCAGGCTTCGCCAGCGGCTACAGGGTTTGTAGCAATGGGGCGCGCGAACTTTGCAATGCCACTACAGCCGCGCCGCGCCGGACCCGCTATCATGGCCGCTTTCCATTGCTGACTGACGACCATGACTGCCGCTACAGACACTTTGCTGACTGCCCTCCAAGCCTGCGACATGCTGGAAATCGATGGGCTGCATGCCTTCGACTTCACCCTTGACGACCAACAGCTGCTGATCGAATGCATGGACGGCCGCGTGGCCAAGCGCTGGAGTTTCAGCCTGGCCCAGGTCAACGCCGCGACCTTCGACGATACCCTGCAGAGCTGGACCATCGTCGGCGATTCCGGTGAGCACCGCCTGGTGTGCATGAGTGCTTTCAGTGCCCGTAACGATGAGGAGGATGAACATGAGGATGCGTAACTTCTGGCCACTGCTGATGGCTGGCAGTGTCGGCGCCATGGCCGTGCAGGCCGCGCCGGTCGAGACCCAGGAACTGCTGGTCGGTTCCTACACCCAGGGCCAGAGCGAAGGCATCTACCGCCTCAAGTTCGACGGCCGCACCGGCAAGATCGACGCCAAGCCGCTGCAGGTGGTCAAGAGCGCCAACCCGTCCTGGCTGACCCTGTCCAAGGACCAGAAACAGCTGTTCGTGGTCAACGAGAACGGGCCAGGACAAGCCGACCCTATCGGTCGGGTCAGCAGCTTCGGCATCGAAGCCAAGGGCCACAAGCTGAGCCCGATCAACCAGGTGCAGAGCCTGGGCAACGAGCCGACGCATTCCAGCCTGAGCGGCGATGGCCGCTACCTGTTCGTCAGCAACTATTCGGTGGTCGAAGATCCGGGCGGCAGCCTCGCGGTTGTGCCGGTCAGCGCCGATGGCAAGCTGTCGCCGGTGGTCCAGCTCAGCAGCCACCCAGGCAGCCGGGTCAACCCCGAGCGCCAGGTGGCGGCCCACGTGCATTCGGTGGTGTCGTCGCCGGACGGCCAGTTCGTGTTCGCCAGCGACCTGGGCGCGGACAAGATCTTCGTCTACCGCTACGACCCCAAGGCCAACGCCGAGCGCCCCCTGACCGCGGCCGAGCCGGCGTTCGTCGAGCTGCCGCCGGGCAGCGGCCCACGGCACCTGCTGTTCAGCGCCGATGGCAAGCACGCCTACCTGACCCTGGAAATGAGCGCCCAGGTGGTGATGTTCGATTACCAGGACGGCAAGCTGAGCCAGAAACAGATCCTCGACTTGACCAGTGGTGGCAAGGACAAGAAGGCGGCGGGCGCGTTGCATGCCTCGAAAGACGGCAAGTACCTGTACGTGAGCAACCGCGGCACGGCCAATCAGTTGCTGGTGTTCGCCATCGACGAAGCCACCGGCCAGCTCAAGGAGATCCAGCGCCGTTCGGTGGAGGGCGATCACCCTCGTGAGTTCAGCCTCGATCCGAGCAACAAGTACGTGCTGATCGGCAACCAGAAGAGCAACGAAATCGTGGTGATCGAGCGCGACGCCAAGACCGGTTTCCTCGGCAAGACCGTGCAGAAACTGCCGTTCGATTCACCCAGCGATATCAAGTTCCTGGTGCGTCAATAAGCCACAGGCCCCGGTTGACGGGGCCTGAGCCTTTCTATTAATGACGCTGATATCTGCTACTGCTGGAAAAGATTTCAACCCGCCAACCCTCGGGCGTAGTTTTGCCTCACGGCCCGGCGCATCAAGGCTTCCGGGCAAACAAGCCGACTGCATACGAGGGTTACCCAATGAACTTCAATCTCTTCTCCGTGATCGCCGCTTCCGCCATCTCCGCTACCGTGGCCCTGCCAGCCAGCGCCAACGTGGAAATCAGCGAGAAAAAATCTGCGACCAACACCTACACCCAGAAATACCTGCAACAGAGCGCCAACTTCTACGCCGCGCTGGATCACAAGATCCAACACTGAAATTCCCCGCAACGCCCAGGTATGCAGGAGCGAAGTCACTGGCTTCCCTGGATGGACTCGTTCATCCAGCGGACCGGCAGTGATGTCGCTCCTGCATCACCTGTATGCGACATTTTCCCTCATGCCAGGCAAATTAGCTTGGTAATGTCATATCGCCATATGTTTAAATTTGACGCTAATTAATTGACTCCTCCTTCCCAAGGATCGACAGCATGGCGATGCGTCTGGCAGTGGTTCTTCTGTTCCTTTATTCCACCCCGATTCTCTCGGCTGCCCAGCCCGTCGAAGGCGAGCCGGAAACCTCCCGCGAGCGCATGCTGACCCTGCTTGAGGATTGATTGGCCGCGGATTCACGATCAATCCAACTGATGGTGACTATGCATCGAGGTGGTTTCTGCGGCGGGCGCTTTTAACGGATTCTGTGGGCACGCAAATATGCCCACGGAGACCACCATGGCCCACTCGATCCTCACCTCTGCCAAGCGCGGCGCCTATGTCGCCATTGGCCTGTACCTGGCCATGGTCCTCCTGGTCAGCCTCTCGGCCCAGACCCCGTCGGCAGTGCAACCGCCGATCCAGGTCGCTTACCCGGCCATCCAGTTCGAGCACCGCGCGCAAGCCGCCGAACACCCTGCGGATGCGGGAGTGGCGCTGCTATGAAAGGACGCAGGTTCTGGGTCATTGCCGTCCTGGCGTTCATGACCAATGGCGCGTCCTTGCTGGGGATAGGGCAGGGCTCGGCGGGCTCGCTGGCCCGGGCCATCGAATGCAATCACAACATCGCCCACAACATCGAAACCGCCAAGGCCCTGGGCCTGTTGGCCGGCAACCCGCCAGCCAAACCCAAGGCCGCGTTCTTCGGCCCGTTCAGCGTCGATTGCTCGGCGTTGCGGATGTGCAGTGTGCTGGCCTGAATGCAACTCTCGAAACAACACAATCTTCTGTAGGAGCGAAGCTTGCTCGCGATAGCCGCGCAGCGGCGATGTATCCGTTACACCGCGTTATCGTTGTGTTTTTTCGCGAGCAAGCTTCGCTCCTACAAAAGAAGGGAGGGCAAGTTCAGGCCTTGGCCATGACCGCGACAAACAGCTCCGACTCCAGGAACCGCTGCAACCAGCGCTGCAAATGCGGGTAAGGCGTCTGCGCAAACCACTCGCGATCGACATGGGCGAATTGCCGCACGAATGGCGCCAGGGCCATGTCCGCCAGGCTTGGGTGGTCCGCCAGCAGGTAATCGTGCTGGCTCAACAGTCCATCCAACTGCTGTAGAAATACTTCTCCCTGGCCGCGGTAATGCTCCATCGGCTGCTCGGGATAACGCTCGGCGTATTTGTAGCGATTGAGGTGCAGCTTGAACATCTGGTCGTTTTCCGCGATCAGCGCGTCGATCCGGTGCTGCGCCGGCCCATCGTCCTTCAAGAGCCAGTCCTGCGGATCGTGCTGGGCCAGGGCCCAGCGCATGATGTCCAGGCTTTCGTCGATCACCCGGCCGTCAACGCTGAGCACCGGCACCGTGCCCTTGGGCGACAGCGCCAGCATCGCCGCCGGCTTGGCCTTGAGGCTGACTTCGACGATCTCCAGCGGCACCCCGCTGTAGCGCAGCGCGAGGCGCGCACGCATGGCGTAGGGGCAGCGGCGGAACGAATACAAAGTATTCATTTCACCTCCAGGGTACTCAGGCCGTTGCCTTGGCGCCGTACCTGGATCTGCACCGGAATCCGCTCGTGCATTTCCTGCACGTGGGAAATCACCGCCACCTTGCGCCCCTGGGCCTGCAAGCCGTCGAGGGCGTCCATCGCCAGTTGCAGGGATTCCGGATCGAGGCTGCCGAAGCCTTCGTCGATAAACAGCGACTCGATCTTCAGCGTGCTGGACGCCATGGATGCCAGGCCCAGGGCCAGCGCCAGGGACACCAGAAAGGTCTCGCCGCCGGACAGCGAATGCACCGAGCGCAGTTCATCGCCCATTTCCGTGTCCATCACCAGCAGGCCGAGCATGCTGCCGCCGCGCTTGAGGCGATAGCGCCGCACCAGCTGGCGCAGTTGCGCGTTGGCGTGATGCACCAGCAGATCGAGGTTGTAGGCCTGGGCGATCTTGCGGAAGGTGTCGCCGCTGGCCGAACCGATCAAGGCATTGAGTCGCGCCCAGCGCTGCCATTCGCTGTAGGCCTGGGCGATCTGTTCGCCCAGCGCCTGGTTGGCGTCTTGCCGACGCTGGTCCTCGGTCTGCTGGGCGCGCAGTTCGGCGCTCAGCTGTTCGCTGGCGGCCAGCTGGTTGTTCAGCTCGCCCAGGGCGCCGGCCAGCTGTTCGGCGTCGAGCTGGCCGTCGTGTTGGGCCTGATGGCTGTGCAGGCGCTGCTCGCGTTCGGTGACCAGGACCTTGGCCTGTTCCACCGCCTTTTCGCGCTCTTGCAACTGCTGGCGCAGCGCGGCGACCTGCTGGTCGTCGAGGCTGAGCAATTGCTCCAGCGCGCCGTCGTCCAGCTCCGGGTGCTGTTGGCGCCAGTCGGCGATCTTGCTGCCCAGTTCCTGCTGCTCGGCTTCCAGGGCCAGCAGGCGCTCCTCCTTGCCTTGCAGTTCCGCGCCCAACTGCACCAGCAGGCGGCGGACTTCCTGCAACTGCTGGTTGGCCAGCACCTCGGCGGCGCGCGCCTGTTCCACGGCCTGTTCCTGATGCTGCTGCCACTGCTCGGCACTGCTGTGTTCGCCCAGCAGTTGCACGAGCTTGTTGCGGGCCGCCTGCTGCTGTTCGGCCAGGGCATTGAATTGCTCCTGGGCGGCTTGCAGTTGCTGCACGCGGGTCTGCTGACGGTCCTGTTCCTTGTCCAGGGCCAGCTGGCGCTGTTGCTGCTCTTGCGCTTCTTCCTTCTGCTGGTCGAGCTGCTCCAGGCGCTGCATGACCTGCTGGTCGATCTGCATGAACGTCGCGGCCGGGGCGTTGCGCAGGGCTTCGAGGGTATCGGCCGGCAGCAGGGTGGCGAAGGCCGACAGCTCTTCTTCCAGGCGCTGGCGATCCGCGCCCAGCTGCTGTTGCTGCTGGGTCAGGTGGTGCGTGGCCTCGTGACTGGCTTCGATCGCTGCCTGCAGTTGCTGTTGCAGGCGCCCAGCGTCCTTTTGCAGTTTCAGCAGGGCGCCTTGGCGCTGTTCGTCCTGCTGGATGCTCTGGTTCAACTGGCTCAGTTGCTGGTTCAGCCAGGCATCGCGCTTGCCGGCGTCCAGGTCGAGCAGCGCCGCCGACAACGGATGGGCTTCGATACTTGGCGCCAGGGCCTGCTGCTGGCTTGCCAGCTGCTCCTGTTGCTGGAGGAATTCCTTCTGCTGGGCGATCAGGCCGCCGACCTGGCTGCGCAGCTCGGCGAGTTTCTCCTTGAGTTCATCCACCGCTTTGCGCGCGTTGGCTTCTTCGCTTTCGTCGTGGCGTCCCAGGCTCTGCAACAGCGCCTCGGGCTGATGGTAGGGATGCTCGTGGCTGCCGCAGACCGGGCAGGGCTGATCGTCCTGCAACTGTTCGCGCAGCTCTTCGACACTGGCACTGCGCGCCAGGCGCTGGCGTTCCAGCAGTTGTTGGGTCACCGTCAGGGTCTGTTCGGCGACCGTGAGTTCTGCCTTGCTCTGCAGGCCGATCCGGTTCAGCTCTTCGCGCTGGCGCGCCGCGGCCTGCTGCTTGTCCGCCAGTTCCGCGCCGCGTTTGTCCAGTTCCTGTTGGCTGGCCCACAGCCGCGCCAGTTCTTCGAAGGCGCGCTGTTGCTTGCGGTTGTCTTGCAGCAGGTCACTGAGGATCTGCAACTGTTCGGCCACCGCGTGGGGCTCGGCGCCGGCTTCGCTATACAGCACTTGCAGCTCATCGCGTTGCGCGGCCAGTTGCTGCGCGGCGCTGGCGGCCCGTTGTTGCAGGCCGGGCAGTTCTTCCTGGCCCTTGTTCAGCCGGTTGCCAGCCAGCATCAGCTGTTGCAGGCGATCGCGGTAGGCGTTCCAGGCATCGCTCAGCGGCGCCAGATGGGCGCTGTGTTCCAACTGTTCGGCAATCCGCTGCAAGCGTTCGCCCACCAGGCGCTGCTGTTCGAGCATGGCCTGGATCGCCTGCTGGCCTTGTTCGCTGGCCTGTTGCAGCTTGTCCTTGAGTTCGCCGGCTTCACCGCAGGTCTTGCCCAGATGGGCGAGGGTGCTTTGCTCGGCAAAGGCCTCGCGCAGCAGCGGCGCGCTGGTGTTTTGCTGTTCCTGGGCGGCGAGCAACGCGGCCTGGGCCGTGCTCAGTTGTTGCTCCAGTTCGCTTTGGCGTTGTTGCTCTGCGCCTTGTTGCTGACGCTGTTGCTGGATCTGTTCGCGCAGCGGCGTCAGTTGCTGGTTCAGTTCCACCTGCCGGGCGAACTGATGGCGTTGCGGCGCCAGCTGCTCCAGGCGGGTCAGCCGGGTCCGTTCGCTGGCCAGGCCTTCCCAGGCTGTTTGTGCCTGTTGCAGTTGCTCGGCGGCGCTCTGTTGCTGGTCTTGCAACTGCTGCAACTCCTTGAGCCAGGCGTGTTGCAGCTCCAACTGCTTGAGCTGCGCCTGCTGGGCCTTGAGCTGCTGCTGGGCGGCGTCGAAGCGCTGGTCCAGTTCGGCCCGCGCCTCGGGCTCCAGCGGGGTGATGCCGCTGGCCTGGGCCTTGAGGGTCTTGTGCTGTTCCTCGGCGTCCTTGCTCTTGCTGTAGGCGCGCCGCCCGAGCTGGCTGTAGATCGAGGTGTTGGTGAGCTTTTCCAGCAGCTCGCTGCGTTCCTTGTCGTCGGCCTTGAGAAAGGCGCTGAACTCGCTCTGGGCCAACATCACCGCGCGGGTGAACTGCTCGAAGTTGAGCCCCAGCTTGGCTTCGATCAGTTGTTCGTAGTCGCGCTTCTGGCTGGCCAACAGTTGATTGCTGTCCAGATCGTGCAGGCTCTGCTTGCTGGCCTGCAGCTTGCCGTTGGCCTTGTCCCGGGCGCGGTTGGTTTCCCAGCGGGCGCGGTAGCGATGGCCGTCGATACCGACGAAGTCGACCTCGGCGTAGCCGCTGCCGGTGCCACGGCGCAGCAGGGTGCGCGGGTCGCTGGTGAGCATTTCGCTGTCGACCTCCGGCACCTTGGTTTCGCGGCCGATATTGTTCAGCCGCGGCACCGCGCCGAACAGCGCCAGGCACAGGGCGTCGAGCAGGGTGCTCTTGCCGGCGCCGGTGGGCCCGGTAATGGCGAACAGCCCGGCGCTGGCCAGGGGCTCGGCGGTGAAGTCGATTTCAAAGGGGCCGGCCAGGGAGGCCAGGTTCTTTAGGCGGATGGCAAGAATCTTCATGGCTGCTCCTCCTCGTGCTGCACTTCCTGGAGCAGTTGCGCAAAGTCCTTGAGGGTCTGTTCGTCCACCTCGCTGCCGTAGCTGTCCAGCCAGGCGCGGCTGAACAGGTCCTGTGGGCTGAGCTGGTCCAGCTCCACCAGTTGCGCGGCGCCGTCGTCGCCCTCGCGGCCGCCATGGCCGGCGTATTCGGCGGCAATCCGCACCAGGCGCACGGCCTTGCCCTGCAGGGCGCTTTCCACTTGCTGGCGCAGGTCCGGCTGCGGTTCGTCCAGGCGCACCCGCACTTCCAGCCAGGGCTGGCGCTGTTCTTCGGCCAGGAGGTCGATGTCCGGCAACTCGGCCAGTTGCAGCAGGATCTCCGCCAGCGGCGCCGGGCCCAGGCGTTGCAGGTTGACCGCGCGCGGGATCAGCCGTGGTTCGACGCTGACCAGGGTCTCGCCGTCGAGCTGGATATCGAGGATCTGGTGCTGGTAGCCGATCTCGGAGAACGACAGTGGGATCGGCGAGCCGCTGTAGCGGATGCGCTCCTCGCCATTGACCTTCTGCGGCTTGTGCAGATGCCCCAGGGCCACGTAGCTGATGCTCGGGCCGAACAGGCTGGCGGGGAGGGCCTCGGCGTTGCCGATGATCAGGCTGCGCTCGGAGTCTTCCGAGACCGAACCGCCGGCCATGTGCGCGTGGCTGATGGCGACCAGCGCCTGGCCCGGCTGACGCTTGGCGTTGGCCGCGGCGATCAGCCACTCATGCACCTGGCCGATGCCCCGCAGGTAATCGTCGCCCAGGTGCGGCCCCGTGACCTCCGCCGGCCGCAGGAACGGCAGCGCCAGGCACCAACCGGCAATCGCGCCGCTGGCATCGGGCAACGGCAGCAACAGACGCTCGCTGTCCAACTGCCCATCGTCCAGCCACAACACCCGGCCCAGGGCATGGGTGCGCAGACGCCGCATCAAAGGCGCCGGCAACTCGATGCGCGAACCGGAGTCATGGTTGCCGGCGATCATCACAATGGTCAGGCCGGGCTGCTGTTCATGGGCGCTGACAATAAAGTCGTACAGCCGCTCCTGGGCTTTGACCGGTGGATTGACCGTGTCGAAGATATCGCCAGCAATCAGCAGCACATCAGGGCTGTGCAGCGCCAGCTGGCGCAACAGCCATTCAAGAAAGCAGGCATGCTCGAAATCGCGCTCCTGGCCATGGAGGTTCTGCCCCAGGTGCCAGTCGGAGGTGTGAAACAGACGCAAGGCAAACTCCGCAAACAATCAGGTGAGCCGCAGGGAAGAGGAGAGCGGCGTGAGGGGGGAGAGTTTAATGGTAAATCGGGTGTGGAGTTTGGTTGGATGCGTGGATGGAGTCTGTAGAAGAGGGTGCTTTTGACTTGAGGTAGTCATTCGTCAAGGGCAACTATCGGCTGCCATTCAGAAGGCAAGAGAGCAGCCTTTAATAGATAAGTCCCGCTCAGAAGCGGTTATCAGAAATGGAAATATAATTGTAATGTCTCATGCCTTTTTCTGGCTGATCCCGGTTCCTCTGCTAGTTTTTCTAACGGTCAATCTTTAGTCAGAAGATTCGCTCTCCGAGAAACCGCCCAAGCAAGGAAGCTTCCGTATGAACAAAGCGCCTTTATTCGTCAGCGGCCTGCTCGCCACTGCAGTATTGCTCGGCGCAGTGGCCGTACAGGCACAGACCTCTTTGGTGGCGCAAGTTTCTAGGCCCGAAGCCGATGTGAAGGTGACCGAAACTTACGTACGGATGATGGCGCGGGAGGCGTATTTCTGGGGTTGGCCGATGGCCAATATCTTCAACCGGCGGCAGAAGTTCAAAGATCTGCCGGAGCCGGGCCTGATGGGTGGCATAGTGCCCGTAGCGCCGATCAATCATCTGTCGATGCTCACCGATTATATTTCCCCCGGTGAGCGGCTGGTAGCCTGTCCGAACCAGGACGTGGTCTATGGTGCGGGCAGCATTGCGCTGGATATCGAGCCGGTGGTGATTCAGGTGCCGGACTTCGGCGAGCGTTTCTGGGTGTATCAATTGGTGGACTTGCGTTCCGACAGTTTCGCCGAGCTGGGCAAGATGTACGGCACCAAACCTGGCTTCTATCTGTTGGTGGGGCCGGACTGGAACGGCAAAGTGCCGGAAGGCATCACCCAGGTGTTTCGCGCAAAGAGCAATACCGGTTTCGTGATTCCGCGAGTGTTTCAGGACGATACTGCCGAAGATCGCAAGGCCATTCAGCACTATCTGTCGGGCATCGATATGTACCCGCTGTCCAAGTACGACGGCAAACTCAAGCAGCGTGACTGGAGCCAGTCGCCGAAATTCCCTGCCGAGGCGTCGGGTGACGAGGAGACCCGCTGGGTGCTTCCGGAAAAGTTCTTCGATGAACTGCCGGCGATTCTCAAGGACGCCAAACCGCTTCCGGGAGAGGAGGCGCTCTATGCACAATTGTCGGTGCTGGCACAAATTGCCCAACGCGATCCCAAGCTGAAAAAAGCCATGATCGACGAAGCGCAGAAGGCTGACAGTGAGGTGGTCAAACCGCTGCTGCAGTTCCGCAACTACGGCCAACAGTTGCCGCACTACTGGAGCACCATCAGCAACGGCGCGGCGTTTGGCACCGATTACTTCCTACGTACGGCGGTCGCCCGATCGAACATCTTCGTCAACAAACAGATCGAGACCAAGTATTTCTACCAGGATCTGGACGAGTCTGGCATCCGGCTCAACGGCGCCCAGCGCTACAGCGTGACCTTCCCCAAAGGCGCGCTGCCGCCGGTCAAGGGCTTCTGGTCGCTGACGCTATACAACCAACAGCATTTCTTCGCCGAAAACCCGTTGGGGCGCTATTCGCTCGGCACCAAGAACAAGTCGCTCAAGACCAACGCCGATGGTTCGCTGACACTTTACGTGCAGAGTGATTCACCGGGCGCTGACAAGGAAAACAACTGGCTTCCCGCGCCTAAAGGCGCTGACTTCTCGCTCTACGTTCGCGCCTACTGGCCGGAAGCGGCCGCGATGAATGGCCAGTGGACGCCACCGGCGGTAGTCAAGGTCAACTGAACCGATCTTCCAACTGCGTTCATAAGGACAGCCGATGAACCGTTTGCGCACCACACTGACGGCCTTGGCCGTAGCCATTTCCCTGAACGGCCTGGCCGATGCCGCGACACGCTATGAGGAACTGGCGAACCAGCCTTTCGAAAAGGGCTTCCCGACCGAAGCGGCTGCACGCAGCCTGATCGATGAGCTGGTGTTCCAGCGCGCCGTGCAGTCGTATCTGTGGGCTTTGCCGGCGATCAACATCTGGTCGATGAAGGAAGCCTCGGAGAAGCAATTCGGCGCTGGCTACAACATCCTGCCGACCTGGAAAAAGCGCATCAATGCCAAGACGCTGGTGACGACGCCGAACTCCGACCTTGTCTATGCCATGAGTTATCTGGATTTGCAGAAGTACGGCCCACTGGTGGTTGAAGCTCCGCCCGGTGTGCAAGGCATGTTCGATGACTTCTTTCAGCGCCCGATCGTTGGCCCGACCATCGACGGCAAAACCTGGCGCGGTGACGTTGGCCTGGCCGGCCCTGACAAGGGCAAGGGCGGTACCTATGTGCTGTTGCCCCCAGATTACAAAGGGCCGGAACCCACCGAGGGGTATGTCTATCGATCGCGCAGCAACAACGTGTTTCTATTCTGGCGCACCTTTTTCAAGGACCCGAAAGACCTCAGCGTGCCGGTGGCCGAAGTCGAGCGTACGAAGATCTATCCGTTGGGCAAGAAGGACTCGGCCCTGCCGATGCATTTCCCCGACGCCACTGGCGCACCGATCAACATGCTGTTCCCCGAGGACGGTCGCTACTTCGATATGCTGTCGCGCTTCATCGACGCCGAAGCAGTAGACCCGGCGGACATGGACATGCGCGGTTTCCTGCACACCCTGGGCATCGAGAAGGGCAAACCCTTCGCCCCGGATGCCGAGCGGCGCAAGTTGCTGGATGAAGCAGCGCGCACCGCGTTCAAGATGAGCAAGGTGGTGACCAGTCATTTACTGCTGAAAGAGCCGGGCGGCCTGTACTACAAGGATCGTCAGTACGTGAACACGTTCGCCGGGGAGAACACCGAGTTTCAGTCCAGTGGCAGCTTCACCAATCTTGAGCAGCGTGTGGCGTTCTTCACTTCGGCTTACTCGGACAGCCCGGGCATGGTCATGAACATGGTCGGCGCCGGCGCCAAGTATCCCGCCACCACCCGCGACGCCGAGGGCAGGTTCCTCGACGGCGCCCAGACCTACAAGCTCAACCTCCCGGCAAATGTACCGGCGGCATTGTTCTGGTCGGTCACCGCCTACGACAACCTGACCGCGTCAGGTCTGGACAACGGCCAGCCGTTCCCGTCCCTCAATCAGATGGATAAACCGGCGCAGAACAGCGACGGCTCCACCGATATTTACTTCGGCCCGAACTCTCCGGGCAAGGGCAAGAACTGGATCAAGACCGTACCGGAAAAAGGCTTTTTGGTGATCGTGCGGCTGTATGGGCCGAAGCAGGCGTTCTTTGACCAGAGCTGGAAGCCAAGTGACCTGGTTAAACAATAGGAACACATTCGCGTTGCCCTGCGAGCAAGGAGGGTAACGCGAACAGCCTGTTGGTCTGAGACTAGACCTTTGATCATTGCTTTCAACTGAGAGTGAGCATCAGCCTCCAACCTCACAGGTCTTCCCAATTTATCGGTGCAGAGGTATCGGGGTGAAATCAATCAGAGGCCTGTAATCGTCAGCGCATAGTTGATTGTTATCAGCTGTATTTACTGGGAAAAGCTCATGATCAGACGTCTTCTTGCGCAAGCGACATTGATATCAACGTTGGCTCCGCTTGCGGTAAGCGTACAGGCGGACAACGCGGATACAGCCAATAAAAGCAACAACCCATTGAATTTGGCACCTGGCCTTAACTTTCAGGATTACTACACGCCCAAGCTCTTCGATACCAACGTTCACACTAATGATGCGTTGCTGCGAGGTGCGCTGCCTATGGCTCCAAATGATTTCATAGGCGTTCCACAACTCTTGCGCTTCACGCTTCCCGTTAGCACGCGTCCAGACCCACATGATGGCTACAGCACCGGCATCGGCGACCTTAACGTGTTCGATATTTTCCTGCTCAAGACTGAAGGAGTGCAGTTGGGCGTAGGACCCCAAATCACTGCACCTACCGCCGAACAGGACGAATTAGGTACAGGCAAATGGCAGGCCGGCCTATCTGCCATTGCGATCGACTCCTCGCCTCGCGGGTTGCTTGGAGCGCTCGTTCAATACCAGAGTTCGTTCGCCGGTGATCATGACCGTCCACACGTGGAGTCAGCCACTTTCCAGCCTTTCATCATTCACAACCTGGAAAAGGGCTGGTATCTGCGCTCGACCGGAACCTGGACCTTCGATTTGAAGAACGACTCCCATTACATTCCAGTGGGGTTGGGCTTGGGTAAGGCGTGGAAGTCAGGGAGTAATATTCTCAACGCTTTCATTGAGCCGCAGTGGACTGTTGAGCGTAAAGGCGATGGTCTCCCGCAGTTCACACTGTTCGCTGGTATCAACGTCACTTTTGGAAAATAACAATACTTGCTGGAACTGAAAGGCCCGTTTATGGCCTGTTGCGGTCGCTAACCGCCATAGCAAGAAATCACCAATGTCGAATGAAAATTTCGGTGCTGTCCGCCTGAACATCTTTAACTCAAGGCCGGCTCACCTTCATACGGAGCTACACAATGGGTTCACTTTCAAGACTAGGCCGTTTCACCGCCGTCATCCTGACGCTGACACCCATGCTCGGTTTCGCAGACAATGCGCGAGACTGGCAAAACCTGCCAACTGACCTGAACATGGTGTTCGGATATTACAGCCGGATCGACACCAACACCCCAATAGATACCTCGTTGCCCATTGATGGCTTGTCGCTGAATGCCGATCTGTATATCGCTCGTTATGCTCGCTCGTTTGCCGTCGACGGGCGCAATAGTGCGATCCAGATTCTGCAACCCTATGCCGACATCTCCGCGTCGTTCGATAACGCGCAGTTCTTCGACGGCACCAAGCACAACGGTGGCATGGCTGACACCCAGTTCGTTCTGGTGCACAACCTGTTCGGTGGCCCGGCGCTGACCAAGGAAGAGTTCGCCAACTGGACTCCAGAGACCTTCCTCACCGGCGCCTTGTGGATCACCGCACCCACCGGGGATTACGATAAGGACCGGATCATCAACATCGGTTCCAACCGTTGGGCGTTCAAACCGGAAATCGCCTTCGGCACGCCCATCGGCCCGACCTGGCTTGAGTTCAACACCTACGTGTCGATGTACGGCGACAACAACGACTACCACGGCGATGGCAAGCTTGAGCAAAAACCGCTTTATGGCATCGAAACCCACTACAGCTACACCATCAACCGCGCGCTGTGGGCCTCCTTGGACGCCACATACAACCGCGGCGGCGAAACCAAAATCAATGGCGACTGGCAGGACAACAAACAGGAAAACGGTCTGTTCGGCGCCAGTGTTGGCTTCATGCTGTCGCCGCAGTTTGGTGGCTTGATCGCCTACTCGGATACCGTTTCAGAACGTACTGGCTCTCCGGATGTGAACACTTGGACCCTGCGCCTTCAGTACGCCTGGTGAAGCGGAGTGCATAGATGCAATCAACAAGGATTCGATCAAGCTTGACACTTTGCGGTGCGGTGCTCAGTGGTTTAGTCTGTGCCGCCAGCCCTCTACCGCAATTGGATACCACTTCCGCTGGCGGGGCTAAGGCCAATCCGGAAAAGTGCCTCCAGCTACAAGAGGACTTCGACATTGACCTTCCGGATGACCTAATCAGCCGCCGCTGGAGTTTCCGACTGTCGCTCATTCCAGTCATACCTACGTTCATGTTTTAAGTATTTTTTCCCAAAGCGCCGGCGTTCTTGGATGATTTTTGCTTGGTTCCACCGTCAGCTTTTGTGGGAGATGGTCGCTTGTGAGCGGCTGTTTTTGGCCGGAAGCAGACGTTCAGCGAAATCTGGATTGTCCGTCGCCAAGCTTGGCTGATATCGCTCACACCCGCGCCAGCAGTAGTAGATACATCCTTTCAAGTAGATTCCTGCACTCCCGCCACGTGGCGCCCAGCCCACGTTGTTCATATTGCTCGAACAGTTCGAAGCGCTCCAGGCGCAATCCGGTAATGCGCAGGGCCAGGCAGTCGGCTAAGGCCAGTCGGGACAGGCTGGCATCTAACACAGGATAAGGCTGGCTCGACTGGATCAGCCAACCCAGCTCCGTCTGCTCGACATTGCAAAACAACAACTGGCAATTCGCGTTCAGCTCTCGGTCGAGAATCGAGTTCAGCCGCTCTCGCAGGAGGTCGGCTGGCTGGAGTGCGCTGCCCTTCAAATGGGTGACAAGCAGAAATCGGGCGCTGGAGGTGATGATCAAGATTCGTGGCCTGCCTCGACGGGGGAGAGCGGGAATTAGCTCACTCTCGGCCCGTGCTGAGGAAGGGGAAAATTCTGAAATGGAGGTGGGAATCGGCTCGGACGGTTGCCGGGTTTTCTCGGTTATTTCGGATACAGCGGCGGCAGGCTGCTGGTGTCGGCCAGCGGGGTCTGGACGTGTTCGGCGATCGGGATGGTGCGGATCGCGCGCCACAGTTCTTCGCCTTGCCAGTAGTGGCCGGTTTCGCTGTAGAGCGCGCCGTTGAGGCCATCCAGGGCGTCGGACAGGGGCACGAAGCGGGCGGCCATGTCGGCCAGGGTTTCCGGTTGCTGGCGGGCCCAGGCGTCCAGGGCCTGGCGGGTGGCTTGCGGGTCGTTGGCCAGGCTGGCGCGCTTGAGGTCGTCGAGCAGGGTGCGCGGGTTGGGGCCGGCCTGCACCGCGCGCAGGATCGCCGGTTGCCAGCGCGCGCGCCACCAGAGGCCGAAGCCGAGCAGGGTGGTGCAGGCCAGCAGCAGGGTGCTGAGTTTCCAGGCCCACAGCGTGGTGCTGTCGCCACCGGCGCCAGATGGTGTCGCGCCGGCCGGGGTGTCCACCACCAGGCTTGGGTTGTTCGCCACCTGCAGGGTGCGCGCCGGCAGGCTGCTGCGTTCCAGGTGGTCCTCATGGGTGTTCCACCAGACCACCTCCAGCGCTGGCAGGTCGATGCTGCCGCTGCGGTTCGGCACCAGGGCCTGGCTGTCTTCGCGGCTGCCGATCAGCCCGCGGTCGCTGACCTGATTGCTCAGCTGCGGCTGGTCCGGGTAGCTGCGCAGGCCGTTGGCTTCGGTCACCGGCAAGGGTGGCAGCTGCGAGCTGGACAGGCCCTCGGCCTTGAGGGTCAGGCTGCGGGTCAGCGAGTCGCCGACCTGGCTGTGGTCCGGCTCGGGGTTCCAGCTTTCCCCCAGGCTCAGGCTGCGGGCCGGCAGCCAGGGCGCGTCGGCCGGGTATTCGGCCGGCTTGGCCTTGACCGTCAGCGGCATCTGCGCCGAGCTCACGTGCATCAGCTTGCCCGGCTTCAGGCCCTGGGGCACCGGGTCCTGGGTGCTGGCAGTGTCGGCCAGGGTGGCGCTGAAGGTCAGCTCCGGAATGTCCAGCACGCCGCTGTGCTGGGGGAAGATCGCGTAGCGGATCTCGATCACGCCGTGGCGCACACCGTTGATGACTTTTTCATAGGTGCGCGATTCGCCGAGCTGTTCGACCCGCGCGTCGTCGATCTGCAGCGGCGTCAGGCTGCTGTCGTCGTACAGCGACACCGAGTGATAGATGTGCAGGGTCAGCACCGCCTGGGCCTGCACGTAGACGCTGTCCTGGTCGAGGCTGGCGTCGATGAACACCGGCTCCAGCGGCGCGCTGTCGCTGCGACTTGCGCTTTGCAGCACCTGCAGGGTGATCGGCTGGCTCTGTACGTCGCCCAGTTGCAGGGGCGGGATCACCACGGTGCCGGTGGTCCTGGGCAGCAGGGTGATGATCCAGCGGGTGATGGCGCGGTTGTCGCCATTGAGGCTGGTCAACTGGTTGACCTGGCGCGTGCCCTGGACCTCGAACTGCGCTTGCAGCGGGGTCAGGTCGGGTTTGCCGAACAGCGTGACATTGTTGGATTCCAGGGTCAGCTCGACGGTTTCCCCAGAGTTCACGCGACTGCGGTCGACACTGGCGACCAGCCCCTCGGCCCGGGCCGCAAAGGCGCCGAGTGTCAGCACAAGCGTGAGTAAGAGGGTGGTGAAGCGGGTCATCGAATTTTTCCCTGATCCTGATGTTGTTGCTGTTCGTACCAGAACTTGCGGCGCAGCAGTTCGCCCGGATCGTCCGGAATCTGCCGCAGCCATTGTTCCAATGCCTGACGGTGTTCGCCGTCGAAATTGTCCTGGGCATCGCGCAGCGGCGGCGTGGTGGTCTGTTCGTCGCCCAGTTCGCTGCCGGGAACCGCATCGTTGCCCGGGGTGGCGACCTCGTCGTCCGTCGACTCGTCGGCGCTGGTGGGGTGGCTGTTCTCCGGCGGCTGCTGGCCAGGGGTGACCGGTGCCTGGGTCGCCGCGCCGGCTTGCGGCGGCTGGCGGGTTTCGTCGTTGTCCTGGCTTTCGCCCTTGGCCGGCTCTTCCGGCGGCGCGGGCTCGGTTTCCTGCAGCAGGCGCTCGACCAGGGCCTTGTTCTTTTGCGCGGCGGCAAGCTCCGGTTGCAGTTCCAGGGCCTGCTCGTAGGCATCCAGCGCGGCTTCCAGCTCGCCGCTCCTGGCCAGGGCGTTGCCACGATTGTAGTGGGCGCGGGCGTCGTTGCCTTCGGCAAAGCGCTGAGCGGCAGCGGCGTAGTTGCCGGCCTCGTACAGCGCCACCCCTTGCCACTGCGGGTCCTCGAAATGCTGCGCCGCCTCGCCGGGTCGCTTCTGTTCCAGCAGGCGCTGGCCCTGCTGGTCGGGGCGCAACCACAGGTCGTTGAACTCGAAGGCGTAGCTGGGCTGCGGCACGGCGAACAGCAGCAGCGGCAGGCAGAACAGCCAGCCGCGGCGCCCGGCGCAGGCGGCCAGCAGCAACAGCGGCAGGAGCACCCAGTAACCCTGGTCGGCCCAGGTGTCCAGGCGCAGGGTCTGGCCGTCGCTGCGCAGGTTCTGCGGGCCGCTGAGCAGGCCCAGGCCGCGCAGGTCGTTATCGTCCAGGCGCGCCGGGCGATAGCGGCCGCCCATTTCGCCGATGAAGCGCTTCAGGCTCGGACCGTCGAGGCGCGACATGAGGATCGCGCCCTGTTCGTCCTTGAGAAAGCTGCCGTCTTCCTGGGCCACCGGCGAGCCCTGGCGGCTGCCGATCCCGAGCATCAACAGCTGCGGCGCCTGGCCACCGAGGGCCTGGCGGATGCCTTGGCGTTCCTGCTCGCTCAGGGACGAGCCGATCAGCAGGATCCGGCCCTGGCCCAGTGCACCCTGGTCCAGCAGCTTCAAGGCTTTTTGCAGGGCCAGGTCGGCGCGATGGCCGGGCTGGGGCATGATCGACGGCTTGAGGGCTTCCAGCAGGTTGCGGCTGGTGGCCAGGTCGTCCGACAGCGGCACCAGGGTGTGGGCGCTGCCGGCATAGACCACGATTGCCGTCTGCGCATCGCTGCGTACCTGCAACAGGTCCAGCAGCTTGCGCCGGGCCTGTTCCAGGCGATTGGGCGGGACGTCGCCGGCGAGCATTTCCGGGGTCAGTTCCAGCAGCACCACCAGCGGGTCGGCCGGTTTCTGGCTGGTCTGTTCGACCCGCTGCCAGCCGGGGCCGAGCAGGGCCAGCACGGCGAGAATCCAGGCCAGGCCGAGGGCGATCCACGGCAGTTTGCTTTCGCGGCCGTTGCCGCCGCTGAGCAGGGCGGCGTGAAAGGCCGGCGGCAGGATCATCTGCCAACGGCCAGCGCGTTTCTGCCGGTGCCACAACTGCCACAACAGCCAGCCGAGCAGCGGCAACAGCAGCAGCCACCAGGGACGGAACCAGTGGGGCCAGAGTTCGGCCCAGAACGGCGCGCTCATCGACGCCTCCGCAGGCGCAGGCGTTTGAGCCGTTCGCGCCAGTCTGGCAAAGGTTGCAGAAAGCGCTCGCGGGTGAAGAAGCGTTGCAGCGGATGGTCCGGCCAGCGCTCGCGCACCACCAGCAGCATGCTCAACAGCAGCGCCGCGGCCAGCGGCCAGCTGTACAGCGCCTGCGCCGAACGGGCCTGGGTCGGCTGCTGGGTCACCGGTTCCAGTTGGTCGAGGGTGTCCTTGATCGCTTGCAGCTCCTGGCTGTCGCGGGCGCGGAAATAGCGCCCGCCGGTGGCTTCGGCGATGGCCTTGAGGGCCGGCTCGTCGAGGTCCAGGCTCGGGTTGAGGCCGAGAAAACCCAGGGTGCCGCTTTGCTCCGGGTCGGCGCCGATGCCGATCGGGTAGATCTTCACGCCTTCTTCGGCGGCCAGGCGGGCGGCGGTCAGCGGGTCGATTTCACCGCCGTTGTTGGCGCCGTCGGTGACCAGGATCAGCACCCGGCTCTGCGCCGGACGCTGGCGCAGGCGCTTGAGCGCCAGGCCGATGGCGTCGCCGATGGCGGTGTTCTTGCCGGCGATGCCGATCTTCGCTTCGTCCAGCCAGACGCGCACGGTGTGCCGGTCGAAGGTCAGCGGCGCTTGCAGGTAGGCCTTGCTGCCGAACAGGATCAGGCCGACGCGGTCGCCTTCGCGGCTTTCCAGGAAGTCGCCGAGCAGGTGCTGGACCAGGTTCAGGCGGCTGACGTCTTCGTCCTGCCACTGCATGTCGGGGAAGTCCATGGAGCCGGAGACATCCACCGCCACCAGCAGGTCGCGACCGCTGGCGGCCACGGGCAGCGGTTCGCCCAGCCATTGCGGGCGGGCGGCGGCCACCAGCAGCAACAGCCACAACAGAATGAACGGAGCCTGCTGGCGCCAGGTTGGCAGGTTGGCCCGGGCGCGGCGCTTGGCCAGGCCTTCCAGGTCGCTGAGGAAGCTGACTTTTAGCGCCGGTTCGCCGCTGTCGGCCACCGGCAGCAGCACCCGCAGCAGCCAGGGCAGCGGCAGCAGGGCGAAGATCCACGGCCAGGCGAACTCAAACATGTTTGCGAATCCAGATTTCCACCGCCTGGGTCAGGCCGGCGATGGCCTTGTCGTCGAGCTTGCACTCGGGCTTGTAGGCGCCTTCCACCAGGACCATCCAGCGCGTGAGGCCGGCCGCCGGGCAGCGGTTGTCGAGGAACGCCAGCCACTTGCGGCCGTTGAGGGTATGGCTCTGGCTGTAGGGGTAATGGTTGCGGCACAGGCGCTTGAGCAAGCCATTGAGTTGTTGCAGCCAGGCGCCGGCGGGCGCGCCGTCGTAGGGCTTGGGCAGCAGCGCCAGCTCGGCGAGGGCGGCCAGGCGCAGCGGGTCCAGCGGTTGTTCGGCGCGGGGCAGGGCACGTTGGCGCGGCCAGAAGCGCTTGAGCCGCCACAGGCCAAAGCCGAGCAGCGGCAGCAACACCAGCAACAGCCACCAGCCCGGTGCCGGCGGCCACAGGCCGATGGCGGGCGGGGCGATCAAGGGCTGCAGTTGCTCGAGGCTGCTCATCGGGTTTTCCCCGGGCGTTGCGGGTTCAGGTACTCGCGCAGTTGCTCGACCATTTCGCTCTGGGTGCTCAGGGGCATCAGCAGCACCCGCAGCTTCTGCGCCAGCAGTTCCCAGCGGGCGATGCGCGCTTCGCTCTGCGCCCGGTAGGCCTGGCGCAGTTCGTAGTTGAGGGTGTCCAGCTCCAGCTGCGCGCCGCGTTCGGCGAAACGCAGCAGGCCGGCGGCGGGCAGGGCGTGGTCCAGCGGGTCGGACAGCGGCATCAGTAGCAGGTCGCAGTGGCGCGACAGCAGGCTCAGTTGCTGTTCGGCGGCGTCGCTCAGGGCACGCTCGTCGCAGATCACGATTACCAGGCTGCCCGGGCGCAGCACTTCGCGGCCACGGCGCAGGGCGGTGCCGAGGGCGTCGCGCTCGGGTTCGGTTTCGCTGTGCAGCGACTGGTTGACCCGCACCAGGCGGTTGAGCAGTTGCAGCAGGCTCTGTTTGCTGCGCCGCGGCTTGATCTCGTAGTGCTCGTCGTCGCCGAACACCAGGCCGCCGACCCGATCGTTGTGGCCCAGGGCGGCCCAGCCGATCAGGCTCGCGGCCTGGGCGGCGAGCACCGACTTGAACATCAGCCCGGAACCGAAGAACAGCCGCCGGCTCTGCTCGACCATGATGAAGATCGGCCGTTCGCGCTCTTCGTGGAACAGCTTGGTGTGGGGTTCCTGGGTGCGCGCGGTGACGCGCCAGTCGATGCTGCGCACGTCGTCGCCGGCCTGGTAGACCCGCACCTGGTCGAAGTCGACGCCACGGCCGCGCAGCTTGGAGTGGTGCAGGCCGACCAGCGGGCTGCGCTGGCTCGGCGTGGAAAACAGCTGCACTTCGCGCACGCGATGGCGCATCTCGATCAGCTCGGCGAGGCTGACGCGGATGCCCGGGGCATCGACAGGGCTGGCGTTCATCGGGGTCAAGCGACGGCTACGACGTCGAGAATCCGCTGGACCACCCGGTCCTGGTCGATGCCGGCGGCTTCTGCTTCGAAGGACAGAATGATGCGGTGGCGCAACACGTCGAACAGCACCGCCTGGATGTCCTCGGGGCTGACGAAGTCGCGCCCGGCCAGCCAGGCGTGGGCCCGGGCGCAGCGGTCGAGGGCGATGGAACCGCGCGGACTGGCGCCATAGGCGATCCATTCGGCCATCTCCGGGTCGAACTTGGCCGGGGTACGGGTGGCCATCACCAACTGCACCAGGTATTCCTCCACGGCGTCGGCCATGTACAGGCCGAGGATTTCCTTGCGCGCGGCGAAGATCGCCTGCTGGCTGATGCGGCGCTCGGGCTTGGTTTCGCCATTCAGTGCTTCGCCACGGGCCTGCTGCAGGATGCGCCGCTCGACGGCGGCGTCGGGGAAACCGATTTTGACGTGCATCAGGAAACGGTCGAGCTGGGCTTCGGGCAGCGGGTAGGTGCCTTCCTGCTCGATGGGGTTCTGCGTGGCCATCACCAGGAACAGCGGCGACAGCTCATAAGTGCTGCGGCCGACGCTGACCTGGCGCTCGCCCATGGCTTCGAGCAAGGCCGACTGGACCTTGGCCGGGGCGCGGTTGATTTCGTCGGCCAGCACCAGGTTGTGGAAGATCGGCCCTTGCTGGAACACAAAGCTGCCGGTTTCCGGGCGATAGATTTCGGTGCCGGTGATGTCGGCCGGCAGCAGGTCGGGGGTGAACTGGATGCGATGGAACTGCGCTTCGATGCCTTCGGCCAACTCTTTGATGGCCTTGGTCTTGGCCAGGCCCGGGGCGCCCTCGACCAGCATGTGGCCGTCGGCGAGCAGGGCGATGAGCAAGCGCTCGATGAGTTTTTCCTGGCCGAGAATCTGCGTTGAAAGAAAGGTTCGCAGCGCGAGTAGCGCTTCACGATGTTCCATCGATGACTGTTCCTGCAGAGGGTGACCGAGGGCGTTCGAATAACGCCAGGGCTGGGGGCGTTACTTTAATCCATCCGGGCCCCCGGCGACTAACGGCACCTGGCAAATTTCTGTAAATAACCGGTAATCGTCCGCAAGGCTGCGACCTATTGTGAGGATCGATGGAAGGGGATGGCGGCGGGTGCCTGACGCGCCGCTCTCACGGCGCGTCAGTGGCGGGTGCTCAGTTCTTGAAGCTGGAGTGCTTGCGGCCCTGGTCGCACAGGGCGAAGACCACCACCATCACCGCCGAGACCGCCAGGATCAGCGCCACGCCGTCGGTCGAGTGAGTCGCCGAGTTGGCCACCAGGGCCAGCCCGCCCAGGGGCGCCAGGCCGCCGGCGATGGCAGTGCCGATTTCACGGCCGGTACCGAAGCCGGAAGAGCGGGTCTGGGTCGGGAACTGGCGGCTGAGGAACGAGCCCTGGGGCGCGAACATCATCGGCGCCAATACCCCGGTGCCGATGGCGATGGCCAGGTAGATCATCAGCGGCTCGCCGGTATTGAGCAGGCTCAGGAACGGATAGGCGAACAGCACCGAGCACAGGCCGCCGAGCATCAGCACCTTCTTGCTGCTCCACTTGTCGCAGAGCCAGCCGAAGCAGGGCACGGCGACTATCGCCACCAGGCTGGCGATGGTCACCGACAGCGAAGTGACATGGGCCTCGACGCCTTTGTACTGGGTCAGGTAGGCCAGGGAGAAGGTCTTGAAGATGTAGCTCAGGGCGTTGTAGCCGATGGCCACGAACAGCACCACGGCCAGGCCCTTGAGGTCGTTCTTGAACAGCAGCTTGAGGGGCGAGGCCTGGGCCTTGGCGCTGTCCTTTTCCTGCGCCTTGTCCAACTTCTCGAACTGCGGGGTTTCCGGAATGCTGCGCCGCACCCACAGGCCGACGCCGACCAGGGCGATGCTGCAGACGAACGGAATGCGCCAGCCGCCGGAGAGCAGGAAGTCGTTGCCGTTCATGGTCAGCAGGTAGACGGTCAGCGACGACAGCAGCAGACCCAGATTCAGGCCCAGCGCCGGCCAGGCCCCCTGGCTGCCGCGTTTGCCTTCGCTGGCGTGCTCATAGGAGGTCACCGCCGCCCCGGACAGTTCGGCGCCGGCGCCCAGGCCCTGGATGATCCGCACCAGCACCAGGATGATCGGCGCCCAGATGCCGATCGAGGCATAGCTGGGAATCAGGCCGATCAGCGTGGTGCACACACCCATCATGCAGAAGGTGATGACCAACACCTGCTTGCGCCCGAACCGGTCGCCCAAATAGCCGAACAGCACGCCGCCGAAGGGCCGGGCGATAAAGCCGATGGCAAAGGTGGAGAACGCCAGCAGCGAGGCGACTTTCGGGTTGCTGGGGTCGAAGAAGATTTTCGAGAAGACGATGGCCGCCATGGTGGCGTACAGATAGAAGTCGTACCACTCCAGCATCGAGCCGAAGATGGTCGCCGCCGCGACCTTGCGCAGGCGTTTTTGTTTTTGTTGCGGCGTTTCGCATGCGGCCGGGGCCGCCTCATGGACTGACATCTGAGGATTCCTTGTTGTTTGTAGTTATTTTCAAGCGGGCGCCAGGCACCCGTGCAGCGGGGATCAACGGGCGTTGAGAATTCTCTCGGCAATCATCTGGCCGATGGGGATGGCCGAGGTCGCGGCCGGCGAGGGGGCATTGCAGACGTGGACCATGCGCGGGGTTTCGGCGAACAGGAAGTCGTGCACCAGGGTGCCGTCGCGCATCACCGCCTGGGCGCGAATCCCGGCCTCGTACGGCAGCAGGTCGGCGACTTCCAGGGACGGGCAGTATTTGCGGCACTGTTCCAGGTAGCCGCGCTTGAACAGCGAGTTCTTCATCTCCGTGGTGCCGGAGCCGAGGTTGTTCCAGATGGTTTTCCAGAAGCCGGGGAAGGTTGCGTACTCGGCCACGTCGCGCCAGTTGATGGAGAACTTGCGATAGTTCTCCCGGCCCAGGCCGAGCACGGCGTTGGGCCCGACCGTGACGCTGCCGTCGATCATCCGGGTCAGGTGCACGCCGAGAAACGGCAGCTCCGGGTCGGGAATCGGGTAGATCAGGTGATTGACGATGGCGTTCTTCGCCGCCGGCAGGCGGAAGTACTCGCCGCGGAACGGGATGATCTGGTGGTCGATCCCGACCCCGGCCAGGGCCGCCAGGCGATCCGATTGCAGGCCGGCGCAGGCCACCAGCTGGCGGGCGCTCCAGACCTTGTCGTCGCTGCTGATGGTGACCTTGTCGGCGCTTTCGACGATGGCGCGCACCGTGGTTTGCAGCTGCACTTCGCCGCCGGCCTGCTGAATGACCCGGGCCATGGCTTCGCACACCTGCTTGTAGTCGACAATGCCGGTGGCATCGAGGAACAGGCCGCCGAGGCCGACGATGTTCGGTTCGCGCCGCTGCAGCTCTTGCGCATCCAGCCGTTCGACCTTCAGGCCGTTCTGCTGCGAGCGCTCGTACAAGGCATGCATGCGCTCGACTTCCAGCGGCGTGGAGGCCACCAACAGCTTGCCGCAGACCTCGAACCTGATCCCGTGCTGGGTGCAGAAATCCTTGGTCGCCTGGGCGCCGCGCTTGCACAGGTCGGCCTTGAGGCTGCCCGGGGCGTAGTAGATGCCGGCGTGGATCACGCCGCTGTTGTGGCCGGTCTGGTGCCGGGCCAGGAGGTTTTCCTTTTCCAGGATCAGCAGCGAGGCGCCGGGCTGGCGTTCGAGCAGCGCCATGGCGGTGGCGAGGCCAACGATGCCGCCGCCGATGATGCAGTAGTCGTAGATCATGCAGATGTCACCTTGGTTATTCTTGTTCGGGTCTGATCATCAGGTTGTCAGACAATGATGGGTAAACAAAAGACGCCGCGCGGCAGCGTCCGCCAGACAGTGGGGTACAGGGGGTTAATCGATACTCGGCAGGTCGATTTTCAAGCGTTTGGCCGCGGCCCGCAGGTGCGCTTCGGCGCAGGCGGCGGCCTGCTGCCGGTCACCGGCGGCGATGGCTTCGTACAGCGCCTGGTGTTCGCGGCCGGCATCGGCGGAACCGCCGACCGAATGGGCCGCCGAGTTTTCCCAGGCGGTGCGCCGCGCTTCGGCCAGCTGGCCACGGAGAAAATCATGGAAGGCGACGAAGTAGTGGTTCTTGCTGGCGTCGGCGATGGCCCGGTGGAACTCCACGTCGGCGAGGGCGGCCGCGGCCAGATCGCTGCGCTGGTCGTGCATCTCCTGCAGGGCGCTGCGCATGCGTTGCAGGTCGGCGTCGTCGCGGCGCTGGGCGGCGATGGAGGCGGCCTGGGTTTCGATCCACAGGCGCATTTCGAACATCTGCACCAGATCGGGCTTGCGGCCCTTCTGGCTGGGAAAACGGAACACGCTGCCGTTGGGGTTCTGCGAAATGAACGAGCCCAGCCCGCGGCGGCTGACCAGGATGCCGTCGGCCTTGAGTTGCGCCACGGCCTCGCGCACCACCGAGCGGCTGACGTTCAGTTGCTCGGTCAATTGCTGTTCGGTCGGCAGGCGCGATTCGGCGGTCAGGCGGCCGGCGTCGATCTCCTTGCGGATCGCGTTGACCACTCGTTCGACCAGGGTGTCGGGGCGCTGGAGCTGAAGCATGGAGGAGGGGGCTCGTAAGTCAGGTTGTCAGACAATGCCGGGGCGCCGGTTTCTTGTCAAGAAACCAGTCGCTTGCTCAAAGCGGATTGAAACAAAGCCCGTCGATCAGAGCTCGTAAAATCGCAGAGTTCGTAAAATCAAAGCTCGCTGATATAGGTGCCGGTGCCCTTGAGGATGTTGCGCAGGGTTTCCTCGACTTCCGCCAGGTCCGCCGCCGCGGTGTTGTGCAGGATCTCCAGGTGATCGCTGCCATTGAGCGCGTCGGCGTCGGCCGCGGCGATTTCGATCAGCAGGCGGGTCGGGCCCAGGGTGACTTTCACCCCGTCCAGGGTCGAGGGTTCGCCGTCCAGGGTGATCTCCAGTTCGTCCTCGTCCGGGTAGCGGGTCATCAGGAACATCTCGCCCTGGTTGCTGTGGCAGCAGAGCATGGCCATGTTGTCTTCTTCGTCGTCGCACGGGTTGGCGATCAGGTGGGCGGTGGTCATTTGCATGGGGCGAGTCCTGGGGCTGGCTCCGGTGGGGAGCGGGGCGAACAAAGTGCAATTCTGCCAGCCCGGGGGAATTTCTGCTGCTTTGTGTGTCAGAGAGTGGGTTCCCGGCGCGGGCCGTTTCTGGCACGACAGTCCCGTAAAGCCTCGGCGCGGCCGCCGTTTTGTCCGGCGGCTGCTAGTGTTGTTCAAGGCTTGGCCCGCCAGTTGCCTGCCAATGACCGAATATGTCGCAGCACCGCAAGCAGCGCGCTTGCCGCACTCGTTAAGCTGCGCAACGGATGAGCACCTGTAAAGGCATTGCCCGGCGCACCGTGGCAGTCGTTTTTGCAGATGCCCATCCGGGAACGGTGAATGTGACCTGAGCGTCTCGTACAGCTTCACCACCCTGTCATCCTGCGACCTCTGCCCGAGATCCAGGAGCAGGATGACCGACACCCCCGCAAGGGGATTGCATGCGACGCTTTACTCAATAACAAGCCCAAGCGGAGTACCACAGATGGCGTTCTTCACCGCAGCCAGCAAGGCCGACTTCCAGCACCAACTGCAAGCGGCACTGGCGCAGCACATCAGTGAACAGGCACTGCCACAAGTGGCGCTGTTCGCTGAACAATTCTTCGGCATCATTTCTCTGGACGAACTCACCCAGCGTCGCTTGTCCGACCTGGCGGGCTGCACCCTTTCTGCCTGGCGCCTGCTTGAGCGCTTCGACCACGCGCAACCGCAAGTGCGCGTCTACAACCCCGATTACGAACGTCATGGCTGGCAGTCGACCCACACCGCGGTCGAAGTGCTGCACCATGACCTGCCGTTCCTGGTGGACTCGGTCCGCACCGAGCTGAACCGTCGCGGCTACAGCATCCACACCCTGCAGACCACCGTGCTGAGCGTGCGTCGCGGGAGCAAGAACGAGCTGCTGGAAATCCTGCCCAAGGGCACCCAGGGCGAAGGCATCCTGCAAGAATCGCTGATGTACCTGGAGATCGACCGCTGCGCCAACACCGCCGAGCTCAATGTCCTGAGCAAGGAACTGGAGCAGGTGCTTGGCGAGGTGCGCGTCGCCGTGGCCGATTTCGAGCCGATGAAAGCCAAGGTCCAGGAACTGATCGATGGCATCGGCAACAGCCAGTTCGAGATCGACGCCGATGAAAAGGGCGAGATCAAGAGCTTCCTGGAATGGCTGGTAGGCAACCACTTCACCTTCCTTGGCTACGAAGAGTTCGTGGTGCGCGAGGACCACCACGGTGGCCATATCGAGTACGACCAGGACTCCTTCCTCGGCCTGACCAAGCTGCTGCGCGCCGGCCTTACCGTCGACGACCTGCGCATCGAAGACTACGCCGTGAACTACCTGCGCGAACCGACGCCGCTGTCGTTCGCCAAGGCCGCGCACCCAAGCCGTGTACACCGTCCGGCCTACCCGGACTACGTGTCGATCCGCCAGATCGATGCTGATGGCAATGTGCTCAAGGAATGCCGCTTCATGGGCCTGTACACCTCGTCGGTGTACGGCGAAAGCGTGCGGGTGATTCCTTACATCCGCCGCAAGGTGGAAATCATCGAACAGCGCTCCGGCTTCCAGGCCAAGGCGCACCTGGGCAAGGAACTGGCCCAGGTCCTCGAAGTGCTGCCGCGCGACGACCTGTTCCAGACCCCGGTCGACGAGCTGTTCAACACCGTGATGTCGATCGTGCAGATCCAGGAACGCAACAAGATCCGCGTGTTCCTGCGCAAGGACCCGTACGGTCGTTTCTGCTACTGCCTGGCCTATGTGCCGCGCGACATCTATTCCACCGAAGTGCGGCAGAAGATCCAGCAGGTGCTGATGGATCGCCTGAAGGCCACCGACTGCGAGTTCTGGACCTTCTTCTCCGAGTCCGTGCTGGCGCGCGTGCAACTGATCCTGCGGGTCGACCCGAAGAACCGCATCGACATCGACCCGCTGCTGCTGGAAAAAGAAGTGGTGCAGGCCTGCCGCAGCTGGCAGGACGACTACGCCGCGCTGACCGTCGAAAGCTTCGGCGAAGCCCACGGCACCAATGTCCTGGCCGACTTCCCGAAAGGCTTCCCGGCCGGCTACCGCGAGCGCTTCGCCGCGCATTCGGCGGTGGTCGACATGCAGCACCTGCTGAGCCTGTCCGAGGCCAACCCGCTGGTGATGAGCTTCTACCAGCCGCTGACCCAATCCACCAGCCAGCCGCTGCTGCACTGCAAGCTGTATCACGCCGATACCCCATTGGCGCTGTCCGACGTGCTGCCGATCCTGGAAAACCTCGGCCTGCGCGTGCTCGGCGAGTTCCCGTATCGCCTGCGTCACGCCAGCGGCCGTGAGTTCTGGATCCACGACTTCGCCTTCACCGCGGCCGAAGGCCTGAACCTGGATATCCAGCAGCTCAACGACACCCTGCAGGACGCCTTCGTCCACATCGTGCGTGGCGATGCCGAGAACGACGCGTTCAACCGCCTGGTGCTGACCGCCGGCCTGCCATGGCGCGACGTCGCGCTGCTGCGTGCCTACGCCCGTTACCTGAAGCAGATCCGCCTGGGCTTCGACCTGGGCTACATCGCCAGCACCCTGAACAACCACACCGATATTGCCCGCGAGCTGACCCGGTTGTTCAAGACCCGCTTCTACCTGGCGCGCAAGCTCGGCAGCGATGACCTGGAAGACAAGCAGCAACGCCTGGAGCACGCGATCCTCAGCGCCCTGGACGATGTCCAGGTGCTCAACGAAGACCGCATCCTGCGCCGCTACCTGGACCTGATCAAGGCCACCCTGCGGACCAACTTCTACCAGACCGACGCCAACGGCCATAACAAGTCGTACTTCAGCTTCAAGTTCAACCCGCACTTGATTCCCGAGCTGCCCAAGCCGGTGCCGAAGTTCGAGATCTTCGTCTACTCGCCGCGCGTCGAAGGCGTGCACCTGCGCTTCGGCAACGTTGCCCGTGGCGGCCTGCGCTGGTCCGACCGCGAAGAAGACTTCCGTACCGAAGTCCTCGGCCTGGTAAAAGCCCAGCAAGTGAAGAACTCGGTGATCGTGCCGGTGGGCGCCAAGGGCGGCTTCCTGCCGCGTCGCCTGCCATTGGGCGGCAGCCGGGACGAGATCGCGGCCGAAGGCATCGCCTGCTACCGCATCTTCATCTCCGGCCTGCTGGACATCACCGACAACCTGAAGGACGGCGCCCTGGTGCCGCCGGCCAACGTGGTGCGTCATGACGACGATGACCCGTACCTGGTGGTGGCGGCGGACAAGGGCACCGCGACCTTCTCCGACATCGCCAACGGCATCGCCATCGACTATGGCTTCTGGCTGGGCGATGCGTTCGCTTCCGGCGGCTCCGCCGGCTACGACCACAAGAAAATGGGCATCACCGCCAAGGGCGCGTGGGTCGGCGTGCAGCGCCACTTCCGCGAGCGCGGCATCAATGTCCAGGAAGACAGCATCACAGTGGTGGGCGTCGGCGACATGGCCGGCGACGTGTTCGGCAACGGCTTGCTGATGTCCGACAAGCTGCAGCTGGTCGCGGCCTTCAACCACATGCACATCTTCATCGACCCGAATCCGGACCCGGCCACCAGCTTCGCCGAGCGCCAGCGCATGTTCGACCTGCCGCGTTCGGCCTGGAGCGACTACGACACCAGCATCATGTCCGAAGGCGGCGGCATCTTCTCGCGCAGCGCGAAGAGCATCGCCATTTCGCCGCAGATGAAAGAACGCTTCGACATCCAGGCCGACAAGCTGACCCCGACCGAGCTGCTCAACGCCTTGCTCAAGGCGCCGGTGGACCTGTTGTGGAACGGCGGTATCGGTACCTACGTCAAGGCCAGCACCGAAAGCCACGCCGATGTCGGCGACAAGGCCAACGATGCGCTGCGGGTCAACGGCAACGAGCTGCGCTGCAAGGTGGTGGGCGAGGGCGGCAACCTCGGCATGACCCAGCTGGGTCGTGTGGAGTTCGGCCTCAATGGCGGCGGTTCCAACACCGACTTCATCGACAACGCCGGTGGCGTGGACTGCTCCGACCATGAAGTGAACATCAAGATCCTGCTCAACGAAGTGGTGCATGCCGGCGACATGACCGACAAGCAGCGTAACCAGTTGCTGGCGAGCATGACCGACGAAGTCGGTGGCCTGGTGTTGGGCAACAACTACAAGCAGACCCAGGCCCTGTCCCTGGCGGCCCGTCGTGCCTTCGCGCGGATCGCCGAGTACAAGCGCCTGATGAGCGACCTGGAAGGCCGTGGCAAGCTGGACCGCGCCATCGAGTTCCTGCCGTCGGAAGATCAGCTCAACGAGCGCGTCGCCGCCGGCCACGGGCTGACCCGTCCGGAACTGTCGGTGCTGATCTCCTACAGCAAGATCGACCTTAAGGAGCAGTTGCTCAACTCCCTGGTACCGGACGACGACTACCTGACCCGCGACATGGAAACCGCGTTCCCGCCGACCCTGGTCAGCAAGTTCGCCGAAGCCATGCGCCGCCACCGCCTCAAGCGCGAGATCGTCAGCACCCAGATCGCCAACGACCTGGTCAACCACATGGGCATCACCTTCGTGCAACGCCTGAAGGAGTCCACTGGCATGAGCCCGGCCAACGTGGCGGGCGCCTATGTGATCGTGCGTGACATCTTCCATCTCCCGCACTGGTTCCGCCAGATCGAAGCCCTGGACCACCAGGTCTCGGCTCAGGTGCAACTGGAGCTGATGGACGAGCTGATGCGCCTTGGCCGTCGCGCCACCCGCTGGTTCCTGCGCAGCCGTCGCAACGAGCAGGATGCCGCCCGTGACGTCGCGCACTTCGGTCCGCACCTGGCGGCGCTGGGCCTCAAGCTCGACGAACTGCTGGAAGGCCCGACTCGCGAAGGCTGGCAGACCCGCTACACCGCCTACGTCGAAGCCGGCGTGCCTGAGCTGTTGGCGCGCATGGTGGCAGGTACCACTCACCTGTACACCCTGTTGCCGATCATCGAGGCCGCGGATGTCACCGGGCACGACGCCGCCGATGTGGCCAAGGCCTACTTCGCCGTGGGCAGCGCCCTGGACCTGCCGTGGTACCTGCAGCAGATCAGCGATCTGCCGGTGGCCAACAACTGGCAGGCCCAGGCACGCGAAGCCTTCCGCGACGACGTGGACTGGCAGCAGCGGGCGATCACCATCTCGGTCCTGCAAATGGCCGACGCGCCGCAAGACATGGAAGCCCGCGTGGCCCTGTGGCTTGAGCAGAACCAGAGCATGGTCGAGCGCTGGCGCGCGATGCTGGTGGAAATCCGTGCCGCCAGCGGCACCGACTACGCCATGTACGCGGTGGCCAACCGCGAGTTGCTGGACCTGGCCATGAGCGGTCAATCGGGCCTTGTAGCGGCCTGATCGAGCGGTAAATGAAAAAGCCCCGTATCGCGAGATACGGGGCTTTTTTCATGGCCTCAAGAAATGCTGTAGCCGCTGCCGCAGGCTGCGCTCGAGCGGAACGTGCGGCAGCGGCTACAAAAAAAAGTCCGCTTCTGTAGGAGCGAAGCTTGCTCGAGATCCGCGCAGCGGCCAGGCGCCTTTTTTTCGGCTTGGCCTTGTGCTGTTTGTACTGACGTTATCGCGGGCAAGCCTCGTTCCTACGGAGTATCTGCTGCCAGGCGCTTACTGCTTCAGCGGCGTCAGCACGTCGTCCTTGGCGTCCTTGAGCATGAACACCAGCAGCCTGGCGGGTTTGCTGGCGCTGGCGTTGGCCGACACCGGGTGCTGCGAGCCGGCCGGTTCGTACCAGGATTGGCCTGCCTTGTAGGTGATGGCCGGTTCGTCGTTGACCCGCGAGGTGATCTCGCCTTCGAGCACATAGGCCAGGGCCGCGCCCTTGTGCATGTGCGGCACCGTGGCCTGGCCCGGTGCGTAGTCGACGGTGAGCATCAGCGCGGTCTTGCCCGGCAGGTTGTTCAGGGCATGTTCCTGCAGGATCCTGGTTTTTTCCTGGCCGTACTCCGGGTCATGGGCAGCGGCGCCCAGGGCGGTGAGCAGGGTCAGGCCGGCGAGGGCGCAGGTCAGGGCAGCGAGGGTCTTCATGGTCGGTTTCTCCGGTGCGAAAGGGGTCGGCTCAAGGTAAGCCCGCTGGTGCGACCGGCCTATAACCAATCCCGGCAAAGAAGCGCAGACCAATGCCTCAGTGTTCGAAGTCGAGGGCGCAGGCCAGGCGGCTGGCCAGCAGGTCGATGAAACCCTGGGCCGCCGGCAGATGGAAATGCGCCTGCATCTCGGCCGCCGAGCGCCATTGGCCGCTTACGGTCCAGCGGTGCGAGTCCGCTGTGTTGCACTGGGCGCTGTACGCCAGGCAACCGGGAGCCTCGCGCAGGGCGGCGAGAAGCGTGGTCAACTGCTGGCCAAGCTCCTCCGAACGGCCCTGGGCGGCCCTGATTTGCACGATATTGATGGCTGGACTGGACATCTAGAACCCTCCGCGAGTCCTGTAGCCGCTGCCGCAGGCTGCGATCGGCTTGGGCGGCACTCCGACGGAGCAGGTGCAGAATCTCAAGATCGCAGTTGCAGTCACGGCGTTTGCTGGAGGCTCAGAATAGGGCCGCAAGATTGCAACAAAAATAACCAATCCCCGGGAAAAGCCCGGGGCCAATCAGGCGATCTGTTGCAGGATGTCGCGCACCTTGTCCAGGGCCGGGTCGATGTCCAGGGTCTCGATGGCGCCAAAGCCGATGAACAGCCCGTCCCTGGCCGGCTCCTGATAATAGAAGCCGTGCAGCGGGTAGAGCCCGACCTCGACCTTCTTCGCCAGCTCCAGCAACAGCGGGATATTCACCGGCACCTTGCACAGCGCCGCCATGTGGAAGCCGGCGGTGGACGGCACCGCCTGCAGCCAGGGCGAGAGGTCGCCGTTCAGGCGCTGCAGGATGCGCTCGCGGCGCCCGGCGTACACCGTGTGGCAGCGGCGGATGTGCTTGAGCAGGTAACCCTCGGCGATGAACTTGGCCAGCGCCCATTGCGGCAGGGTCGAGGTGTGGCAGTCGGTGAGGCGCTTGGCCTTGATCACCGCGCCGAGGATCGCCGGTGGCAGCACCGCGTAGCCCAGGCGCAGCTGCGGCAGCATGGTCTTCGAGAAGGTCCCGACATAGGCCACCACGCCGCGCTTATCCAGGCTTTGCAGGGAATCGGTGGGGCGCCCCTCGTAGCGGAAATCGCTGTCGTAATCGTCCTCGATGACGATCGCCCCCAGCTCCCGTGCCCGCTCCAGCAGGGCCTCGCGGCGGGCCGGGCTCATGGGCATGCCCAGGGGGAACTGATGGGACGGGGTGACGTAGATCAGCCGCACGCCGTCGGGAATCCGCTCGACCTGGATGCCCTGGTCGTCCACCGGCACGCCGATCACCGTCGCGCCCTGGGCACTGAACAGCAGGCGCGCCGGGGTGTAGCCGGGGTCTTCCATGGCCACCAGGTTGCCGGGTTCGAGCACCACCCGGGCGATCAGGTCCAGGGCTTGTTGCGCGCCGTTGCAGACCACGATGTCGGCGTCGCTGCAGACCACGCCGCGCGAGAACGAGACATGCCCGGCAATCGCATTGCGCAGCGCCGGCAGGCCTTCCGGCTGGCTGTAGAAACCGCCGCTCTGGGCGATCCGCCGCAGGGCGTCCTGGGTGCAGCGCCGCCACTCTTCCTGGGGGAACTGATTGCGGCTGGTGGCGCCGCCGATGAACTCGTAGCGCGAGGTGCCTTCCAGGGTCGGATGGCGCAGGGGCGAGGGCAGCTCCCGCCATTTTTCCAGGCTCTGTGCGCAGGCCAGGTCGGCGGCGCTCTGCTTGGGTTCGGCCTTCACTGGCCGGGCATTGACGAAGGTGCCGCGGCCGATCCGGCCGATCAGGAAGTTCTCGTAGGTCAGCAGGCTGTAGGTGTCCGACACCGTCTTGCGCGAGATCCCCAGTTGTTCGGCCAGCAGGCGGCTCGGCGGCAATTGCGCGCCCGCCGCCAGCCGCCCGCACTCGATGGCGTCGCGCAGTTGCCGATACAGCTGGTCGGCCAGGTCCTTGCGCCCGTTGATGACGACATGCAGTTCCATCGATGACATTCCAAAACGATCAGTGCCCGCCAGATTACCCGCCCGGCCGGGTTTGGTGTAGCGGCCTGGTATCGGGATTGGCCTGACATCCTGGCGCGGACTGCGTCCGCGATCGCAGCCTTCGGCAGCGGCTACAGGGTTCGACGCTGCCTTCGGACCGGGCGGTGTAGCCGCTGCCGCAGGCTCGGGCCGCGTTCGGACGATAAGCCCGAAGGGCTTCGGCGGTCTTGAGCCGACCCCGGCCCGATGGACTGCCGATAAACCCCCGGATTGGCTATAGGGGCAGGCCGACGCGGACCTTGGGCTGGGGGAACACACACACACACACACGCTCAGGGTGACTCCCGATGGAACCCCGCCTGGATTACTACAGCGCCTCGCCGGAAGCCCTCAAGGGCTTGTTGATGCTCGAGGCACAAAGCTTCGACCTGTCCATCGAGAAACCCCTGCTGGAGCTGGTCAAGATCCGCGTCTCGCAACTCAACCACTGCGCGTTCTGCGCCGACATGCACGCGGTGCAGGCGCGCCAGAACGGCGAGAGCGAGCGGCGCCTGTACGCCCTCGGCGTGTGGCGCGATTCGGCGTTGTTCAGCCCGCGGGAACGCTCGGCGCTGGCCTGGAGCGAGTCGGTGACCCTGTTGTCCGAGTCCGCGGTGCCGGATGCGTTGTTCCAGGCCGTGCGTGGCGAATTCAGCGAGCGCGAGCTGGTCGACCTGACGGTCGCGGTGGCGGCGATCAACTGCTGGAACCGCCTGGCCGTGGCGTTCCGCCAACAGCCCAGCGTCTAGCCCGGATTCCTTTTCCATCCACGCCAGCCAATGCTCGGCAAACGGCTGCTCGCGACAGGGCCCGAACACACAACCTCAAGGCCGCTGCGGCTTCACCGAGGTGCCGAAGGTATTGCCCATCCGCGTGCTGGTGGCGGCCGGAGTGGCCAGGCCCATCTGGTTTGGCGGGCGCTTGTGGACCGGCACCTGCAGGGCTTCCTGGTTCTTCTGCCCGGCCTTGGTGCCGTCGGGGTTGTTGCCCATCTGCTGGCTCAGGCAACCGTAGTCCGGGGCCTTGTAGCCACCCACGCTGACATCGATACACCCCTCCGTGGGCGTTTTGCCGGGAGCGGCGGCGGGCGCTTCGACAGGCGCGGCGGCGTGGCCGGCCAGTGGCAGGGCGCCGAGCATCAGGCTGGCGACAAGGGTGCGAAGCTGTTTCATCGGGGGCCTCCTGGCGGGCCCGGGAGGGGCCGTTGCGGTCCTTGAGTGTAAAGCAAGGCGGGTGGCGCAAAGGTGATGGTTTTTTTGCGGGCACCGTCACATCAGGTTCATAAACTGGCCTCAGGATGACGGTTTTCAGGGACAGGTCAGCCGTGCAGCGACGCCGAGCAAAGGTCGGGTATCGGTCTTTCTTTCACGCGGTGTTCGCGCGCTGGGGGCTTGCGCTGCTGTTGGCGCTGGCCGCCTCGGGCGGGTTGCGGGCGGCGCAACCCGCGCCGCCGATGGTGGATTCGCACCGGCTGCTGGACCTGGACATCGCCGCGCAAGACCTGGCCGAAGCGCTTGAGCTTTTCAGCCGCTCGACCGGGATGGCGGTGCTGGTGGACCGCGAGCTGACCCGAGGGCGTCGCTCGGTACGGGTCCAGGGGCGCTACAGCGCCCGGGACGCCCTGAGTCGCCTGCTGACAGGAAGTGGTTTGATGGCCCGTTACGCCCGCTCCGATGCCTTTACCTTGCAAGTCGCCCAGCTCAGCGATGCACCTGCCCCCAAGGGGACGGGCGGCGGTGCCGGGGCCTGGGCCAGCGACAGTTTCGCCAGTGCGCTGCAACGCGCGGTGGAGGCCGGCCTGTGCCGTTCGGAACTGACCCGGCCGGGGCGTTATCGCGCGGTGCTGCAACTGTGGATCGACCGCGGCGGGCATATCGAGCACAGCCGCCTGGTCACCACCACCGGCGATCTGCGGCGCGACGAGGCGCTGGTGCAGAGCCTGAGCGAGACCTGGGTCGAACGACCCGCGCCAAGTTCGCTGCGCCAGCCAGTGACCTTGCTTCTGATACCCGACAGCGCAGGAAAACGCATGGATTGCAGACAACGCCAGGGAGCCTCCGGGGCATGAAGAATACCGGGCACAGTGCAATGGTCAGGTTGTTCCTGACCTCCTACGACGACTTCAAGGTACGTCTGCGCCGGCGCCTGGGCTCGGAGGACCTGGCCAACGATGTGCTGCACGAAACCTACCTGCGGGTCGACCGCATGGAAGAGCCGCCGAACCTCGCCCAGCCCAATGCCTACCTCTATCGCATGGCCCTGAACATCGCCGCCGACCGCCGCGAGGCCGATGCCCGGCTACTCACCGGCAGCGAGGTCGAGGAACTGCTGCAGATCAGCGACGAGGCCCTGGACCCGTCGCGGGTGGTGGGCGGGCAGAAGGAAATCCAATCGCTGCTCAAGGCGCTCTACGAACTGCCGGCGCGCCGCCGCAAGATCTTTATCGCCGCACGCCTGGAGGAGGCGCCGCACCTGGAAATCTCCCAGCGCTTCGGCATTTCGACACGGATGGTCGAGAAGGAAATCAAGGCTGCCCTGGGCCACTGCGCCTCGCGCCTTGAAAGAAAAGTGATTCAGCGGTTCGGTCCCGGCGCCGGAAAACCGTCCTAGTCACTAAAGGCCCCGATTAATCCGTGAGTACCCGCACGCTTGAACATCTTTAGCATCTCCACTTCTCGGGCGACACCGGACCACCGGCTGCGCAACGAGGCCCAGGACTGGCTGCTCCTGCTGACCTCGGGGCGGGCCACCGCGGCCGACGCCCGGGCCTTGCAGCAGTGGTGCGCGCAGAGCCCGCAGCATGCCGAGGCCTTCGAGCAGGCCAAGTTGCTGTGGCACAGCCTGAAGCCGGCCGCCGAACACTGCCAGCAACAGGCCCAGCCGCGGCGCTTCGGCCGCCGGGCCTTTCTCGGTGGGGCGCTGGCGGCCTCGGTGGCCCTGGTGGCGGTGCGGGTCTCGGTGCCCGGCGGTTTTGCCGGGCTGGGCGCCGACTACCGCACCGAGGTCGGCGAGCAGCGCCGGGTCGAACTGGAGGACGGGCTGAGCCTGGAACTCAACACCCAGACCCGCATCAGCCGGCGCGAACTGGCCGACGGCGGGCAGGGCATCGAACTGCTCGAAGGCGAGGTCGAGGTGTTGAGCCAGAGCGCGCTGCCGGTACGGGTCCAGGCCGGCAACGGCTGGCTGAGCGCCTCCCAGGCACGCTTCAATGTGCGCAATACCAACCACAGTGTCTGCGTGACCTGCATCGATGGCGCGCTGCAGGTCGAGGTCGCGGGCCGGCTGATCCGCCTGGACAGCGGTCGCCAGCTGACCTACGACAGCCGTCAGGTCGGCGAGCCGACGGCGGTGGACCCGACGGCGGTGATCGCCTGGCGCGAGCAGGTGCTGGTGTTCGACAACGCCACCCTCAACACGGTGATCGACGAGATCAACCGCTACCGTCCGGGCATGCTGGTGCTGCTCAACGCCGAGCTGGGCAAGCGCAAGGTGCAGGCGCGCTTCAACCTCAACCAGTTGGCCGGCGTGGCCCTGTTGATCCGCGACGCCTACGGCGCCAAGTGCACCGAATTGCCGGGCGGCGTGGTGTTATTGAGCTGAAGCACAAAACCCGTAGGAGCGAAGCTTGCTCGCGATAGCGTCCGTGCAGACAACCCGCGTGGTCTGGATCGCGGGCAAGCCTCGCTCCTGCAGAATCGCCGTCGACCCAATCCCGCGTAACCGCTGCGTTAACGTGCGTTGCTGTTGTAGCCGCTGCCGAGCGCAGCGAGGCTGCGATCGGCTGCGCAGCGGCCGTAAACCGGGCAATCCAGTTTTCCTGGCAAACCGCGTGCTCAGGTTTGGCGAGGACTTCGTCCTCGATCGCAGCCTCGCTGCGCTCGGCAGCGGCTACAGGTGCGGTGTCCAACCCGGCGTTGTCCTTACTCCAACGGCCCCAGCACCTGGCGGTAACGCTCTTCGCCCTGGGGCGTCTGCCGCACCAGGCGGATCTCCAGGCCTGGCGGGTTTTCCTTGCGGTTGCCGCTGAGCTGGCGCCAGCCCTTGTCCCGATCCCAGACCCGCAGTTGCAAGTCGCTGACGTGCTCCAGCACCGCCACGCCGTTTTTCGGCGCGGGCAGCGGATAACGATCGCGGGCCGGCGCCGCCGCGCGGTACAGGGTGTCGCCCTTGAGCCACCAGCGCACCCGTTGCAGGCCCTCGCCGGGCGTCGCCGAACTGCGGATCACATCCAGGCGGAAGGTGCCGCTGTCGGCGCTGCGCACGGTGAGGGCCGCCGGCACATCGACGGCTTCGGCATCGGCCCCGGCCGGCACCGGTTCCATCAGTTCGACACTGGCCCGCAGCGCCACGTCCCGTTCCAGCTGGTGCAGGGTGCGCAGCAGTTCCTCGGTCTGCTCGCTGCTGGCCTGCAAATGGCTGTCGGCCCGGCTGACGCTGTCCAGCCCGCGCCAGGCGATCACGCTGACCACCGCCATCAGCAGGATCGCCACCATCACCTCGATCAGGGTAAAGCCGCCTTGGCGCTGGTTGGTCCGCGCCCTCATGGCTGTGCCACCACCCGGACCACGCCTGTGGCGGTGCGTTGCACCGTCAGGCTGTGCCGGCCGTCGGACAGTTGCACTTGCAGCGGCGCGTCTATCCATTCGGCGTTGAGCACCAGCCGCGGGCCGGGCTCGATGCGCACTTTGATCGTCGGGCTTTCCCAGGGCCGCGGGCGCAGTTGCGGGTCGTCCTTGAACTGGTCGAGGCCGCGGCCGTCGTCGCTGGGCCGGCTGAAGGCGAAACCCTTGGCATCCGCCCGCCAACTGATGGGCCGGCCATCCACGCGGGTCTCGGCCTGGGCCACCTGGAGCAACTGCGCCAGGCGCTCGGCATCTTTGCGCAGGCCCTGCAGCGGGTCGGGGCGGATGCTCAGGCTGATGGCGGCGCTGGCGATCCCGATGATCACCAGCACCACCATCAGCTCGATCAGGGTGAAGCCCTGTTGTCGGGATGGGGTCATGGGGCGCGCTCCTGTGCGTCGGTTTTCATCCTGCCCGGCGAATGTGAAATAAAAACGTGACCATTGCGCGCTAGGCTGCGAAGACGGACAAACAGGAGGTCCTTGCCATGGCATTCGTCCATCGATTTTCCCCGCCGCAGCTGGTGCAGTCCGTGGCCCTGCTGGCGATCGTGGCCGGGGTGGCGACCTGGTCGTCGCTGCTGCTGACCCCCGCCGAGTCACGCACCCCGCAGGCGCCGCCGCAAGCCTTGGCCGCCCAGGCGCAGAGCCCGGCGCAGCAGTGGTTTTCCAACCAGCCGCTGGCGCTGGACATCAAGGTCACCGGGTTGATGGCCAGCCCCCGCGGCGCGGTGGCGATCCTCAGCCTCAACGACGCGCCGCCGCGCAGCTTCCTGGTGGGCGAGCGCCTGGCCCAGGGCGTGCAACTGGTGGCCATCGAGGGCGACGGGGTGGTGATCGAGCGCGGCGGCGAGCGTTCGCGGCTGGATGTCAGCAAGTTGCCGGAAAGCCCGGCGCTGCCGGTGCTGACCCGGCAGTGATGGCTCTGTACGACAAGTGGCTGCACGCTGGAGCCTTCGGCGCTACGCAGGCCATGCCTAGCGGAGTCCCCTGTAGGAGCGAGCTTGCTCGCGATGGACCCGAGAACGCCGCGTTCATCCACTCAACACGCATTATCGTTAACGTCCATCGCGAGCAAGCTCGCTCCTACAGGGTTATTCCTTAGCGATTGGGGTTTTTCGGTGTCCGCGCAACCAGGGTGTCCAGGCGCGCCAGGGGCGGGGCCTCGCGGCTGCGGTCGAGGACCCGCACGCTGACCCGGGACAGCCGTGGGTCGGGGCTGGGCGCGATGTTCTGTTCGCAGCGCAGCTTGAGCCGGCCCTGATCGCATTCGATGTTTTTGGTCCCGGGCGGCAGGCGGCCTTCCAGGCGCAGTTCCGCCAGGCGCGACTGGGCCGCCAGCAAGGCGATGGATTTATCCCGCAACAAGCCATTGCTCTGGGTCATCAAGCCAGCCACGCGGATCGCCGCCGACATGGCCACGGCGATGATCGCCAGCGCCACCAGCACCTCGATCAGGGTGAAACCCCGCTGTTCAGCGGCTGGCGGTCCGGCGGGTCGTTTGAGTAGTGGCTGGCGTGGCCCCGGCATGGACGTCTCGTGGCGCAAATGGAGGCTTGCAGGCTACATGGCAAATTTGACCGATTGGCTACGGACGCTCCCGAGCAACGTCAATATCACTGACATATTTTCTTGTAACACTGCCCGACGAATCGAAATCAAGCCAAGGAACGTCGAGATGGATGTCGTGCGCTTCACGTCACACCCCGGATCCTGCTGTCAGCCCCGCCTCCAGCCCCGCCGCCCACGCGGACAGGGCGGTTTCACCCTGATCGAGATCATGGTGGTGGTGGTCATTCTCGGGATCCTCGCCGCGATGGTGGTGCCCAAGGTACTCGACCGTCCGGACCAGGCCCGGGCCACCGCGGCCAAGCAGGACATCGGCGGGCTGATGCAGGCCCTCAAGCTCTATCGCCTCGACCACGGCACCTACCCGAGCATGAACCAGGGCCTGAAAGTGCTGGTGGAGCGCCCGGCGGATGCCAAGAACAGCAACTGGCGCTCCTACCTGGAACGCCTGCCCAACGACCCTTGGGGCCGTCCTTACCATTACCTGAACCCGGGGGCCAATGGCGAAGTGGATGTGTTCTCCCTGGGGGCCGACGGCCAGCCAGACGGTGACGGCGTGAATGCCGATATCGGCTCCTGGCAGTTGTAAGCGCCGCCATGACAGCCCGTTCGCCGACAGCGGCGAAACAGCGTGGCATGGCCATTATCAGCGCCTTGTTGATCGCCGCCGTGGTGGCGGTGATCGCCGGCGGCATGCTGACCCGCCAGACCCTGTTCACCCGCGGGCTGGAAAGCGAGCAGCTGCGGGTCCAGGGCAGCTGGCAGTTGCAGGGCGGCATGGAAGTCAGCCGCCAGCGCCTGTGGGAAGACCGCCAGCGCGACGTGTTGACCCGCCTCGACCAGAACTGGGCGCGGCCGATCCAGCTCGCGGCCCTGGGCCCCGGCGCCGGGCCGTTCGAGGGGCGGCTGGAGGACGAGCAGAGCAAGTTCAACCTGCGCAACCTGCTGGCCAATGACCGGCTTGACCCGTTGCAGATAGAGAATTTCCAGCGCCTGTGCGAGCTGCTCGGGGTCAGCGCGACCCTGGGCCAGCGCATCAGCCAGCGGGTGATCGCTTCCTACCCACGGCAGTTGAGCCCGGAAGGCACGGCGGCGCCGGTCAATAACGGTTTCCAGAGCGGTCGCGACACTTCGCCCGAGGCCGCGCGCAAACCGCTGCTGGCCAAGCAACCGATGCTACGCAGTCTCGACGACTTGCTGGGGGTGAACGGCGTCGACGAAAAGCTGCTGGCGCGCTTGCAACCCTTTGTCACCATCCTGCCGGCCAATACCTGGGTCAACGGCAACACCGCCAGCGCCGAAGTGCTCGCCGCGACCGTGCCGGGGCTGGCGCTGCCACGGGCCAAGGCGCTGATCGCCGAGCGCGACAGCGGCCAGTGGTTCATCAACCAGGGTGACTTCATCAACCGCCTGCGCATGCCGCAGGTACCGGCGGACGCGGTGCGGGTCGGCATCACCAGCGAATGGTTCCGCCTGCAAGGCCAGGCCCGTGGCGAGCGGCGCCGGGTCAAGCTGCTGGCCTTGCTGCACCGCAGCGAAGACAACATGCCCCGGGTGATCTGGTCGCGGGTGGGCGTATGAGCCGCTTGCGCGTCAGCCTGCCGCCCTTGCACACACTGACGGCCGAGAGCCGGGTGAGCTTTGCCCGGCTCCAGGCTAAGGAAGGCCAGGTCAAGGAAGCCGGCGAAGCCAGCCTGATGCAACTGGGGCAGATGCCCAAGGCGCCGGCGGTGGAGTGTTTCCTGCACCCCGAGGACAGCCTGCTGGCGAGTATCGAGCTGCCGGCCCTGGCCCCGGCCAAGGTCAGCGCGGCGGTGGCCTGTGCCGCCCAGGCGCTGATTCTCGGCCACAGCGACAGCCTGTACGTGGCCCACAGCCCGCGCGACAGCGACGGCCAGGTGCACATCAGCTGGTTGCCGCGCGAGGCGCTGGCGCGGCTCGGCCAGGTGCTGGAGCAGTCCGGCCTGAAACTGCGCGGCCTGTACCCGGCGCCCTATGCCTTGCCGGTGCCGGCGGCGGGCCAGTTGAGCGCCTGCCTGCAAGACCAGCACCTGTTGCTGCGCCATAGCCCGCGGCAGGGCAGTGTGCAACCGCTACCCGAAGACGCCTTGCAGGTGTTGCTGGCCAACGGTGCCGGGCTGCAATGGATAGGCGAGGCGGCCCCGCCAGCGGCCCTGGAGCAACTGCCGGACAGCTGCCGCTGGACCGGCCAGGCACCCGACTGGGGCCTGCACGGCGGGGTGCAGGACAACAGCGCTCGCCAGCAGGGCTGGGGGCGTGCCGCGGCGCTGTGCGCGGTGGCGCTGGTGGTCTGGACCCTGGGCCTGAACCTGTACGCCGCGCGCCAGGCGGCCCAGGGCCAGCAGCTCAAGGCGCAGATGAGCCAACGGGTGCAGCAGGTGTTCCCGGAATTGCCGGTGATCCTCAACCCCCTGCAACAGGCGCGTCAGCAACTGGCGGCGCGCCAGAGCGGGGCCAGCGGCGACGCTCCGCACAGCTTCAACAGCCTGGTGCTGCAGGCCAGCAATGCCATGCCTTTCGTGATCGGCGGGGTCGAGCGGTTGAACTATCAGAACGGCGAATTGCAGCTGAGCCTGCTCAGCGACACCCGTGTCCCTGCGCCCGACAGCGGCTGGCAGGGCCTGCTGACCCAGGCCGGGCTCGAAGCCAGCCCCGGCGACCAGGGCTGGACCCTGCGCGCCGCCACAGGCATGGCGACCGGCGCGGTGCCGATGGAAGCCGACGACAGCGAGGAAGACGAGGATGAATAAGCTGAACCTCAGCCGTTACCGGCAACGCTGGCAGCGTCAGGCCGCCCAGGCACAGCTGTACTGGAACGGCCTGGCCCTGCGCGAGAAACGCCTGCTGGCCGGCGCGGCGGCGCTGCTGGGCGGCTTGCTGGTGTGGCTGGTGCTGATCGAGCCGGCGCTGAACAAGATCGATTACTGGCAGGCCGAGATCCCCAAGCTGCGCTCCCAGTCCGAAGCCCTGGAGCTGGTGCTGCACCAGGCCGGCGGGCCCCGTGGCGGTGAGACAGGGCAGAGCCTGGAGCAGTCCTTGCGCCAGACCCTGGATGCCGCCGGCCTGCAGGGGCTGTACCAGTTGCAGCTGGCGGGCGAGGGCGAGCCCCAGGCCTGGCACTTGAGTTTTCAAGAGGCCCCGGCGGATGCCGTGGTCGGTTGGCTGCTAGGCAATCCCCGGCAGTTTTCCCTGGAAGTGGTGGAGGCCCGCCTGCAACGCGCGGGGCCGGCCGACATCGATGGCACGGCAGGCAAACTGTCCGGAACCGTTCGCATGGATCAGGCGCTTGGCGCTAAGGAAGCTTCATGAAGTGGTCAGGTTCTTTTTACGCCCGCCAATCGCGGAAGGCGTTGCCCTTGCTCCTGCTGGGGCCGCTGGCCCTGGCGCTGGCGGCGTGCAGTCACAACCAGGAGCCACAGCCACCGTTGCTGGTGGACAGCGAACTGGGGCGGCCCCTGGGCGAGACCAATCGCAGTGGCGGCGATGTGGTGGCCGAGCGGGAACGGGCCCAGGCGCAACAGACCCAGCGTCCCAAATTCCAGCATCCGATCAGCCGTGCGGGACGCGCCCCCGGTGCTCCCGCCGCCAGCAGCACGGTGGTGCGCAATCCTCTGGGCGACCAGCCGGTGCGCCTGAATTTCGTCGATGTCGATATCCAGGCCGTGGTCCGGGCGCTGGCGCGTTCCACCGGCCAGCAGTTCCTGGTGGACCCGCGGGTCAAGGGCAACCTGACCCTGGTCAGCGAAGGCGAAGTGCCGGCCCACCAGGCCTACGACATGCTGCTGGCGGCCCTGCGCATGCAGGGTTTCAGCGTGGTGGACGTCGGCGGCGTGGCCCAGGTGGTGCCGGAAGCCGACGCCAAGCTGCTCGGCGGGCCGATCTACAACGCCGGCAAACCGTCGGCCAACGGCATGCTGACCCGCACCTTCCGCCTGCAATACGAAAACGCGGTGAACCTGATCCCGGTACTGCGCCCGATCGTGTCGCCGAACAACCCGATCAACGCCTACCCGGGCAACAACAGCATCGTCATCACCGACTACGCCGAGAACCTCACCCGGGTGGCGCAGATCATCGAAGGCATCGACATCCCCAGCGCCCTGGATACCGATGTGGTGCCGGTGCAGAACGGCATCGCCGTGGACATCGCCGGCATGGTCTCCGAGCTGCTGGAAACCCAGGGCGCCGACCCGACCCAGAAGGTCAGCGTGGTCGGCGACCCGCGTTCCAACTCGATCATCATCCGCACCGGCAGCCCCGAGCGCACCGAGCTTGCGCGCAACCTGATCTACAAGCTGGACAACGCCCAGAGCAACCCGAGCAACCTGCACGTGGTGTACCTGCGCAACGCCCAGGCCGGCAAGCTGGCCCAGGCCCTGCGCGGCCTGCTCACCGGCGAGAGCGACAGCGGCACCGGCGACAACGCGCGGGCCATGCTCGGCAGCATGGGCGGCATGAGCCAGGGCGGCAGTTCCAGCAGCGGCCAGAGCGGCAGCACCAGCTCCACCAGTGGCAGCTCCAGCCTCGGCGGCGGCAGCTCCGGCAGCGGTTATGCCCAGGGCGGCAGTTCCAGCAGCAGCCAGGGCGGCACCCAGGCCTCCGAGCAGAACACCGCCTTCAGCGCCGGCGGCGTGACCATCCAGGCCGATGCCACCACCAACACCTTGCTGATTTCCGCGCCGGAACCGCTGTACCGCAACCTGCGCGAAGTCATCGACATGCTCGACCAGCGTCGCGCCCAGGTGGTGATCGAAAGCCTGATCGTCGAAGTCAACGAAGACGACGCCGCCGAATTCGGCGTGCAGTGGCAGACCGGCAATCTCGGTGGCAGCGGCGTCATCGGCGGCGCCAACCTCGGCGGCAGCGGCCTCAACCTCAACGGCAAGACCAGCATCGATGTGCTGCCCCAGGGCCTCAACGTCGGCCTGGTCAACGGCACCGTGGACATCCCCGGGATCGGCAAGATCCTCGACCTCAAGGTGCTGGCCCGGGCCCTGAGGAGCAAGGGCGGGAACAACGTGCTGTCGACCCCGAACCTGCTGACCCTGGACAACGAGGCGGCGAGCATCTTCGTCGGCCAGACCATTCCCTTCGTCACCGGCAGCTACGTCACCGGCGGTGGCGGCAACAGCAACAACCCGTTCCAGACCGTGCAGCGCGAGGAAGTCGGCCTGAAGCTGAATGTGCGGCCACAGATTTCCGAGGGCGGGACGGTCAAGCTCGACATCTATCAGGAGGTCAGCAGCGTCGACCAGCGCGCCTCGGTGCAGGCCGGTACCGTGACCAACAAGCGCGCGATCGACACCAGCATCCTGCTCGACGACGGCCAGATCATGGTCCTCGGTGGACTGCTGCAGGACGGCTACAGCCAGAGCAACAACGCGGTGCCGTGGCTGTCGACTATCCCCGGGATCGGCGCGCTGTTTCGCAACGAAAGCCGCTCGACCAACAAGACCAACCTGATGGTGTTCCTGCGGCCCTACATCATTCGCGACAGCGCCGCGGGGCGCAGCATCACCCTCAACCGCTATGACTTCATGCGCCGCGCCCAGGGCGGCCTGCAGCCGGACCGCAGCTGGGCCATGCCGGACATGCAGGCGCCGCAATTGCCGACGGCGGAGCAGGGGGTGCCGGGGGCTGTGCCGGTGTCGGTGCCAGCGCCGAATTCGGGGCAGGTGCCGAGGGCGAGGATCAGGGCGGTGCCGGTGCAATGAGTTCGCTTGTTGTGGTTATGCGCCGGGTGTCTGACGGGGTACATATCCGTTGCTGCGGTAATGGCGGCTTAGGGTTCCGCCCTTACGGCGGGGGTGGGGTACATATCCGGTACTGCGGTCACGGCGGCTGGCGGTTTCGCCCTTACGGCGACTCACTTTTTTCAAACGCCAAAAAAGTAAGCAAAAACGCTCGCCCCTCCATTCGGTGCCTCGCTAGGGCTCGGCATGCCCTCACTCCGGCATTGCTCCGGGGGCACGCCGCCACAGGCCATCCATGGCCTGGGGCGGCTAGCGCGGCATCCCTGCCGCGCTACCCCCTACGCAACGCCTGCGTTCGGCCTCTGGGAAAGGGGCGGGTGGATCAAAGGCAAGATCAAAAGCCACAGCCAAAGCCAAGCGCGTTTTACGCGCTTCTTGTAGCCGCTGCCGCAGGCTGCGATCGGGCGCGCAGCGCACGCCAAACCAGACGACGCGATGTATCAGGCAGATCGAGGCGTATGGTTTTGCGTCTGCTTCGCAGCCGATCGCAGCCTGCGGCAGCGGCTACAGGGAACGTGTTCTCAGACAGGCCGACCGGCAGGTCGCCTCGCGTTGTTTTTGATTTTCTTGCCCCGTCGGGAGGCCGAGTGGAGGTTCTGCGCAGTGGGCAACCCGGCAGGGATGCCGGGTTAGCCGCCCCAGGCCATGGATGGCCTGTGGCGGCGGCCCACGGAGCAGGACCGGAGCGAGGGAATCCGAGCCCTAGCGAGGACCGGACGCTGGGGGCAAGAGCCTTTGGTTACTTTGGGCTTTTCAAAGTGACTCGCCGTAAGGGCGAAACCCTAGGTGGCCGTTACCGCAGCAACGGATATGTACCCCGACCCCGCCGTAAGGGCGGAACCGCCAGCCGCCGTGACCGCAGTAACGGATATGTACACGGTCAAGGCCAAGCCCCGGAGTTACTCCCATGACCCCCCAACTCCCTTACGCCTGGGCCAAATCCCAACGCATCCTCCTGCGCCATGGCGAGGAGGGCGCCGTACTCCTGGTCTGCCCCTCGACCCCCGGCTGGTCGATCAGCGAAGCGCGCCGCCAGTTCGGCCCGGCGCGGCTGGAGCGGGTGCGCGACGAGGAACTCGACGGCCTGCTGGCCAGCGCCTATTCCGACACCGGCAGCGCCGCCGCGGTGGTCGGCGCCGCCGAAAACGAGGTCGACCTCGACCGCCTGATGCAGGACATCCCGGAAATCACCGACCTGCTGGACACCCAGGACGGCGCGCCGGTGATCCGCATGATCAACGCCTTGCTGACCCAGGCCGCGCGGGACGAGGCCAGCGATATCCATATCGAGCCCTATGAAAGCCATTCGGTGGTGCGCTACCGGGTCGACGGCACGCTGCGCGACGTGGTCTCGCCGCGCAAGGCCTTGCACGGCGCGCTGGTGTCGCGGATCAAGATCATGGCCCAGCTCGACATCGCCGAAAAACGCCTGCCCCAGGACGGCCGCATCGCCTTGCGCGTGGCCGGGCGGCCCATCGATATCCGCGTGTCCACGGTGCCCACCGGGCACGGCGAAAGGGTGGTGATGCGTCTGCTGGACAAACAAGCCGGGCGCCTGCAACTGGAAACCTTAGGCATGGACCCCCAAGTGCTGGGCAAGCTCGACCACCTGATCCGCCAGCCCCACGGCATCGTGCTGGTCACCGGCCCCACCGGCAGCGGCAAGACCACCAGCCTCTACGCCGCCCTGGCACGGCTGGACGCCAGCACCAGCAATATCCTCACCGTCGAGGACCCGGTGGAGTACGACCTGCCGGGCATCAGCCAGATCCAGGTCAACGCCAAGATCGACATGACCTTCGCCCTGGCCCTGCGCGCAATCCTGCGCCAGGACCCGGACATCATCATGATCGGCGAGATCCGCGACCTGGAAACCGCGCAGATCGCCGTGCAGGCTTCGCTCACCGGGCACCTGGTGCTGGCGACCCTGCACACCAACGACGCGGTGTCGGCGGTCAACCGCCTGATCGACATGGGCGTCGAGCCGTTCCTGCTGGCTTCGTCGATGCTCGGCGTGCTGGCCCAGCGCCTGGTGCGGCGCCTGTGCCCGCACTGCAAGGAAGAAGACCCGACCGCCCCCGGCACCTGGCGCCCGGTGGGCTGCCCGGCCTGCAACCAGGTCGGCTACAGCGGGCGGACCGGCATTCACGAACTGTTCTGCATCGACGATGACATTCGCAGCCTGATCCACCAGGGCGCCGACGAACAGGCGCTGCGCGCCGCCGCACGGCGCGCCGGGATGTTGAGCATGCGCGAGGACGGCGAGCGCTGGGTGCGCAGCGGCGCCACCGCCCCTGAAGAAATCCTGCGCGTAACCCGGGACGCCTGATGAACCGTTATCGCTACGAAGCCGCCGACGCCCTCGGCAAGATCGAGTCCGGGCACCTGGAAGCCGACAGCCAGAGCGCCGCTTTCGGCGTGCTGCGCAGCCGTGGGCTGACGGCGCTGATGGTGCAGGTCGAGAGCAACACGCCCAAGGCCGGTGGCGGGAGCCTGTTCAGCGCCAAGCTGTCGGACAACGACCTGGCCTGGGCCACCCGCCAGCTGGCCAGCCTGCTGGGCGCCAGCCTGCCGCTGGAGGCGGCGCTGAGCGCCACGGTCGAACAAGCGGAAAAAAAGCACATCGCCCACACCCTCAGCGCGGTGCGCGCCGATGTGCGCAGCGGCATGCGCCTGGCCGAAGCCCTGGCGGCGCGGCCACGGGACTTCCCGGATATCTACCGGGCGCTGATCGCCGCCGGCGAAGAGTCGGGCGACCTGGCCCAGGTCATGGAGCGCCTGGCCGACTACATTGAGGAGCGCAACACCCTGCGCGGCAAGATCCTCACCGCCTTCATCTACCCCGGCGTGGTGGGGCTGGTCTCGGTGGGCATCGTGATCTTCCTGCTCAGCTACGTGGTGCCCCAGGTGGTCAGCGCCTTTTCCCAGGCGCGCCAGGATCTGCCGGGGCTGACCCTGGCGATGCTCAACGCCAGTGACTTCATCCGCGCCTGGGGTTGGTTGTGTTTCGGCGTGCTGGCCGGCGGCTTCTGGAGCTGGCGTATGTACCTGCGCAACCCCCAGGCCCGCTTGAACTGGCACAGCCGGGTGCTGCGCCTGCCGCTGATCGGGCGTTTCGTACTGGGCCTGAACACCGCGCGCTTCGCCTCGACCCTGGCGATCCTCGGCGGAGCCGGGGTGCCGCTGCTGCGCGCCCTGGAAGCGGCGCGCCAGACCCTGTCCAACGACCGCCTGAGCCAGAGCGTCAGCGACGCCACCGCCAAGGTCCGCGAAGGCGTCAACCTCGCCGCCGCGCTGCGGGTGGAAAAAGTCTTCCCGCCGGTGCTGATCCACCTGATCGCCAGCGGCGAAAAAACCGGCGCCCTGCCACCCATGCTCGAACGCGCCGCGCAAACCCTGTCCCGCGACATCGAACGCCGCGCCATGGGCATGACCGCCTTGTTAGAGCCGCTGATGATCGTGGTCATGGGCGGGGTGGTGCTGGTGATCGTCATGGCGGTGCTGCTGCCGATCATTGAGATCAACCAGTTGGTGCAATAGGTAAATCCGTTTACGGAACTTGTTTCGTCGGCCTGAGCCAAGGACGACACCCGAGTTTTTTTCCCGTTCTTGTCATCTGTAGCTGCAACCTTGCTGAGCGGGTTGACAGTTGCGCAGCCCTTAAAACAGTCCAGGCCTGACCAGGTCAAAACGCTAAAGGGGTTCTTATGATGTTCAAGTACGGATTGATGGCGGTGTCATGCAGTATGGCCCTGGGGGCCGCTCAGGCCATGGCCGCGGTGGTTGGCGGGGGCTCCAGCTTGCCGATGAAACTTTATGGTACGGCCATAGGGGATGGAATTCTTACCGCTTCCTACCCAGGGTTCCAGCCCTATATCGGGAGGAGCAGCGGAGAGGGTAAAGCTGCTTTTTTTAGCAACGATGCGACGAAACTACAGTTGGCGGCCGGAACTACCATCGATTACGCCGGTAGCGACTCGATCGTGAGCATCGGCGAACTCACCGCCTACAACGCCAGCGCCACCGTTGGCCGTGCCAGCTTCGGACCACTGATACAGATTCCGGTAGCGGCCACTACTGTGGCTATTCCTTACCATGTTTCCGGCAAGACGGCGTTGAACCTCACCAGTGCTGCGTTGGCCGACATTTTCTCGGGCAAGATCCAGAATTGGAAAGACGTGGTCTTCGATGGTGTGGCCGGTCCTAATCTACCAGTCAAGGTCATCTATCGTACCGACGGCAGTGGTACCACTCAGATCCTCACCACTTACCTGAGTGCTGTGAGACGTATTTCGGTACCAGTCTACAGTAGCAACTTCGCCACAGCCGTTGGCTTCAACCCTGCAACTAATGCACCAGCCGGTTCTACCTACATCGGTGTGTCCGGTAGCGCGGATGTCGCCTCTACCGTGGCCAACACCGATGGAGCCATCGGTTACATCAGCCCCGACTTCACGGATTTCGACAACGCCGCAGTGGTAGCTTCGGTCAACGGCTTCCTGCCGGCCGACGCCAACGTACGGGTCACCCTCGATACTGAGCTGCCACCTACCCTCCCAGCCAGCGGCAAGAATCCGGCTAACCCTCTGGACTGGGTGCCGACCTTCCCCAACCCATCTAATGGCTATCCCATCATTGGTTATACAAACCTGATTCTTAGCCAGTGCTACAAGGACCCGGCAGACACGATCCGCATTCGTGCCTTTATCAACAGTCACTACTCTGGCCAGAATAACTCGGCGGTTACCAGCCATTCATTTATCCCGCTACCAGCGATGTGGCTGTCCGGGGTTCATAGCACCTTCTATAACGCCAGCAGTGCGTTGAGTGTCGGCAACCCGGATGTGTGCAACGGAATCGGTCGGCCCCTGTGATTCATCAGTTCTGATTATTTTCGACATTACGCGCGCTCCCGAGTGCTTTTTTGTGTGAGCTCGGGTTCGCCGTTCTGTCATGCAGAACCTTCCCGGCTTTTGTAAAGCACCGCTTGCGCGGCCTGCAAAGGCACCTCGCAAAAAGGCCCGGAAACCTCGCTGTCACCTTCGCCCGAAGCCCCGGGAAACCTGCCCCAAACACCCGAGAAAGTTTTTGAAAATCAAGGTCTTTCTCCCGAGGTTTTTTCCTTTATCTGTCACCGGAAACTGCGAACTTCTTACCCATGGCCTCACCCCGCACAACGCTCTCAGAGCAGGGCAGAGGAGCTGAGCGCCATGGCGTCATGCAAGAACCATTGACCTCCGTATACACACGACGAAAGGAGATTCTTCATGTTTAAGCGCACTATGATCGCAGCTTCCCTGGCCGTAGCGGCTCTGGCTTCGGCCCAATCGATGGCGGCTGTTGTGGGTGGCGGTGCCACTCTGCCACAGAACCTGTACGGCACCACCGCCGGTACCGGCATCCTGGCTTCCTCGACTCCTGGCTTCAACCCTTACATCGGCGTAGGCAGCGGCGCAGGCAAGCAGGCCTTCTTCAACAATGACTCCACCAAGTTCAACCTGGCTGCTGGCATCAACGTCGACTACGCCGGTAGCGACTCAATCGTGAGCCTGACCGAACTTAACGCCTACAACGCCAGCGCCGACAAGGGCCGTGCCTCTTTCGGTCCTTTGATTCAGATCCCGGCCGAAGCCACTTCGGTGACCGTGCCTTACAACGTCGCTGGCCAAACCACGCTGAACCTCACCAGTGCTCAACTGGCCGATATCTTCTCGGGCAAGATCACAAACTGGAATCAAATCGTCTTCGCCGGGGTTGCCGGTCCAAACCTGCCTATCACGGTCGTCTATCGCACCGACGGCAGTGGCACCACCGAAATCTTCACCACTCACCTGAAAGCTGTGAAACCTGCTTCGGTACCTGCCGCCAGCAACAGCTTCGCCACAGCCGTGGGCTTCAACCCGGCCACCAATGCTCCAGCCGGCTCGACCTACGTCGGTGTTTCCGGTAGCGGCGCGATCGCTTCCACCGTGGCCAACACCAATGGCGCCATCGGTTATGTCAGCCCTGACTTCGCCGAGTTCAACAATGCTGCCAAGGTGGCCACAGTCAATGGTTTCCTGCCAACTCAAGTCAACGTGCAAATCACTCTGGATACCGAGTTGCCACCTACCAACCCAGCCAGCGGCAAGGATCCAGCTAACCCTCGGGATTGGGTACCGACCTTCCCCAACCCAAGCACCGGCTACCCAATCGTTGGCTACACCAACCTGATTTTCAGCCAGTGCTACAAGGACGCCGGTGACAACCTGCGTATCCGTAACTTCCTCAACACCCACTACACCGGTGGCAACAACACCACGGTGTCGAGCCACTCCTTCATCCCGCTGTCGGCCGCCTGGCAGTCCGCTGTTCACAACACCTTCTACAACACCACCAGCGCCCTGCGTGTCGGCAACACCAACGTCTGCAACGGCATCGGTCGTCCGTCCTGATACCCCGCCCTCGGCAGGGTTCGCGTAACAGCCGGCAATGGCTCAGGCCATTGCCGGCTTTCTCGTTTCCGCCTGTTGTCGTGTAGATGAACTTTGCATGACAAGAGTTCGGTCGCGCCTGCCCATAACCGCCTTAGCAGTAACCCCGCGAATGTTTTGGCGTCGACCGCTGTACCCGCCATTCGCCCGAACCGTAAGAAGGACTCGCAAGTGATGCGCTCTGAGCCGAATCTACCTGTTTCCCGACTCATCAACGCCTCCGCTGTCGCCGGGCAACCGGTGCTGCGACTCAAGCCGCTGGCGCATGCCATTGCCTTGTTGATGCTTGCCGGCACGGCCCAGGCGGCGCAGCCCCAGGCTTTCAGTTCGGGCTGGTTCGGGGCCATGGGCGCGAACCAGGGCGCCGGCGCTGCGCGTCCATCGGTGGCGCAGCCGGTCGGTACGCCACCACCCCTGGCACAACAGCAGCGGGTCAACAATCAACTGCAACGTTCGATGAGCAATCTCAACAACACAGTAGCGGCGATCGCTGCCCAGCAGGCCGCGCAAGCGGCCGGGCGCGCGGCGGCGCTGACCGCTCCACAGACTGTGCATAACGGCCTGGGGGGCAATGGCCTGAATGTGCTGCTCGGGGCCGACGGCAAGCCGCTGTTCGTCAATGCCGAGGGGCCGGTGCAGACCGATGCCAACGGCAAGGCGCTAGTGTCGATCAAGCAGACCGCCGACAAGGCGATTCTCAACTGGGAAACCTTCAATATCGGCCGTGACACCACCGTTGAATTCCAGCAGAACGCCGATTGGGCCGCGCTCAACCGCGTCAACAACAGCACCTCGCCGAGCCAGATCCAGGGCGCGCTCAAGGCCGACGGCACGGTGATGATCCTCAACCGTAACGGCGTGGTGTTCAGCGGCAGCAGCCAGATCAATGTGCGCAATCTGGTGGCTGCAGCCACCACCATCAGCGACGAGCAGTTCAACAACCGTGGGCTGTTCAGCGCCAGCGACAGTGCGCCGACGTTCAGCGACGCCGCTGGCAAGGTGCTGGTGGAGCAGGGCGCATTGCTCCAGACCCACACGCCAGGTTCTTCCACCTCCAGCGGCGGTTATGTGCTGTTGCTGGGCAAGGAAGTGGATAACGCGGGCAGCATCAATACTCCGCGAGGCCAGACCGCTCTGGTGGCCGGCGACAGTTTTGTGATCAAGAAAGGCTACAGCACCGACGGCAACCCGACCTCGACCACCCGCGGCAACGAGGTCGTCGCTTCGGGCATCGGCAAGGTCAGCAACCACGGCTCGATCCAGGCGGCTACCGGCGACATCACCCTGAGCGCCCAGGAGGTGCTGCAACAAGGCCTGGCCCTGAGCAGCACCTCGGTGGACGCCCGCGGCACCCTGCATCTGAATGCCCGTGGCAGCGACGCCAAGGTCACCCTGGGCGAGGGCAGTACCAGCGTGATCCTGATCGACAGCAGCACGGCCCTGGACAGCCAGCGGGACGGGTTGCTGACGCCAGCCTTGAACCTGGCTGGCAACGCGACGCCGGCCGATACCTATCGTCGCGACCAGTCACTGGTGGAGATCGCCAGCGGCGGCAGCGTGGACTTCCAGAGCGGTTCGATCACCCTGGCCACCGGCGGCCAGGTCGCGGTGAATGCCGGGCAGCGCAGCCTGGTGCGCGACGGTGCGGTGATCGATGTGTCAGGGGCGGTGGGCGTCAAGGTGGCGATGGAGTCCAACAGCGTCAAGGTCAACATCCAGGGCAACGAGCAGCGTGACGCCTCGGTCAACCGCGACAGCAAGAACCTCAACAACAACGATGTCTGGGTCGATGCCCGCGAGCTGGTACTGGTCCCGGCGGGGACCAACGGCTACGCCACGGATCGCTGGTATACCGCTGGCGGCTTGCTGGAGGTGGGCGGATATCTGGGCACCCAGCCGCACAACGTCGGCGAATGGATGGCCCAGGGCGGCAGCGTACGCCTGAGCGGCAATGAGGTGGTGACTCAGCAGGGTTCGCAGATCAACCTCTCCGGCGGCACCCTGGACGTGCAGGACGGGATGATCCAGCAGACCTGGCTGCGGACCGCCGATGGCCGGCTGATCGAGTTGTCCAGGGCTCCGGGCGACATTCTCTACAGCGGGCTCTACAAGGGTTTCGAAGAGCACAGCGTGCGCTGGGGCCAGACCGAGTATCACTACAACTCATTGATTGCCCCCCGCGAGCGCTTGGAGCAAGGCTACAGCGTGGGTCGAGACGCCGGCCGCCTGGAAGTCAGCACTCGCCATGCGGTACTCGAAGGGCAGATCGTCGGTGATACCTTCCAGGGCGATCGCCAGACTCAGGCCCCACGCCCGGGGCTCGATGGCTACCAGCAAGGACAAAACGCCGTGGCCCGGGGCGGGCAGTTGGTGGTGGGGGCCTATGTGCCTTACTACGTCAAGGACAGCGCCAGCCTGCAGTACGCCCTGAGTGCCGATGCCAATACCGTCAAGCAAGTGGTGCTGGGGCAGGCCGCGGCGATAGCCAATGGGCTGGACCTGGACACTGTTCTGCCCGATGAGCGCAAGGGCACCTTGTGGCTCGACACCGAGCAGCTCAACGGCTTCCAGCTCAGCAGCATCAAGGTCGCCGCCACCGGCAGCATTCTGGTTGACGGTGCGCTGCAGGTCAGTTCCGGCGGCGATATCACCCTGTATGGGCCACAGGTGCAGGTTGATGCCGACCTGACAGCCCATGGCGGCAGTCTCGCCCTGGGCAATGTGCTGCAGCAGATCACCAGCAATGGCAAGCTCGACACCACCCTGGCGGCGACGGGGGGCAAGCGCGCGACGCTGACAGTTGGCAGTGGCGTCCGGCTGGACACCAGCGGCCTGTGGAGCAACCTGTTGCTGGATCCCGCCGATGGCAGTCGCTTGCCTTACCTCAATGGCGGCAGCGTCTCGCTGCGCAGCAGCGCCGATGTCGCACTGGAGAGCGGCAGCCTGATCGACGTGTCGTCGGGCGCGGCGCTGATGAGCGACGGCAAGACCCGCGCCGGCAAGGGCGGCAATGTCACCCTGGCGGCCAATGCCAACAGCGCGGCGGCTATCGGTACGCTCACTTTGGACGGTGAGTTGCGCGGCTATGGCGTGAACGGTGGCGGCACCTTGAGCCTGCAGAGCGGCAAGGTGCTGATTGGTGAACGCGCCGCCGACACTGCTGCCGACACCCTGGTGCTGGCCCCGCAGTTCTTCGACAAAGGCTTCGCCGCGTATGACATCACCGGCAATCAGGGTCTGAAGGTGGCCGACGGGGCACAGGTCGAGGTGACCCAACCGGTGTATCTGTTGGGCGATCAGGCCAGGAGTATGGCAACAGGCGCGGACCTGACCTCTGTGCTGGAGCGCTGGCTACCGGAGCTTTACCAGGAAGATCCGATCAAATCCGTACTCGGCCAGCGCCAGGGCGCGAGCATCAACCTGCGGGCCGGCACCTTGCGTTCGAGCGCGGCGGACATGGCCAGTACCCAGCTGGTGGTGGGTAAGGGATCGGCCATCAGTGTCGATCCGGGCCAGTCGATCACCTTGGGCAGCATTGGTCAGTTGACCGTGGACGGTGCATTGAATGCCTGGGGCGGCGCCATCACCTTGAGCGGTATCTCGGTTGCGCCGGATGTGGCCGAAGACGTCGAGAGCGCCGGTCATGGCCGCTCGATCTGGGTGGGGGAACAGGCGGTGCTCGATGTCGCCGCGCGGGCGGCTACCGCGACCGATGCCCTGCGGCGTCGCTACGGGAAGGTGGACGCGGGTGGCAGCATCGTGATCGGCGGGCAAATCGATCCGCAGACCGGTATCGCCAGCGCGGCCAATCAATTTGTGGTGGTGCGTGAAGGCGCGCGCCTGGAGGCTTCCGGCGCCCAGGCCATGGTCGATGTGGCGGGTCAAGGGCCGGTGGCGATTGCCAGCGGCGGCGGCAGTATTTCCCTGGCGTCGAACAACGGTTTGTACCTGGACGGCAGTTTCAGCGCCCGCGCTGGTGGCAGCGGCGCGGCGGGCGGCTCGCTGAATGTGGCGCTGGAGACACCGCTCTACCGCACCAATGCGTCGCAGCGGGTACGCCAGGCGCGGGAGATGGTGGTTGGCCAGGTCAGCGCCGACAGCCTGCTGCCCGGCGGCGTCGGTCCCGAAGCCGTGCAAGACCGTCTTGCCTATGGCCATGCCCGGCTGGGGATGGAGAAGGTTCAGGAGGGGGGCTTCGATAACCTGTCGCTGCTCAGCAACGGCCTGATCAGTTTCGACGGCACGCTGTCGCTGTCTCTGGGGCAGAGCCTGCAGTTGTATGCCGGTGCCCTGGCGTTGAGCGATGGCGCCGCGACCGGTTCGCGGGTGCAACTGGCCGCGCCTTATGTACGCCTGGCGGGTGTCGGCGCGGTGGATGCACCTGACCGCTCGATGCGCCCTACAGTGCAGGGTGGGGTTTCGACCCAGGCTTCGACGGGCAGCCTGTTGGTCACGGCGGGTAACGTACTGGATATCCGCGATGGCGTGAGTATCGGTGCCCATGGCACCACCGCCAGCGGCCTGAGCCAGGCCATAGACCGCCGTGCCTTCGACGACACGCAACTGATCAGCCAGGGCGACCTGCGCTTCCTGGCCAGCACCGTCAATACGCGCAATACCAACCTGAGCACCCAGGCCGACCTGCGGCTGGCGGCGGCGCAGATCTACCCGGCCACCGGCGCGGTGGCCCAGGTGCTCGCGGGTTATCGGGGCAATGACCTGGACTACGATCCAGACCGCACCCTGAGCATTGGCCGCACTGGCAGCGTCGATCCGGCGCAACCCTATTCGGTGTTCGGCAAGCTGACCCTTGGTGCGGCCGTCATCGAGCAGGGCGGCGTGCTGCGGGCGCCCCTGGGCAATATTTCCCTGGGCACCCAGGTGGGGATATTGCGCTATACCAAGGAACTCAGCCTGCTGCCGGGCAGCCTGACGTCGGTCAGCGCCGCGGGCCTGACCTTGCCCTATGGCGGCACGGTGGACGGTGTGACCTGGCGTTTCGACGGTCAGCAAGTGGACTTGCTGGGTGTGGGCGGCACCAGTTCCAACGCCAACCTGGTGGTGGGCGCGCAGTTGCTGGGGCAGTCGATCGAGGTGCAGCAGGGCGCGGTACTGGACCTCTCCGGGGGTGGCCAGTTGCTGGGCGCGGCATTCGTTTCCGGACGCGGCGGTTCGACCGATGCGCGCTATAACCCCTTGGTGCAGTTCGGCGCCGATGGCCGCTTTACTTTGCCGGGGCTGGATACCAATCCGGTGTACGCCATCGTGCCCGGGGTCCAGGCGAATGTCGCGCCCAGCGGTGGCGAGGCGGGGGCGACAACGCCCTTGGTGGGCCAGCAGATCAGCATCGACGCGGGCGTCCCCGGCTTGCCGGCGGGCACCTACACCTTGCTGCCTTCGACCTATGCCTTGCTGCCGGGGGCGTTCCGGGTCGAGATCAATGGCTTGGCCGCGCCATTCGGCGTGACCGCGCTGACCCGCGGCGCGCTCATGAGCAACGGTTCGTGGTCCAGAGCGGGCCGGCTGTCCGTCGCCCAGACCGGGATTCAGGATGCCTTTAGCCGCCAGGTGATCCTGACCCCGGCCGCGGTGCTGCGCAGTTACTCGCAATACAACGAAACCCCGTATGCCGATTTCGTGCGTAGCGATGCCGCGCGCCAGGGCGTGCCTCGCGCAGCACTGGAGGCCGATGGCAAAACCTTGCGGGTCAGCCTGATCGCCGGCCAGAACGGTTCTCCCAACGGTTTCGAGTTCGCTGGGGTAGCACGTTCGGCGGCGGCCGAAGGCGGTTTTGGCGCGAGCCTGGAGGTGATGTCCAGCGGCAGCGCCATCGAGATTCTGCCGGCCGGGGCCACTGCCAGCGGCAACGGGGTGGCGTTCCATGCCGATGATCTGAACGCCATTGGCACGGCCCGCATGAGCATTGGCGGAGCGCCGACCGTGGTGTATGGCCAGGGCGGCAATTTTGTTGGCTTCGATGCGAACCGTGCCGCCGAGTCGGTGACGTTGCGCCAGGGCGCGACCTTGTCGGCCCCTGAAGTGTTCCTCGTTTCCGGCCTGCCCAGTGGCGCGATTCAAATCGAGCAGGGCGCATCGATCAACACCCTGGGGCGTGGCGAAGCGGCCTACGACTCCACCGATGGTTTCATCTACCAACCCGGACTTCGCAGTGTGCTGGCCGTCTCCAACGGTGTGCTGCAAATGCTCGCGCCGACCGAGGGTGATATTTCCCGAGGGCCTGGCAGTATCTTGATCGGGGACTGTGCACAGGCTACCTGCCAGGGCGAAACCACGCTGTACTCCCAAGGCACCATTGCCTTCGCCACCACCAACACCTTCAGGTTGGGCGACGCGGTGCGTTACGGCACCCGTCACCTGGCGCTGGCGGTCGGTGGGATCAATGTCGGCAGTCCAGAGGCGTTGGCCGCCGCCCAGGCGCGCAATGCACTGCCGTCGGGGCTGACCCTCAACCAGGAGGTCATGAACCGCTTGCTGCGCGGCGATATCGCCAGTGGGGCGCCGGCGCTGGAAACCCTGTCGTTGACCGCCGGCCAGTCATTGAATTTCTACGGCAGCACCACCCTGAGCACCCTGGACAGCAACGGCCAGTCGATGCTCGACAACCTGATGCTCAGCACCCCGGCGATCTACGGCGCCGGCGCGGCCGGCGATGTGGCGTTGATCCAGACCGGTAACTTGATCTGGAACGGGGTCGCCGGTACGCCCGCCGCGGTGATTGCCAACGGCGCCGGCGCCGGCAGCGGCACCCTGGAAATCCGGGCCCGGCGCATCGAATTCGGCTATGGCCCCAACACTCAGCCCGATCCTTTGGCCGACTACGCCCGCCTGGCCCTGGGCTTTGCCAACGTCAATCTCAGCGCCAGCGAACGCCTGACCGCTAACCATAAGGGCAGCCTGGCGGTGTACCAGTCCCAGGGTGCCTATGAAGCCGGCAAGGGCTTCGCCTACAGCGGCGGCAACCTGAATATCAGCACGCCGTTGCTCACCGGCGAGGCCGGTTCGGTCAATCGCCTCACGGCGGGGGGCGACCTGCGTTTGAGCCGCGCGCCGGGTCAGCAGGCGGCCTTGCCGGCCATCGACAGCCTTGGCGCTGAAGTGTTGCTGGCCGGTAACAACGTCGAACTGGACAGCGCCGTGGTCCTGCCTAGCGGCAAGCTGACGGTCAATGCCGAGCATGCCTTGAACCTGACCGACAGCGCACAGCTGGACCTGGCCGGGCGCCAGGTCACCTTCAACGAAGTCAGCCAATACAGCTGGGGCGGCGATGTGATCCTGCAAAGCCGCGAGGGCGATATCCGCCAGGCGGCGGGATCGCGGATCGACTTGTCGGCAGAGAACAACCACGGCGGCAATCTGAAAGTGCTGGCGGTGGGCGAGGGCGGCGGTCAGGTGGACCTGCAAGGCGCGCTGCTCGGCGCCAGCAGCGGGTATTACGACGCCGGCGGCACCCTGGTGCCCTACAAGGCCGGCAGCGTCGATATCCGCGCGCAGACCCTGGGGGATTTCGCCGCGCTCAACCAGCGCCTCAACCAGGGCCAGGTGTTCGGTGCCCGCAGCTTCCAGATCAAGCGCGGCGACCTGACCATCGGCAACGAACTCAAGGCCGGCGAAGTCAACGTGTCCGTGGACAACGGCCAGTTGACGGTGCTGGGCACCATCGACGCCAGTGGCGAGCGGGTCGGCAGCATCCGCCTGGCCGCCAGCCAGGGCCTGACCCTGGCCGGCAGCTCGGTGCTCGATGTCCACGGCACGGCCCTGCGGGTCGACAGCTACGGCAAGATCATCGATTCGCCGAACCGTGCGCTGGTCGAACTCAACTCCGGCCAGGGCCAATTGACCCTGGCCGACGGCGCACGCATCGACCTGCGCCATGGCACCTCGGTCGCTGCCGGTACGGCGCCTGGCCAGTACGACGGCCAGGCCCGCGGGACGCTGGAGCTCAATGCCCCGCGCCTGGATGCCAACGATCCGACCCTGGGCGATATCGCCATCGACGCCAGTGGCCGGCTGAACATCCTGGGGGCCCGTTCCATCGCGGTAAACGGTACCGCCCGTTACACCGATGCCCCCGAGGGCACGGCGCCGGCCGCCAGCGGTCGGCCGTACCAGGTGATCGATCAGGCCTACCTGGACGCCAAGCATCAGGACAGCCAGCGCTTTATCGACAATGCCTTGGGCAATGCTGGCCTGATGAACGGCAAGCTGGCCGGTTTGAACAACGCCAGCTATGCCGACGCCTTCCACCTGCGCCCAGGGCTGGAGATCGTCACCCAGGGCGATCTGGTGATCAGCGGTGACCTGGACCTCTCCGGCTATCGCTATGCCAGCGTCAATCCCCATGCGCAGAAAACCGCGGTGTACGGCTCCGGCGAACCGGGCAACCTGGTGATTCGCGCCGGTGGCAACCTGGATATCTACGGCAGTATCAACGACGGTTTCGCGCCGCCACCGCCGACCCCGGACGATGCCGGCTGGGTACTGACACCCGGTCGCCAAGCCTTTGGCGGCGACGTGGTGGTGCCGGGGCCGGGGGTGACGCTGGCTGACGGCAGCCTGTTCCCGCCCGGCAAGACCCTCAACTACGCGTTGCCGATCAAGCCGGTACGCCTGGCGCAGGGGACCGTGCTGCCGGTCGAGGCGACCCTGCAGGCCCCGCTGGAACTGCTGGCCGGCACCGTGCTGCAAGCAGCGGTGCGCGACAGCGCCGGCAATCAGGTGTATGCCGCCGGCACCCTGATCCGCGAGGCCGTGACCCTGGCCAGCGGCATGACCCTGGACGCTGGAACGCGACTGCCCCGTGCGGCCTCGCTGGGCGCCATGACCTGGCCGGCCGGGGTGCCGTTGCCGAGACGCGACAGCTTTGGCCCGAACAACCCGGACGGCGTGCAACTGGCCGGCTCGCTGGCGCTCAAGGTGGGCGCGTTGATTCCGTCGGAAACCGATATCAAGTTGCCGTCCGGGGTGATTTCGGTGCCCCTGCGCACAGTGACCGGCGGGCGCCAGGGCAGTAACTGGGCCGTCGCTCCGTTGTTGCCGGAAGGCTCGTTGTCCTGGTCGATGCGCCTGGTGTCGGGGGCCGATACCCAGGCCGCCGACACCCGGGCGATCAAACCGGTGATGGCTGGCGACCTGACCTTGGCCGATACCCATTACGCGGTCCTCGAGGGGCACGAGACCATTATTATTCCGGGAACTCCGGAGCGTCCGGGTGGCGCATGGTTCTGGAGCGACTTGGGGGTGTTGATCGACCCGAGCTTCGTTGAGGGCACACGGGTTTCTCCGGCCGATGAAGGCTGGTGTGTCGATGGCCTGTGCAATCGCTTCAACTACGTCTGGAGCGATCTTGGGGTGTTGATCGACCCTAGTTTTATCGAGGGCACGCCAGTGACGGCGGAGTATGAGTCCTGGTGTTCGGATGGATTGTGTGTCTCGCTGGGCGAGGCCATTCCCGGCACGCCGGAGCAGGTCATCGTCGGCCCGGTGAACAAGGTGGTACCAGTCACCCAGAACTTCAGCGTACTACGCACCGGTACCGGGGACCTGGATCTGTTGGCCGCTGGCAATGTGGCCATGCAGTCGCTGTATGGCCTGTATACCGCCGGCGCTTCCAGCGCGTCGCGGGCCGGTACCGGGGCGCCGGGCTTCGATCAGCCGCGCAGCCGCACTGCCGATGGCAGTGTTCTGGGCAGTGGCGCCGCGACCTATGAGGGCCTGGTCAGCGAGGACTCGGGCAGCCCGTATGCGGCCTGGTATCCGGATCAGGGTGGTAATCTGCTGCTGCGCACGGGGGGGACCCTGACTGGCGACATTATCAGCGACTACAGCCTCCCGCGTAACGAAAATGCCCGTGTGCAGCGGCCCAGCGCCAACCTGGCCAACTGGCTGTGGCGCCAGGGTAGCGGTGATACTCAGGGGATGACGCCGATTCCAACCAGTTGGTGGATCAACTACGGCACCTATGTGCCGGCCAAGGGCTCGGTCAACGCGATCAATCCCGAGAGCGAATCGATCGGGAAGATGCCGGTCCTGATGGGGTTTACTGGTATCGGTACCCTGGGGGGCGGCAACCTGACCGTGGATGTCGGGGGCGATGCGGGCATGCTCGCCCGTCGCGGCAGCGCCGACGGTCAGTCATCGCCGCGTAGCCAGGGCTTGGCGCTGGCGGTGGCCAGTACCGGGAGGGTGGGGGCTGACGGCCAACTGATCCTGACCGGTGGCGGCGACCTCGATCTGCGGGTTGGCGGTGACCTCAACCCGGGGCTGGCGGCACGGGCGTCGATCAGAAACAACAGCGACAGTGTCGAATCCTTTGACTACACCCAGCAGAGTCTCAACCTCAACGGCGTCCTGAGCAACCTGCGTGGCGCCCTCAACATGCAGACCGGTCAGCTTGGTGGTATCGCTCTGCGGTATGGCAGCCTGCCGCTTGATAACGATGCCCGTGAAACGCGGGCCTATGACCCGTTCCAGGCCAGCCTGGGCACCGCCACAGGCGGCATGACCCTGATGCTGGGCGACACCGCGGCAAACCTGACGACCCGGGGCGATCTGGTGCTGGCGGGCACCGGCGATCCGGGGCGGGTGGCCAGCGAGAACTCCTCGGCCTTTACCTATCAGGGAACGACTTACGGGGCTGGTGGTTATGGCTGGTTCTCGCTGTGGACCGATCGTACTGCGATCAATCTGTTTTCAGCGGGTAGCAATCTGACCCCGAGCGTGCAAACGGGGGCCCTACGTTCGACTTCTGTTCCAGTGCCTGGGCAGAACTATTCCGCTACCGACGGGCGTTTTATCTTTCCGTCGCAGCTGACCACGGTGGCCGCCAACGGCAGTATATTCCTTGGCTCATCGGCATTAGGGATAAGCACTTCAGGCGCCACGGACTATTCCTTGTTGCTGGCGCCTGCGAGCAATGGTCGGTTGGATCTGTTGGCCGGCGATTCGATTTATGCCGGTGGCTATGCGGTCAACCGTTCGGGCGCTGGCCTGGATGCCTTGCCGACGCCGTTCAGGCCAGCCTTTGCCGGTTGGGAAGGTGTTCAGACTCTCAAGGTGAGCAACCTCAGCGGCGACGCTATTGCACCGACGATCAACGAACTCTCGTTGTTTGCCTTCGGTACCAACAACGCCAGTGGCGCCAACAGCGCCGTCCAGCCGTCGCGGCTATATGCGGCTCAGGGCGATATTGTCGGCTTACGCAGTGGCGAGATCCTGAGTTTCACCGGCGGTTCGCGACGGGGCCAGACCTGGTACGAAGCGGCGGGCCCGGTATGGATGAAAGCTGGTCGCGATATTGTCAACTCGGGAACAGCTTTGGGCGAGCCGACAGGGATCCCCACCATCATCGCCAGTTCCCTGGGGGGGCTGTCCGGTAGCGGCACCAGCAGCGGCAACCTGTTCGTCCATAACGATCCTCGGGATATTTCCATCGTTTCCGCCGGACGCGACCTGCTGTTCAGCTCTTTCAACGTCGCCGGCCCCGGCACGCTGGAGATCAGCGCCGGACGCAATATCCTGATGCAGGACAAGGCCTCGGTGAGCAGTCTCGGCCCGGTGGTGGCCGGCGACTCGCGGCCTGGCGCCAGCATCGTCATGCAGGCCGGGGTTGGGGCCGCCGGCCTGGATTACCTGAAGTTCGTCACGCCCTACCTGGACCCGAGCAATCAGGCCGAGGCCGGCGTGCCGCTGGCCGAGCAACGGGGCAAAGTCGCCAAGACCTATGAAGCGCAATTGTTGCAGTGGCTCAAGGAGCGCTTTGCCTTCGAGGGTTCCGGCGACGAGGCGCGGGGCTACTTTGCCAGCTTGCCGGCGGAGCAGCAGCGGGTCTTCGCCCGTCGCGTCTACTTCGAGGAACTGCGTGAGGGCGGCCGCGAATACAACGATGCCAACGGCCCGCGTTTCGGCAGTTTCCTGCGCAGTCGCAATGCGATCGCTTCCTTGCTGCCAACCAAGGATGTGGCGGGCAACCCGATCGTTTACGACGGCGACATAACCATGTACGGCGGCGCGGGCGTACACACCCTGTTTGGCGGCGATATCCAGATGCTCACCCCGGGCGGGCAGCAGGTATTCGGCATCGAAGGCGAAGCGCCGCCGGCCACCGCCGGGGTCATCACCCAGGGCGCCGGCGATATCCAGTTGTATTCCCAAGGCAGCATCCTGCTGGGGCAGAGCCGGGTCATGACCACCTTTGGCGGGTCGATCCTCGGCTGGTCGAACGCCGGCGACATCAACGCCGGGCGCGGCTCCAAGACCACGGTGATTTACACCCCGCCCAAGCGGATCTACGACAACTGGGGCAATGTCACGCTGTCGTCGAACGTGCCGAGCTCGGGGGCGGGGATCGCCACCCTGGCGCCGATTGCCGAGGTGCCCGCCGGGGATATCGACCTGCTGGCGCCCTTGGGCACCATCGACGCCGGCGAGGCGGGGATCCGGGTGTCGGGCAACGTCAATATCTTCGCCTTGCAAGTGGTCAACGCGGCGAATATCCAGACCCAGGGCAAGTCCTCGGGGATTCCGGTGGTGGCGTCGGTCAACACCGGGGCCCTGACGTCGGCCAGTTCGGCGGCGTCTTCGGCGACCCAGGCCGCCGAGGATGTGGCGCGCCAGCAGCAGGCGGCGGCGCGGCAGAACATGCCGTCGGTGTTTAGCGTGCAGGTGCTGAGTTTCGGCCAGGAGCGCCTGGCGCCGACCCAGGATGGCGCCAGCCGGGCCAACCCCGGTTACAACCCGGACAGCCCGGTGCAGGTGCTGGGCGCCGGGCCGCTGAGCGATCAGGCGCGCCAGCAGTTGACCGAGGAGGAGCGGCGGCAACTGACCTTATAGGTTCTCTCGTGGCAACACGTTTGGGGGCGATCATTGATCGCCCCTTTTTTTTGCAGAGCTGCCACACAGGTGCCTATCACCCCTTGAGACCTAGGCGAAGGCTCTAGTCCGCGGGTTTGCCATTTTCTGCCCGCATTCATGGAGAAGACCGGCGCCTATCGGCCGGCCCGGCGGATGATTGACGGCAAAATAATGGCAAATTAACATCGCGCCACTATTTTGATATCAAGCTGTCTCGAGGGACCGAACATGTACTCACCCGCCCTCGCGGGGAGGTTGTGCCTGGCTTTGCTGTGCTTGACTCCGCTACACCTCGTTCATGCCGCTCCCACCCCCGGTGACACCGACCTGATCCGCGA